>Ga0115549_1000033_pt1 | contig 108882 bp, 111 predicted proteins | sample COGITO_mtgs_1004_2_FD_87176 | JGI IMG/M metagenome (GOLD analysis project Ga0115549, IMG submission 87176) | Pelagic marine microbial communities from North Sea - COGITO_mtgs_100430 | ecosystem: Environmental > Aquatic > Marine > Epipelagic | place: Germany:Helgoland, sampling site Kabeltonne...
GTATGACCAGGACACGAAGCTGTGCCGGTTTGGAGCGAGGGACTACGATGCGAGTACAGGACGCTGGACCGCGAAGGATCCGATTCTGTTCGCTGGTGGGGATGCGAATCTTTATGGGTATGTGTTCAATGATCCGATTAACTTGATAGATCCGAGTGGACTAAACGCAGCGATGATTCACCCAAGTGACAGCATGCTATTTGATCTTCCCTCAACCGGAGGTGGAGCGCTGGGAGCAGCGGTCATTGCTGGGGGTGCCTACGCAGCATCAAAGATGTTTAATCCAAACAACAGTGGGAATGACAGTATTAATCCTAAAATTCCTCTAGGGCAAAATCCACGAATGAGAGGACCTACACCAACAGAGCTTCTTCTTGGCGCTGCTCTCGGGTATGGGGCGAATCAATGCACGGGAGGCGAGTAGCATGATGAATAAAAATCATTGTCCAAAATGCGAATATAAGTTCAACTTTTTTGGTCTGCTCACTTTAATGTTTCGTGGAAAAAAAAACTGCCCTCAATGTGGCGAGCGATTGAGAAGACTTCGTAATGGATGGGGGATTAGCTTATTGAACTTTTCTGCCTTGATGGTCGCAATTATCTATTCTCCACTGGAAGAGGATAATTTATTTATTTGCATAAGCAGTTTAATCATTTTTTTCGCAGGTTCAGCCTACGACATTTTGAATTCAAACATTATTTCGCAAGTGGACTGAACTTAAAAGAGGCGAGACTTCAGCAGCTGTTGGAGTCTCGCTTAGATCTACTATAAAGTCGTAATCGTCACAACCACCGCACGCACTTTGTACGTGTTAAACCCATCATCCACCGTCTTCTTGATCATGCGGTGAGAGAACTTGCAACCGGTCGGCTTGAAGCCATCGAGACCGAAGAAGCCACCGTTCTTCCATTTCGCGCATTCGATCAGCTGGCCATCTCTTTCGAGCATGATGGTCTTGGTGGCAGCGTCGTAGCTCAGGCCTTCGACTTTTGTGCGGTAGTCGTCGTTGCCGAGCGAGCTGTCGGGATCTGAGTTGTCCACGTTGATTTCCACCCAGGCGCGGCCGAGCTGTTTGTTAGCGGCGAACTCCACGGTGACGGTGGGGGTTCTGCCAGAGTAGCGGGCCTCGAAGATGTCGAAGCTCTCAGCGTGCGCCAAAGTGGTGAGGGTCAATGCGAATAGCAAAGCGATGAGTTTCATAGGGGGCTCCTTGTAGTAAGGAGCCGGTTATAGGGCGGGATATTGGAGTCGGGAAGGGGTTAACCGAATCTGAACACGAGGCCCACGCCAGGCCTATACGGAGCTGGTTGTTCGTGCGTAACTAATTGAAATTTATTGCTTGCGCGAGTATTGCATATCGCAATATGTAATATTGTGGTAGATTGTCCGTATGATGAGAAAAAACCGTAGTCTGAAGGCACAGGACTTAGTCATTTTGGGCAAGCTCATAACTGATCCCAAATGGCCGGTCCAGAAAGACATTAGCGATTCACTCATGGTGAGTCAGTCAGAGGTTTCTCATGCGCTTAAAACACTTGAGCATGTGGGGCTGATAGATTTGAAAGCAAAGAAGGTGAATAAACTTCATGTGATCGAATTCATCACCCATGCCCTAAAGTTCTTTTTTCCAATTGAGAAAAAAGGCACGGGAAGAGGGCTACTGATCGGCCCAAGTTTCTCGGCTTTCAAAACGAAGGTTCAGTCTGACGAGTATAACTACATTTGGCCAGATTCAGATGGCAGCGCCAAAGGGATCATCGTTGTTCCTCTCATGCCAGATTTATCCAAAGCAGTAAGAGAAAATCCAGAGTTGTTCGCTTATTTGAACATAATTGAAATTTTCAGGGGGCTTGGTGGAGTGAGGCATCTACAAGAAGCTCAGAAGATGCTACGAGACCTCTTGAATGAATCGAAACATCGTACGCCTTAGAGAGATTGCGAAGCTCCTTGGTGACATCAAGAATGACGTCGTTTTTGTGGGGGGTGCTACCGTCGGGCTTTACATCGACGACCTAGCAGCACCGACGCCACAACCCTCTGAGGACATTGATTGTGTTGTCGAAATTGCCACATATGGTGATTGGTGTTTGTTTGAAGAAAGGCTGCGCAAGAAAGGTTTTAAAGACGTCGATTCGTCAGGTGAAGATTCTAATCCTCCCTCATGCAGGAAGTTCATTTTAGGAATGAAGGTTGATTTCATGCCTGTTGAGGAATCCGTACTCGGCTACGGAAATCCTTGGTTCCGGCAAGGCCTCGAAAAATCCATTCTGGTATCTTTGGATGATATAGAGATCAGCATTTTTACTCTTGAAAACTTTGTGGCCACAAAGCTCATGGCTTTCAGCGACAGAGGGGGAGCGGACGATATCCGCTTCAGTCAAGACCTTGAGGATCTCACAGAGTTGATTGATGGAGCCTCGGGGTTTAGTGATGCAGTTTCAAACGCTAATGAGAAGACCAAACAGTTTATTGTTCGTGAGTTTAAGAAGATGCTTAAACTTAAAGATGAGCACCAGGAAACGATGTATGGTTTCCTCGGATACGACGATCTTGCAACAAAACGAAAGCGCGTAGACCGAATATTCGAGATCATTGAAAAGGTCTGCGCGGAGCTCTAGGCTTTGAGCGTCGGAAGGATCTTTTCCATCTTCTCAACAGTCTTGTGAATGAGGTCTTCGACAGAGTCGCCTTCTTTCTTCACAATCACCGTCGCCGCCGAGTGCGAGTGGCCACCGCCGCCCAAGTGGCGCGCCAGCAAACCGACGTCCCATTCACCGCTCGAACGCAGGCTGACCTTCAAAGCGTCTCCGTCATCGCGGAACATGCAAGCGACTTTGATGTTATCCAGAATCAAAAGGTGGTTGATGAACGCGTGCGTGTCTTCCACATCCGATTCAAAGCGCTTGATGAGATTTTTCGAGAGATGGATCCAGGCGATGTCGCCGTTCTTCGTCGCTTGTGCCGTTGATAGAATGGTGCCGAGCAAATGCATGTGCTCGATCTTTTTTGCGCCGTAGATACCGTTGTAGGCTTCGCCCGGTGCGATGCCGGTCGCCATCAAGTCACCGACGAGATGGTGAGTGGCCGCTGAAACACTGGGGTAGCGGAATGAACTGGTGTCGATGATGATGGCGGTGTAGAGCGGAAGCGCGAGCTTGCGATTGAACGCGATGCCGAGACCTTCGATGATGTGACCCACGAGCTGGCCCGTGGCCGCCGCGGTGGTGTCGACACAGTGGCCGGTGATTCCTGCGAGGTGCGGCGCCGGGTGGTGGTCGATGAAAAGTACGTTGTTATTTTTGTGAATGATGGGCTGGAGAATCGGGCACACGCGATCGACGGTGTTGGTATCGACCACTATCCACAGATCTACCGGGCCAAACACATTCGGTTCAAACTCGTTTGAGCCTAAGACGACGTGATCGGGATCCATGTAGCGGTAGCGCAGTGGCAGTGGTTCGTCATTCACGCAGACGGCCTTGATGCCCATCGAGCGCAGCGCCATGCAGAGACTGATTTCGCTGCCGATGCCGTCGGCATCAGGAATCACGTGTGTGGTGAAAACCACAGAGGTCATCCCTTGAATTCTTGACTTGAAAGTATCTACAATGGACATGCCGTGCTTTTCGGAAGGTATTAAGCTAACTTTCAGTATTTTCACTGTTTATCTCAGTGAGGGCAACAACAAGCGCAGTAGGAGACCAAGATGCTCGGTCATGACGCGGCCCCATGGGCGCTCAAAGCAGAAAAGCTCCACAAAGATTACCCCGGGGTGACCGCGGTTCAACAATTGGACTTCACGATTAATAGTGGCGTCGTGCATGGGTTTTTGGGCCCTAACGGCGCAGGAAAATCCACCTCCTTGCGGATGATGTGCGGACTTTTGCGTCCCACTTCTGGCCGTGTGCTGGTGGAGGGCTTCGATCCCGTGGAGCAACCTTTTGAGGTGAAAAGTCGCGTGGGCCTCTTGCCCGAGAATCCGCCTTTGTACCGTGACATGACCGTCAACGAATATCTAACCTTCACAGCACGTCTCCATCACGTCAAAAATATCTCCGCTGCCATCGAGCGCGTGCTGACTCTTACGAATATTACCCACGTTGCTCATCGCCTGATTGGCAATTTGTCCAAAGGTTACCGCCAGCGCGTCGGCATCGCGCAGGCGCTGGTGCACGATCCAAGCCTTGTCGTTCTGGATGAGCCCACCGCGGGCCTTGATCCGGAATCCGTCGTCGAAGTGCGGGCGTTGATCAAGAGTCTTAAAAAAGAAAAGACCGTTATTTTCTCAAGTCATTTGCTCCACGAAGTCGAAGAGGTCTGCGACACCATCTCGATTATTGCTCATGGCCAGTTGATGGCGCACGGATTGCTGAGCGATGTGCGCCAGCAGTTCGCCGGGCAAGCGCACGTTGAAGTGGAAGTCGCTGGGTGCACCGACGAGCAGGCCATAAAACTGCGCAAGTTGCCCTTCGTCTCTTCTTTGGAAGTAAAACGTGTGGCCCCACAGACGCACTTGCATTTTCTGTTGAACACCAAAGACGAAGTCCGCGGCGAACTGGTGCGCGGATTGGTTACGAGTGGTGTGGATGTTTTGGGCTTGACCCAGAAAGGTCCGGAGCTCGAAAAAATCTTCCTGGAAGTTACGCGCGCAAGAGGTGAAGCATGATCACTGTCATGGCCCGTCGGGAAATGGCGCAACTGTGGCGCTCGCCCTTAGCGTGGACACTCATCGGACTCTTTTCGCTCTTGAGTGGTTGGACGTTTTTCAATCTTCTTGTTGGTTATGCAGATAACATCCAAGCGGTGCCGGCCGACATGCAGTCGCAGATCAACTTCCTCGAAGAAGTGGTCATGCGGCTCTACGCCAACATCAATTTCTTTTTGCTGTTCTTCATTCCACCTTTGACCATGAGATTGCTGGCGGAAGAAAAACGCCAGGGCACGCTTGATTTGTTGCTCGCGGCCCCGATCACCGACACGCAGATCGTCGTCGGCAAGTTCCTTGCGACCTGGCTCTTCACTGTTGTGCTGCTGGTTCCGACCTTGCTGTTTCCGGTGGTGCTTTTTTGGGCCGGCGTGCCCGATCAAACGGTCTTGATGGGCTGCTACCTCGGATTGATTCTCAACTCGGCCTGCTATGTCGCCTTGGGACTCTTTGCCTCGAGTCTCACGGAGAACCAAGTGGTCGCCGCTTTGTTGGGTTTCATTTTCATCATGGCAACCTGGCTTTTAAGCTGGATCGCCCAGAGTACGGATAACTTCATGGTAGGCGAGGTGCTGCGCTGGATTTCCGTCACCGGCCATTTCGAAACGCTGGTGAAGGGCGTGCTCTCAACTTCTGATTTAGTGTATTACGCAGGATTTATAGGTCTGTCCCTGGGCTGCAGCGTGCAGGTCCTCGGCAGCAGGAATTGGTAATATGAATAGTTGGTGGTTTGGCATTTGGGTCGTCGTCGAAGCGCTCTTAGTGCTTTGTTCTGTGGCGTTGTGGTTTGTGGCCACCGAGCACACCGTGCTCAACATCAGCGTCTCGGTCTTCACGCTTTTGTTGGGTGGAATTCTTTTCTATCCACGCCGCACGGGTTTGCTGACCTGGCTGCAGAGCCGCCACGGGCGCAACACCTTCATTCATCTTTCTCGCTTCGGCTTGTGGTGCGCGATCGTGAGTCTCGTTTGCTACCTCGCCTGGAAGTTCCCGCTGCAAAAAGATTTTTCTGAGCGCTCACTTAATACGCTCTCGTCGCAGTCTTTGCAGATCTTGAAAGACTTGCCGAAAGACACCAAGATTACGCTCTACGCTCGCCGCCAAGACTGGGCACGCGCCATGGCGCTCTTAAAACTTTACCGCGACGCCCGCACCGACATCATCCTCACAGCGGTTGATCCAGAAACTCGCCCGCAAGAAGCGCGCAACGCCGGCGTGCAAGACCACGGGACCGTGGTGGTGGAAGGCGCCGGTAAGCGCGTGAGCTTCCTCATGCAAGACGAGCTGACCATCACGAACGCGCTCTTGAAGATTGTGCGCGAACGTCTCGTGCGGGTGTATTTCACCTGGGGCCACAACGAAGCGGGCTGTGATGTCGCGGGCCCAGAAGGCATCTCGTCGTTCTGTGAGCATCTGAAGCGACAGAACTACCAGGCCCTGCGCCTCGATCTGCAAACCGCCACCGATGTTCCCGTGGACGCGGACCTGGTGGTCATCTGGGGAGCGACCAGTGGTTTTCTTCCGCAAGAAGTGCAACGCCTGCAGCGCTACCTCGAGAAGGGTGGCAGCTTGCTGTGGCTCTACTCGCCGAACTTCCAGCAGGACAATCTCAAAGACCTGCGCGATCTCGCGGCAAAGTGGGGCATCGTCGCCCACAATAACCTCGTGGTGGACAGTCTCTCGTCCGTGGAAACGCAAGAGGCGACCATTCCACTGGTTTCAAAATACGCACCGAACCATCCTGTCACCCGCGGCTATAAAGCGCGCACGATTTTTCCACTGAGCTCATCGGTCGACGTCGGCAAGCCGCTCTACCAAGGTGTTGCCGTCACGCCGCTCACCTACACCTCGGACTTCCCAGGCAGCTGGGGCGAGATGGATCTGCAGGGCATCGCCAGCGGTAAGGCCAACTTCACGGAAGGCAAAGATCAGAAAGGTCCGGTCTCAATCGTGACGGTGGCAGAGCGTGTCCCGGAAGCGGGCGGCGCACAGGACACGCGGATCGCGGTCATCGGCAACGACGCTTTTACACGAAACGCGTATCAGAACCAGACCGCCAACATGAACCTGCTCTTGAACATCGCCGGCTGGCTTTCGCACGACGAGGGCCTCGTGACGCTCAATCGCCCAGGCCTCTCGCACGAGCCCGTGGTCTTGAGCGCGCAGCACCTGCGCTTCGTGTTCCTCATCACCGTGCTTGCTGTTCCTTTGACTGCATTTTTATTGGCCCTGCTCGTCTTCCGTCGCCGCCGTCGTCTATGAAGAAGAACCTCTTCCTCTTTGTTGGCCTCATCGCTCTTGTGAGCCTCACGTGGGTGCTGACGGAAAGTGGCTGGCTCTCGAGCACGTCTCGCTTAGAAGAGCTGCTGGTGCAATCACTCAAGAACCCCCAGCGCCTCGAGCTTCCGGCGGCCGAACTCTACGTGAAAGACGGGGTGTGGCTGACCGGCGCGGGTGAAGTGGCGCGCGCTGAAGTCTTGGACGAATGGCACAAGTCCATGGAAGCGATTCACATCGCGCGCGTGATCGAGCGCCCGGAAAATAAGAAAGAGTTCTTCACCCAAGAGCTGCGCTTCACCATCGACGAGCAAATCTTCGAGTTCGGCGATCTCGCGCCCTCGAACGATAGTTTCTATCTCAGTGTGCCGGGCGATCCGGACGTCTACGTGGTGGACCTCTACGACATGGGTTCCATGGCGGTGGCCGACGACGAAAAAGTTCTGCTCCAAGCGAAGTACCAACGCCTGCGGGATCTCTTGCAGTATCCGGAAGATCGCTGGCGCGAAGAGCGCCTCTTGCCGCTTCTGCGTCTCGCGGGCTTTTCTCACTGGGAGAAGGGCGAGCTGCGCTTAGACGGAAATGAACTCAAAGAGCGGCCCTGGGATCTGGCGGTCATGAAGGCGTTCTCAGCGGGGTTGCAGTCCTTGCTGGTGAAGGGCCCCATCATGACACAAAAGCCGACGGGCATCTCGCTCTTGGAGCCGTGGAATTTTATCCAGAGTGATGGCAGCACCAGTACGTGGGAATTCTACCAGCACAACAGCCTCGATCTCGTGTACGTGTGGGTTCCGAGCTTAGGGAAAGCCTATCCCTTAGATGAGCCGAGCAGCACGCTGATCAAGTTTTTTCCCGAGCGCCTGATCGATCGGTTGTTTCAGATGAACTTCAATCCCGCCAAAGACCCCGCTGTATTTCACGTAAACGGGAAACTCGTGAAAGGCGACAGCGCGCAGACCAAGGCGGTTCAGCAGTTCCTGTTGAGTGAGCAGACCTTCAATCAACTGAGCATGCTCAGCGAGGAAGACTGCCGTGTGCTCGAGAAGAAAAACAGCTTCATGGCGCAAATCGGAACGCTCCACTATGCCTTCCGGCGCCTCGAGAAGGGCTGGAACATCCTCGAATGTGTCACCGGACTGTCCTGGACCTGGAGTGTCCCCTTGGAGTCTCAGATGGACTTTGCTAGGCTGGAGAGCAAATGAACGCTGTGTTGCCTTATCTTCATTCCTACGCCCTCTGCCTGCTGCGCCCACGGGTGATGCTGGATTGGTTGCGCCATGGGATCGCGCCGTACCCGGATGGGGAGCACGAGTTGGTGCAGCCGGAACTCACGGGCCAGTTGGGCGTGTCGTGGATGTTCGCTGTCATTCAGGGCATCGTGCGCATCTTGCTGGCGAACTTTATGGTGCAGCTCTTCTTGCACTACCAAAACGAAGACAATTTTTTCTATTCGTTCGTGGACGTCGAGGACGGACTCTTTCCGTACTACGTCTTGCTCTTCACGACGGCCCTCGATCTGGTGTTTTTCCCGATCCTGACGTTGATCGTGACGGAGTTCTGGAACTTCATTTTGCGCCAGTACGCACGGTGGCTCAAAGTTGAGGGCGATCATGATGACATCGCTCGCGACATCACCACGGTGGCCTTGAGCTCACACTTTTTCCTCGTGCTTCCCGTGATCGGCGTGGTGTTTCAGCAGATCGCCTGGGTGTATTTGCTGTACGTCGGTTGCCGTCATCAACTGCAGGCGACCCGCCTGCTCTCTATCGTTATTTTGATTACGCCGACTGTGCTCATGTTGATGAGCGTCAGCGTGTTTTCGCTCGCAATTTTTTATTTAATCGTCGCCTAATCCGGCCTACATTTACTTGCGGCCACGGACCTTCAAGGGGTTGCAAAAACAGTTTTTCAGACTGGAATTGTCATCTTAACCCATTCTTGAAACTCTCAATCCACACACACACAACATCTAACGTGGGAAGGATACCTCCGCATGATGCAGCAATTTTCAGGTTCAGTAGAAGTCGTTTGCGGCCCGATGTTCTCCGGTAAAACCGAAGAGCTTATCCGTCGCGTAAAACGCGCACAGATCGCCAAGCAACGCGTGCAAATTTTTAAGCCCGCTATGGATACGCGCTACGCTGAAGAGGAAGTGGTCAGCCACTCGTCTCAAGCGATGAAGGCCGAGCCCGTAGAAGGTTCTGTCGACATTCTCATGCGTCTCAAGGACTCCACACGCGTGGTCGCCATCGATGAAATCCAATTCTTCGACGACAAGATCGTCTCTGTCGTCACGAAGCTCGCCGCCCGCGGCTGCCGTGTGATCTGCGCCGGTCTCGACTTAGATTACCGCGCTCAGCCCTTCGGCCAGATGCCTCAGTTGCTCGCCATCGCCGATGAAGTCACCAAAATCCACGCCGTCTGCACGGTCTGCGGTTCTCACGCCGTTCGTTCGCAGCGTCTCACGAAGAGCAAAGAACAGGTGCTTTTGGGCGAAACCGACGCCTACGAGGCGCGTTGTCGCGGCCACTACCAGCTCGACGAAGTCGAGGAACAGGCCCTTTTGCCTCTCGAAGAGGAAAAACGTCGCGCCACAGAGCAACTCAGTCACTGACGGCTCCTTTTCCCCATGATATTTTTTGTGAAACGTCTCATGGGGAGTTTCGCGCATGGAAATGTACACACCTGAAGTCATGATCTCTGAAGAAGAGATCGCCCTCCGCATTGAAGCCTTAGGCCAGGCCATCACAAGGGATTTCGAGGGCGAAGAGCTCGTCGTCATCTGCGTCCTCAAGGGCGCCTTCATCTTCTGCTCGGACCTCATCAAAAAGATCAATCGCCCTCTCACCTTGGAATTCATCTCACTCTCGTCTTACGGCGAAGGCACGCAGAGTTCAGGGAACGTGCGCCTGGATATGGACGTCACCTGCAACGTCGAAGGCAAAAACGTCTTGATCGTTGAAGACATCGTCGACACCGGCCTCACCATTAAGACCTTGCTGGCGATGCTCGCGTTGCGTGGCCCGAAAGAAGTCCGTCTCGCCTCTCTCCTCTACAAGCCCTCCAAGCTCAAGCATAAAGTTCAAATCGATTACTTGGGCTTCGAGATCGAAGACAAGTTCGTCATCGGCTACGGCCTCGACTACGCCGGCCGCTACCGGGAGCTCCCGTATATTGGAGTTCTCAATGCGGGTAACTGAGGCGGGCTCCGTTCGCGTCGACCTGGTCGGTGGAACGCTGGACATCGAACCGATCAATCTCATCTTGAAAGACGTCTGGACGCTCAACGTGGCGACGGGCCTCAAGGCGCAAGTGACGCTCGAGAAGACGAGCTACAACGGCGTCGAGATCGTCTCGAGCGATTACAACAAGACCTACAAATACGAACAAGCCGAACTTACTGATGAGCAGGTGCTGTACTCACGGCGCTTCGAAGAGATGACGTTCGTGCTGCAAATTCTCAAACTTTTTGGCCTCACCGCAAATTTGAAAGTCGAACTCATGAGCGGCGCTCCGGCGGGCTCCGGCCTGGGCGGATCTTCCGCCATGGGCGTAACGCTCTATAAGGCACTCTGCAAATTCACCGATAAAAGTTTCGACGTGAAAGAGGCCGTGCGCCGAGTGAAGGGCGTGGAGTCGCGCATCCTCAATCAAGGTGTCGCCGGTTACCAAGACTATTTCCCCGCTCTCGTCGGTGGTGTGCTTGCACTCAAAGGCATCGAAGGCGATATCTTGATCGAGCAGCTCTATTCACCTGAGCTCAAGAAAGCGCTCGAAGAGAATGTCGCCTTGGTTTATTCCGGCCAGAGTCGTGCCTCCGGCATCAATAACTGGGAAGTCTACAAAGGCTTCTTTGATAAGCGCATCGAAGTGGTGGAAGGTCTTGCGGCCATCGCGAAAATTTCCACGGACACGCGCCAGGCGATCCTCAAGAAAGACTGGAAGAAGATGCTCGAGCTCATTGGCCTCGAAGGCGAAGAGCGCGAAAAACTCTTTCCGAACATCACCACCGACAAGATCCGCGACCTCGCCTCGGCGTTGCGCGCCCAAGGGCATGCGGTCGGGTTGAAGATGTGCGGCGCCGGCGGCGGTGGGTGCTTCATCCTCATCCATCACGGCATGCCGCTTGATGCTCTCGATGCGTTGATCCTGAAGTGCAACATGCGCCGCTTAGACTTCAAGGTCGAGGCACCGCTCACATGAAAGTCAACGCCAACGTCGCTGGGTTATCATTAGGCGGCGGACGGCGGGAGAATTTCTTTTTCTGTTTGCTCGAGCACTACCCAGACCGCGGCCGCTGGTTCCTCAAATCATTGCATCAAGTGAAAGACGAAGAGATCCAGGACCGCGATGAGATCATCACTGCGTGGATCGAGCAGTACGGCCTGCAAAAAATCGTCGTGGATTTTCCACTTTCGCGTCCGTTGTGTGAAACCTGCCAGCTCAAATGTCCCGGCGCCAACGCGTGTCCGCAGGCCCCCGTGCTCGAGGTGCGCAAGGAGATGGCGGCGCTCTTAGAAGAAGACGCACGCATGGAGCGCGAGAATCCTAAGCGCTACGAACAGACCCGCAACTCCGCCGAAGAAACCGACTGGTCCCGCGACCTGCTTCATAAAACCGCAGACGAACACATCCTCTCGCGATCGTTCAAAAGAAAACTTCGCAAGGGCTTCATCCCGTACTGGCACCGGCCCATCGATTTTTGGATTTGGAAAAACTACTACGACCAGCTCCTGTCGATCTTCAAGACCAGCTACGATTCCTACGGCCACGTGTCAGTGATGTTGCTGGCGCGCTTGAAGTACCTCATCCGTCACTTCCCGCAGGATCTCCAGTTGCACGAATCGAGCATCCAGATCGTGCTCCTCGAGCTGTACCGCGCGCGCTTAGTAGGGAAGTTTCAACTTCTGCAGCTGTTTGACTTAGATCTGCAGAGTATGGCGCGGGAGACACTCATCCGCGGCATCGAAGAGAAGCTGCAGCTTTTTATCTACGATCATGATTTTGAAATGCTGGTGAAAAATCCCAAGGCCTTCGATTCTTTCTTGCTGGCACTCGCGGGCCAGGGCGTGTTGATGAACAAGCTTCGCCCGATTCCTGACTGGGGCAACACCGACGGCGGAAATTTCGTTATCCCGGATTTTGAGCGCGCTTAAAGCGGAAACCCTTCTCGGCGCACTCACTTTTGCGCGACCACACCATAAAACCCAACGCCAAATAGAATGGAATGCTAAGGATGTTAAACAAATCCCAAAACATTCCCACCTGCATGCCTTCAAACAGCGTCACGACCGCCATGGCGGCGGCCGTGAAGGCGTAGGTGATGACGTATTGCCACGACCAGCGCTTGCCGACGGCGAGGTACACGTAGAACACGGAGTTCACGACGAGGAACGACAGGAGCATCATGCCGGCGCTCATGGTGAGCACGCTGACGAGCTGCTGGCGATACTGCGGATCGAGTGCGTACCAATCCTGGCCCTGCAGTGCCATGGAAAGCTCCCACATCTTCGCACCGGTGTTCTTCACTTCCCAGTAGCGCGCGAAGTACAGGGCACTCAGGAGGTCGAGGACCCAAGCGACGGCGGCACAGGTCCACAGCAAACGCTGCAAGGGGAGCGTGCGCGCCCAGTTCAAGAGGCGAGTTTTCATGGCCCAATTATGGCGTAATCTGCGATTCCAGGCCATAATGAAGCATGGAAGAATATCTTCGGCGCTCGCTCGCTTTCGAGAAACGACGCGCGGCCCACGGTTCGCAAGGCGAAAAACAAGACCTCATTCTTTTCTTCAGGATGATGGGCCCGATCATGCAGGGGCGTCTGGAGAAGATCATCGACCTGCGCCTGGTTCCGCGGGTGCTGATCCACGGCAATCCCCACCTCGATAACTACGTCCGCACCTTCCGCGGTTCGGCGCTCCTGGATTTTGACCGATCCCGCATGGGGCCCTACTGCTGGGACATCATCCGCTTCCTGGCGTCGCTGTCGATCTGGCGCGAAGAAGACGAAGGATTCTTGAATCGCAGTGTGGTGGACTACTTCATCGACGGCTACTACACGCACTTTCTGCGCGCCGACATTCCCTTCAAGCAGATCCGTCTGCTCAAAACGACGAAGCCCGAAAAATGGCAAACCAATACGCGCGCGTACCTCGCTTCCAACAAGAAGTGGGCGGGCAAGATGCGCCAGTTCCCGATCGATCGCCGCGGCGATTTCACGCGCACACTCCTGAAGCGCTTCCTCGCGTCCCGCAACGAGCTCAAGCTCCTCGACGAATTCTTCCTCGCCGAGGTTGGGGCCACCCCCGGAACGCTTGGAAAAAAACATTTCATCTACTCGCTCCTGCCGAAGAACCCGGACGCGCTCCACGACGCGATCTTGTTGGACCTGAAAGAAGTCTACGTCGAGCGGGACACGCAGTACTTCACGTCGCCCTGGCCCCACCATGGCGTGCGCATGATCGAAGCCTCGAAGATCTACGCCGACGGCATGGAGCAACGCCTGGGCTACGCCACCATGGGCGACAAGCAGTTCTGGGGCCGCCAGATTCCGAGCTTCGCCACGAAGGTGAAGAAGTTCTTGGACGTCGAAGAACAGCGCGACGTCGCGTATTCCATCGGCTCGCAGCTGGGCAAGGGCCATCGCAAATCCATCATCGACCCGAAGGTCGCCGATGTCCTCCTGCAGGACTTCCAGCAGAATTTTGACAAGTACTACAAGGTCGCGCGGCTCTTGAACTACGAGCTGCGATTGTCGTACAAGTTCGTGCAGGCGAAGGAAAATCTCTACCGGGCCTACCGGCAGTGGTAGTGTTCGTCCTCCTCTTCATCGTCACCACACTCGGGTCTCTGCTCTCCGGTCTCACGGGCCTCGCCGGTGGGGCGGTCATCTTGGGCGGCTTGATGCTGTTCTTTCCCACCGCCGAATCGCTGGCCATGCACGGAGTGGTGCAGAGTGTGTCCAACGGTACGCGAGTCATGTTCTGGTGGAAGAGTATTCATTGGGACGTGGTGTGGCGCTACTCACTGCTGCTGCTACCAGGGGCCTTTGTCGGTGGCCTGTTATTTAATTATCTCAACCTCCATCTCGTTGAAGCCGCCCTGGGTGCATTGATCCTCACCGTCGTCTGGGTTCCGCTGCCCAAGCGCTTCGATGGCACGTTCACCAAGAATGGTTTCATCTGGCTCGGTTTACTCTCGGGCTTTTTCAGCATGCTCGCCGGTGTGGTGGGACCGCTGCTCAATCCGTTTTTCGACAAGCTCAACATCAAGCGCGACCAGATGGTGTCGACGAAGAGTGCCTGTCAGTTGATCCTCCATCTCGCGCGGATCGGAAGTTATGCCGGTGTCGTGGGGCTTGATTTGGAGAAGTACGGCGTGGAGATGGTGCTGATGATCATCGCGGCGGTATTTGGGATTTATCTGTCGCGTCCGGTGGGCAAGCACATCACGGATCGGCAGTTGGACATTGCCTTGAAAGTTTTGCTGACGGTGATTGGATTGAAGAACGTTTTGACGGGGATCAGCGGCTATCTAGTGTAGATAAAGTTTGGCCTCAGGATATTCCCAATAGTACTGGCCATTCTCGCCGGGAATTTTCACCTTACAAAGCGACACAGGAATCGCGCCCAAGCGGCGGATCTTCTCAGACCACGTTTGCATGCTGGCGTTGATGCGGTCTTGTAGTTCGGTCGTCTTGTCTTGGCGGTTTTTGAAGTAGGCGAGTTGCGCGTTAAGATTGTTGATCTCTTTTTTGGTGCGCGCTGTGATGACCATCAAAAGTGGCATGAGCTCGAGAGCTTCTTCGTGAGTAAATACTCGTGGCTCACTCAGTCGAGTCAGCGTGCGAAGCGGTTGAATGTCGTGATCATGAGTTGGCGTCATGGCGTTATTCGTAATTTCCCTGTCTTAGCTTGCGGTCTTGATCTTTTTTAGCAGCTGCGTCGCGTTTATCATAGAGTTTTTTGCCTTTCGCTAAGGCGATTTCACATTTCACGCGCGACTCTTTGAAATACAGCGCCGTGGGGATGAGTGTGAGGCCTTTCTGTGCCATACGCTTGTTGATAGCGTCGATCTCGTCGCGATGCATTAAGAGCTTCCGCTTGCGGGCCTCTTCGTGATTATTGATGTTTCCGTGAGTGTAGTGGGCGATCACGAGATTATGCAGCCAGGCCTCACCCTTACTGTCGATGGTCACAAAGGCCTCGGTGAGGATCGCCTTGCCGTCTCGCAAGCTCTTCACCTCGGTGCCCTTGAGCACCACGCCCGCTTCGTACTTCTCCTCGAGGAAGAAATCGTACCCGGCCCGGTTGTTCTTAACGATGATTTTGATGCCCATGGAAGAGTGACTTTAAACCATGTGGTGGCGCTGGTCCAGTCGCCACAGGGCGATGACCTGCTCGAGCTCGAGGGCCTCGGCGCGCACGCCCTCGGGAATCTGCTGAGCGCGGAAAAATTCATCCAGCACTTCGCCCGGAATACGATCTTTGATCAAGCCGCGTAACTGCTTGCGCCGATTTTGAAAAACGGCGCGCATGAAAATTTCTAACTGGTCCCAGTCTTTCAGGTCCGTGTGAGGAGTCGCGAGGCGATCAAAGCGAATCACCTGGCTCATGACTTTCGGGGGGGGCTGAAAGGCTCCCGGCGGCACGTCCACGACCCGCGAGGTTTTAAAGAACATGCCTGCAAGCGCATGCAGAGAACTCATCGTATTTTTTCCCGAGCGCGGGAGAAATTTCTCGGCGACTTCTTTTTGATACATGAGGGTCATGCGTTGCAAGCGAGGCGCGCGCATGAAGGCGAGCGTCAGCGGCACAGACACGTTGTAGGGAAGGTTCGACACGAGCCACGCATTTTTGTGGCCGCGCTCGCTCAAGAAAGCTTCGAAATCTATCTCAAGGGCATCGCCAAGGATCAAATGATCCGCGCCAACCACGTCGGTGAGGGTTTCGGTAAACCGCTTATCCATTTCAAACGCGTAGAGCGGAAGCTTGTGTTCTTTAAGATACGGCGTGAGGACCGCAGGGCCTGGGCCCACTTCAATGATGGCATCACAGCCTTCTGGCAGATCCGTCGTGATGGCTTTGATCACGTGGGGAGAATGAAGGAAGTGTTGGCCGAAGCGTTTGTCGGCGGTAGGAAAGCGGCTCATGCGTGGGGCACCGGTTTTTCAATCATGCGGCTCTTGGCATCAAGCGAGAGACACGCCGGAAACGCCACCATCGCTTGGGGATTACGAAGTGCCCAGTGGGCAATCATGGCGGCATTGTCCGTACAGAACTTGGGTTCCACAAAATACACTTCAGGGAATTTGCGGGTGAACGTTTCTCTCAAGGCCGAGTTACATGCGACACCGCCGCCCACCACGATGGGCAGATCGCCGAGCTGATGCAGCTTGCGCACCTCTTGGACTTTGATCGCGAGCGTTTGCACGATGGCGTGCTGGTACGAAGCACACACGTCCGGCAAATGCGCGGTGGGATTTTTTTCCATGAACACGCGGATGGACGTTTTAATTCCGGAGAAGGACATTTTGCCCGGACGATCCTTTAAAAGACTCACAGGAAAACTGTAGCGATCAGCGTCCCCCGTTTTTGCGAGCTCGTCGATTTTGCGACCTGCGGGATAACCCAGGCCCATGAGCTTGCCGCCCTTATCGAAGGCTTCGCCGGCGGCATCATCCAGCGTTTGTCCGAGCACTTCAAATTCAGAGGGAGAGCTGGCCTTGAGTATGAGCGTATGACCGCCACTGACGAGCAATCCCAGGTAGGGATAAGAAACTTTTGCAGAAAGTTGAATGGCTTCCAAGTGGGCCCACAAGTGGGGCACCGGGGTCACAGGAAGCTCATGAACCCAGGCCAGCGTCTTCGCAGCATGCAGTCCTGTGAGAAGCGCACCGATCAAACCGGGAGCACTGGTGACAGCGATATCGGTAATGTCATTGATAGAAACTTTGGCTTCGTTCAAAGCGACTTGCACCAACGGAGCGATGGCCTTGACGTGTTCGCGCGCCGCGATCTCCGGAACCACGCCGCCCCATTTGGCGAGCATGACTTCAGAGGTGAGAGAGACTAACGAGACGACAGTAGAACTCTGCTCATCACCGGAGAGCACGGCCACGGAAGTGTCGTCGCAACTGGTTTCGATGCCGAGAACGAGGCGTGGCACGCTTACTTCCCTGATGGGCACGCCACCGCTTTCATGCGTTGAGCGACCACCGCTTTATTGGGTTGGCCATCTTTGTACCAGTCGGGAGATTGGTCGGCGGTGTGGCACTGAACGCACTTCGCCGTCATGTCACCACCGGCGTATTGGAGGCTTCCATCGAAGGGATGGTCGCGAGTTTTGTCGTGGCAGTTCAGGCACTGCACGTTGCCGAAGTCATGGCTCACGTTGTGTTTCGTGATGAGCTTCATTTGGCCTTGGGCTTTTTGCTTCCGTTGAGCGGCGCTCAGTGCGCGGACGGACTTCACTCCCGCGTAGTTGGCGGCGAGGTCTTTCGTGTAGGCCGCGAGTTTCGTGGCATCATGGACACCTTCAAAGCGCACGCGCTGAGGCGTGCTCATGAAACCCTGCGGAGATTGCCAGCCGACGGAGTGGCAACCCACGCAGCTCGCGTCGTTGTCCGATCCTTTCGCCGCCAGCGTGTGCCAGGCGTTGGCGTGCGCGGTGCCCTGCCAGAACGCGGTTTGCTTCTGGTGACACTCAAGACACGAGTTGAACGTCGGCAACGGATCCTTGGTGGCCATTGATCCGGCAGACAACGCTTGTTCTTTGGCCTGGGCATCCGCTACCCCCGTGCGCCAGCTCTGCATGAGCGGCGCGAGTGGGTTGGGTTCGACGACTTTCGCGAATTCTTCTCTGGTTTCTAGCAGACCAAATTTAGTTTGCTTGTCTTTCTTGCCGACGCCGAATTCGATCTGGCCGATGTAGTGGTTGCGCGAAAGCACCTGCACGATCTGCGTACCGCCTTCTTCTATCGGCCGTTGCGTGAAGCTCTGCGTGTGAGCTCCGATGATCCAGTTCAGGCGCGGAAAGAGCTGAGCATAGCGCCGGTCTCTATCCATGCCAGAGTGTGACAGCAAGACGACCATCTCATCGTCACTTGGATCGGCTTCTTTCAAGCTGGCTTCGATGGCCACTTCCGGTGACGAGAACAACGCCGCTTGCTGCGCCTGGAGCAGTTCGGGATCGAGCACGCCGATGAAGACGAGCTTCTTCTCGCCGACGCTCACGCGTGCCCATTTCTTGCTCTTGAACGGGTTCTCTGCGCGCACGTTGGCCAGCAGGAAAGTGAACTTCGCTTTCTTAGAAAGATCGGCGAGCCAGTCCGTGCCGAGGGCAAAGTCTTGGTCTCCGGGGACGTAAAATTTTAGCTCAAGGTGGTGCATGGCTTCGACCAACTTTTCAGCCGTGAAGCGATGGGAGGTCAAAACGTTCGCCGGAAGAATAGGAGACGGGAAGAACAGGTCACCGCTATCCACGTAGATCACTGGCATCTTGCTCTGCACTTGGTGAAAGTGGCCGGCCGTCTGTTCGAGGCCGCCGAGTGGAAACTTGTTACAGCCGCAGGGCTGAGTTTCGCCGTTGATGTTGTTCGAGAAAAGGATGCTCGCTTGAGTCACTCCGCTCTTCGGTGTGACCTCTTCGTAGTACGTGTCATCCAGACCGCTCACCATGCGAGCGCAGGCCGCAACCCACAGCAAGATCGCTAAGAGGGCCCAGATGCGGTTTCTCACTGACGGGCCTCTTTCGCGGCAGCTGAGCCAGGATACTGAGTCCGCAATTCTTGGAAGGCCTGGGCGGCCTCATCGGTCTTGCCGAGGTTCTTCAGCGCGCGACCGATGTGGAGCAAGCTCGAAGGCGCGAGAGATGACTTCGGGTACTTCGTGTAAATCTTGCTGAAGAACACCAAAGACTTTTCCCAGTTCTTTTGCGCGAACTCGATTTCACCGAGGCCGTGGAGAACTTTGTTCATGTCACCGGCACCGACACTCGAGTCGTTGACCATGCCTTCGAGAATGGCGCGCGCGTCCGTGAGCTTGCGACGGCCGATGAGCTTGCGGGCCGCTGCGATCTCGTCCTTCGGACCTTTCTTGGGACCGACGCTCGTCGACTTGTTCATGCTGCCGAGTTTCTCGGTCACTTTTTCGATGAAGCCTCGCTGCTGCTTCAGTTCTTCGTTTTGCTCGTCCTGCTTTTTCTGCACGACATCGAGCTGTGTCTTCATGACGTTGAGATTCTCCGTCATGCCCTTGAGGTCAGCGCCCTGGAGGGTCTGCTGGCCCTTTTGCAATTCTTCAACTTTGCCATTGAGTGTGTCGATCTGGGCCTGCAGATTTTTAAGCATGACCGTCAGGTCGGCGACGATGTTCTGTGAATCGGAGAGTTGCTGGGACATGCTCTCAACCCGCTGCTCACGACGAACCTGTTCGGCGGTTTTAAGACAGCCGGTGAGGGTGAGTAAAAGTGTCATGAGTACAATTGATTTCATCGCCATCTCCTTAGAGGAATATGGCTAGATTCTATGTCGTCGAGAGGCGTTGGGCAATTACGGGGGAGTGCCTTCGAGGGCTTTCTTGCGAACAGCTTCGTACTCGGCTTTCTCCGAATACTGCTTCGACATAATCGCGTATTCCTGGGCCTTGTTGAAATACTTGCGACGATAAGCCGACTTGGCCTTGAGGTAGAATTCTTCTGCTTTGCGATAGAGAGTAGGAGAGAGGCGATCGGCTTCGGCTTCTTTGGCGGCGATGAATGCGGCCTGTGAGAGGCTCATTTCCATTTTCGGGCGTGTGGTCGCTAAACCACACGCGCCTAAAAATAGAAACAGGGTGAACGGGAGTAGACGCATTACTTCGCAGTGACGACGAAGTTCGCGCGACGGTTCTTCTCCCAAGCGCCTTCATCGTGACCGAAAGCCACTGGCTTTTCTTTGCCGTAAGAGATCACAGCGATGCGCTTCTGAGCAACGCCCAAAGCGACCAAGTACTCACGAACCGCTTTAGCGCGCTTTTCGCCGAGGGCCAAGTTGTACTGGATACCGCCGCGCTCGTCGGCGTGGCCTTCAACTTGGATGTCGACTGTTGCATTCGTCTTCAAGAATTCAGCGTTGTTCTTCAGAGCAGCTTGTGCGTCTGAGCCCAAAGTTGAAGAGTCGAAACCGAAGTACACAGTTTGCAAGCCGCCAGCTGTGCCTGAGTCAGAGTCACCTTTGAGTTCGAGTGAAAGACCAGTGTTGTTGCCGTTGTTAGCAGTGAGCCCGTCAGGATTGTTAGCTGGCTTCTTGGAAGCGCAACCGACTGCCATGAGAGATGCCGCTACGAGAGCGAGAAGAGAAGAACGGATCATGAAATACTCCTTATGCAAGTATTGGTTAAAGTTGATTGTGTAACGTTCACGATTATGCGGTTTTAGCTCAAGTATTAAAAGTCTTTTCAGGTCTTTGTCTAATGAGTGCAGTGTGGCGTAGAAGTTTTGACTCTTAAACAGGGGCTTCGCCATGCTTTTGACGGTAGCGAGTTCTCTAGCGGCGCGTCTTCTGCCCAGAATTACTCGTAGAGATTTTTATTTTGGGAAATGTAAACTTGGCACGGCGATTGCTAGATAAAGAGTGTGTGTGTGAGCGGCCCTGAGAAGGATTCTTAAGGCCCTTGCGATGTCTCTCGAAAAAAACCCGGTGTTCGCATCGGGTTTTTTTTCGCCTTTTTCTTAAAACCAGAGTGAAAATCAAAAGACCATGTCGTACATCAGCCCGGCAATCGCGCGTGCGCCCCGACTGGAAACACTGTCGTAGAGCGGGTTGTACTCGTAGATTCCCCAGATCGGTGGCTGGCCTCGGCGCGCGCAGAGATCACGATAAGCAGCGGCCAGGTGGCGCACAAAGCTCAGGGAGAGGCCGTCGTGGTTAGGGGCACTGACTGCCTCGACGTCGGAAGCCATGAGCGCGTCGCAGTCGAGGCTAAACACCACCCGTGCGTTGGCAGGCAGCGAGGTTTCAAGGCGCAAAAGAAAAGACTGCACGTGGGCCGCATCGTCGCACTCGCGGCGCCAAAGGATCTGCATCTCACCGCGCGAGAGCTTCGTTTGAGTCGAGAGCGCATTGGCGTAGGGATGGATGCCGACCTGATGGAGTTGCAGCGGGAACTTGGAGTTGATCTCAAACTGACGAAAGGGGTTTCCCGAGTGGGGCTCCGGGTCCATGCGCGTGTCGAGGTGAGCGTCCACATTCAGCACGCAGACCGGCGTCTCATCGAGCGCCTTGAGGAGCGGGAGAATGTGATCGTGGCCGCCGCCCAGATGGATCAGTGGATGCGCTCCGAGAAGGGAGCGCAGAGTTTGTGCTTGTTGCTCAAGCATTGCCTCGAAGCCTTGCTCTTCCATCGCCTGGGTTGTGACTTGGTGATAGCTGAAGAGCGTGGCTTCACTGGGCGAGGCGAGTTTTTTCCAGGCCGCCGTGAGGGCCCGCGGTGCCCAACGAGCTCCCGCGCGTCCGCCATTACGAAGGACGCCGTGGTCCGACGGTGCGAGTGCGATAACTGTCCCCGCGCCGATTCGGGCGGATAAACTTTCTTGCAGGCGTTGTGGCCGGCTTTGATTTAGAATAGGGTCCATGAGCAATAGTATAAACGAACTCCCTGACCGCGGCGAGAAAGTCTGGTTCATCATTCGCCAAGATTCCCATGAAGGGCCTTACGCCCTCACCATGTTGGAAGACAGGCTGGCGTCCGGCGAGCTGAGAAAAGACTCTTTGGTCTGGGCACGGGGCTGGCCCGAAGCGTTGCCGCTCTCTCGCGTTCAGGCCGCCTACCGCGGCGATGTCTCGCCTGTGATGGAGGAACCGCCGGTGCTCCGACCGATCAGAGAAGTGAGAGAAGTAGGAGAAGAAGAACAAAGTTTCGACCAGGCGCCGATCGAGCACACCCCGGCGTCTATGTCCCGCTGGCCCTTGCTCGTGCTCGCTCTCCTCGTGCTTGGCGGAGGCCTCTGGGCCACGCGCCAATTGCAGCCGCAGGTAGAGCTCACTCGGCCTGTAGACATGAACATCGATGCGTTTCGTCGAATGCGCACAGCTTTTCAGCAGATCAACCGCACCGTTCCCGTTCCGCAGGCAGTTGTTTCTGCGGACTACCGTAAGGTTTGGTTAAGCGACGGGTCTCCGCAGATGTGTCACTACGAAGCCACGTTTCACTCCGCTGCGGATAGAAACTTGGGTGGCGAAGCGATCAGCTTTCAGGCGCAGGCCCCGTTACTTCAGCACTGGGTGATGTTCGACCGGATGAATTTCACGGAAGGCCAGAAGCTCATGCCGGGCCGCTACACCATGACCGTTAATCGTAAAGACTGTGCTCCGCAGGGCCTACTGAGTTGGTGGGAACCCGCGCACCCGCCTTTGAGCTTGGTCTTTGATGTGGATATTTTCCACGGCTCGTCTGAAGAGCTGCAGGCACGCATGGACGTCGTCTTCAAAAAGAAAGAAGCAGCAGAAAAGCAGCGCGCCGAAATCTCAAAGCAGGCGTGGCGAGACATCGGCGAAAAACTTCGCACGCTCTCGGCCATCGCCGCGCAAGTCGAGACGGGCTTCAACGAACTCTTGAATAGAAAGCTGGCCTGGAAGCCGCGCATGACCCGCGTGATCGATAACTACACGATGCGCTTCGGTGGATTCTTGACGAATTTCACTGTGAAGAACGACGAGGACTTCTCACTGCTGGCGACACAAGACTTTCCTGATAAAGTGGAAATCATGGGCCGGCAGCCACTCATCAACGCACACGCAAAACGCATCGGTTTTTTGAGCATGGGACTGATCGAGAAGTTACAAAAACTCAGCGCCGCGCCTAATCGCACCGATCTGCAGGATTGGCTGCGAACGCTCCAACAAGACCTCGGCGTTGAACGCGAAAAACTTCGCCTGGCTATAGAGGAAGCGACTCACAGGCCTGACCCGTCGACGCAAACTCCTGCGACACCTTAGCGTCGTGTCCACTGAGCTGGACACGCGCGCCCCATCTTTTAATGTCATGTTCAAAGATCATCACTAAGTTTTTTTCTGTGATGAACGCGTAGAATTGTTCTTTATCCAGCGTCGTGCGTCCGGGAGCGATGTCGTAACCCATGACCCAGGGAATCGGGACATGGGCTGCGGTTGGGACGAGATCCGCCATGTAGATGAGCTTCTCGTCGTAAGGATGCAAGAGCCAGGGCGTGTGCCCGTGGCTGCACTTAAACTGAAGCTGGTAGCTTCCGTCATTCAGAATTGTTCCGTCTTCGCCTTGGTGCCAAACGACACGCTTCTGTTGGTCGAGTTTCTGGATCACGGGATGGGAGTACTGCGTTTGAAACGACCCCATGTCCCGCTGAGTGGGCTTGAGTGAATAGTCGTAATGTGTTTTATGAAGATGCAGGCGAGCTTCGGGAAAAAGAAAATCTCCGCTGGAGTTTCCGAGGCCACCGACATGATCGAAGTGGAGGTGAGTGACGATCACATCAGTCACATCTTCTGGAGCGAGATTGAGTTCTGATTTAAGTACATTGAGCAGAGGGTCAGATGACCCCGTTATCGCAAAGCGCTGTGAGAATTTGCCGTCATGATAATCACCGATACCCGTATCAATCAAAATGACACGACTATCAGTCTGTATGCACAAAACGCGCAAGCTTAAATGAATACGATTTAATTCGTCCGCAGGAATTTGTTTTTCCCAGAGGGGTTTTGGGATAATTCCAAACATCGCACCACCATCAAGTTTAAATGTGGCGGGATGTAGCGCAGAGTATTTAACCATAAGCTCACCTTTAAGAGTTATTGCCGGGTGCAGTGAAATGCCTATAATGATTGGGTATTTCACTCATCATCGTCCAGTAGTTGTTTTCGAAGGAGTTCTCATGAACGTTCACGAATATCAGGCCAAAGAGCTTATGCGTGCTCAAGGCATTAACGTCCTCCGTGGCGGCGTTGCCGTTACAGCAGACGAAGCCGTCAAAGTCGCCGAGAAACTCGGCGGAAAGATTTGGGTTGTGAAGGCGCAGATTCACGCTGGTGGTCGCGGCAAAGGCGGCGGCGTCAAGCTGGCGAAGTCTTTGGATGAAGTAAAAAAAATCGCCGGCGAAATTTTGGGAATGACGTTGGTCACTCCGCAGACTGGTCCTGAAGGGAAAAAAGTCTTGAAGGTCCTCATCGAAGAGGGCTGTGACATCGATAAAGAATACTACGTCGGCATCGTGCTTGATCGCTCGCTCGGCAAGTTCGTGATGATGGCGTCTTCTGAGGGCGGCGTCGAAATCGAAAAAATCGCCCACGACAGCCCAGATAAAATCATCAAAGCGATCATTGATCCTGCGGCTGGTTATTCAGCTGCTGCGGGTCGCAAGTTGGGCTTCGGCATCGGCCTCAAGGGGGACCAGCTCACGAAAGCCAACAAGTTTTTCGAAGGCCTCTACAACATGTTCATGAAGCATGATTGTTCCATCGCGGAGATCAATCCCTTGGTCACCACGAAGTCAGGCGACGTGATTGCATTGGATGCGAAGCTAAACTTCGATGACAACGCGCTCTTCCGCCACCCCGACATCGAAGCGATGCGTGATCCTTCTGAAGAAAGCGCGCAGGAACTCGAAGCAGGTAAGTACGGTCTTTCGTACATCTCGCTCGATGGCAACATCGGCTGTTTGGTGAACGGTGCGGGCCTTGCCATGGGTACTCTCGACATCATCAAGCTCTTCGGCGGCAACCCGGCCAACTTCCTCGATGTGGGCGGCGGCGCGAATAAAGAGACTGTAGAAAAAGCCTTCTCAATCATTCTGCAAGACAAAAATGTGAAAGCCATCTTGGTGAACATCTTCGGCGGCATCATGAAGTGCGACATCATCGCAGAAGGCGTCATCGCCGCTGCGAAGTCGCTCGGCGTGCAAGTGCCGTTGGTGGTTCGTCTGGAAGGTACGAACGTTGCTCTTGGTAAAAAAATGTTGAACGAATCAGGACTTAAGATCATCGCTGCTGACGATCTTGCTGATGCTGCGAAGAAAGTTGTCGCTGCTGCTGGAGGCAAATAATTATGGCCATTCTCATTAACCGCAATACCAAACTCATCACCTTGGGCCTCACGGGCAAGCAAGGTTCTTTTCACTCTTTGCAGTGCCGTGATTACGGCACGCAAGTTGTGGGCGGCGTGACTCCCGGCAAGGGGGGTCTCATGCACGAAGGCATCCCCGTTTTTAACACGGCCTTTGATGCTGTTAAACAAACCGGCGCCAACGCAGCCATGGTTTTCGTTCCGCCTCCGTTCGCCGCAGACTCGATCCTCGAATGCATCGAAATGGAAATGCCTCTGGTGATCGCGATCACGGAAGGTATTCCTGTCCAAGACATGATCAAGGTAAAGAACGCGCTCAAAGGTTCTAAGACCCGCTTGATCGGTCCAAACTGCCCAGGCGTCATCACTCCCGGCGAATGTAAGATCGGTATTATGCCCGGCCACATCCACATGCCTGGTCGCGTAGGTGTTATTTCTCGCTCGGGAACTCTGACCTACGAGGCGGTTTTCCAACTCACTCAACGTAACATCGGTCAGTCGACGTGTGTCGGCATCGGCGGCGACCCCGTCAACGGCACGAACTTCATCGACGTGCTCGAGATGTTCCACAACGACAAAGACACTGACGCTGTGATCATGATCGGCGAGATCGGCGGAAGCGCAGAAACCGAAGCGGGCCGTTGGATCAAGAAAAACTTCAAGAAGCCCGTGGTCAGTTTCATCGCCGGTGCAGCTGCGCCAGCGGGTAAGAGGATGGGTCATGCCGGAGCGATCATCTCGGGTGAAGACGACTCTGCCGAATCAAAATTCAAGGTCCTGCAAGAGTGTGGCGTCACAATCGCACGTTCTCCAGCGGAACTCGGTCAGAAGGTTGCAGAAGTTTTGAAGAAAGTGTAAGTTTGCGCGCAAGCAACTAATAGAAGGAGCATTTATGGCCATCGAAAAAACTCTGAGCATTGTGAAACCAAACTCAACTTTGGATAACAACATCGGTAACATCATCAGCGTCTTTGAAAAAAACGGTCTCCGTGTTTCTGCGGCTCGCTTCGCGAAACTTTCTAAAGAGAAAGCTGAAGGCTTCTACATCGAACACAAAGAACGTCCGTTCTTCGGCGAATTGGTCACATTCATGACTTCAGGTCCTGTGATGCTGATGGTTCTCGAAGGCGAGAACGCTGTTGCGAAGAACCGCGAACTGATGGGTGCAACAAACCCAGCGAACGCTGCTCCTGGTACCATCCGTAAGCTCTACGCGAAGTCTGTCGGCGAAAACTCAGTGCACGGCTCTGACTCATCATCAGCTGCCGATCGCGAGATCGCTTATTTCTTCGAAAAGCACGAAGTGGTCAATCGTTTTTAATTCGCTCTACGAATTGTGAGTAAAGAAAAAGCCCCGCTTTGCGGGGCTTTTTTTATGGCTGGTCGTGGAAGTCTGATTGCAGACAGTAGGCGGGGGCATCGGCGCACTCTGCGGGAGTGCTGGCATAGGCGTTCTTCGCGCAGTTATTGTAGGACGTAACTTGTGTCATGCAGGATCCGGCGAGAATGCGCTGAACGTGCTTAGGATGCACAAATGGCGTCGAGACGGGGGTCACTGTGAAGCTAAACTTGTCACCGGAAACCACGTCCCCTTGACTCGTTGGTCCCCAGACTACACCCTTGCTTTGCATGCCAAAATGACATTCACGAGTGTTTGCTTTCATCGCACCACTGGCGATTTGCGCGAGGGTCTCACGGCAGCGAGTATCTTCGGCAGGGCACGTGCACTCTGTAGTGTTACCGTACACGCTCTGCCAATCTCCCGGATTCATGTAGTAATCGACCATGTTGAGCTTGAGGCCATCAGAAGACAGTGTCGCGGTGAAGGGTTGCTTCGGTGGAGCGGCGTCTTCGGCCTTCCATTCTTCCGTCGATGTTCCTTCGGGAGTCGTACAAAATGCGTTTCGAAAGCGTGCCGACGTGCGATCGGCCCAGCGTGGAGCTTTCAAGAAATCGAGTCTTCCTGGCCGAGCGAGCGCATCCGAGCACTCTGGAGTGTTGCACTCACAGGTCAGACGGCGAGGAACGGAAGAATTGAAAGCTGCGAAGGTGTCTGCCATGACGTTATTTTGCTGCGGTACCGCCCGACAGATTTTTCCGTCGCCTTCGCCTGGGTACTCGTCGCAAAGACCCACGAGATGCAAGATTTCGTGCACGATGGTGGGGCAGCCCACGTCGTGCGCGTAGTTGGCGGCGTTGGAGCGAACATCGGCCGCATGATCGATGGTGACCGCGTTAAGCTTCGGGCGAACGGCGGTCGGCATGCGGGCAGCCTCCGTGGGCGTGAGCAGATCAAAAATCATGGGTTCACCGGCGGGACCGCGGATCAAGCTTCCCACCGCCTGCATACATCCACGGGCGCGCGCCATCATGGTCTCACCGCTCACGCGAGTCACACCCGGGGCGAGTGCACTGGTGGCCTGCTTGAAGTCGATGTTGAGCGCTACGCGGATGCCGGCATCGCTCTTGTTCAAGCTGTAGTTGATGGTGTTCCCGTGGGCGGCTGCGCCCGAGACGCGCTTCCACTTATTGTTCTGCAACGGTGCGCACGAATTCACGGTCTGCGCATTCTGCGCTAGAACGAGCAGCTGCTCGATGCCGCTTTCATGGACCTCGCATGCAAGCGACTTCGTGTTCGTTCCCCAGACAATCTGTTCGTAAGAACTGAGCGTGCTCATGATCCGTGCGATCGCCGGTGTTGTCGGACTGATCAGCGCCAGATCTTGCAGGAGAGTATTGATGCATTCCGCTGGATAATCGCTTGCGACTGATCGGCTGACTTTTTCAAGCGCCGTGGTAGCCTCTGCGAACCTCATCGTGCCGCTCGATCCCGGACCAGGAAGAGGAGCGAGCAGTTCGGCACAGGAGTTCGTGTCCAGCGAACTGCGACGAATGATTTCGTCTATCTGGCTTCCCATCATCAGGCCCCTCGCATTGGCATCTGAGATCCGCGCGACGGCATCGGCTGCGATGCTCACAGTCGGCAGAAGGGTGACAAGGAGAAGGGCCTTCATCATGATTTTCATATTCATCCATTACTCCAGATACAAGGCGCCCCATTCACGGGCAAGGCAGCGAGTGGGGAAGCGCGAGCTCTCACAGAAAAAACGTGCGTTGAAGGCTTCGCGCTTCACTTCTTTTCCTTCTGCGTAGAAGACGTAGTTTTTGCGATCCTTGTCGAGCTCGACACCTTGGATGAGTTTCATGGGGGCCTCTTGGAGTTTGACGGCGATGTTTTCTAGACGCTCATACAGGCTCGAGCCTTGCTGGATTCTAAAACCGTTCACTCGAAAGAAGGGAGCGTGGGGCCGGTCGTTGTTGTTGAGTTCATTGAAGTCGCGGCCTAGAGCACTCAAACGCTGATCGGCCGCCTTGATCTCGCCTTCGATCTGGTTGAGTTCTGCCGTGATGCCTTTTAGGGGCGCGGGGTTTTGCACGGCGAATTCACCCAGGCGAGTGTCGACGTTTCGGTCAAACCAGTTGCTGGTTTTTTTGATGATGAGACGTCCGTCTTCATCGTGGACTTCCATTTTATCGGTCCCCAGTGAGGTCGATCGTTCCATGGCAAACTTCAGGGCCGCCTGGGCGGAAAGCGGGATAAGTAGGAACGCGAGTAGGAATTTCATGCGGCTCTCCCCTAGAGACATGGGAGTAGGCAGGCCTTTTGGCCCGCGGAACTCCCCCTTAACAACTTAAATAGTTTAACCGGGGGGTGGGGCTGGCATAAGCCAGGTAAGAACGTCCGGACTAAACAAGTCGGAGATATCCAAGAGGGGGCCGTAATTATTACAACCTAACTGGCTTAAATTGGGGGAGCGCGTTATAAAGAAGAGCAGTGTAATGTGTCAGAGGAATAAAGATGTTTAACCTAGGTGAGCATGTAGTTTGTCCCGGCCATGGTGTCGGACAGATTCTAAGTGTCGAAACCAAGAATATGGGAGAGGCCGTAAAGTCTTTCTACATCATCAAGGTCGTCACGAACGGCATGAAAGTCATGATCCCTACGGACAGCAAAGAAGGCGTCCGTCAGCTCGTTAATATCAACGAGATCGACAACGTTTTCAACTTGTTGGGCGACCATAACGTGAAGGTCGATAACTCGACGTGGAACCGCCGTCACCGCGAATACAGCCTGAAAGTGAAGACCGGATCATTGATCGAAATCGCTGATGTCTTGCGCCAGCTTTTGCTTCTTAAAATGAGCAAAAAACTCTCTTTCGGAGAGCGCAAAATGTTGGATCAGTGCAAAGAGCTTTTGGTGAAAGAGATCGCTCTTTCTTCGGGTACGCCGGAGCCGGAAATCTCTAACAAAATTGACTCTTTATACAACTAACCTCTTAGGGTAGGCTGTCCTCTTAATGAGGAGCCTCCCATGAGCGTTCGTGTTCGTTTTGCCCCATCCCCCACAGGCTATTTACACATCGGCGGTGCTCGCACCGCTCTCTACAACTGGTTGTACGCCCGTGCCGTCGGCGGGACCTTCGTTTTGCGGATCGAAGACACCGATCTGGAGCGCTCGAAGCGCGAATACGAAGAACTCCAGAAGCAGGACCTGCAGTGGCTCGGCATCAATCACGACGAGGGCCCCGATAAGCCCAATCCTAAATACGGCCCTTACCGTCAGTCAGAGCGCCTCGACATCTACATGAAGTACGCGCTCGAGCTCATCGAGAAGGATCTCGCTTATTACGACTTCACTACGGGTGAAGAACTAGAAGCGATGAAAGCGGAAAACGAAGCCGAAGGCGTACATACCCACTACCAAGGCAAGTGGAAGAATCCCGGCATGAAGCAAGAAGCGCTCGCCAAAATAGCGGCCGGCGAGAAGCCCGCCATTCGTTTCCGTGCGCCCATGAAGGCCTACACGTTAAACGACAAAGTAAAAGGCGACGTCACCTATCCGGCCGACATGGTCGGCGACTTCGTCATAATCCGTTCAAGCGGTTTGCCGGTGTATAACTACTGCTGCGTGGTCGACGACATGCTCATGGAAATCACCCATGTTATTCGTGGCGAAGACCATTTGAACAACACTGTTCGTCAGTTGATGATCTACGAGGCATTTAAGGCGAAGCCTCCGGTCTTCGCTCACGTATCCCTCTTGATCGGGCAAGATCGCCAGAAGCTTTCAAAGCGCCACGGAGCGACCTCGGTGCACCTCTATAAAGATGAGCACTACATGCCCGAGGCGATGTGCAATTACCTCACGCTGTTGGGCTGGTCGCATCCGGAAGAAAAAGACATCTTCACCAAAGAAGAGATCGTACCTCTCTTCGGCCTTGAGCGCTTCTCAGGCCACTCGGCGATCTACGATTTGGTAAAATTTAAGTATGTGAACGGTCAGCACTTGCGCAAACTCACGAACGCAGGATTGGTTACTCAGCTCAACGGCATTATTCCTGCGGGCCATGCTTTTCATGCGCAAACGGCAGCATGGAAAGAGCAGTGTGTGGATCTCTTAAAACAGAAAGTCGACTTCATCACAGAAATGCAGCCGATGATGGATGACATGATCTTCGATGAGAACGTCGCTATGACAGATGAGCTCAAAGATATTCTTGCTTGGGAAACCACGCCAAAAATCGTGAGTTACATCGCAGCGGAAGTCGCCAAGATCGATGGCTTCGCGTCTGAAGCCCAGTTGAACGTATGGTCTGAGCATGCCAAAAAAGAACTCGGCATCAAAGGCAAACCGTTGTTCATGGGTCTGCGGGCAGCACTCACTGGTAAAGGCCACGGCCCTGATTTAAAATTCTTGATCCCGCTCACACCCGTGAGTGTTTTGAAAAAGCGTGCAGCTAAGCTCGGAGCTTAACTATGGAATTGAAGATTCATAACAATCTGTCTCGGAAGAAAGAAACCTTTGCGCCCATCGAAACGGGCAAAGTGCGGTTTTATTCTTGTGGACCGACGACCTATGACTTCCTTCATGTCGGAAATGCTCGCGCGCTGGTGATCGGTGACCTCTTTAATCGGATCATGCTCGCCCTGGGGTACAACGTAACGTTCGTGCGCAACTACACGGATGTCGATGACAAGATCATCGAACGTGCCAACGAGAACAAAGAAGATCCGATTCAGCTCGCCGCCCGTTTCGTGGAGGAGTGCCGCAAGGACATGGATAGCTTGGGCATGCTGCCGGCGACCCATACACCTAAAGTCTCTGAGACCATGCCCGAGATCATTAAGATGATCGAAGACATCATCCAAAATGGTGCGGGTTATGTGATCGACGGTGAAGTCTTCTTCCATGTGGAGAAGGCCATCGACTACGGCAAGCTCTCAAAAAAAGATCTCGAAGGCCTGCAAGCAGGTCAACGGGCTGAAGTTGATAAGCGAAAAAAACATTCTTCTGATTTCGTGCTCTGGAAACCAGCGAAACCGGGTGAGCCGTTTTGGGAATCACCTTGGGGCAAGGGCCGTCCGGGTTGGCACATCGAGTGCTCCGCCATGGCGAAGAAGTTTTTAGGCGACACACTCGACCTTCATCACGGGGGCGTGGATCTCATGTTCCCGCACCATGAGAACGAAATTGCTCAATCTGAAGCCGCCAATAAGAAAACATTCTGTAACTGCTGGGCCCATAATGAGTTCTTGAATTTTGGCTCTGAGAAGATGTCGAAGTCGCTCGGCAACGTGGTCACGATTCGTAAGTTTATTGAAAAGTACTCGGGCCAGGTGCTGCGGCAAATTCTGATCTCCGTGCACTACCGTGCGCGGATGGACTGGACAGATGAGGTCATCGAGCGTGCGCTTCAAGATGTGAAACGCATTCACGAGTTCGCCATCGAGCTTGCCAGCAAAAAAGCTGATGCCGTCGCCACGGATAGCGCTGCCTTAAAGGCCGTGGCTGATTTCCGCACAGAGTTCGATAGTGAACTCGCCAACGACTTCAACTCGGCTGGCGCAATGGGACAATTTTTTAGTTTCTTGCGCTTGGTCCGTCGTGACGTGCTTGGCACTTCCGTGTCTGTTGAACTTCTTAAGGCGATCAACGAAGCCGTTACGCACTCAACGCTGGCGCTTGGCCACATTCACGCAGACCCACCCGCTCTCATGGCACAACTGGAGGCTTTGAAGGGCTCTGGGGACGTAGATGAGGCCTGGATTCAGGGGCTGATTGAACAGCGTAAGACGGCCAAAGCTGCGAAGGATTGGAAGCGAGCCGATGAGATTCGCGACGAGCTGAAAGCGAAGAATATTGTGCTGATTGACAGTAAAGACGGTTCCATCACTTGGAAGATGCAGTAGTAAAGCCGGGCACAACCATGATGGCGTAGGCGCCATCAAGGATGCCTTGGCCGATGAACTTCACGAACGCCCCAGTTGGAGTCACTTCGACCACATAGTCGCGAGTGTTGTCTGCGACAAGAAAATTCCCATCAACCGTTTCGGCCACTCCTCGCGGGTTAACGAGCAATGCTTGGTCGTTACCAATAAGGTGGCGATCGAAGGTAAGATCACTATTATAGAGTGAGAGGTAATCAGTTCCGCCACCTTCCCAAGAGGTAAGAAACTTACCGTTCCGAGTGACTGCGACTCCGTAAGACCCCGTTGTTGAAGCTGGTCTCACTGCTGTCGCAACGGGAACAGTAGATGAAAAGGAGTCCTCATAGAGACGGACTGCGGTCGATGTAGACGCAGTCACCCATCTCCCATTTTCTAATGCTCGAATACATTGGACGTTAGGCAAAGAAGCTGGCCAAGCGGGATAAGTCTTTCTCTGACCTACGGCGCTGAATCTTTCAATGGTAGTGCCTTCAGTCACGATGATTTCCCCTGAGTCTTTGAGCTGCGTGACTCCAGCGGGGGTGCCACCGAATGAGGCATCGACAGCAGCTACACGCTGACTCCCGTCGCTGACAGAGATTGCCACAACACGGTCAGGGGTACCGTTTACGCTGATGAGGATCTCGTTTGTAGAGTGCATCCACCCAATGCCACCAATGGTCTCTGATGACAAATAGGTGCGCCATAGTGCTCGTATATAGTTTCCTTCACTGTCAAACTGATGAATTGTGTCAGATGTTGTGGAAGACACCAGAATATCTCCAGTCGAAACTTGCAGCTTACTGGTGGTGGGTGTTGATTCTTGCGGCAAACAGGATGAAAGAATCATGAGAAGGGGAAGTAGAAAAATTCTCATCAAAATCATGTTAACCCAATAAGTTTCTCTGGTGAAATTTGATTGTCGTTTCCTTAATAAAAACAACTTTTCTGAGTTCGGAGCTACGGCATTCGCGGGACAAAATGACACTGAATATTTTACATACTCTGACATATTAGACTTAAGGGGTTGGACTCTTGTGGGGGGGCCGTGATAATGGCTGAGATAGATAAATATGTTTATTAACCTTACCAAAGGGAAACTCGTGAAAACTATGCTTTTCGTAGCATTGCTTTCGATTGTCACCGGCGCCTTCGCCAGCACAATTGATAGCGAAACTGTTCGCTTCGATGGATCAAACAGCGAAGTCTCAATGCAGTTGAACGCCGAAGAAACCCGCACCGAATACCGCCGCGAAACTGTCGCACGCACTTGCTACCGCACTGTGCTTGCCGGTAACCGTCGCGTTTGTCGTCGCCCAACTCAGGGCGGCCCAGCTCAGTGCTGGAATGAGCCGATCTACCGTACCGTTCCGTACACTTGTTACGAAACCATCAGTGTTCCTTACGAAGTCTTTGAAAACTACGTTCAGGCGAACGTGACGATCAACTTCGGCGTGGTACCTGCTGGCTTCACTCCTAACGAAAACGTTACAGCTCAATTGAATGGCGATGTACTTACCTTGCGTTCAACCGGTAGCAAAACGTTGTTGCTTGAGCTTGCTGACCTTCAGCAGACACGTGGCATGAGCGGCAACATCGAGCAGATCAGCGCTGTGGCCACTGTTAAGTTCCACGATGCAGCAGCAGTGAAAAACGCACTTAAGCTTAGCAATGCTTCAATCAAGAAAGGCGTGATGACCTACAACTTGGGCCCTCTCGCTGGCGTTCAAGTCGCGCACTCTTTGAAAATCGTCGACAATCCTTTGCTCGGCGGAAGCACAACATTGTTCGACGCGGAGTTGGGCACTGAGCTTGCTCGTGAAGAGCGTGGCAACACGACAGCGATGACCATTGCATTCAAAGACGTCCTCGGACGTGACCTCGGGGCTGGCCGTTTTAACGTGACTGCAAAGGCTTTCTTTAAGGCTGGCGTCTCTGTCATGAACGCAGCAGAGTTGGGCGATGTTTCTGTTGAGAAGTCGATTCTCTACAAAATTCGCTAGAAAAACGTCTCAATCGTTTTTCTTTTTAGGGCCGGCTTTTGCCGGCCTTTTTTATGGGCTGAAGTCGGGAACGACTAGGACGTCGAGAGCACCATCTAGGATACCGGAACCTATGTATTGTACGAATTGACCGGCAGGTGTGACTTCAATGACATAATCACGAGTGGTATCTGCGACTAAAAAGTTACCGTTCTTTTTTTCTGCAACGCCTCGCGGGTTAATGAGGAGTGCTTGGTCATTACCAATAATATGGCGATCGAAGGTGAGATCTGCGTTGTAAACGGAGAGATAGTCAGCGGCGCCACCTTCCCAAGAAGTGAGAAATTTGCCGTTTTTAAGTTTAGCCACTCCAAAGGAGCCAGTCGTCCCCACAGGAGCAGTTGCTGTGGCGATGGGAGCAACTGACGAAATTGAATCATTGTAAAGTCTGACAGATGTTGAAGATGAGGCCGTTACCCATGTTCCGTCATCAAGCGCCTGGATGGATTGCACGTTGGGGAGCGCTGCGGGCCAGACCGCATGCGTTTCACGTAGACCTGCTTCACTAAATCTTTCGATCGTCGCTCCTTCCGTCACAATGATATCTCGCGAATCTGTGAGTTGAGTCACTCCGGCCGGTGTTCCGTTAAGGTTGGCGTCGACAGCAAGTACACGTTCACGACCATCAATGACAGAAACGGCCACGACACGATCAGGTGTCCCATTTATGCTAATTAGAATTTCATTTGTGGAATGGGCCCAGCCCAATCCGCCTACCACTTCACTGGCGAGATTTGTGCGCCATAGCTGACGGATGTAGTTTCCATCTTTATCAAATTGATGAACGACATCTACTAGAGTCGACGTTACAAGAATGTCTCCTGCTGCCACATGTAGTGAACTGCTCGTCGGCTTAGATTCTTCCGGGAGGCAAGAGGTGAGGAGAAAAAGGAGAGGAATAATGAGGCTCTTCATCGGATTATGATACCTAAAATACTGACGCTAGTTATTAAGGAAATCTTTACCGTTTGGCTAAATAATACGTGTAGGGCCTATTATTGTGTAGGTCAAAGGAAAAATTCTGATGAGAGTAGTCGGCCTAATCATTTTATTGCAAGCGTTCTCGGCCTGGGGTGCCCAGGATGGTTACATCAATTTATTCGGTGGCTGGGCGGCACACAATCAAGACTCCTTCGCCGATTCCAATACACGCCCCACCGGATTGTCCTATGGCGCAGGGATTGGCCGTCGGATTGGTTTTTACGAATTCGAACTCAACGCTAGCCAAGGTAAGCTGACCTCAGACATCGAGCACGATGGCGAAAGTAATACGGTAGTGCAGGAGCAGTTTCAGGTCACGCTCGCCCTTAATTTCTATCTCCTTCGCCATCTCTATGCCCGTATGGGCTACGCCATCACGAGTCTCGAGCAGACCACAGAAACAAAGGTTACGGGTGCGTCCGGCGAAGGCCTAGTGAAAGAGTACGGACTCGAGGACGTGAAGTCCGACGGGTTGGTGCTCGGGGGCGGCTGGGTGTTCGGTGATTTTTCAAAGGTGAAGTTCTATGTCCAGTACGACTACTACATGATGCCCGATATAAAAGCGACACAGCATCAAATGAATGCCGGGCTTCGCTGGCACTTCTAACGAAGCTCTTCGTAGCTCTGAGCTTTATTCACCAGCTTAATTTCTTGCTCGCCTGTGACCAACAACTCCGTCGGTTTGCCGCGCAAGTTGTAGTTGGAGCCCATGCTAAAACCATAAGCACCCGCATCTGAGAGCACAAGCAAATCGCCGGCTTTCATCGATGGCATTGGACGGCCGTGAGCAAAACAATCTGTGCTTTCGCAGATCGGTCCAACGACATGGGTCGCTAACTTTTTTCCAGAAGAGATCTTGGCGGGAACGAGATCATGAAACGCATCGTAAATCGCAGGGCGCATGAAGTCATTCATACCGCCATCCACAATCAAGAAGCGCTGATCTTCAGAAACTTTATGGCGTAACACCGACATCACAAAGAAGCCGGCCTTGGCAACGATCCGGCGGCCTGGTTCAAACACCACACGCACAGGTGGCTTCACTTTGAAGTGGCTGAAGTATGAAGCGTCTAATAATTTTGCAACCAGCGCCATGTAGGTCGAGATCGCCGGAAGTTTTTTGGCTTCATCAGGATGGTAGGCCACGCCGAGTCCGCCGCCCACATCAAGGAACTCGATTTGATGAGGCAATTTGCGAGCGAGTTCGCCCATCGTCACGATAGCACTTCCAGTGGCTTTCAAATCTAAAAGCTGGCTGCCGATGTGAATCGACAAACCTACGAGCTTCGAGTGCTTCCAGTGTTTTTTGTCTTTGGCCGCTTTGAGGATATCATTTTGCAGCAAACCGAACTTATGAGTTTTGTTGCCGGTAGAAATATACTTGTGCGTTTTTGCCTTTACCATGGGGTTCAAGCGGAAACAGATGCGCGCCACTTTTCCAAGTTTCGCAGCAACCGCATTGATGTGTTCAAGTTCTTCGATGGATTCAACGTTAAAGCTGTAGACGCCCTGAGGACCGCAGGTGAGTGCGAGGGCGATTTCATCGTTGGTTTTACCCACGCCAGAGAAAACGATGCGTTCCGGAGGTATGCCTGATTCAAGAGCACGACGAAGTTCGCCGCCAGAAACGATGTCTGCGCCGGAGCCTTCAGCGGCGAGAAGTTTCAAAAGTTCTTTGTTAGGATTGGCCTTCAGAGCAAAGCACACTAAGGGGCGAGGCAATCCGGCCATCTGCGCTTCACCGAAAAATTCTTGGTAGTTCGAAAGCAACGTCTTCTGGCCGTACACGAAAAACGGTGTGGCATGTTGGGCCGCGATCTTTTTGACCGGAACACCTTCAATGCAAAGTTCACCTTTCTCGTAAGTGAGAGCAGGAGAATTTAGGGAAATACCACGTTTTGTCGCCATGACTTGATATCCTCAGCTTGAGCGGGGCGCAGAGACCCCTGTTGCACGGCCCAGGTGAGCATGTCATCCAACGTACAGAGCGGCAGAGCGCGTACCTGACGTTTAAGAAACACCTCGTGAGCTTGAGGAAAATTGTAATGAAACAGACCCACCACGGCGAGGACTTTCATGTTTTCGGCTTCGAGCGCATCCACCGCCGCGAGTGAACTTTTCCCAGTAGAAATCAGGTCTTCGACGAGGAGAGTACGAGCGCCGGGAGTGACCTGGCCTTCAATGAGATTTTTACGCCCATGGTCTTTCGCACTGGAGCGCACGTAAACCATGGGAAGGTTAAGGGCTTCGGCGAGCCAGGCCGCCCAAGGGATTCCGGCGGTCGCCGTTCCAGCGATGACGTCCGGCCTGAGGTCTTCTTTCAAAACCATGTCTTTGAAGCAGTCCGTGATAAAGCGGCGCACATCCGGCCGGGAAATCAGCAGGCGATTGTCACAGTAGATCGGCGATTTGATGCCGGAAGCCCAGGTGAACGGCTCTTCCGGCCGCAGGAACACCGCTTTTTCTTTGAGAAGGGATTCTGCAATTCGCGAGGCCGCTGACATACGTGCTCCTAAAAGAGTTCTTCCAAGGCCCGGGCGGGATCGCTCGCCTGGGTGATCGCTCGACCCACCACTAAGTAATCTGCACCGGAACGGAGGGCATCCACGGGAGTCATGAGTCGTTTTTGGTCGTGGGCGTCACCGCCGGGTGGACGGATGCCGGGAGTGACGCAAAGAAACTTCGATCCGCACACGAGCTTAATGGCGGTGGCCTCTTGAGCCGAGCAAACCACGCCATGGAGGCCCGCATCGTGGGCGAGTTTCGCATAGGACGTGACGCATTCGATGAGGCTGCCTGGAATGCGCAGTTCTTTCTGCATCATCTCTTCCGTCGTACTGGTCAACTGCGTGACGGCGATCAGGCGCACATCTTTACAGCCAGAATCATTCAAAGCTTTCGCTGCCATTCGCATCATCTGCGTGCCGCCCGCGACGTGCACGTTATAGAGCGCTGCCGGGAGCTGCAGAAGATTGCTCATGGCCTTTCCGACGGTGGTGGGAATGTCGTGCAGCTTCAGATCAAGGAACACGGAGAAGCCGTGCGAGTGGATGAAGTTCACGGCCTTGGGGCCATGGGCGTAGAACAATTCCATGCCCACTTTCATGCCACAGCCACTGCCCTTGAGCGCCAGCGTGAGCCGTTCGATGTCTTTCCAATCGGTCTGATCGAGGGCGACGTAAACTTTGCTTTTCACATCGGACTCAAATCAAAGGATTGGCGCTCGAGAGTTTTGATCAAGGCGTCTACCGTGTCGAGAGATGTCAGGCAGCAGATGCCGCGCTCGACAGCGGCCCGGCGCATTTTGAAGCCATCGGACTCGACGTTTCGTCCGCGCGAGATGGTGTTGATCACCAAGTCACACTGGCCACCTTTGATGATCGCCAGAATATCATTCGTCGATTCGCCGATGCGGGCCACCACTTTTACAGGAATGTTTTCCGCACTGATCAGCTTCGCTGTCCCTTCGGTCGCCACGAAGTTAAATCCGAGCGCGTGGAAGCGGCGAACGAGCGCCATGCCTTCTTCCTTGTCTTTGTCGGCGACGGTGACGAGTACCGTTCCAGACTGCGGGATATTGATGCCTGAGGCGAGGAACGCTTTGTGAAGCGCGCGTTCGTAGATCGTGTCACGTCCCATGACTTCCCCGGTGGATTTCATTTCTGGGCCTAGGGCGGTTTCAACGTCCACAAGTTTTGCGAAGGAGAAGACCGGGCCCTTCACGGCGATTTCATCCGTCTCGGCCAGTTGTCCGTGGACATAGCCTTGCTCAAGAATGCTCTTGCCCAAGATCGCGCGCGTGGCCACTTTCGCCATGGCGACGTCTGTGACCTTGCTCAAGAATGGGACTGTGCGCGAGGAGCGGGGGTTCACTTCAAGGACGAACACTTCTCCCTTATGGATCACGAACTGGATGTTGATCAGGCCCTTGATCTGCAGTGCGAGGGCGATGGAGGTGGTGAGCTGGATGAGCTTATTCTGCGTGCTCACATCCACGTTCTGAGGAGGGTACACCGCGAATGAGTCACCTGAGTGAACCCCGGCTTTTTCGATGTGCTCCATGATGCCTGGGATGAAAACAGTTGTGCCGTCACAGATGGCATCGACTTCCATTTCACGTCCGATCATGTAGCGGTCGATCAACACCGGATGCTGAGGTGTCACCTTCACCGCACGAGTGAAGTAGTCCGTCAGTTCGTCAGCGTCGTAGACGATTTCCATGGCGCGGCCGCCGATCACGTAGGACGGGCGAACCACGACGGGGTAACCCAAGACATTGGTTTTCTCGAGCGCTTCTGCCATGGACGTGACTGTGTGGCCCAAGGGCTGAGCGATATTGAGCTCTTTTAAGAGTGCTTCGAAGCGGCGGCGATCCTCCGCGCGGTCAATACCGTCAAGGGACGTTCCGAGGATGTTGATGCCGGCCTTGTGCAGCGGTTCTGCGAGGTTGATCGCCGTCTGGCCACCGAATTGTACAATCACACCGATGGGGTTTTCTTTGCGAATCACATGCAGCACATCTTCGGGTGTGAGTGGTTCGAAGTAGAGGCGATCGGAGATGTTGAAGTCCGTCGACACCGTTTCCGGGTTGTTATTGATAACAACTGCTTCATAACCCATTTCACGAATCGCTTGGATGGCGTGCACCGTGGCGTAGTCGAACTCGATGCCCTGGCCGATGCGGATCGGACCCGAGCCCAGGACCACGACTTTCTTTTTGTCACTCGGGAGAACTTCGTCTTCCGTTTCCCAGGTCGAGTAGTAGTAGGGCGTCGCGCTCTCGAACTCCGCCGCGCAGGTATCGACCATCTTGTAGACGGGAAAGAAGCCATGCTTGCCGCGCAGCTCGTAGACCGCCGGCTCGGTGAGTCCGCCGAAAAGCGCGATGGCACTATCAGCGAAGCCCGCTTTCTTGGCGCGCAGAAGAAGCTCGGCAGAAAGGTTGGCGCCGGCGTCGCGCAGTTCGCTTTCGATCAAGACGATGCGACGGAGGCAGTTCAAGAACAGGAAATCGATCTTCGTGCGAGTGTGGATGAGCTCCAGTGGGATGCCCTGGCGGATCGCTTCTGCGACGATGAACAGTCGCTCGTCATCCGGGCGTTCCATGCGATTCAAGAGTTCTTCACGAGGCCGATCCTTGAGGCTCGGGAGCATCACGTGGTGCACGCCGATCTCGAGCGAACGCACGCTCTTGAGAAGAGCTTCTTCCAGCGTGCGGCCGATGCCCATGACTTCGCCGGTGGCCTTCATTTGCGTGCCCAGGCGTCGGTCGGCCTTGATGAACTTATCAAAGGGCCAGCGGGGGATCTTGCACACCACGTAGTCCAAGGCGGGCTCGAAGCAGGCGTATGTCTTCTTGGTGATTGGATTGATGATTTCATCCAACCCAAGACCCAACGCGATCTTCGCTGCGATTTTCGCAATCGGATAACCAGTGGCCTTAGAAGCTAGCGCCGAGGAGCGCGAGACACGTGGGTTCACTTCGATCACATAGTATTGAAATGAATCTGCATCAAGAGCGTACTGAACGTTACAGCCGCCCTGAATGTCCAGCGCGCGGATGATCTTCAGCGCACTGGTGCGAAGCATTTGATATTCTTTGTCTGAGAGCGTTTGGCTAGGAGCAAAGACAATTGAGTCGCCGGTGTGGACGCCGACCGGGTCAAAGTTCTCCATGTTGCACACGATGATACAGTTGTCTTTGGCGTCACGAATAACTTCGTACTCAACTTCTTTGAAACCTGCGATGGAGCGCTCGATCAAGCACTGGTTGATCGGAGAGGCATTGATGCCGGTGAGGGCGACGATGTTAAGTTCTTCTACGCTCTTGGCTATCCCGCCGCCGGTACCACCCAAGGTGAAAGCCGGGCGTACGATGACCGGGAAACCGATCTTGCGCGCGAAGGCCTGAGCTTCTTCGACTGTGTGGACAATGGCGCTGTCAGGCACCGGCTCGCCGATCTTGATCATGAGTTCTTTGAAGAGTTTGCGGTCTTCGGCTTGATGAATCGTGTCGACCTTGCAGCCCAGGAGTTCAACGCCAAGCTTATCGAGCACACCGCTCTCTTTAAGCTTAACCGCGAGGTTTAGGGCCGTTTGCCCACCAAGTGTTGCGAGCAATCCATCTGGGCGCTCTTTGTAAAGAATGCGAGTGAGGAAGTCTTCCGTCAGCGGTTCGATGTAAACACGATCCGCTGTCTCTTTATCGGTCATGATGGTGGCGGGGTTGCTATTCACGAGCACCACTTCCACGCCCTCTTCGCGCAGCGAGTGCACGGCCTGCGTGCCGGAGTAGTCGAACTCCGCCGCTTGCCCGATGACGATGGGCCCAGAGCCGATGACCAAAACTTTTTTCAAATGGCTTAAACGTGGCATGGGCTTTCCTTATTTCATACTTTGGATAAAGGCATCGAATAACCACTGCGTGTCTTCCGGACCCGGGTAGGCCTCCGGGTGATACTGCACCGAGAACGCCGGCAAACTTTTGTGGGCAAGACCTTCACAGGTTCCGTCGTTCAAGTTCACCTGCGTGAGTTCGAGCGACGAGCTTCCGATGGACTCGAGAGTCACGGCGTAGCCGTGGTTCTGCGAGGTCATGTAGGTGCGGCCGTTCTTGAGGTCTTTCACTGGATGGTTCGAGCCGCGATGGCCGAATTTCATCTTGGCGGTGTCGGCACCGTTGGCGAGCGCGAAGAGTTGGTGCCCCATGCAAATCGCCATCATCGGCACGGCTTCTTGCAGCGTGCGAATCACGGGCAGGGTAGGAAGCACGTCTTTCGGATCACCAGGGCCATTGGAGAGCATCACACCGTCCGGTTTGAACTTCATGATGGACGCCGCACTCGAATCCCAAGGGACAACAACCACGTCACAGCCTCGACGCAGGAGCGACCGGAGAATGTTTTTCTTATATCCAAAATCCATCAGCACCACACGCTTCCCTTCACCAGGGAAATGGATCGAGTGGCGCGTGGAGACACGCGGAATTTGATCTTTTGCCAGCGGCTCTTTCAAGAGCGCCATAACTTCTTCTTTGCTCACACTTGGGTTCGCAAACAAAGCGCGCATGGAGCCGCGGCTGCGAATTTTTTTCGTGAGAAGGCGCGTGTCGAGACCTTGAATCCCCGGCACACCGAACTCTTTCAAGAGCTGCGGCAGTGTATACTCCGAGCGCCAGTTCGAGGGCGTTTCGCAGGCCTCACGGACCACGAAGCCTTTCAGCGCCGGCACCATGCTCTCGAAGTCGTCCTTGTTCACGCCGTACTGGCCGATCAGCGGGAACGTCATCACCACGATTTGGTCACAGTAGGATGGGTCCGAGAGAATCTCTTGGTAGCCCGTCATGCCGGTGTTGAACACGAGTTCGCCGAGCATTGAGGTGGTCTTTACTTCCGCCCCAAACGAGACTCCATCAAAGCTTTCGCCCGTTTCTAGCCACAGTTTCAGATTCATACTGAGTCCCTCTTGAGAATCCATTCGAGTATGCTCATGCGCACGAACACCCCGTTTTCCATTTGTCTAAAAATTCGTGAAGCCGGTGCTTCCACCAGCTCGTCGGCGATTTCAATCCCTCTATTCACCGGCGCAGGATGCATGATGATAGCGGTGGGCTTCATGCGCGCCGCTCGCGCGGTCGTGAGTCCGAAGTCTCGATGGAAAGCGGCGTTGTCCATGTCGAGTCCTTCGTGGCGCTCGAACTGATTGCGCAGGCACATCACCGCGTCGACTTCTTGGATCACGTGATCCAACTTTTGCTGAGAACAGTTACCGGCCAGCTGGGCGGGTAAGAACTCGACGGCCGCGCAGAGGCTCACTTTGATACCTAATCGCTGTGCAACGAGCATCATCGAGCCGGCGACCCGGCTGTGGCGAATGTCACCGAGGATCGCGATGTGCAATCCTTCAAGGCGTTCGAACTCGCGTTGCAAGGTAAAGAGGTCGAGCAAACCTTGGCTCGGATGCTCATGTTTTCCCGCGCCCGCGTTCACGAGCGGAGTTCGGAGTTTCGGCCCCATGGTCTCAAAGATCCGGTCATCCGCGTGGCGGAGCACGAGGGCATCTGAGCCGATGGCTTCCAGTGTGCGAAGCGTGTCGTAGAGGGATTCGCCCTTCTTCACACTCGAGTTCGAAAGATCGAAGTTGATCACCTCGGCGCCCAAGCGCTTCGCCGCCATTTCAAAGGAAATGCGCGTGCGCGTGCTGGGTTCGAAGAACACGTTGGCGACCACGTTATGCTCAAGTACACGAGGAAGTTTGGCGGGAGTTTGATGGAAAAAAAAGTGGGCCCTATCCAATAAGGCCATGATGGTGGGAACGGATAAATCAGCGAGGGCAGTGAAATGCTTGCTCACAGGTCTCCTTGGAAGACTTAGTCAGTTGTTGATTATATTTCAGGTGTAAAGTGGCGAATCTGGCAGTGACAAAAAAGACAACGGGAGAGACAATTTGGCTCGTGCGAACGATCTGGATGGCAGGGCATCCTTGCATCAGAAATCCCTCTCTCTGGGTTTTAGATTTTTTCCCACATTGCGAGGCCGCCTGACAAGGGCCTACGTCGAGGAATCTTCATGAGCGGCTCGAAATTCAAATTAGTGTCAAAATTCAAACCCATGGGCGATCAGCCCGCGGCGATTGAACGTTTGGCCGAGGGCTTCGCCGAAGGAAAAATGCGTCAGACCCTGCTGGGTGTGACGGGGTCCGGCAAAACCTTCACCGTCGCCAATATCATCCAGAAACTCCAAAAAAGAACTTTAGTCCTGGCGCCCAATAAGACGCTGGCGGCCCAGCTTTTTTCGGAATTCAAAGAGTTCTTCCCCGACAATGCCGTGGAGTACTTCGTTTCTTACTACGACTACTACCAGCCAGAAGCCTACGTGCCAGGCACCGACACGTTCATCGAGAAAGACTCTGCCGTAAACGAAGAAATCGACAAGCTCCGCCATGCCGCCACCCGCTCACTGCTAGAGCGAGAAGACGTCATCGTGGTGGCCTCCGTCTCGTGCATCTACGGCATCGGCTCACCCGACGAGTACGGAGCTCAGCGACTCACTCTCTTCACGGGAGATAAGTGGGAGCGCGACGACTTCTTGCGCGCCCTGGTCGCCATTCAGTACCAGCGCAACGACATCGACTTCAAGCGCGGCACGTTCCGCGTGCGCGGCGATCTGGTGGAAGTGTTTCCGGCGCACGAAGACTCGCAGGTCATTCGCGTTGAGTTCTTTGATGACGTGATCGACTCGCTCTCCTTCGTCGATCCGCTGCGCGGTCGCGTGCTCGAAAGCACCAAGCGGGTCGTCATCTATCCGTCGAGTCACTACGTGGTCGGTGAGACCCGCCTGAAGAGCGCGGTCGAGACCATTAAGCTCGAGCTACGTGAACGCCTTCAGCAGCTCGAGCAAGAAAACAAGCTCGTCGAGGCGCAACGGCTCCAGCAGCGCACGCTGCTCGATCTCGAGATGCTGGAGGAGATGGGCTTTTGCCCCGGGATCGAAAACTACTCGCGCCACTTCACCGACGCCAAAGAAGGCGATCCACCGCCGACGCTCGTGGACTACTTCAAACGGGATTTCTTGCTCATCGTTGACGAGTCCCACATCGCCGTCTCACAAGTCGGTGGCATGTACCGCGGTGACCGCAACAGAAAGCAAACGCTCGTCGATTATGGCTTCCGACTACCAAGCGCGCTCGACAACCGGCCTTTGCAGTTTGAAGAGTTTGATAAGCGCCTCGATCAGGTGCTCTACGTCTCCGCCACACCCGCCAACTACGAGCTCGAGCAGTCGCAAGGGGAGTACGTGTCCCAGATCATTCGACCCACGGGTCTTCTGGACCCCGTCATCGAACTACGGGACGCGAAGAACCAAGTCGACGACATGCTGGTGGAGACCCGCAAGGCGATTGCCGCTGGCTTCCGTGTGCTCATCACAACTCTGACAAAAAAACTCGCCGAAGAGCTCACCACGTTTTACCGCGGGGCGGGGCTGAAGATCCGTTATCTCCACTCCGATATCGACACGCTCGAGCGCATGGAAATCCTACGCGACCTGCGCCTCGGCGAGTTCGACGTGTTGGTCGGTATCAACCTCTTGCGAGAAGGCCTCGACCTTCCGGAAGTCGCGCTCGTGGGGATTCTGGACGCGGACAAAGAAGGCTTCTTGCGGTCCACGCGTTCTCTGATCCAAACCATCGGACGGGCGGCCCGTAACAGCGAAGGTCGCGTCCTGCTTTACGGCTTCAAGACCACCCCGAGTATTCGGGAGGCCATGAAGATCACCAGTGAGCGTCGGGAAAAGCAGGAGGCCTGGAATACCCAGAACGGCATCACTCCGAAAACCATCCTGAAAAACATCAGCGGTGGCGTGATCGACATCCTCCGCTCTTCGAAGAAATCTGACAAAAAAGATCGGAATGAGGTGGGCAAGGGTGACCAGGACCTCACGCCTGAAGCCATCGATGCTAAAATCAAGCAGTTGAAACAAGATATGAAAGAAGCGGCCAAGGGGCTGCGCTTTGAGGAAGCGGCCAAGATGCGTGATGAAGTGAAAAAACTAACCGAGTGGAGACTGCTACTGTGAAGTACTTCTTACTCGCGTTGTGTTTCAGTATGAGCGCTTTTGCCGTGGAGACCTTCAAGATCGAACTCCACGACAGAAAGATCCGTGTGGAGGCACCCAAGAGCGTTGCGGCTCAGTACGCCGTCATCGTGGAGAATCTCTCTTTGAATGACGTAGTAGGGAAGTTTCATTCGGCTGGCAAAGATCTCAAATTCGTAAACGTTAAAGCGGGCCTCACCAAGACTGTGGAATTTCGCCACACCGGTAAGGGCGCTGTCATTTTTCAACCTCTCGCTCCGGCCTTCCAAGAAGTCGAACTGACGGCGGGTAAAAAGACCTATGAAATCCCATCGCAGCCATGATTGGAAAAAACTTGTTCTGGTGATTTCGGACCTTCATCTTGGGGCCGGTAAACACGTGAAGGGCCGCCGCAATATGTTGGAGGATTTTCACTTCGACAACGAACTTATCGAGTTTCTGAATTATCACTCCTCCGGTGAATACGAAAATAAGAACGTCGAACTGATCATCAACGGCGACTTCCTCGATTTCCTCGCCGTGCCCTACGTCGAGTACTTCGACGACGAGTTCTGGAGCGAAGAGGCCTGCCTCGAAAAAATTCGCATGATCATCCAGGCCCATCGTCCCGTCATGCAGGCCCTCAAGAACTTCGTCTCAAAGCCTGAAAAGAGCATCACCTACATCATCGGTAACCATGATGCGGAGCTGGTCCTTGAATCAGTAAAAAAAGAATTCACAGGCTTCTTCGGGAAAGACCTCGAGCCCCGCATCACGCTGCGAAACGAGTTGCACACACACGTGCCGATCCCCGGTGTCTACATCCAGCACGGGCACCAGTACGAACGGGCCCATGAATTCGATCCCGAGACTTCTGTCGTGGAGTCGCAGGGAGGCGGGCGCTTCTTCATCCCCTCATGGGGCTCGTACTACGTGATCAACGTCATCAATCGCTACAAACAAGAGCGTCCACACATCAATGCGGTTCGTCCGATCAAGCACTTTATTATCCATGGCCTGATCTTCGATACCTTTTTTACGTTACGGTTCATCCTTTCGAATTTCCATTACTACTTCATGGTGCGTTTCTGGTACTACCTCATGCTGAAGGTCGGATGGAAGCGTGTGGCCGGCGACCTTGTTCGTGAGCTCACTCTGTTCCAGGATTTCGAAACACTCACGCGCGATTTCTTTACTAGCAAACCGCAAGCGCGCTTACTCGTCGTTGGCCACACCCACAATCCGACCCTGCGCCTCTTCAACGACGGTACAGCGTTTATTAACACGGGCACGTGGACCAAGATGGTGAACCTCGATCTATCCCAAGGCCATGAAGCCCAGGCGTTGCCCTATGCACGGATCGTCTCCTTCGAAGACACGGTGGATATCGCGCAGTTTGAAAACCACGTCGAGTTTGACTTAAAAGTGTGGACCGGTCTCCACAACCTTCCGTACAAAGATTTTAACTAGAATTTCAGTACGTCTTTAAGTGCGTACTCGAGCTGCGTTCGTCCGTAGGGACGAAACACGAGATTTGAGATGCCGATCTTGGCAGCGAGGCGAAGATTTTGCGGGTTCGTCGAGTGAGAGAACACCACCAACGGCGTGGGTGCAATGACCTCAAAAAAACTCAAGCCGCCACCAGAGACTTCATCGTCACAGACGACGAGTTGGAAGGGACGTTGCTTATCGAGAGAGTTTTTCCAGAGCCGCTCGGCTTGTGACACATCGGAGGCATGGACGACATGGCGAAAACCCATCTCGTCGAGCAGGGACATGGTGTAATTGGCGAGTTCGCCCTCAGGTTGAACCAATAAAACACGGTCGATGGCGGTCTTCATGCACCCATCTTAGCAGAGTTTTTCAGAGGAAAAGAAGCAAGTTTTTTGCTCAGGTACTCGCAACTCTTTGATCCCGTTCAAGAAAATCACCGACTAAAAAAAAGCATTGCGTGTGCGTTAAGTTCTTTTGAGGAGCACCGAAACGGTTTGTGTCTACCCCATTGGGGAGGCGATACAACCAGAGCATGGATGCTCATCATTTTCTCAAGGTTGGGAAAAAGAATCACCACGGATCGGGTGAGGGATTACACAACCAAGGAGGATTCTGATGGGTTTTCGTATTAATACTAACATTGCTTCAATTGCTGCTCAACGCAACTTGGGTGTAAGCAACCGGGAAAGTGAGAGTGTACTCTCTAAGCTTTCATCTGGTTCTCGCATCACAAAAGCTGCCGACGACGCTGCAGGCTTGGCCATCTCTGAAAAGATGAAAGCCAACATCCGCTCGATGAAACAAGCGGACCGCAACGCCAACGACGGTATCTCAATGATTCAAACTGCTGAAGGTGGTTTGAACGAAGTGTCTTCAATTTTGACTCGTATGCGTGAATTGGCCATCCAAACTGCTTCTGACACCGTTGGTGATACAGAGCGCAGCATGACCAACATGGAATATCAAAACTTGAAGCAAGAGTTGGATCGTATTTCACAAGTGACTGAGTTCAACGGCCAAAAACTGTTGGATGGTAACGGAAAGAAATATGACTTCCAAATCGGCGTGAATAACGATGACTTCCAAGACCGCATTGGTTATGACTCTGCTCAGGTTAACGCTCGTGTTGATGACTTGGGTGTTTCTGAACTGGAAGTTTCAACAAAAGAAGGATCACAGCAGTCTTTGATGAACGTCGACCAAGCGATCGAGAAAGTTTCGGGCTACCGCGCTTTCTTGGGTGCAATTCAAAACCGTTTGACTTCTACAAGCAACAACTTGCAGATCAACGTTGAGAACTTGAGCCAAGCTAACTCTCGTATCCGCGACGTAGACTACGCAGACGCAACTGCACAACAAGCGAAGAACAGCATCTTGAACGCTGCTGGTACTTCAGTGTTGGCACAAGCAAACGCAAGCGGCCAGAACGCTCTTAAACTCATTGGCTAATTGCAACGCACATCCTGCATAATATAGAAAACCCGGCGAATGCCGGGTTTTTTTATTTTTGCTCAGCCAGCGCCTGAACATCCCTAAGAAAGCGCTCGTTCTGCTTCAGCGCCTCGAAGATCTTCTCACCGAGCTCTCTGCCACGAATAACATCCAGCGGGTAGTGCACACCACCGATCACTCTATCGTCGCCGATCTGAATTGCGCGCTCAAATAAGCGCTGGGCTCTCTCTGGATAAATCATGGCAAAGGCTCGTCCCGCAAGTATCGCTACTGCCGCATGTCCACTTGGATATGACGAAGAGGCATGCAGTGGAATGCACGGTTGAACGAGATCAGAGCGCTGATGCGGACGTAATCGCTGCCACTGTTCTTTGAGCTGCCGAGAAAAAAACTTCGTTTCTGCAAACAGACGCTCCTGCATTTCCACGAGTACGGCGGCTTCTTCATCCGTCAGTGGCCCGTAGGGAGGGGCGAAAAAAGAGGTGGCGTATCCGGCCGCTTCGACAGTGGCCCGCTGGCAGTCTTCAGGAGTTCGCTGTGTCTGCCACGCAAGCACGTGAGCAAGATCCGCCAGGTCTTCTGCGGAATCATGTCTTGGCGGTATAGGGAAGTTCTGTAAGTCGATGCTGTCCGCCGCAAGGTAGTAAGGTGTTTGTGCCAAGGCGGAGAAGCTGAAGAGCACGAGGAAAATGAAACTCATCTCATGGCCGCCTTGCGAAGTGAATCGGCCGGTGCATAACGATCATCACCGCTTTTCGCCATGAGAGTTTCGAGTAGTTGGACCACCACATCTTCTTTGCCTTGCGCCCAGGCGAAGGGGCCACGGGGGTAGTTGACCCCAAATCGCATCGCACGGTCGATATCTGCTTGGGACGCTGTCTTCTCTTCAAAGGCAAAAAAAGCTTCGTTGATGATCGTTGCGAGTGTGCGCGCGACGACGAATCCAGGAGTCGTGTACGAAGTCAGATGCGGTACCCAGCCGTTCTCAGTCAGGAGTGCGCTTCCGGTCTCAAACCCGGGGCGAAAATGGACTTCGCATTTGTTATTCTGAGACAGAAGCGTCGAACAGACGCCCTTAAGCTGCGGAAACCGTGCATAAAAGTCTTGCGGGTCAAAGCAGGTGAGGTCCAAGAGCACGTTCTTGTCGGCATGTAGCTTTAAGAAAGCTTCTTTCTCTTCGCGTGTGCCGTGGCCCAGATCCATAACCCAGTTAGTAGACATAGAAACCTCGCCGGGTTTTCTTGCCGTGACGGTTCTCTTCGACCAATTTTTTCTGTAGCGGATGAGGCGTGAAGCGTGGGGATTTGCCGAGGGCCTCCCAGACTGCTGATGTGACTGAGTAGTTGATATCGATCCCGATGAGGTCCATCAGCTCGAACGGCCCCATCTTGAAATCACCCACCTCGCGCATGAGTCGATCGACCTCTTTGAACTGCGCCTCATCGTCACCGCTGACGATGCGAAGGGCCTCGCCGTAAAAACTGCGGGCCACACGGTTAACGATGAACCCTGGCGTGTCGGCACAGAGCGCCGGCTCTTTGCCGTTTATTTCGAACCAGGTGTAGAGTCCCTGCGCGAGAGTCGGATCAGTCTGCGCGCTGGCGATCACTTCCACCAGCTTCATGACCGTGGCCGGATTGAAAAAATGCAATCCTAAGAAGCGCTTTCTGCGCTCAGGAGTAACCGCCTCGGCAAGCCACGCGATCGGAAAGCTCGACGTGTTGCTCGCAAAAATAGTTTGGGCCGTGAACTGTTGATCGAGATTCGTGAAGACGGTTTTTTTTATCGCTAAATCTTCGATGATGGCTTCGATCACGAGGTGAGTCTGTGGCGAAACGCTCGTGATCGGTTTGGTTTCCAGCAGAGACTTCATCTGCGACACCTGGCCGCTCGTGAGCTTCTCTTTTTCGACCAACTTATCCCAAGACGCGTGGATGCTTTCCAAGGCCTTGGCGAGCTGGGCCGTGTTTGTATCACAGAGCACGGTAGGAACGAGCTGCTGGGCGAACCACTGGGCGATACCTGCGCCCATGGTCCCTGCTCCAATCACGGCAACAGACGTAGGAGTCATTACTGACCTTTGAAGAGGGGCTTTCTCTTTTCCAAAAATGCCGTTACGCCTTCACGGTAGTCATCGCTGAATCCCAAAGCTCGCTGAGCAACTTTCTCGATCTCGAGAACCTGCGACCAGGTTGATTCTGCGGCCGCCTGGAAGTTCTTTTTCGTCGCCATCAGAGAAAGAGGGGCGAGTACGTTGAGTTCTTGGGAGAGTTCGAGAGCGGCGACGAGAGGAGTGGCATGAACTTCATTGATGAAGCCGAACTGTGCCATCTCTTCGGCGAGGAGCGGCTTTCCTCGTAAGGCATAGGCCAGGGCCCGCGCTTGCCCCATGTGTTTGACGAGCTGAAATGAAAGGCCCGCGTCGGGGGCGAGACCGATCTGTGTGAAGCCGGCTATGAAGCGCACACCCGGCGCCGAAATCTTCAGATCACAGGCCAGCGCCACTGACAGACCCGCACCAGCGCACACACCATTGATCGCCGCGATGACGAGCTTCTCAGAGGTGCGAATGGCGTTCACGAGCGGGTTCCATTCGGTTTCGAGCGTATGACCGATGTCCACCGGACCTTTGCGCGCATCCACAGAGCGGTCGTTGAGGTCTTGCCCTGAGCAGAAGGCCTTGCCTTCGCCAGTCAATACGATGGTGCGAACCTCGGAGGTCTTGTTCGCTCGTGTGATGGCTTCGATGATGTCGAGTTTTCCGCGCAGATTAAGTGCGTTGTACACTTCTGGGCGGTTGAGGGTGATAACGGCGGTGGCACCCTGAATGTCATACTTTAATGTTTCAAATGTCATGCGCCTAACATTTCATGGCCAGCGCAGGGGTGTCAAAACATCAGCCGAAGCGACCCTCAATATATTGAGACGTGCGTAGGTTTTTCGCTGCGTTGAAGATCTGGTGAGTCGACCCGTGCTCGATCAATTCACCCATGTACATGAACATGGTCTCATCCGACACGCGCTTGGCCTGCGCCATACTGTGAGTCACGATGATGATGGTGTATTGAGAGCGAAGTTCACGGACGAGCTCTTCGACGGCCTGGGTGCCTTTGGGATCAAGGGCCGAGCAGGGTTCGTCGAGCAAGAGGAGTTTAGGTTTCAAGGGCAGGAGGCGCGCGATGCAAAGCTTCTGCTGCTTCTCGAGGCTCAGGCTGATGGCCGGACGATCTAGGCGATCTTTGAGCTCCGTCCACATGCCGACTTTTTTGAGAGCGTCTTCGACCATGCCGTCGAGGAAGTCTTTTTTATGATTCGCCGAATGGGTCTTGATACCAAACACCACGTTCTCGTAAACGCTCAGGGGCAGCGGATTGGGTTTCTGGAAAACCATACCGACGTTTTTGCGGATTTCAGGAAGGGAATTGATCGGGTGATAGATGTCGTGTCCGAAGACCTGAATGCTGCCAGACCATTTTGCCGTGCCGCCGCGTTCGTTGATGCGATTGAGGCATTTGATGAACGTACTTTTGCCGCAGCCAGATGGACCGATAAGCGCCGTGATTTGCATGGCAGGGATATTGAACGTGAGTTTGTTCAGCGCTTGGAAGTTGCCGTACCAGAAACTGAAATTGTTGACGGTGACTGCGTGGGTTCCCATTAGCCAAACACCCCTTCAATGTAGTCGTGCGTACGCTTGTCGTTGACTTGGCCTGCGAAGATCCGATCGTTCGTGTCGATATCGATCAGGCGACCCTCGAGCATCATGGCCGTGCGATTGCCGAGGCGACGCGCCTGGTGGATCACGTTAGTCACACAGACGATGGTCATGTCGCGCTTGAGTTCCATCAACACTTCTTCGATCTTCATGGTGGTCACGGGATCGATGGCGATGGAAAATTCGTCCAAAAAGAGGACTTCCGGGCTGTGCGAAAGAGCGCGCGCAATCGTCAGGCGCTGCTGCTGGCCGCCAGAAAGTTTCGTGGCAAGCCCATCGAGACGATCTTTCACTTCATCCCACAGCGCCGCTTTCTTTAGACAGTCCTGGGCGATTTCTTCGAGACGCGTTTTGTCTTTTTGGCCCGCCATGCGCGGGGCATAGGTCACGTTTTCAAGGATACTCATCGGAAGGCCGACCGGCAGGGGAGACACCATGCCGACGCGCTGGCGCAACCACGTGGAGTCCTGGGTTTCATAGATGTCTTCACCGTCGAGCAAGACTTTGCCGCTCACTTTGCAGCCGGATATGAAGTCCGTCATACGGTTGAGAGATTTCAAGAAGCTTGATTTTCCCGAATTCGCCGGACCGATGATGGCGAGTACTTCGTTCTCATACACGTCGAGTGTGGCGTCTTCGATCGCGATACTTTCTCCGTAACTTACGCGGAGGTTTTTAATTTCAAGTTTCTTTTTCACCATTTTCTCCGAGAGCGGAAGTACCAGCGCATGGCCACGCTGATGGAGTTTACAATCAACACCATCATGATGAGCACGAGTGCCGTGGCATACGGATAGGCTTCCGGAACACCTACGACTTGCGTGGAGATCGTGAAGAGGTGCATCGAGAGCGACATGCATTGCTCAAAAACGTTCACAGGTAAGAAAGGTAGATAGAAGGCGACGCCTGTGAAGAGAATCGCTGCGGTCTCACCCGCGGCTCGCGATACGGCGAAGACCATGCCAGTCAAAATGCCGGGAATCGAGTTCGGCAAAACGATATGACGAATAGTTTGAAGCTTCGAGGCGCCTACGTTCCATGAAGCTTCACGGAACGAGCGAGGAACCGCCTGAAGTGACTCGAGGGTCGATGTGATGATCACCGGCAAGTTCATAACGGCCAGAGTACAAGACGCCGCGAGAATGGAGGTCCCCATGCGGAGGAACAATACGAACGCTCCTAGACCGAAAAGGGCGTGTACGATCGAGGGAACCCCTGCGAGATTTAAAATACAAAGGCGAATGATTCGCGTTGAGAGATTGTCTGGAGCGTATTCTGAAAGGTAAATAGCGGCCAAAATGCCGAGCGGCGCTGAGATCAACACGCAGATAGTAACGAGCCACATCGTACCAATGATCGTCGGGAAGATGCCTCCGGCCGTCATGCCGCGAATGGGGTCTTGGAGGAGGAAATCCCACGAGAGGGCCGGTGCGCCCTTAACAAAGAGCCAGCCCACGATGATGAGCGCAGGCAAGAAGATGCCGACAGTGAGTGTAGATAGAGCGGCCTTGAAGCGCTCTTCTTTTTTCGTCTTATCGATCAGTCGCTGATTTGCTGCAAACATATTACTTCAGCCTCTTTCCACGAACCAGGCGGTCGGCCAGGATGTTGATCACAAAAGAAAGGATGAACAAATAAAGTCCGATCGCGAAGAGTGACTGGTAGTGATCGCCGCCCTTTGGTGCTTCACCGAGTTCCGCCGCAATCGTTGCGGTGAGCGTTCTAACGGGGTCAAAGACGCTGGTCGGAAAACGAATCGAGTGACCTGTGGCCATCAAGACCGCCATGGTTTCACCCAGAGCACGGCCGACACCCAAAAGTGCCGCAGCCATCAAACCATTTTTTGCCGCAGGCAGAAGAACTCGTGTGGCAATTTCCCATTTGGTGGCGCCCATCGCCTCTGCAGCTTCACGATAAGATTCGGGAACAGCGCGGAGAGCGTCTTCGCCAATAGAAACGATCAAAGGCAATGACATCAATGCCAGAATGATGGCCGCGTTCATGATGTTGAGTCCGCTGGGGATCTGGAACACATCAATCAAGAGAGGATTGATGATCACGATGGCGATAAATCCCCAAACGACTGATGGAATAGCGGCCAAGAACTCAATGAGTATCTTGTAGGTTTCGCGCAGTCGTGGTGGACAAAATTCAGAGATGTAGAATGCACACGCAAGGCCCACGGGAACGGCAATCACCATCGATACGATGGTGACGCTCATGGTGCCTGCAAGCAGGGCCAGGGTACCGTATTCGATCTTTTCAACCGAAGCGGGAACCCAGTTCCCGCTGGCGAAGAATTCCATGAAATCAAATTTTCCGAACAAGAATCCCGCTGATTCGCGCAGGATAAAGATCAAGATCCCCACAACGAAGATGATCCCCGACATGCCGCCGGCCTTGATCAATCCTTCGATGATTCGCTCAGACCACGGGCGTTGGTTGCGGCGAACCGGTTTAGCTTTAGCTTGCGTCATGGGGAGTACCTGTACCTTATCCATTACTGAACCGGAACGAAGCCTGAATTTTTTGTAATGGTCTTAGCTGCATCTGTCTTGATCCAGTCTAAGAAAGCCTGAACTTCTGGCTTCGGCGTGCCCACGGTGTACATAAAAAGTTCACGTGAGATCGGGTAAGCTTTACTGAGTGCGTTTTCCATGTTCGGAAGTGCGCAAGTTGTGCTCTTGTCTTTTGCCACACAGAGAGACTTCACTTCTTTAGAGACGTAGCCCATGCCGGTGTAACCGATGGCGCAGGGAGTTTTACCAACCATGTCGACGCCTTCGCGTGAACCGTTCAAGTCCATCGAACCTTGCTTGAAGTCTTGCTCGCCGCCGAGCACAGCTTCGCGGAAGTACTCATAGGTACCAGAGTTGGACTGACGTGATACGCGGATGATTTTGTTGTCTTGGCAGCCTGGAACGACGGTACCTGGACGAACGTCGCCCCAAGTTTCGCACTTCCCACTTTTACCGTAGATGCAACCGATCTCTTCGAGCGTGAGCTCAGTGATAGGGTTCGCTGGGTGAACGAAAACAGCGAGGGCATCGAGGCCGACGATATGTTCAGTGACTTTGCCGTTGTTGTTTTTTTCGGCGTCGACTTTTTCTTTCTCGTGAATGGCGCGTGATGAGTTCGCGATATCAACAGTGCCGTTAATGAGGGCCGCGATGCCTGTTCCTGAGCCACCGCCAGAAACGGCGATGCCGACGTTGGCGTTGATGACTTTGTATTCTTCGGCCCACGCTTGCGCGAGGTTCACAAGAGTGTCTGAGCCTTTGTTCTGGATCACGACGTGATTTCCTGAACGGCTACAAGAGGCGACAACCAGTAACACTGCGAGGATTGCAAAGCGCATCATAAAGACTCCTATATATCAGGTAATAACTGACCACAGGGATACCTTATAGATGTCAAAAGTAAGAGGGTACAGGGGTCTCTTAACAGAACATTAACAATGTTTAGAGGTAGCCCCGCTGCACTTGGTCACGCTCAATGGCGTCAAACAACGCTTGGAAGTTCCCATTTCCAAAGCCCCAATGGTTTTTCCGCTGGATATACTCAAAAAACAGCGGTCCAACGCAGGTCTGAGAAAAAATCTGCAACAGGTAGCCCTCGGGGTCACCATCCACCAAAACGCGGAGCTCTTGTAATGTTTTCACATCTTCAGTGATTTTAAACGGTCGAGTGGGAATGAGGTCGTAGTACGAATTGGGCACATCAAGGAATTTCAAATTTCTTCCCCGCAGTTCACCTACGGTGGAAATAATATCTGGAGTCATAAGGGCGATGTGCTGCACGCCCGGGCCCTTGTGCACATCCAAGAACTCTTGAATCTGGCTCTTGCCGCCCTCTTTTTCCGGTTCGTTAATGGGAATGATGATGGAGTTGTCTTCCAATTGCACCACCTTAGAATTCAGACCCGTCTTACTACCTTTAATATCAAAGTAGCGCGTTTCCACGAAACCATAGGTGCGTTTATAGAACTCGACCCAATGGTCCATCTGGCCCTTCGGAACGTTGTTGGTGAGATGGTCAATGCGCGAGACTCGAGTTTTTAGTGGTGTCGCAGCGGGGTCCGCCGCCACCGTTTGAAAACCGGTGCGAAACTCCCCAGCGCCACGTTCGACGAATTCGTTGAGTACGTCTCCGAAACCTTGGATCGCCGCAGTCTTTATCGAGCCATGGAGTGAGTGCGATGCCTTCACGTCTTCTTTAAGAACGGCTCCATTCTTCATCGTTACATCGAGGGCCACATCTACCGACTCAACTTGAAAGGAGATCTTGCTGACTCCTTCGCCGTGAGCATCGTAGTAGCGACGTGAAGCTGCTTCGGGATTCTTGTCGTCGGTAATGAGGAAGCGAACTTGCCCCTGGGTGTAGAGGCGCTTGTGAGGTGCTTCGGCCGTTAACGTAAAGCCCATGTCATGAAACAGCTTGATGGTTGGTGACGAGAAGTCATCAACCGTGAACTCAAGGTGATCGATGGATTTTAGGCCGGCCGGGTTTTTCGCTCGCATGGGGGAATCTCCTCAATTTGAGTCATGATTCCCCTCTGCTGAACAATTGTCTAGCGTCTTTTGCTAGGAGCGCTGGTGCGGCCTGGACGACGGCCAACTGAGCGTTGTTGAGGGTGATTTGCCCCGAAACAATCAGTTTTTTGCATCAAGTAAAAGTAGTCCGCCTCATCCTTCAAGACTTGAGCGACGTGATTTTCCACAGCACAAATTTCCACGCGCACACCTTCGCTCTTCAAGTGGCGAACCAATTCTACGTAGTCCGAGTCACCAGACAAAATGATGATGGTGTCCACTTTTCCCGCCAGTTGCGTAGCTTTAATGGAGAGAGGAATATCGGCAGATTTATGGCAGGCGCGCACTGAACCATAAAACTCAGCATGCAGCTTGTCTGCGAGCCTTGAGGATATGTTTTGCCCTTCACGGAAGTAAATAAGGCGATTTAAGCCGCGGCTGCCGAGCAGGCGTGGGACAAGAACGTCAAAGTTGACCATTCGACTGTCAGCGCCATATTCAGTTTCTAAGCTTCGTTCAATGTTATTCCCGTCGATCAGTATGGCGACCGTTTGGCTAACTTGGATTTTTTCGGACACAGTGTTTCTCCTTACCGTAAAATAACGGTGTTAAACGGGGGATGAATGGCAGCTAAAATCCTGAATGGGAACGAGTTATTGATCCAGGGAGGATTGGAGGCCGGGTTTCATTTATACACCGGCTATCCCGGGTCCCCGCTTGCTGATTTTTTCAACATTCTCTACGAAAGAAAAGACGAGCTGCATGGCAAAGGCATCCGTGTCGTGATCGCCAACTCGGAAGCCAATGCTGCTGCGATGGCTTCCGGAGCAAAAATGGCGGGACAGAATGTTCTCGTCGCCATGAAGTCTATGGGACTGCACGTTGCGGCCGATGCTCTATCCGTCGGCAATTTTGCGAATCCCGGCTCCGTCGATGCGAATGGACAGAAGTCTGGTGTGGTCATCGCCGTTGGTGACGATCCGTGGTCGATCTCCACATCCACGCCCGCCGATTCCCGTTACTTGTATAAACATCTCCATATTCCATTTCTCGAGCCTTCGACGCCCCAAGAATTAAAAGACTGGATGAAGGTGGCGCTCGAGCTCTCCCGCGAGTCAAGTATCTACGTGGGAGTTTTGCTCACGACGTTCATGGCAGAAGGCGGCGGTCGGGTAGAGATTGGTAGTGAAGTGCAAGTCGCTCACGGGCCCGTTACGCTTGATCCTTCCAAATTTAATCTCAGCGAAAACGTCATGGTGCCGCCGAATTCTTTGGGCGCTGATATTCGCATGATGCAAGATCGCTTTCCGAAATACTTACAGGCGCTGCAAGCGAAAAACCTCGATAAGACTTTCGGCTATCCGACGTCCGCATTTGGTATCGTTTCCACTGGTGCGGTGTTTGAAACACTCAAGCAGGTTCTTGAAGAAGCCGGACTGCTCTCGAAGATACACCTCTACAAGTGTGCCGGTGCCTACGCCTTAAACGAAAAGACATTGCTGCCTTTCTTACAGCGCCACGAGCGCATTCTCATCGTCGAAGAAAAACGCGGATTCCTTGAGGCGGAGGTCAACGATCTCTGTGTGCGTTCGGGTCTCCCTCGCACAGTCTGGGGCAAAACTTTCGGCACAGCTCCCGGCTTTCCGGCCCACGGAGGTCTGAACTGTGAGGGCGTACGCAAAGGGCTTCGGGAATCGTTAGGCGCCTGGGGTTTTGAGACCACCCAGCTCATGAGCTTTGTTCCTACCAAGATTGATCTGACTGTTCCCAAGCGTTTACCCACCTTTTGTCCGGGCTGTCCGCACCGGGAAACGCTCTCGATCATGAAAGAGATCCGCAAGGATCTCGCCGAAAAAAACATCAATCTCGTCTCTCACGGAGACGTGGGGTGCTACTCGCTCTCATTCCTCGAGCCCTTCAAAGAAATGCACGATCTTTCGGCGATGGGACAGGGCGGGGCGCTGGGCGCCGGCACGGACTTGTTCACCAACAATCCTTCCGTCGTGCTGATGGGGGATTCGACGTTTTTCCATTCGGGCATGACGTCGATCTCGAACTCCGTTCAGATGGGTCACAACATCACTTATATTTTGCTCGATAATGACAACACGGCCATGACGGGCCACCAGCAGACACCTCGCTCAGGTATGTCTGTTGAAGGCGTCGTTCGTCCACGTCAGAGCATGCTGGATGTGGCGCGCTCACTTCAAGTCGCAGAAGCCGTGGAGATCAATCCGTCGGATCGCTACTTCTACAAGAACCTCATGACGGACTACGTGCTTAAACCCGGCGTGAAGGTCATCGTTTCCAACAAAGAATGTGGCCTCACTTTTCATGGGCGCAAGAAACGCGAAGAACGCGCGATCTTCAAGAAGGGCGAGACCGAACCCGTTCGAGGCTTTTATCAGATCAATACGTTGGCCTGTGAAGACTGCCGCGTGTGTGTAGAGATGACCGGTTGCCCAGGACTCTCGCAAACCCAGGATGCCTACGGGCCGAAGGTCATGATCGACCCGCAGATTTGCGTCTCAGATTCCTACTGCACGAAACTCAAGGCATGTCCGAGCTTCGAACTCGTTGAAGTGAAAAATTACCACCCCACGAAATATCAAGGCACTCGCGAAGCCGTTAAAGCTTCGAGCATCTCCGCACCGGAAGTGAAGCTCACTCTGGCAACGATTGCCGCGGGCCACGACTGGCGTGCCATCGTCATCGGCGTTGGCGGCTCGGGAGTGACCACCATTTCTCGCGTGATTGCCGAAGCCGCCCAGGGAATGGGTGGCCGTGAGGATTTAGATTTCAAGTTCGTGGATCAGAAGGGCCTCGCGCAACGTAACGGCAGTGTAACGAGCCACTTGGCGCTCTATCCAAAGAATCGCTCTCACGGACAAGTCGTTCCGGAAGCCTCGGCAGCTGTGGTGGTTTCACCCGATCTTCTAGAAGGCGCGCGTGCTTTGAGTTTTCTCGCCGACGATGGCGTCTTGATCCTCGACGAGGACTTTCAAGTTCCGCTATCTCTCATGCTCGACAAAGGCCGCGACGTGGCGCCTATGACCGCTGAGCAGATGCGTGGGGAACTTCGCGCAAAGCTCGGTGAACGCCTCATCATGGGCCCGTTTAAGCAGCTCTGCTTCGAGCGCTTCCAGCGCCCGGTCTACGCTTCGGCCATGCTCCTTGGCGTCATGTTCCAAAGTGGCCGACTGCCTTTTAGTGAAGTGGACATGCAAAATGCTTTTAAGGGCGCCATTCCCGGCGGAGAGTTCGCTCCTAACTGGGAAGCCTTCAACTGGGGCCGAACCTGGTGGCTCGAAGGTGGAACCGAAAAGCCTAAGGCGCAAGCCGATGTGATTCCGCAAATGTCTTTGTCGGTGAATTACAGTCGCTATCCGTGGCAAAACGGCCAGCGCTTGGTGAATCTCTTTAATTCGTATCGCCGTGAAGCCGAAAAGATACTTCCGCACATCCCCCGCGAGCACTGGGCGCAATATGTTCACGACCAGATCGTGTTCGACCATGGTGTTCAGCTTGGGCAGTTCATGGAAGACGTGCGCACAATCGCAGGGTTCGGTCTGAGTGAAGACGAAATGACCATCGCTGTACGTGCCCTGGCGAAAACCTACTGGGTCAAAGACGAAGTTTTCGTTTCTCACCTCATGACGTCGCCGCAGAAGAAGGCGATGGATCGGGCGCGCTACTCTAAGCTTGGAACGGGCTTTAAAGTTGTGCACATCAATCGTCCGGCGTTCAACATTGCCGGCAAAAAAATTGAGTTCGATTTTAGTCCCTCTCGCTGGATGCTCAAGATCATGCGCCGTTTGCGAGTGCTGCGGATCCTCATGCCCCAGTGGCACGCGCAGGAGCGCGCCATTGCAAAGGTGATTCGCCAGAAGATCCTTACGATTCAGGCCGTGAGCGCGGACCACCGACGCCAGCAGCTCGTCGATCTCGACAACATCAAGGGATACCGCGATGTCCGGTACGCCAAAGCAGTCGGTCATGTCTAGGATCATCGATGCGGTCTCGGTCGTTCTGACTTACCAAGACCAAGTCTTTGCGATCCAACGGCAGTGCTTTCTCAAGTCTTTTCCGGGCTACTGGGCTTTTCCGGGAGGTAAAGTCGAGCCAACAGAAGCAGCTCCCTTGCACCATCCTCTCACAGCAAGTCTTATGCCGAAGCTGTGGGCCGCGGTCGTGCGCGAGACGCAAGAAGAACTGGCGCTTAACCTCGAAGAGGCCCTCCAGAATAATTTGGTCACTGCCGTGGATTACCTCGGATTGGCCATCACTCCAGAATTCAATCCCTATCGCTTTGCCACACATTTTTTTAAGTTCGAACTCAGTGAGAAACCCACCTTCGTCGTGGATCGGGGCGAAGCCCTCGTGGCGGAATGGATCACTTGCCCAGAACTCCTGGCTCGCTTTGAAAGTGGGGAAATGCTGGCCGTGCCTCCAGTCGTAAAAGTCATCAAGGCCTTGGCGCTGGACATCAAGCTCAAGCACATCGGTGACCTCAACATTGCCTACGATCCGCAGAGCGAAGTCCCGATGATCGAATCGATCAAAGGAGTGCGCCAGTATCTACCGCTGTCTCACACTCTTCCGCCGGCCAATCGCACGAACTGTTTTCTCATCGGCGATTTTGGCGCCCCTCAGATTCTCATCGATCCGTCGCCGAAGGACCTGAGCGAAAAGACGAAGCTGATCCATGCGCTTCGTGAGCAGAAGGTCGATAAGATCATGCTCACACACCATCACCCCGACCATCATGAGTTCGCACCGGAACTCGCGCGCCACTGGGGAGTTCCTATTGTTATAAGCACGGACTCTCATCAACGTTTGACGCGAATTCGCAGTGACTACTTTGCGGGTATCAAAGTCGAAGAGATCGCCGAGGGGCTTGAGCTCACTCAATGGCTCGGGCACCCTGTCCACGTCATCGCGGTCCCGGGACACGACGAGGGCCAGCTTGCGCTGATGCCAGCGAATCGCGCGTGGTTCCTGGCAGGAGACCTCTTTCAGGGCGTAGGCACCGTGGTGATTGGCGACGACGAAGGCGACATGGCGAAGTACTTCCAGACCCTCGAGAAGGTGATCGCCCTGGCGCCCCGGGTTTTGTTTCCGTCCCATGGCATCGGTCTCGGGAGTACCATGATCCTGGAGAAGACTCTCGAGCATCGTCGATTGCGTGAATCACAAGTCTTGAGCATGACCCAGTCCGGAAAGTCAGAAGACGAGATCCTTCAGACGCTCTACAGTGAGATCCAGCCGGAGTTATTGAAGTACGCCCGCAAGAACATCCAGTCGCACCTTAAGAAACTGCGTTCAGAGAACCGGATCTAGAGGTGCTGTCGCTCGTAGATGACGTTGAGCTTGAGCTTGAGATACTTCTCGAGCTCGTCAGGAGATTGGATCATTTTTTTTGAGACATCATTTCTTTCACGATAGACCGCGTCCGCTAAGTAGTCGGCGATGCGATCAACCTTGCTTTGCGTGAGCGGCCCAAACTTCTTAGAAAAGTCCTCGGCATAGATCGCCTGAAAAGGCCGCTTCATGAAGTGCTTCGCCGAGCACACCATGAAGAACTTCAGCTCGAGAGGGGAGAGCATGAGCTTTCGTCGGTATTCTGCGTTCATGACCGGCAAGCGGTCAGGCAGTGATGAAACGTAGTTATTGGGATTAAAGTAAACTTCGTCGCGGTATTCTTCGATCGCTTTGTTTTCAGCAGTGTACTCGAAGGCAAAGCTCGCAGGAATTAGTAGTACGAAGCTAAGAAGAAAAAAAAATGGAGAAGAAGTCACGTCGTGGTCCTCTTCTCCATTAGTATCAGTTCAAGTGAGTCTGATGAATGTACAAGCGGTAGATCTTGTCTTTCGTGCGGCGGATAGCGAAGTTTCCTGATTCTTTCTGAGTCATGAGAAACTCGTAGTACTCGGGACGAGTGTCAGCAATTTCTAAAACAGATTTGCCTTCAAATTCCCCGAAGTCGATCACTACTTTGTCTTCTTCGATAATACCCGTCAGTGGGCTCTGTATTTGTGCCATTTCTTCCCTCCTTGGATTCCATGGGCGGTCTCCATTCAGGATGAGGCATGCGATGACGGATTGAAAAGGGGTCAGTTGCGGAAAAACTGGCGAAGATAGACGACCAACGCGCGGAATTCCTGAGGGTACTCATCAGCAATCATTTTTCTTACCAACTCTAACGACTGATACAGGGTTAAGCCCTGTCTGTAGGGTCTCGTTGAGGTCATGGCGACGATAATATCGGCCACTGCTACTAAGGTACTCTCGAGGCCGAAGGCCATGCCCTGCTCTTCGCCGCGAGAGGTGGACGGATTAAGTATGCGTTTTAAGCGATCATTCAAAAAGTGATGGTGCTTGATGATCGTGAGCTGGTTCTTCGTGAGTGGTACCCTGCCTTCCAGAATGTCATGAGAGAACTCAGCGTGGTGGGCGAACAGTTTTTGCTCGTCCATCGTGAGGCCCTTGGTGTCGTACTTATCTTCAGGAATAAGTCCGATGCCCACGTCCTTCATGTAGCTCGTGAGGTAGAGCGTCTCAATCTCGCGCTCGTGGAACATGTGGGTCGTCTGCAGAAAACCTAGCAGTAGGATCGAACTCAGCATCGGCTGAAGAATCGTAAAGTGAAAATTCTCTTGCGCGAGGTCTTGGAAAAAAGTCGCTTGCAGCTTGCGGTTCTCCATCAAGAACTTCGCCATGTTCTGCGTGCTCTGAAACTGGCGCATCAACAGTTCGTCGTCGTGGGGATTGTGGTAGAGGCCCGTGAGATTGAGGGCCATGAGCTTCATGGCCCGCTGGCCATTCTCGCGGGGATCACCGATGGAAAGGGCACGAGTGACCTTGATCAGCGCGATCTCGAGCTGCTCGCGAACATTCTCGATGTCTTCGGGATGCACGAACACTTCGCGAACTTGCTCTCTTACCAATTGCCGTATTCTTTCCTTACCAGGCACCTGCTCCGCACCGATGACCTCTTGAAAGAGACCATCGCGCCAGACGTACACCGCGCGTTTGAGCTTCGCTAACAGGTACAGCTCGCCCGTCAGAAGAGGGCGCAGCTTGAGAGCTAAGCGGTGTTGTTCGAGGGGAGTTGTAAGGGAGCCCAGCATAACCTCTATTTTACCCCCTTTTTAGGGGCAAAATAAGGAAAGGCCACATTTTCCGGTTTTAGCGGAATTTCGCGGGGACTTTTTCCCCATCGAGTGTTTGGAAAAGTGCCATAAGTTCTGGCACCGGCATGACATCCGACTTCATTTCTCCGTAACGACGAACCGAGGTTGTACCAGCGGCCACCTCTGCATCACCGAGAACGAGCATAAACGGAATCTTTCCGGTCTGGGCTTCACGGGTTTTTTTACCCATACTCTCGTTACGATCATCGATACGCACACGGTAGCCATGGTTCCTGAGCTGCTCAGACAACTTACCAGCAGCTTCCACATGTCCTTCGCCGATCGGAATGATCACGGCCTGTTCCGGCGCGAGCCAGAACGGGAATGCGCCGCCGACGTGCTCAATGTAGACGCCGATGAAGCGCTCGAGCGAGCCCAGCAATGCACGGTGTACAACAACCGGCCGCTCCATTTCGCCTTGTTGATTGGTGAAGCGAAGATCGAAGCGTTCCGGCAATTGGAAGTCGAGTTGGATCGTGCCGAGCTGATGGTAGCGGCCGATCGCATCAGCAATTTGAATATCGATCTTTGGTCCGTAGAAGGCACCGTCACCCGCGTTGATGAAGTACTCTTGTCCAGAGGCATCGAGAGCCGCTTTCAAAGCACCTTCGGCTTGATCCCAAGTCTCATCACTGCCGACGCGCATTTCTGGGCGAGTCGAGAAGCCGATTTTCACCTTATCGAAGCCAAAGTGGTTGTAGCAGGTGAAGAACATGTCCATGAGCGAGAGGACTTCCTGCTGAATATCAGCAGAAGCCAAGAACACGTGCGCATCGTCTTGGCAGAAAGTGCGCACACGCGTGAGGCCCGCGACCACGCCCGATTTCTCATATCTGTGCAAGCGACCGAAGTCGGCAAAACGCAATGGGAGATCACGGTACGAGTAACGATGGTGCGAGAACATCAACATGTGGCAGGGGCAGTTCATCGGCTTAAGTGCGAACTCGCGCTCGTCGATGTGAGTGAAGTACATGTTGTCTTTGTATTTCTCGTAGTGGCCAGAGGTGTGCCACAGATCCACGTCGAGGACTTGCGGAGTGATGACCTCTTGGTAGCCGTACTTGCTATAAATCCGGCGCATGAATTCAACCAGGCCGTTGTAGATGATCGCGCCCTTGGGCATGAAGAACGGAGAAGCTGGTGCGACCTGATCGAAGATAAAGAGACCCAGGTCTTTGCCAAGCTTACGGTGATCGCGTTTCTTGGCTTCTTCTAAGAACTGCAAGTGCGCCTTGAGCTCTTCCTTTGAATTAAAGCAAAGGGCGTACACCCGCTGAAGCATCGGGCGCTTCATGTCTCCCCGCCAGTAGGCGCCGGCGGTATGTTGCAACTTAAAGAACCAGGGAAGGTCCTTGGTGTTCTCGACGTGAGGGCCCGTGCACAGGTCAAAGAAGGTATCACCTTGCATGTAGTAGGTGATGACTTCGTCGGCCGGGAAGTCCCGGATCAACTCAAGCTTTAGTGTTTGGCCTTTGGCTGCGAACATCTTGAGGGCATCTTCCCGCGACACTTCATGACGAGTAATAGGAAGGGCCGCCTTAGTCAGGGCTTTCATCTTGTCTTCAATCAGACCCAAGTGCTCATCAGTGAGCTTCGTTTCCATTTCGATGTCGTAGTAGAAGCCGTGCTCGATCACCGGGCCAATACCAAGTTTCACGGTTTCGGTAGGAAACAGTTCCGTGATCGCCTGGGCCATCAGGTGTGCGCTTGAGTGTCGAATTGTGTCGAGATCGTACTTGGCCATGGGCGTCCTCTTATATAGGAGATTGAGCGGCTCATGCTAGCATGGCCGCTATCGTTGTTTCAAAGAGATAGCGTACGGCCCTTCAGTGTTCTTACAGCTGTAAGAACGAAAACTCGAAATATGACCAATATCAGCGTCACTGGGTCTAAAGTTACACAAGGATAAGTATTTGATATAAATGAGATTAATCCCTACTTAGATAGAACTCGAAGACCCTCAGTTGATTTTTTGCAGCGAGTGGGGTTTAAGAGGAGGCACTTTATGTAAGGTCTCAACGATCTTACTTTTTGGAGGCTACTCATGACGATGGATACAGAGAACACGCTGATTGAAAAAGCGATGACTCGCTCTTTGCTAGATCTTAACAAAGACGACCGCTTTCTCGCGCATCTTCCTAGTGATTCATCACGCCTCGAGGGACAGGGGTACTACCGCCTCGCTAAAGTCTTCTACGACAAAGCGGATTTCGAGAAAGCAGAAGAGTACTTCCTCAACTCCCTTTCCCGCACCGAACTGCCACAAGACGCCTTCGCCGTTTTCAAAATCTACGGTTTCTTGATTCGAATTTACTCAGAAGGCCTCAACGAGCCAGAAGCCAACAAGTGCATTACGAAATCAGCCGAAATCCTCGATCAAGTCGTCTCGCAACTCCCAAGCCTCACCTCTGAATACTTCTACAACCTCGGCGTCGTCTCAACCTACAAAGGTGACTTCACTGAAGCTCACAAGAACTTCCAACAGGCCTACCGCAAGGCCCAGATGGAAAACGAGCCGGAGTTGATGGCGAAGTCGCTCTATGCGCTCGCGACAAATTGCTACAACATGAGCCAGTTCGCTGATGCTCTCAACAACATTGAGCAACTCAATGAACTTTTGAACATCCTCAAGAAGGGTTACCTCAAAGGCAGCATGCACCTCTTGTGGGGCAACACGTTACGCGAGTTGGGCCAGCATGGCGAAGCTATGGGTCACTACGAAACGGCGCTTAAGCTCTTACACGCGAAGCGCTGCTGGAACATGCATAACTACGTCTTGCTCAACAAGGGCGTGGCGATGAAGAAGATGGGAGAGTTCTCAAAAGCCCTTCTCTTGTTCAACCTTGCCCTTCAATCAACTGACGATGATAACTTCCGCCGCTTGAAGCAGTTGATTCTTTCGGAAGTAGAAGACGTGAACGACTCGAGCGTTGACCTCTACTTAGATCGCCACAACCGCGTGATCCACGAGAAGAGCCTCGGCGTCATCGACTTCAAGCACCGCTTCGTACTCCTCGAGATCTTGTTCCTCTTGGCGCAGACTCCGGGCACGTACTACAACAAAGAAGACCTCGCGAAGATGATCTGGAAAGACGAGTACAATCCGTTGATCCACGACAAGTTGATCTACACCAGCATCTCGCGCTTGCGTAAACTGATCGAACCTAAGAACGGCAAGCGCCAGTACATCTTGCGCGGGAAAGACGGTTACACGTTCAACCCACGTGTGAATGCTCGCTTCCACCGTGAAAACGACTACATCAAAGAAAAGAAGATCGGTAACATTGAAATCAGTTCTCCCGTTTAACGCTCTCTGGATCGTTTTTCTGCTTCTCTCAGTGTCGCGGCCTGCGGCTTCAGCGGTGAAAGACCGCTACCTCTTTCGCGTGGGCGATACTGTCGTCGGCGTGAATGACCTCGAACAGGCGCACCAGGACCTGACGGCACTTCAGTGTCGTTTTTCGGATGCTCTCCTCGAAACGTGGTCCAACGACGGCTTTCGCGCCAAGCTTAAAAAAGTAAATGAGAAGCTCGCCACCAGCACGTCTCTTTTGAGCGAAGACCAAAATTCCATTATATTCATCTCGAGCCTCCGCCATCTCTGGAAGCTCTTGATCTACGTCGATGGGCAAGAAGTCACCATCGGTGGTGATCTGCAGAAGAGCATGATCAACGTGCCCGGCTGTCCGAAGATTACGCTTTCTGGTGGCAAGGTGAGAGACTCGTTTCAGCGCTGGTTGCGCGTGGAGATTTATCTCCGCTCGCGCTACGCACCCGGCGGATTGGTGAGCACGAAGGACTGGCGCGAGAAGCGTTTGCAGTCCATCAACCAATTCGTGGACTCGATCGATAAGCAGCTTTCCCATGAGAATTTTTGGTGAGCCCCGCCTGGGGTGCTGCTCACCCTCTGTTTCATCTCACGGTTAAACTAGACCAAGATTTCATCAACTACCCCTGGTCGCAGGCCCAATGGCTCGAGACTTTCACACCCTCATTTGCAGTTTTCCACTGGCCTCAGGGGTCGACCCTGCAAGGCTTTGCTCTCTACCAACTGTCGCCCCTCGAAAAATTAGCGCATCTACTTAAAATCGCCGTGGTGCCGCAAGTTCGAGGTCAGGGAGTGGCCCAGAAATTCTGGGAGTTGCAAATAACAACGCTTCGCACACAAGGATTTGAACGCATTTACCTCGAGGTAGCGACGAATAATCCCGCCGCTGCAGGATTCTATCGCAAAATGGGCTGCAAAATGCTGCGAGAAGTTAAGGGCTTCTACAAAGACGGGCAGAATGCCTGGACGATGGAGCTAGCTATTTGATTTCCTAAGCACCGCGTGTTATCACAGTCGCCTACCATTAAACGCTTTAGCTCTTGAGGGTGGATCTCTTCGCGAATCCGCCCTTTTTTTTTATGGATATAACGAAAAACAGATTAGGTGTTGAAAAGAAGTTTTGGGAACTTTGCGTGCCTGTCGTGCACGAGCAAGGTCTCGCTTTGTATGACCTGGAGTTTCTGCCAGGCCAGAAACTTCTGCGCCTCTATGTCATGAATCCGGAAACAAGAAGTGCCGTGATTGAAGACTGCATTAAAGTAGATCACGCGTTGACGCCATTCTTTGAAACTGAAACCTGGATGCCAGCTGAAGTGACCCTTGAAGTCGGCTCACCGGGCGTTTATCGCCACGTTTCAAGCCTCGCTCATTTTCAAATGGGCATCGGCGACACTCATTCCGTGACCATCATGGGCAACCTCGATGCGGCATTGAACCCGGGTGCTCCGAAGAAGATCCTCGCGGCTAAGAAATTTACCGGCGAGCTTCTCGAGGCCACACCGACGGCAGTGGTTCTCGCCACAGACGACGGCAAGGTCACCATCGCCCTGGCCTCTATCAAGAATGCACAAGTCGACCCCGACTTTGAAGAATTAATGAATAAAGCAGAAACCAACACAACCTCTAAAGAGGCTGAATAAGCAGAAGGAAAGGAGAACTCATGAACTTCTCTGAACTCGCTCGCGTTATCGAGCAACTCGGTAAAGATCGCGGCATCAAGAAAGAAATCATTATCGGCTCTATCGAGCAGGCCTTTTTGGTCACCGCTCGTAAAAAGTTCGGTATCCAAGGCGAATACGAAGCTCGCTACAACGAAGGCGACGGCGAAGTCGAAATCTACCAATACAAGAACGTCGTTGAGAAAGTTCGCGATGGCATCGTTGAAATTGAATACAACGAAGCAAAGAAACTTGATGAAGAGTGTGAACTCGGTGACCAATTGGGCATCAAGATCGACAATCCTGGTTTCAGCCGCGTCGACATCCAGACCGCTAAACAAATCATCTTCCAAAAAGTCCGTGACGCTGAACGCGACATCCTCTTCGCAGAATTCAAACACCGCGAAGGCGAACTGGTGACTGGTATTGCTCGTCGCTTCGAGAAAGGCAACGTGGTTGTCGACTTGGGTAAAGCAGACGCCATCCTTCCGAAGAAAGAAATCATCTTCGGCGAGGCTTTCAAACCAGGTGACCGTATTCAAGCTTACTTGTCCGAAGTGGTCATGACGTCTCGTGGGCCAGAGATCCGCTTGAGCCGCACATCTCCGATGTTCCTTGTGAAAGTTTTCGAAAACGAAGTCCCAGAAATCATGGACGGCACGATCGAAATCAAAGCTGCTGCCCGTGAGCCAGGCTACCGCGCGAAAGTTGCGGTTTGGACTGCTGATCGCGACATCGACCCCGTCGGTGCTTGTGTCGGAATGAAAGGTTCACGCGTTCAAAACGTTGTGAACGAGCTTCAAGGCGAGAAGATCGATATCGTTCGCTTCAACGAAGATACGGAAACTTTCGCTCGTGAGTCTTTGCGCCCAGCTGAAATCCAGTCGATCATGATGAACCACGCGGACCATACTCTCGACGTGATCGTTGAAGACGACCAACTTAGCCTCGCTATCGGTCGCCGCGGGCAGAACGTTCGTCTCGCTGCCATGTTGACGGGCTGGAAGATCAACATCATTTCTAAGTCTAAGCTCCAAGAGCGCGTGAAGCTCGCAGTGGAAAACCTCATGCAGCTCGTTGGTTTGAACGAATCAACCGCGCAAGTGTTGGTCCAGAACGGCGTTATGAGCATCATCGACTTGAGTGCAGCTGAAGCTGACCTCATCGCACGCATCTCTGGTAAAACATCTGTTGATGCGAAGGCCCTCATTGCCCAAGCTGCTGCCGCCCTCGAGAACCCAGATATTAAGTCTGATATCGAAATGGAAGGCGAGATCATCTCGGCTTCTGCGGTACCACAGAACAACGCTCTCGTGCGTCGCGACCGCGCGGGTGCTCCAGCGGTTCCAGGAACGGATAAATTCAGCGAGGCGGAAAGACGCCTCCGTGAGGAGTTGGCGGCATTTAAACTCAAATAAATGGTGTCAGTTGTAAGTTAAGAAGAATGTTTGGTTATTTGGAGACGATAGAACATGGCTAAAAAGGTATATGAACTAGCGACAGAGCTCGGCATCGGAGCGATCGACCTAGTCGAAAAACTAAAATCCATCGGGTTGCCTGTGCGTAACCACATGGTGGCACTTTCTGACGAAGACGTGGCGAAAGCCATGGCCGCTTTTGAAACGGCTAAGCAAGCCGCTGCCCCGGTCAAGAAAGCCGTGGTGAAAAAAGTTGTCAAGAAGGCCGCAGTCGCCGAAGCACCTCCCGTGGTCGAAGCCTCTCCCGTAGAAGCACCCGTGGTTGAGGCGGCTCCTGCTGTCGAGGCAGCACCCGTTGAGGTTCCTGTTGCCGAAGAGGCGAAAGAGCCTGTTCGAGTTAAAGAAACCATCGACGATCGTCCTCGTGGCTTGGTTGTCATTCGTAAAACGAAGCAACAGAAAGAAGACGAGAAGAAAGCCGATGCGGAAGCTCGTGAAGTGGCCGCAGCCGAAGCGGCAGCCGCCGCTGCCGCCCTCGAGCTTCGTCGCGAAGAAGCAGCGACTGGTGTCGTGAAGCCCGTTTCGAAGAAAGAATACTTCGAAGAGAAGATGCACTCGTTTACTCCCGTGTTCACTCCGGAGAAGAAAGCTGCCGTACCTGCTCGCGCCAACGCGCTCGCACCAGCTGCGGGTGCTACTGGTGACGAAGAGGATGATGAGAAGAACAAGAAACGCATGGGCGATCTCGCCGCCATGGTGTCGAAGAAGTCCGCCGTTAAAACGAAAGACTTAACCATGATGCGTGCTGACGAAGAGCTCAAGTTCGCTTCGGCGCTTGTTGGTCGCACGATCTACACCCCGGCCAAGCGCAAAAAGATTTTCTCAGGTCCAACCCAGAATACACTCATCACTCAAGTTAAAGACGCGAAACGTTTCATCACAGTTCACGGCGGTTGCACTGCTGAAGAATTGGCGGGGAAACTCTCGATGCGCTTCGATTCTTTCGCGAACAAAGTTCTCGAGATGAACCTCTTGGTGAACTCAGAAGATTATATCGGTTTTGCTTTGGCGTCTGAAATTGCTGCTATCTGGAACTACCGCGTCGAAGACGTCGCGTTCAATGAAGATAAAGTGATCGGGAAAGTTGCCGGCGAAGACAAGTCAGGTTTCCCACTTCGTAGCCCCGTGATCACAATCATGGGCCACGTTGACCACGGTAAAACATCGCTCTTGGACTACATTCGTAAAGCGAAAGTGGCCTCTGGCGAAGCCGGCGGTATCACTCAGCACATCGGCGCTTACCAAGTTAAAGTAAAAGATGGATTCCTGACTTTCCTGGATACTCCAGGCCACGCAGCTTTCGCGAACATGCGTCAGCGCGGCGCTGATGTCACCGACATCGTGGTTTTGGTTGTGGCGGCTGATGACGGTGTAATGCCTCAGACAGTTGAGTCGATTAAATTCTGCCAAAACGCGAAGAAGTCTATGATCGTTGCGATCAACAAAATGGATAAGCCAGGTGCGAATCCAGATAAAGTGAAGCAAGGATTGATGGAGTACGGTCTCACTCCTGAAGAGTGGGGTGGTGAAACTATCTACGTCCCTGTGTCTGCCATGACTGGCCTCGGTGTTGATTCGTTGCTTGAAAACATCCAGATCCAAGCTGAGGTGATGGAGCTTCGTGAAGAGCCGAACGGCTCTGCTGAAGGTGTCGTGATCGAATCTAAAATTGAAGTAGGTCGCGGCCCTGTCGCTACCATCTTGATCCAAAAAGGTACTTTGAATAAGGGTGACTCTTTGGTTGTAGGCGAGACCTCTGGTCGTGCCCGCTCTTTGATGGATTTCCAAGGTAAAATGCTCGACTCAGTTGGCCCTTCGACTCCTGTTCAAGTCTTGGGCCTTGAATCAGTGCCGAGCCCTGGCGACGTGTTGAACGTCGTGAAAAACGAGCGCGAAGCGAAGAAAATCGCTGAAAATCGCATCACTGAACGTAAGCAGCTTTCTCAGACAGTTGAAGTCAAAGTGGCTTCTTTGGAAGACTTCTTTGCAGAATCGAAGAGCAATGAAGGTGAAGAGAAGAAAGTTCTTAACCTCATCGTTCGTACTGACGTACAAGGCAGCTTCGAAGCGATCAAGAACTCAGTTGAGCGTCTTGGTAACTCAGAAGTATCAGTCTCCGTTGTGGGCGGTGGCGTAGGCGCTATCACCGATAACGACGTCCTGATGGCGTCTTCGATTAAAGGATATGTCATCGGGTTCAATATGCGCCCGGTAACATCGGCTCGCCGTATTTCTGAAGAGAAAGGCGTAGAGATCAAGACCTACTCAATCATTTACGAAGTCATCAATGACCTCACTCTCGCTTTGGAAGGCATGTTGACGCCGGAACAAGTCGAGGTTTACATCGGTCGTGCTCAAGTTCGCGACACCTTCAACATTCCCAAAATCGGGACTGTTGCCGGTGCGGGCGTTATCGACGGCAAGATCGAACGTGGCTGCAGCATTCGTTTGTTGCGTGATGGGAAGATCGTCTACGACGGCAAACTCTCAACTCTCAAGCGCTTCAAAGACGAAGTTAAAGAAGTTAAGAACGGTTACGAATGTGGTCTCGGTCTCGAGAACTTCAATGATGTGCGCGTAGACGACTTGGTCGAAGCCTACATCATGGAAACGCGCAAGCGCACTCTTGAGAACAGCTCACAACCGACACTTTAAAGGTATTTATGGCAGGCCGTGGGAACCCACATGCGAAAATGAAGTACGAGGAGTTGGTCAAAAACGGGATCAACTCCGCTCTTCGTCGTGACATGAACGACTCACGCCTGACTTTTGTTACCATCACGAAAGTCGAACTCACCGATGACTACGCGAATGCGAAAGTCTGGTGGGACACCTTCGACACCGGCAAGCGCGGTGAAATCTCCGAAGCGATTGATGCAGTTAAGGGACGAATTCGTACATTGCTCGCTGCGCGCCTCGAAGTCCGCCACACTCCTGAGCTCCTCTTCATCTACGACTCGCAGTATGAAGACGAGCAACGCATCGAAAAAATTCTGAAAGGCGAACGTGGGGACAACGAAGAGTAAAACTCTTCCCCCTCTCATTTTCAACGTCTTCAAGCCCGCACGGGCAGGCTCGTTTGACGTTGTTCGCCACTTTAAACGCAATCTTCCAGACGGCTTTGGAAAAATCGGTCACTTCGGGACACTTGATCCTTTCGCCTGTGGAGTTTTACTCATCGGCATTGGAGGGGCAGCTCGCCTCAACGATCTGGTCCACCGCTTTCTTCCTAAGACTTACCTCGCGATTGGGCGCCTCGGGCGTCAAACAGACACCGGGGACTGGGAGGGCAAAGTCACCCAAACCGACGAGTCTCGCTATCTCGCTGAAGTCATCGGCTCCTTCGATAAGGCGTTTATCGAAGAGACTCTTCGCAAGAAATTCCTTGGGACCTACTGGCAGGCACCGCATGTCTATTCCGCGACCAAATTTCAAGGGAAAGCTCTCCATCAGTGGGCGCGGGAAGGCGTAGAAATAAAAAAAGAGCCAGTGCAGCGCTTCGTCCACTCGCTAGATGTTGTGCGCTGGCAGTACCCGTTTCTCTGTTTGCGAGTGACGGTGAGCTCAGGGACTTATGTCAGAACGCTCTTCGCTGAAGCGGCCCAAGAGCTAGGCACCATTGGCAGTTTGATCGCTCTTCAGCGTGAAAGCATCGGGCCCGTAAAATGCACTGCGGGCCTCAAGAGTGGCCAGTGGCCAGTGAAGGGCGGCACAGATGTGACTGTGCACGGAATTCTACCGGAAGATTTGTTGCCCTTTCATCGCTGGACGATTCCTGAAGACAGAGAAAAAGCCTTTCTCAATGGACTGGCACAGAGGCTCGATTGTCGGGATGAGTTTGCTTGGGGCATGAGTCGCGAGGGTGAGAACTGGGGACTCTTGCAACGCTTTGAAAACGACTGGCGTGTGGTGATTAATTTTCGAGCAAAACTTGCAACTGAGAATGACCTTTAAGGACTTCGGCCCAACAGGCACGAGCGAAGCTATTCGCGTCTGGGTAGTTTGCCGGCAGCAGGGCCGCGTGAGAAATAATGCCGAGCTTCTTCCCGACGTTCATCACCCCTAAGTCGTTGATCACGTCGTGCGTCCCGTAGATGCTCACCGGGATGACCGGAACTTTTTCTTCCCAGGCCAATTGCAACAGCGTGACCTTCAGGCCTTGGTACTGGCGTGGAATGCCGGCCTTCGAGCGGGTGCCCTCGGGATAGTACTGAACCGCAAAATTATCTTTCACCAATCGATCGCGAGCTTTCACGAATACTTTTTTGCGTGAATCCCGTTTGCCACGGCTCACCACTAGCGAGCCCGCCGCCCAGCCCAGGACTCCGAGGAGGGGGATGTAGAGGACTTCCTTTTTCATGATCGGTGGAACCTGGAACTGACTCAGGGTCATGGGGATATCTAAGAAGCTTTGATGGTTCGCGATGTAGAGGCCCTTGGGAGGGTACGTTCTGAACTCTTCCTGGCGGTGGTCTTCAACATGCAGACTGGCCCAGCAGCCGAAGCGCAGCGTGTAGTTAGCAAAAAATCTCCAGAAGGGGCCCACGACGCGGAGGCGCCAGCGCAAGGGGAAAGGGATGACGAGTAAGGTGGGAGGGGTGACGAGCAAAAAGAACACCAGCGGAATGGTGGTGTAGGCCCAAAAAACGTTCAAATAAGATAAAATCCGGCGTCCCATCGTCGGCCATCTTACTTAGAAACGCGTTAATCGGCCACAAAAGTCCCCCTGAGCGCTTTCATTTTTCCGGTAGGTTAGGCTATACTTCAGGGGTATTTACACTCAGGAGAGAAATCCGTGACATCCAGCCTCATAGCAATGGGAGTAGCGATTTTCGCTGTCGTCAACTTGGTCATCGGCCTTGCGGTCATGAGTATGTTGTTCGGCACCTTCGAGACTCTTTTCGGTAAACCGAAGCTCAGCATTTTGCGTCCATCTAAAGGTGGTAACCTTTTTGCTTTCGGTTTTAAGTGGAACAGCGCCAAAGAGCCGGCCGGCATCGACATCGTGAAGCTGCGCTTGTTTAACCCTTTCGGCAGCCCAACTCATGCGGAAGTCTCACAGAAATTTGAAGCCAAGAAATCTAGCTTCGGCATCGAAGTCGACATGGGCCCGGGGTTCATCGAACTCATCGGTGCGAAGGGTCTCGACAAGGCTATGGTGCAAGTTGAGTTGAGTTCTACCCGTGACGGCGTGGCATTCCAGTTCGATATGAAGGGGCCGAAGTTCCGTAAGCTTGTTATGGACTCGCTCGATGGCGTAGAAAACTTCGTTAAGCGCAACAAGCTTGATGCGGTCCGAAACACTAAGCCACCCATTGATATTCCGATCCGCAGTTTTATCGCTGACACTGTTCCAGGCAAAGGCACGCAGCTCATCATCGCTACGAATCCGGCTTTCGCTGCTCAGTTCGCGGGCGCTGGCGCCGGTGCGGCCGCTCCTGCTGGCGAAGCTGTCGCGAACTTCAATATTTTGAAAGTCTGGATTGAGCCAGGTTGCATTGTCTGCAACGCTTGCGAAGATATTTATCCGCAAGTTTTCGAAGTCACCTCTGACACTTGTTTGATTCGCGCTGGTGCGCCACTAGATGACGGCCTCAAGATCACTGAAGCCGCAGAGGCCTGCCCAGTTGAGGTCATCAAGTTTACAAAAGCTTCATAAAAAAAGCCCTCTTACGAGGGCTTTTTTTTAGATCTTTTTGAGTAGCAGATCACTCTGCAAGAAGCTCTTCAGTCCCTTTTCGTTCTCCACCCAGATATCCTTCAGGTTCTTATCCTCTGCGAGTGGTGGGCATTCGAACGTCAAAACACCCGCCTGGTATTTTTCAGGAACGAAAGAGCCAAACGATCCTGGAGTCGGATAACCGATGTCTCCGGCAATGGGGTAGCTGTTAAAAGTCGAGAGGTACTCGGCCACATCTTGGCAGTCGCCGTTGTAGTTCAGAATCGGCTTCCAGGTGTGGAAAGAAAGGATGAAGCCTGGCTTGAATCGATCCAACAAACGTACCAAGAATTGGTTCTCCGGTTCAGAGAGCGCTTTCGGTCCAGGATTGTATTTTTTCTGACTTGCTTCGGGGGTCCAGTCTTTCGTTGGGTAGTTGCGGTTAAGATCCACCATGTGGGCATTCACACGTGTTGAAGCGCGGTAGCCATCGACGTTAAGAATCGGCACCACGACGATGGGCAAATCTTTCAGCGAGTGTTCGTTCTTGAGCCAAGCGAAGAGCTCTTTCAGAACGTGGATGCCTTCCACTTCATCACCGTGCGTTCCGCCGATGAGGTAGATGTACTTGTCGGCTTTGACGTCCGTCATGAAAGCGGGAATCGGGTGGCCCTCGACTGATTTACCAGGAGGCAGTTCGGTGAAAATCATATTTCTTCCTTGTGAACATAAACGGCAGACTGACCGGGAGTCTCTTCAACTTCAACTTCGAGAGTAGCAAAACAAAAACCGTGGCGCTCGAGCACGATGCGACGAATCTCTTGGGCCATGTAGACTGCCATCAATTCCGCGCTCGAGTTCTGGATCGGCAGGAGTAATACGTCTGTGCTTGGAATGCTAAAGATTGATTCATCCGGCGTCGTGATAACTGTGTTCTTGCCGGCGGTATCGATGCGCAAGCGCGGACAATCTTTTGGAATGAGCAGCTTGTGGTCGAGTGAATCACAGACTTCTCTAACGACTGGTTTGATGTCGAGGAAATCAAAAACCATGTCGCCTTTGAGTTCCGGGGTTTCGCCCTTCACCATCACGCGGTAATTGTGGCCATGCAACGGTTCACGGGTCCCATCTTCAAAAATCATGAAGTGAGAGGCTGCAAAGTTGAAGTATTGCTTATAGACTTTGATAGAAAATCTCGGCCCCAATGCGATCCCCTTGATGGCATGTAAGATACACCTGTGGTCGGCCTCTTGGAAAGAGGGTGCGAAGCGTTAAATGAGGTAAGATTCCTATGAAAAAACATCTCCAAGCGCTCGATCGAATTGCAGCTGCCTTGAAAGCCCACGATCTTACCCATGCTCCTATCCTCGAAGCCCTGAATGTCATTCGCGAGCAGATCCATGCCCTGCCGAAGGAAACAGCTGCAAAAAATGGCCCTCTACCGGCCCCCGCAGAATTAAAAAATCATCCCACCGGTCTGGCACTTTACACGGACGGAGCTTGCCGCGGAAACCCCGGGCCAGGCTCTTGGGCTTGTGTCGCGCAAACGCAAGACGGGACGATCGTCTTCGAGAGCTGCGGCCACGAATCGCTTACCACCAACAACAAGATGGAGATTCAGGCCGTCATCGGGGCCTATCACCAGTTCGAACAGCATCTCCTCGGTCAACCCTTCAACCATCCCGACCCAGTGCTGCTCTTCACGGATTCAAAGTACGTTGTCGATGGGCTAAACCAATGGGTGCCTGGCTGGAAGAGCAAGGGCTGGAAGAAAGCCGATGGCAAAACTCCCGAGAACCTCGAGCTGTGGCAAGAACTCGATCAGATGAAAGCGAAGTTCCCGCAGCTCAAAGTCGGTTGGGTCCGTGGCCACAACGGACATCCGCAAAACGAACACTGCGACCAACTCGCCAACCGGTTACTCGATGAAGAAGGCTTTTAGTCTTCTGGCCTTTTTCTGGGCCCTGCCCATCTTTGCCTGCCAAATTAAACACGAGATCGTCTCTTTATCCGCTCCTGTGACGGGCGTGTTGTCCGAGCTGGAGCTCTTAGACGATCCACGTCTCAAAGGCATCTCGCTGTTTCATCCGGTTGAAAAAAAAGAATTCAAGGGGGAGCGCTTCGGGGGGGGGATCTTTCTGGCCCAAAAAACACTCAAGACGTTTAAAGACAAAACCGTCTTCTACGACGAATCTGGAGAGACGTCTCGACGGCTCAAGCAGGCCGGGCTCACAAAACTGGTCCAGGTTAAAACACGTGGCCTTGATCCATTCGAAGTCACTGAGAAAACGCTCAAAACGCTTGAAGCGCATTTATCAAACTGCCCGACGGAAGTGTTGCGTTTGCGGTTATGGGCGGCCAATGAGAAGCAGTATCTCCTGGCGCAAAAGAAGCTCCATCATCCGATCTATTTTTTCTTAGGTGAGATTCGTGGCGAAAAGTTACCGGAGCTCCTCATGGTGAATGATGGCCCGGTCTTGTTTTGGACCCGCAACGATCGCATCCGCTCTTTCGATAGCACTCTCGCCTATGTGCGCTGGGGGGAAAAGTGGCGCAAGGCCCTCACCGGTAAGGAAGCACTGGTGGGGATCAGTGAACTCAAGGCAGGCAGTAAGTTTCAGCTCTTGAAAGGTGAGGGACGTTTGTGGAATGTGAAAGACGTCGGGGCCCTCACTCCGGGCCCCTCGCAGATTCGCTTCATGCGGCGTTTTACTGAAACGTGGAAAGAAAAACTCTAAGCTTTTTTGCCGTAGCGGGAAGCCAATGCCTGCATCTTCTCAAACTCTTTCGTGCTCACGATCGCACCCGTCTTAAGCGGAGCTTCGGCGGCCATCTGATTCATCTGCTTCACTCGCTGCTCTGACGGCGGATGCGTGCTCATCGCATCGGTCACAGAGGCGAGTAGCTTATTACCATCGCCTTTCGCTTTCTTCTCCATTTCGAGAAGTTTGGAATAAAAAGTTCCGACGTGGTTGCGATCGTAGCCCGCCGCGAGTGATGTCCGGAAGCCAATGCGATCGGCTTCCATTTCGTCTTCCCGAGAGTTGGCCATGAAGGCGTACTTCTGGATGAGGAGACCACCGCCTGCACCGGCGGCAGCTCCGTAGAGAGCAGCTTTCTGCAAGCATTCGTTGTCTTTAGGTTTACAGAGCATTTTACCGAGACCAAAACCAGCGGCACCACCGAGCAATCCACCAACGGCTCCATAGAGCCAAGTTTTTTTCTCAGACTGTTTCGCCATTTCCATGCGCTCCGCTGTGTGGCGCGCTTTGATGTGCCCGATCTCGTGACCAATCACACCAGCGAGCTCAGCTTCTGATTCGGCCATGGTGATCAACGGAGCTGTCACCATGACGGTGCCGGCCGGAAGAGCAAACGCATTGACGTAGTTCACGTCCACTGCGGTGAAAGTGTAGGTGTAGGGCTTGCCGCCCATGTTGTTGGCGCGCACGATGCGTTGGCCAATGTTGTTCACGTAGCTCTGGAGTTCTGCGTTCTGGATGGCGGGATAATCTTTCTTCATTTGCGGCAAAACTTCCGCCGTCAATTTGCGCTCATCTTCCGGGGTGAGCTCTGTCTTCTGTCCAGAGTTGTCCCCTTCGCGTAGCCGTTCTTTAGACGATTTAGTGGCACAGGCACCGGCGATCAAAAGGGGAGCGGCCTGGAGAAAGAGACGCCGGCCCATCTGGGTCGAAGTCAGTTCTTTGAGGGCTTTTTCGAGTTCGATTTCGTTATGAGTTTGCAGCGACATAGATATCCTCCGAGACACATTGTACGAGGGTCTTTAGAATCATGGAAGACGTTATGCTGCACATAAAAATCGCCCAATCACTTTTACGAAGTCAGCTCCGCTGGAATGTGGATATTTGCCTCATTGCCGGTGTATGTCATCGCCTCGCAGCACCTAACGGTGCCGGTAAAACAAGTTTTCTCGAAGAACTCAAGCTCCACTGGCCGCTACTTTTTCCCACCAATCAATTGGGATTCTCAGACCAAGAACCCCTCGCGCCTTTTCAAGGTCTCACCGTAGCCGCCGTGATGGATTTGGTTTGGGACATCACCTGCCATCGCCACACCCAAGCGGACTGGCGCACGCTGCCTTGGTGGCAAGAGACTGTCGTGAAGTCCTGGTGGTCGCGCCGAGTTTCGCAACTTTCAGGCGGCGAGAATCAGTGGGTTAAGATTCTCATGATGAGGTCCATTAACTCCGACGTGTGGATGCTGGATGAACCCTTCCAATCCTTGGATCAGAAGCGGCAAGCAGAGCTCTGGGATCTCCTCAGTGACTGGGTGGCCGCCGGAAAATATTTGCTGCTCGTTCATCACGGCGACGTGCCTCTTCTTCCGCAAGAGAAATGGACTCTCGAATCAACGCCATCAGGTCTCAGCTGGGTGAGACTGCCATGAGCTGGGAATTCGACATCCTTCGCTTTCTTACTGCCTGCGCCGCAGGTCTCTTGCTGTCTTTTGCTGGCTCGCTGGTGCAAATCACGGGTCGCAACGAACTGGCCTCTCCGAGCACCTTGGGTATGGATGGTGCTGCCGTCTTCATCATCATGTTGTCCTATCTACTAGAGGGGTTCGGCTGGAGCCTGGGGACGTTAGCAGATACGGCCTTTGTGCTCGGACTGATTTTGAGCGCGGGACTGTGGGTCTTCTCGCGCCACTCGCACTGGCGCTCAGGCGGTGATTTTCGAGTCATTCTTCTCTTGGGCCTTAGTGTTAATTTATTCGTCGGCTCCCTTTTCGCCGTCATGCAATTCTTGGCGATGGCGTTTAATAGGGAATTCCCTGAACAGCTCTGGTTCGGACGGATGCAGACGCTCTCTCCACTAGGCTGGGGTCTGTCGTTGTTTGTCTGGCTGCCATTGCTGTTCTATGTGATTCGCCACCGCTACTCCTGGAAAGCGCTACTCCTAGGCCCTGGCTGGTGTCGAGGCCTGGGTGTGCCGGTAGATAAAATCATTCGTGGATCGCTGCTTCTGGCCTTTATCGCGACTCTTTGGGTTGTGACGCAGTTTGGAGTGTTTTCATTTCTTGGTCTTTTGGGCCCCCTTTTGTTGCGCCAGCTTGGGACCTATCGGGGCCAGCCTTGGCGCGAAATGACGGATGGGGCGCTGCTTGTGGGTGTGTTTTTTGCGCTGCTTGATCATGTTTGCTTTAACCTCACTTTCCACGGCGCAGAAATTCCCGTAGGCCTTCCCTCGGCGTTATTTGGTGCAGCTGCGTTAGTGGGATTATTGTGGATACGCGCCCGGAAGCTCTTAGAATGATTGGCAAACATTATGAGTCGGTTTAACCTAACGTGAAACTTTTCAACCCTTAAAAGGATTTATAAATGAAAGCAGCAAAATGGCTGATCATCGGCGCGGCATCACTTGCTCTCGTCGGTTGCAACAGCGGTAGCGATCCAAAAAGCGTTAAGCTCGAGAATGATGCCGACAAAACTTTCTACGCCATGGGCTTCATGCTCGGCTCAAACCTTCAGCGTTTGAACCTCACGGACAAAGAAATGAGCGCGCTCTACAAAGGTCTCTCGGCCTCTGCTAAGAACGAGAAGTCGGAAGTCGACATGGCGGTTTACCAGCAGAAGATCCAAGGCCTCTTCAAAGAGCGCATGGATAAAGCGGCTCTTCAAGAAAAAGAAGGCGGCAAAAATTTCTTGGAAAAATTCAGCAAAGAAGAAGGTGTAAAGACGACGGCTTCTGGTCTTGCTTACAAAGCGATCAAAGAAGGCACTGGCGCAACTCCAGGACCTGAAGACGTTGTAGAAGTTCACTACCACGGCACTCTTCAAGACGGCACAGTGTTCGACTCTTCAGTTGAGCGCGGCCAGACCATCTCTTTCCCACTTAACCGTGTGATCAAGGGCTGGACTGAAGGCCTTCAGTTGATGAAAGTCGGCGGCAAAACGAAGTTCGTCATCCCAGCTGATCTCGCCTACGGCGACGCTGGCGCTCCTCCGAAAATTCCGGGCGGCGCAACTTTGGTGTTCGAAGTCGAACTCTTCAAAGTGTCGAAGCCAGGTGAGGAACCTAAAGCGGCTCCTGCAGCAGCTCCGAAGCAGAAGTAATTTTCTTAATAAAAAAAGCCCCGAAAGGGGCTTTTTTATATCTAGAGCTCTTTCATCATCACAAGATTCGTCGCCTCGTACCCCATCTTTTCATAAAGCTTCCGTGCCCGTTCGTTGAATGCAAACACATGCAGACGTAAGCGGGGAAGTCCGATCTCCTTGAGCTTCGTTTCAAGCGCATTCATAACTGCTTCTCCCCATCCCTTGCCCTGAAACTCATCCCAGATCCAAACTTGATAGAGGTAGCCGTAGGGCGAACTCCAACCACGTTCTTCTTTAAACCAAACCATGCCAATGTCCTGGCCGTCCTTCCAGGCAGTGCAAAAATGGTGAAGGGGAGTCTGCTGTCCTTGCGGCAAGAGTGACTCCCAGGCATCGTGAGCGATGCGATGACCTTCGGTGAGCGTGAGTCGTTCGGCGCGGCTCTTAGCCTCGGCAAAGTCGAGCAAGGAAAGCTTTGTGAACCGCGCGTAGGCTTCGGTGGTCATGAGTTTGAGTTCAACCATGAGTCATTTCCCAACGCCGCCTCTCGTCTCCTGACTCCGGCGGCATACCGGTCATCCTGACCATAAAAAAAGGCTCCCGAAGGAGCCTTTGAAAACTTTTGGCGAAGCCAAAAAAATTAAATCAGAGCGTAGGCTTGAACCAGCAGAGTGGGCGGTTGCCGAGAGTGTCACCGTTTGAAGGGTGGCATGTGCCAACTTTCTCGTCAGTTTGGCTCACGTCAGTCGCATCGTCCATCAAGCAAAGTGCGCCTTGGAAGTATGTATCCAAGCGGCACTGGTAAGCAGGGTGGTTGTGGTTCGTCGCAGTGACAACACCAGCGTCTGGAGTTTTGAAGTCCGGAGCTACTGTCGCGCTACGAAGAGCTTGGAACAACTTAGCGACCGACATTCCTGCCATGCCGTTACGAATACAGATGTTCTCATCAACACGCTTGCTGAATTCTTTACGGCAAGCTTTCTTCAATTCATCTGGTGCACCCAAGCCGCGCACAACAGCTGCGTTGTCGTCGTTCAAGAACACTTTGCGCAAGCACTTGAGAGTTGCGAAGTAGTCCGCTTGGCCTTCGTTTGAAGCCCAAGTAGACCCAAACCAGCCGCCTTTCTTAGGAGCGCCGCCGATGTGGTGACCGATTTCGTGGCAAACAACCAAAGCGAAGCCGTCTTCAGTTATGGTTTCGTGACGAGCGAGACCGCCGAACATGGCAACCTGCCACGTCGTGCCTGAGCGAGAAGCGTAAGCATTTACTGTGCCGTCTTCCCATGCGCGAGAGACGTTCAAGGTTGCGCCCATAGAAGAGATGATCGGAGCGTAGAGAGTTTCAACTTTGTCGATGACTGCGTTGAACTGCTCTTCAGTAATGCCAGTCTTAACCCCTTTGAGGTTGGCCGGAATGTACATGTTGTTGTCTGGAGCGATGCCGGTTGAGCCATCCTCTGAACACGCGTAGCCATTCGTAGCTACTGAAAGTGTCAGAACCAAAGCGAAAAAGTTTGCCGTGAATTTCATTTGTCCTCCGTGACCGCGCCTAAATCCGTTAAGCGTGGGTTTTGTGTCAGTGATTTTTTCGTGTAGATCGAGTGTCTGTCCAAACAAATACTTCTCGCATTCCTGGTGTAAGTTTTTGTTTGTCACAGATGAAAACTTACTCATCTGAGCGGTGTAAGATAATGTCGGTGACGGGATTTATATTCTGCTAAGCGTTGGGGAGAAATATGTATCACTTAAGTGTCTATGTTCCTGCGACGCACTCCGAAAAATTAAAGAATGCTTTGTTTGCTGCGGGTGCAGGCCGGATCGGAAAATATGATTGTTGCTGCTGGGAAACTCGCGGCACGGGACAGTTCAGACCGTTGAAAGGTAGCCAACCATTTATAGGGCAGGAAAGCCTGACTGAATTTGTCGACGAATTAAAGATAGAGATGGTGTGCTCTCCCGAACACATAAAAAACGTCGTAAAGGCCTTAAAAGAATCACATCCTTACGAAACGCCGGCCTACTCTGTAACGGCCACCCTCGATGTCTAAGAAAGAATTCCGAGCCTTTTAGATTTCTACCGCTTCAACCGATAAGTACTAGGAATAACCTCCGGGAGAGGCCCATGAAAGTCCTATGGTTGATGATTCTTTTGAGCGTTCACGCGGTGGCGGGGCCTGTGGTGCCTCAGCGCGAGATCAGTGTGATCGTTACGAAAGAAGGGTATTACCCAAAAAAGCTAACTGTCTTTCAAGGTGAGAAAGTGAAGTTCTATGTCACATCCACCGTCGATGAGCCGGATTGCTTGTTAGTGCAAGGGCACAAGGTGTTCCTCGCCGCGAACAAAGGAAAGATCGCTGAAGCAGAAGCGACGTTTGAGACAGCAGGAGAATTTTCTTTCTACTGCCCATCGAGCAAACACGACGGAAAGATCACAGTTATTAAGAAGAACGAGCCACGTGCTGTGCGCGGACTTGCGGGTCAAAACGATCCGGAAGTTTGGACGCCCAAAGATTACGAATAAGGATACCAGGTCATGTCAGAAGTCTTTAAGGACGCGATTGCCACCTTGCTTGCACCCATCAGCGATTTGCTGAAGGATCCGACCGTATCTGAAATCATGATCAACGGTCCCGCCGATATTTTCATTGAGCGCAAGGGCCAGTGTATCCGGGTTCCCAACAAGTTCCGCGATGACGAATCACTGATGGCGTCGATGCGCGCCATCGCCCAGTCGGTGGGCCGCGTGATTGACGCAGACAATCCTCGTCTGGATGCCCGTTTGCCCGACGGCAGTCGTATTGCGGTGGTGATTCCTCCCATGGCCCGCTGTGGAGTCACTGTAGCGATCCGTAAGTTCTCCGAAGAGAAGCTTACTCTGAAGGATCTCATCAACTTCGGTTCTATTTCTCCCGAAGCCGCGCGTTTTCTAGATTGCTGTATGTACATTGGTAAAAACACGCTCGTCAGTGGCGGTACCGGTTCAGGTAAAACGACGATGCTCAACGTGCTCGGCGGTCGCATGCCCAAGCACCAGCGTTTGCTGATCATCGAAGACTCCGCCGAACTTCAGATTAAAGCTGACCACGTGGTGCGCTTTGAAACACGCAAGGCCAATCCTGAGCGTGGTGTTAAAGAAGTCACGATTCGTGACTTGGTTGAGTCTGCTCTTCGTCTTCGCCCAGATCGTATCATCGTCGGGGAAGTGCGTGGCACGGAAGCCCTGGATCTTTTGAACGCCATGGGCACAGGTCACGACGGCTCGATGGGAACCGTCCACGCCAACACACCCGTTGATGCCTGCACTCGTATTGAAACACTGTGCCTGATGGGGGAGACCAAGATTCCACCAGATTCCATTCGCAAAATGGTCGGAAGCGCTTTGCACATGATCGTGCAGTGTGCGCGTTACCACGACGGCGGTCGACGCACCTCGCACATCTCAGAGGTCTTGGGTGTAGATGAGCATGGCCGTTATATCGTGAAAGACATCTTCCGCTGGATCCAAACCGGCAAAGACGAAAATGGTAAGTTTATCGGCCAAATGGCGCCAACGGGCTATGTGCCAACCTTCTTTGAAGAGTTTGTCGCCAACAAGCTGCCGTTTCCTAAGACCAGCCTTAAGCCACCAGAATGGGCGATTCCTTTCTTGCAGCTCCCCAGCAAAAAAGCCGCTTGAGCCCAAGCTGCGAGCTGACTAGAATGGGGACTCCAAAATAAGGAGTTCTCCATGTCACTCATTACTCGTGTTCATGCTCGTCAAGTTCTCGACTCTCGTGGCAACCCCACCGTAGAAGTTGATGTCACCACCGATACTGGTAAGTGCGGTCGTGCTTCTGTTCCATCAGGTGCATCGACAGGATCACGTGAGGCGCTTGAGTTGCGAGACGGCGACAAGTCTCGCTACATGGGCAAAGGTGTTTTGAAAGCAGTTGAGAACATCAACAAAATCATTGCGCCCGCTCTCATAGGGAAATCAGTGCTCGAGCAACGTGCCCTCGATGAGTTGATGATTCGGCTCGACGGGACCGAAAACAAAGAGAAGCTCGGCGCAAACGCGATCCTTGGAGTTTCCATGGCGGCCTGCCGCGCGGGGGCCTTGGAGCGCAATAAGCCCTTGTATCGCTACCTTTCAGAAGATTTGAAAGTACCCAACCCTGTCGGGAAGATGCGTCTGCCGACTCCGTTGATGAACATCATCAACGGAGGCGAGCACGCTTCGAATAACTTGGACATCCAAGAGTTCATGGTCGTGCCTCACATGAAGAAAAGCTTCGGCGAGAATCTTCGTGCCGGCGTCGAGATCTTCCATCACTTGAAAAAAGTCCTGCACGACAAAGGTCACTCAACCAACGTCGGAGACGAGGGTGGTTTCGCTCCAAGCTTGGAAAGTCACGAAGAAGCCATCGCTTGTATTTTGCAAGCGATCGACAAGGCCGGTTACAAAGTCGGTGTCGATGTCTCTCTTGCACTTGACTGTGCTGCCAGCGAGTTCTGGGATGACGCAAAAAATAAATATGTCATGCAGGGCCGTGAGTGGACGTCTGAAGAAATGATCGACTACTACAAAAAGCTCATGACTCTCGCACCAATCTACTCCATCGAAGACGGTCTCGATGAAGGCGATCGCGCCGGCTGGATGAAGCTGAACGCGGCTTTGGGTCAGCAGACGACGATCATCGGCGACGACTTGTTCGTCACTAACGCTAAGATCCTGAAGCGCGGTATCGATAACAAAGAAGCGAATGCCATTTTGGTTAAGGTGAATCAGATCGGCTCCCTCTCTGAAACCTTCGACACTTTGAAACTCGCCTACGAGGCTGGCTTCAAGGCGATCATTTCTCACCGTTCCGGAGAGACGGCCGATGCATTCATCGCAGACCTGGCGGTCGCCAGCGGGGCAGGGCATATCAAAACCGGTTCGGCTTCACGCTCAGACCGAATTGAGAAATATAATCAGCTTCTCCGTATTGAAGAAGAAATGGGCGCTGCGGCTTTGTTTAATCCGGTAAAGTAAGTTTCGCATTGCTGGCCATGTCCGCTCCCTCTATCATTAAGGGAGCGGGTGTAGCCTTATGTTAACTAAATTATTCGTCGGGTTGACCTTTTTCGAGGACAACCACTTCGCCAAAAAGATTCAGAGCTATCGTGGGCGCTATGATGAAAAGCTGCTCACGAATCCGACCGTGTTCATGCCCATCGTTCCACCCTTCGAAATTCCAATCACCGAGCTCGGGAGTCTTCAAGAAGAAATCGTTGAAGAGATGGAAGGTTTTTTTCCGGATGACCAGAACGTACTTTCTCTGGGCTTCACCGGCATCGATGTTTACACGCGTGCGCGCAAGATGACCCTCTATCTCCATCCGCAAGAACTCACCGATCTTTCTCATTGCGCAGAATCTCTCACGCAAATTTGCCGGGATCACGTCGAGCTGCGCGAGCACCGCCCTAGTGAGAAAGACAAAGGATTCTTGACCATCGGTCGCTTCACCGACCCTGTCGCATTAACAGATGCCATGACGGTTGCTCAGCGTGAGTTTCAAGACTGCACGGCGCTTCCGGTGAAGGGCGTGTGCCTCTTCCAGAAGCATAACGGCGTCTGGTTTCAGCAAACCGACCTGTACCGCTTCGGTCAAACCGACGAATCGTCCATGTACGCGCCGGGGAAACGATGAAACGTTTTGCTCTCGCCATGACTCTTTTGAGTGCAAGTGCCTGGGCACAGGTAAGCTACGTTCCTCCTGGGCAAATCATCAAAGACGGCGGCACGGAGATCATGGGAACCGTGCGCAGCTGGAGTTCGTCCTCGCGCTATGATGTGGACACGGAAGAAGTTCCGTTTGAGAACGGTGAGAGTTTCTCCTACTTGGAGGGCGAGTTCCTCGGGACCTACGGTTTAGCGAAAGATTTACAGTTTACCTTCAATGCGAATTTCCGGCAGAACAGAGCCGAGATTTTGAACACCACCAATGAAATTGAATCCATCACATCGACGGGCATTCAGGGACTCGGCGGAACCTTGAGCTATGGCCTCGAAGCCGTGGGACGGTTGTATTATACCCTCGAAGGGTTCTACAAATACCGTCCCTACAGTAACCCGGATTTCACCGGCACTGACGTGACAAAAGATTTTGTACTTGGGGATGACGGTGGGGACTACGGAGCAGGATTAGTGCTGAGCTACCGCCATCCGTCCCAGAATTTTTTGAGCGGCCGTATTCACTACCGAAGGCCCGGCACGGCGCTGAGCCCCGAGATCAACTGGCAAATCGAGGGAGCACTGGCGTGGAAACATGTCGCTCTCGTGGCGGGAGCGCAAGGCGTGCAGTCTCTTAACCAAGATGCCTACACCGACGATCCGAGTGATAAGCCGATCATTAACACCGGCGGCAGCCAGCTCTACAATTCTATTAACCGTCAGTACATGGCGCCGTATGTAGGGGCCAACATTGCGCTCGGAAAAAAATGGCGGATTGAAGCGCGCTATCAAACTTTTACCAACGTGCGCTCCTACGACACCGGCTCGCTCATTACACTTTCTCTCGCCTCACGTTCGGAACCGGACACTACGATGTTGGCCGATGAGGCTTTCAAAGAATACGAGCTCGAAGCCACCGTCGCGAAACTGTCCCCGAAGAAACAATTCATCATCATCGACAAAGGCCTCGCCAGTGATGTCCGTACCGGCCAGCGCTTTGACCTCTTCCACTTCGACTACCTCGGCGGTAACGTGCTCCTCGCGCGCGCCGTGGTGATCCAGGTCAACGCCGATCAAGCTGTCCTTAAGATCACCTCACGTTTTTCAAATAAACATCCTATCAAAGTGGGCACCATCGCTCGTGGTCTCGGAAACAATGGACCTAAACGCTCGGATGAAGAGTAAGTCTAAAAAAATCAATGGTTGAGCCTGTTAGGGTTTGGGTTAGAATAAAGTTACTAACAAGGACTCTGCCCCATGAAACATTTCATTCTTTCCACTGTTGTCGTTGCTTTTACTCTTAGTCCCGCATGGGCCAAGCGTTTCTCCAATCAGTACACAGAGTTCGAGCTGCCGTCCGGCTGGCAGTGCGCTTTAGAAGGCTCGGAGTATGTCTGCCAATCAGAAAACGAGGCCAGCAAAAAAGAAGCCATCATCATCCTGGCCGCCAAACGTCGTGGCGAGCAGGACAGCATGGAAGAGTACACGGCCTACTTGAAAAAAAGCAAAACCTACACTTTGCCAGGCGGTAAAGTGCAAGTCTCTGATCCGAAGTGGACCAAGAACACCGACGTGAATGCTCACCAGTGGGTCGATGCTCTCCACTTGGCCTCAGAAGTTCCTGGCTTCTACACACGTTACTTGGCAACCGTGAAAGAAGACTTGGGAGTTGCGATCACCTTTTCCGTCGCCAAAGATCTCTACGATCAGTATCAAGGAATTTTTGATGGTGTGATCGCATCCATGCGTGTCTTCCGTCAGAAAGCAGATGCGGGCACCAATCTCAATCTCGGCGCAAACGACAGTTCACTCGCTGAAACCACGTTCATTCCAGATGGCGACAAAGTGGATATCTCTACCCAGAAGACTCAGGTCCGCAAAAAAGAGAGCGACGACAGCGATATGCTGATCTTCGCCGGCATCGGTCTTGCTGCCTTGATTCTGTTCGTTCTTAAGAAGAAGGGCGGGAAAAAGGGCTAGACTGCCCCAAATCCAAGGCACCCCGAGGGGTGCCTGAACCCCTAAAATCAACATATTAGCCAGGTGCGCCTTCGCCCATTCATAGGGTTAGGCGCATTACCGTTATAATTGACTCAAGAATTGGTCTTTTTGACCGATGAGGATAGCGGAGAACTTTATGAAAAATCTTATTTTTGCATTCGCCACAATCCTCATTTCTGGGCAGCTGCATGCGAGCATTGAGTGCGAGGATGGTACCTTCGCCTTTGACTGTGATGATCATGGTGGACCGGCTGTTTCTTCAGAAACCGAAGTTGTTAACGAGGGGGCTGAGGTCGGTGATGCCGCTAGTGATGATGATGAGAGAGTGAGTGTAACCGTTCTGCCTGAGGTTGTAGTTACGGCACGAGCTGACCACTCGCGTTTGTGCGACAGGAATACAGTTATAACCATCAATACATATCTCAACCAAGAGCGTCCAAGATACGGTCACCAGGCCTGTATCTTCAATAAGCAAGCAGCTGAAGGTCGCATAGCCTACAGCGCTCTTCCAAATCGTGTTGGGCCACAGATTAGTGAAGAAGACTTCCAGAACGCCTCCGGGATGAAAGCCGTGGATTGTGAAACGGCTTGTCCCGCAACTGCAGTGGCAGCACAGCCCGCCCCTGCAAATGCAGCACCAGCAGTCGCAGGGGACGAACCTCTACTCACAGATAACCAAACTGCTCGCTACATGCGCGGTGGTGGAACGGGTGAAATGGCTTCTACTGGTGCAGGTCCGGCCAGGTGCTTAGCCGATGCCTATGCCACTATTCAGTGTGACGTAACCCAGATGTGCGGTAGCGAGAATGACCAAACTTTAAAAAGCGACCAGTGCCATCGTTCACAGGTTCCCGCGCAGGCGGGCCAACCAGCAAGGCCATTTGTTCACTTCAAGCCACTCACGGCTCAAGAGGGTGTTGATTTCGAAAGCATCAACAGTTGCCAAACCTTCTTCGGGCAAGGCGCCCCGGGCGGCGGTCAGACCACCACCTACACATTCGATCTCAGAAACGTTGATCAAGTCGGAACTCGCCTTTGCCGGCTTGTGGCCGCCAGTTGCCCGACGAACACCGCCGCTCACAGAAGTGGGTACGCGAATTGTGTCCGATCTAAGGCAGCCCAGGAGATGCGTGCGGTCGTGGTCGGCATGAAAAAATGTGCCGCTATCAAGGCCGCCGGTAACGCCACGACGGAATTCGAAGGGGGCTCCAAGATGTCCTCGATCGATGGAAAGATCACTTGTAAATCTCACTCGGGCCAAGCGTTCGACTACCCGAGCTGCAAAAGTTTCGTCACATGGTACAACACTCTGACGGCGACCCAGTCGGGTGTGCAGATGTACAACGAAGGGTCTAAAATTTCGACCGGCATGCGTGCTCAGCGAGAAGCAGCGGATGCGATCAGCTCCGGCCAGGGTCAAGAAGCCGGCGTGGAAGCCTCAAGAAAAACGATCATGGCATCTGCCAGCGCCGAAGAACGGAACAAACTTTTCTTCATCGCGAAAGGCACGGCGATCACGACCCAGCTTCTGAGTTTCGTAACAAGAGACAACATTGATGGTAAGTGTGACGGGGAAGATCAGAGCTGCTGCGAACTCTTCAACGAAGATAAGAGAAATGATGCCATCAAATCTGCGAATGCCTTTTTCCCCAACAGTGGCGAAAAAGACAAGATGATCGCCGAGGTCATCAAGGCCGGCGGTGAGGCGGCCCTTGCGGCCATGCGAGAGCAAGAGCTCAAGCGCCAGGCAGCCGCTCTGAAAGCGATCAAAGACCAAATGACGGCACCAGACGACATCGTCGACGAAGGCCTGATGCGATTCTGCCTCCAGTTCCCGCAAGACTCCAAATGTCTGGGGCCCGGCAATCGCGTGATCTCCGGAGGCTCGGGCTTCAAAGGGCCAAGCTTCAGTGGTCAAAATATGGGTCTCGGCAACTTAGGTACGGCCACATCTGAAGAAATCAACGTTGAAGATGGTGCAGCGAGTGCCATCGGTGGTCCACAAAATTCGATCGGCGACATCGGCTCGGCTGACAAAGGTGCGGCGGACGCGAAAGCGACCTTTGATGCTCCTTCGGCCCTGAAAGGCGGCGGCGGAGCTGCTACCATTAGCGGCGGCGGCGGCGCAGGTGCAAATGCATCGGCCAACGGTCTTTCAAACGATCCAGGTGTTGAAGGCGACAAAAAAGAGACTCCGCTCAAGATGACTTCAAAATCCGCGAGCTACGAAGGTGGCGCTGGTTACAATGGCGGCGGCTATCGTGCTGGCGCAGGTGGAAAGAAAGATGAAGCAACCAATCCATTTGCTTCGATGTTTGGCAAAGACAAAGGCCGCTCTCCATCAGCGGTTCCAGAGATCGATTCGCCGGCTTCAGACTTGTTCACCAAGATTTCGAACCGCTACGGTGAAGTCCAAAAACGTAAAGCGCTGATGGAAGTTCGTTGATCCCTCCATTCGAATACCGAGTCCAGGTGAAGGAATTTCACCTGGACACTTTCGGCCACGTCAACAACGCTCAGTACCTCGCTCTCTACGAAGAGGCGCGCTGGGACTTCATCACCGTCAATGGCTTCGGTCTCGATCGCATCAAGAGTGAGAGGGCCGGCCCGGTACTTCTAGAAACGACTGTTAAGTTTAAGCGCGAGCTTGTGAACCGCGAGTGGATTACCATCCAGTCAACTCCCGGTGAGATCAATGGTAAGCTGATGGTCATCAATCAGGTGATGATCAAAGGTGATGGCAAGGTCGCCTCAGAGGCGAGTTTTACAGTGGGGTTCATGGACTTGAAGGAAAGAAAGCTCGTGGCGCCTCCGCCGGACTGGCTTAAGGCTTGTGGATACAATCTCAAATAGAAAGGGCCCCTTTCGGGGCCCTTTCTTCTAGTACTGAGTGTCGTAGCAAACATCGTTTTCGTAATCGTAGTCGTAGCAATCCTGACCTTCATCATCGTTGCCGTAGTCAGGCACTTCAGAGTTATCCGGGTACGGGTACGGCTGAGTCGAGTCATCGTAACCGTCATTGTTGATGTCGGTGTACTGGTAGTCGTAAGTTGGGCGGCTCGTGTCCCAGCTCTCGTTACGTGTTGTCTCGGCACAGAAGAAGCGGTTGTCGTATTCGCGGTCGTTCAAACGATCACGCTCGTAAGAACACTGGTCGAAGCCGCTGTTACAAACCTGGTTCCAGTACGTGCGTTGAACTTGGTGAGTGTAGCTATCAACGAGTTGGTAGTTACAATAGTCAACAGTCGAGTAACGGTAACGGTAACCGTTGTGCACGTAGTACGGGTAGTTGCCAAACACGTAGTAACCGTTCGAGTAGCCAGTTGTTGGCCAGTAGATCCAGTTCAAGTAGACGTAGTTCGGGTACGAGCGGCGAACGTGAGAGTAGTAATCCCATGTGCGAGCGTAGCGAACCGGGCCGACGTACACAGAACCCCATGGAGTATGGATGTAACGAGTGTACGGAGCGTGACGGTACATTGGTGGGCGGTGGTAGTTACGTGTGCCGTAGTAGTCACGAACAGGAACGCGGTAAACCGGGCGGTAAGTCGTGCGACGAGCTGGCGTGTAGACTGGACGGTCCGGGCGACGTGGGTTGTAGCCTGGGCGACGATCTCCCGGTCCTGGGCGACGGTCCGGCATCGGGCGCGTCTCTGGGCGACGGTCTGGCATCGGGCGTGTCTCTGGGCGACGGTCCGGCATCGGGCGCGTCTCGGGGCGACGGTCCGGCATCGGGCGCGTCTCTGGGCGACGGTCCGGCATCGGGCGCGTCTCTGGGCGACGGTCCGGCATCGGGCGCGTCTCTGGGCGACGGTCCGGCATAGGGCGCGTCTCTGGGCGACGGTCCGGCATAGGGCGCGTCTCTGGGCGACGGTCCGGCATCGGGCGTGTTTCTGGGCGACGGTCAGGAGCTGGACGACGTTCTGGTGCAGGACGTGTCTCTGGGCGACGGTCCGGCGCTGGACGGCCGCGACGCGGATCCTGTGCATGAGTGACATTGATCATTGAGCCCATCAGGGTCAAAGACAATGCGAGTTTCCAAGTGAAATTCATAATTCCCCTTTATTGCTTCCAAACGTGGATGCTATTTCTCCCTCAGTCATAACAAGAGTGGTCAAGCTTCAGCACTCTTATTTTGCTTACAGCGTCATCGAGAGAAAATGGGAGGGGAATAAGTCACTAAATTGATTAAGATTTCACGACAGTGAAATTTTAACCCTCTGAAATTCTTGCAGATTTTAGGTGGGGGAGGTGCGAAATGCACCAGGGTTTTCGGGGCCACTTTGACCCCGAAAACTGGTGCTTGAGATTACTTTGAAATATCTGATGAAGCCGGCTCATCAGCTGGAACAAGAGCACCGGCCCCGAACAAACGTGGAATACTGCGCTGATATCGGTTCGAGAGGATTTTGAAAATATCTGCACCACTGTCGGTATTAATGTCACTGTTACCCATGTCGTATTGGCTATTCATGGCGTCAGCAAGTTGCTCATCACTTACTGTGACTCCGCCGGTACCGCTGAGAGCATCGAGACTGAAGTCGTCTGTTGTTTTGCGACCGGCCACTCCGCCAGCAACCGGTACCACGTTTCCTTCGTAGCCTTTGATTTGCTGTGACAGATCACTCTTGATCGCTTCAATCGCCGCAGCTGGCGAGCTTGCATTCAGGAAGCCGCCGGAGCTCGCTGGTGCCGCAGCGAGGGCCGAGCCCCCCAGGCTACGCTGGATATCCTTCATAGCTTTGTCTGCTTGGTCTTTTGCTTTTTTGATCTGCAAAGCGAGAGGTTTGTTCTTTGGATCGGACAAAAGACCGTCATTAATTTTTGTAAGCTTGGCTGCGAGGCCACTCATTTGCGCTCCATCAATATCTGCAGCAGAGAGAGTGCCGTTGTTCAGACCATTAATCGTCTGAGGCAAGTTCCCAAGTACGTTCCCTGCAGGAACGTTACCCACTAATCTAGGGCTGTTGACGGTGACACAAGTATTAGAAGTTCTGCAGCTACAGCTGGAATCGAGTGCACCACTTCTTGCGACACAGTTTCTTTGATTTGACACAGCAGTCGGATTCTTAGCTTTGCCAGATGCCAAGAGTGGTTTGGCTCCGAAAAGATTCTTACATGTCGCAGAATTTGTGCGGGCAGGATTCAAACCACCGCCTTCACTGTAGCAGTAACAATTAGGTTTCGATAAATCGTTACGATCATTGTTAGCACATCCAAATGCTTCACCGGCAGCCTCCACTTGAGCTTTGAGTTTTTCGATGAACTCTTTACGCTCTTCAGCTTTCTTTTTCTCTTTATTCGTCTTCTGAATCATGAAGATGTTGTTTAGAGTCATCGCACCGGCCAAAGCCGCTCGAGAGTGAGGGAGTAGGTACAGTTTCTTAAGCATACTACCGCCACCCGTGAGTGCGGGCATTGCAAGGCCACCTGCCATCGCAGCCATAGATAAGAAGCTGCTGGCCTGAGCAGAAGGGATCGTGAATGATTGAATAATGTTTCGAGCGACTTTCATCATTGAGAAATCTTCAGTGCTTATGCTTGTAGCTTTCAACGTTTCAGATCTGATTTCTTCGTAATTAGTAATTCCTAATCCAATGTGTTGACCTTGCATGAGTAGCATTTGTTCTTGATGTAAATACGAGAACTCAACAACATCATTCGCATTGTTTACTATAAGCGAATCATAGGCTTCAAAAGAAACACGCTGATTTTTTGTGAAGTAGTTATCAATATAAATTTCGGCTAAAGTCCTTGGAGACTTTGGAACATCTTGCACAGCATATTCAAGGTGAAGCTGAGCTTTCTCTAGGGGACTCCCATTCATCGCAATTGCATTATTACACGTTTGAGCTTTAACAACGGCAGCTCCAGCAGCGGCACCAATTCCTGAATTTATGGCAGCGATACCAGCGTTATACTGAATCAACTCCATGACCGACATAACGGCTGCTGCGGCATAAGCAGCCGTAGCCACCATATAAAGCATATTCTTCGTTTTGGCCGCTGAGATGGTGGCTTCTTCAAGTTCAATCATGGCTTGAAAAGCTTCTGCTTGAGCACTGGTTGCAGTCGAGTTATCTGAAGTTTCAGATGTCTTTGATGAGTCAGCGATACCTTTGAATTTTTTCTCAACTTCTTTTAACTTACTTTTGTATTTGCTGGCTGACATCACTTCACCTGCCATAACAGCAACGGCACCACCTACAATAAGATAAGCAGAGGTGGCTCCTGGGCACACAGATGGCCCTCCAGTGAGAAGGAACATGGCCGCAGAAGCAAGAGAGATCATGGCGAGCCCGACTGAAACCATGTCCGTTTTAATTTTGCCCGCTTCCGCAACTCCCTCATCTTTCATTTTTCCATCGATGACATCACGGTAACACTGACGTTTCTCGCCCTCATCGCCTTTGGCTTCACACATCTTGCTGGCGTCAGCAAGTTGCGCGGCTTGTGCCGTCGTCACACAGCGTCCCAGCATCTCGTTCCACTGCAGTCCTGTGGAGCAGCTGTTCGCCCATGCACCGCTGTTTAAGGCGTGATGTGGAATCGCTCCAACAACGAGTTGAAACCCGATGATGTAAGCGAAGAACATTGAGAAGAGTTTCTGGAACATAAAAACCTCGAGGGTTGGCGTAACATCTTGATATGCCTTAATTATAAGGGGGTTAGATGTTTACAGAAGGGTCGGTTGAATCTTGCCGCCTATAGTGTTTAAAGAATAAGCCTAATATTGATGACTTAGCGTGTATTTTGCTCTTTCCACCCCCTGGCTCCTCCTTTTAGAATCTGACCTAAAAAGTTGGCATCCCCATGCATATCCTATGGGCCATTCTAGGCCTGCTGACATTTGAGGCAGCCGCTCACACCCTTCGTCCTGGTGACGTCATCCTGCAGCCTATGCGCTGCTACCTCTGTCGCTTGATTGAGATTCATGAGCAGAGTTCGTTTGCGCACATGGGTGTCGTCATCGAGGCAAAAGATGAAGTGTGGATCGGCGAGTCCTTGGGTGTCGTGAAGCTAGTGAAGCTTTCGGACTTTCTTGCGAAAGGTGATCAGACCCGCCCGCACCTCATTCTGCGTTCTAAAGAGAACGTGAAATTTAATCTCAAAGAAGCCATCGCTCCGCTGCTGGGTGCTGGCTACGACCACGATTTTCGTTGGGATAATCTTGGGCGCGATGGGCGAGAGGCACTCTATTGCTCAGAGTTGGTGGCAAAACTCATGAACCCATTTTTGAAGACTGATTTACCCACCAAAATCATGGATTACACGGTCAATCGCGAAGCCTGGGAAAGATATTTCCGAGGAAATGTTCCCGACGGAGCTCCCGGTAACTCCCCGGGTGACTTCGAAAAATCGAATCAGTTTTATCGTCTCGGCACATATCAGGATGGCGTATGGAATTGGAACTAGCTTCAATCACTCTGCCGCTCAAAGTTGTCTGGAAAATCTCACGGAATGCGAGCACAGAAAAAAACAATTTCATTGTTACCCTGCGAGAGGGGAAGTTCGTCTCTCAATCCGAAGTGGCTCCGAATGTGCGCTACGGAGAAACGCCCGAAATCATTCAACAAGAATTTAGTGAATTCAAAAAACTCGTGCACACCGGTTTTGAAACGGCACTGATCGCTCGAGATTGGAAGCATAGTCTGCGTTTTGCTCTTGAGTCTGCCTTTGTGAGTTTACGAGCTAAACAACAAGGTAAAACTCTTGCGCAATTCATTGGCGCGCAAGGAAAGTTAGTTAAGGCGACTTCCATGTCAGTACCGATCATGGATGCCTCTGAAGTAGAGAAGTATCTCGCAGACTATCAGCGCTTTCCTTCGCTCAAGATTAAGGTAAATCAAGAGTGTGCTTGGGACCTTGTGAAAGAAGTCGCCCGCTGCGCTCCCGGCAAAACGTTGCGTGTCGATGGCAACGAAGCCTGGACGGATCTTGCTGACTATTTAAAGTTCGAAGAAAAACTCAAAGGCATGCCGATTGAATTCATCGAGCAACCTTTTCCCGCTGCTCGAAAAGACATGTATCGTGAGCTTCATCCGCGCACTCCTTATGTCGTCATGGCAGATGAGTCCATTGAAGACACCGATAATCTCGATGAACTAAGCACCATGTTTCGCGCCGTAAACATCAAGCTCATGAAAACCGGCAGCCTGCTCAAAGGCAGAGACTTTCTTATTCGCGCTCGCTCAATGGGATTGAAGACGATGGTGGGTTGTATGGTGGAAACCGGACTCGGGATCTCCTACGCACTACACTTAGCACCGTGGATGGACTGGGCCGACTTGGATGGATTTTTACTTCTGAAGGAAAATCCCTTCCCCCTCGTTAAGGAAGAGGAAGGGATCGTGAGCTTAACTTAGGTTCTAGTGGTGGCCGTGACCGTGCTCACCGTGGGCGTGGCCATGGGCGATTTCTTCTTCAGTCGCGTTACGTACAGTCGTCAACTCAACATCAAAGAACAAGTCTTTGCCCGCCATCGGGTGATTGCCATCAACGCTGATTTCATCAGTACCAAGCTCAGTCACAGTGAAGACTGGTGAGTGAGCATCTTCGTTCACTTGGAACTGATCGCCGATCTGGAGGTTTGCGCCCGGAGGGAACTGAGTCCGCTTAACCTTGATGATCATTTCTGGATTGATTTCACCGTAGGCATCAGCAGCTTTCACTTCGATCTTGCGCTTGTCGCCCACGTTCAAGAGAACGAGAACTTTCTCAAGGCCTGGAATGATCTGGTGTGAGTTTTCGAGAAATACCAAAGGCTCGTCGCCCACAGAACTGTCGATGACCGTGCCGGCCTTGTCGGTGAGGGTATAGTGAAAACCAATAACACGTCTGCTCATGGGAACTCCTAGGCTCAGGGATTTAACCTGATCAACGACACGCATATATCTTTATTTTTAAGCAATCCTTCTAACTCTGCGGTCGAGAGAGCTTTGATGGACTGGGCGACGCTTCGGAAAATTTCTGGGTTTGTGGAGAACCGATCAGATTCTTGAATGTTGATTTTCAAGAGTTCGATAAATTTCCGCCAGAATTTTTCTTCCACGGCAGCGACGGCGAGCCAGTCACCGTCCTTATTTCGGTAGAGAGCGTAGCACGGGTAAATACCGTTATGCAGGAATTTTGTTCTGTTTTGCTCTCGTAGCTTCTGAGTCCAGAAGGGCCGATAAACTTTTACGATTTCATCGTAGAGGAAAACCTTGGAAATCGCGGGTTTTCCGTCCTGTTGTGCCTGGCGGTGCAAGGCCAATGCGGTGAGCGCGATCTGCTGACCAAAGCTTATCCCTGCCACCGGAAGAAAAGGCGGCGCCAATGGCGATTGAGTTTGACCGGCCACATGGAGGTTCAAAAAACCTGCCTCCGCCAAGGCATTGAGGTCATGCATGGCCGATTTATGCTGCTGGGAAGCACCCAACTCGAGAACCGCCATGCCCCTCGAATGTTGCTTGAGCTGTTCTATTGAGAGTCCCAAAGGCCCGGCGATCTTAATCGGGAGACCGTGCAGGATGATGTCACAATTCTCGATTTCATTCTGGATGAGCTTGGGAGTTTCAGCGGCTTTGAAGTCGACACGCATGAGGCGTTTTTTACCATTGAGCTCGCCGTACCATTCTACAAAACTATCATCAAAATGCGAGAGGCCCTGTTCGAGGAACGCGTCCCGAAAGGTGCTGTCTTCTATCTTAACAACCTCTGCACCTAAATCTGCGAGCAGCATGCCGGCCAACGGCCCGGGCAGTCGCTGTGACAGATCGAGGACTTTGAGTCCTGCAAGTGGCTTCACTGAACTTCTGCGTCCGCATTCGCAAAGGTCTCGAGCAATGAATTAAGGCCCGTGTCTGTTTTTTCGCATGCTGTGCGGTTGCAGACCTGCCAGTTTTCATCGGCGCGATCGTGGTAACAGATAACGAAACGGCCCAGGAAGTGAGACCGCAGCCGCTGGAATTCTTCGTCGTTGACCCACGCACGCGGAACTTCTACTTTTCGGTAGATATCGAGTGGGTAGGTGAAGGCACGCAAGGCCTCACCATGGGCGATGGGATTTGAAAGCGCGAGCTGGACCCACTCATCGAGTTTTTCACCCCAGAACTCACGGGGGTGATACTCAGGATAAAGAACTGACAAACGTGTGCTGGTGATAACGAGCGTGGCAAGAGAAGAGCGGAATGACTGGTCGCTCAACGGGGCACGCATGAACTCGCCTTGGGCAATTGCGGTGAGCGAGGGCTCTTTTTCTTTGCAGAACTCTCGGCGTATGAAGTTCATCGTCTCGCGCGCATTCGTCAGGAACACCTCTGTGCTGGTGACCTCATAGAGACGTAGTTGGCAGTCACAGAACTGCACGTAGTCTTCGAGGTAGAGCGGGGCTTTGGCATTCGTCGTAGTGTGCTTGAGCACATGGCGATCGTTTTTATCAACGGCGATGAAGGTGTTCGAGACACCTTCAATAACCTTGTGGAGCAATCGTAAAGCTTGTTGGGTGATCGCTGGCACACGGCTGTACTGAATCACATCACAAAGAGCGTTCAGGAGCATGAAGTTCCAGCTCGCAATGCCCTTGCGATCCGTTGCCGGAGGAATGCGCATTTTGCGCTCAGTGAGAAGGGCGTGGCGAATCTTGCGAACGACATCCCAGCCTTCCGGCGAATAGTAAGAAGGCTTGTGGGCAGGATCCAGGGAAATAACGCAGAGGCCTTTCTCGAAGTTTCCAGCATCGGTCATCCGGAACCAGGTTTCCCATTCCGGTTTATACTCACCCAGAGTCTCATCGTTTTTAAGAGTGTTCACAAACTCTTCGCGAGTGAACGTGAAGTACAAACCCTCTTGTCCTTCGGAGTCGGCGTCTTGCGCTGACATGAAGTGCTCTTGATCTGACACCATCTCCGACTCGAGGTACTCTAGCGTCTGTAAAATTCCATCGTAGAGAAGCGGTGAGGGGTAGAACGGAGTCATCTTCGCGAGGACCTTGAGCAGTCCTGCCTGGTCGTAGAGCATTTTTTCAAAATGCGGAACCATCCAGCCGGCGTCGGTGGAGTAGCGGTGCATGCCCCCCTTTACGTGATCGTACAGACCGCCCATCATCATCTTTTCGACGGTGTCGACGACGTGTTGCCCGAGTTCTTGTGGAATCATTCCCTCGAGAATTTGCTCTGCTGCCCATTCTAGAAATGAAAAATGGGGGAACTTCGGCGCTTGCCCGTAGCCACCATTGGTTTTATCAGCGTAGTTCTGAAGTGCGCTCATGATCGCCGCAGGGCCTGGAAAGTGACCTTCGAACTGAACCTTTTTCTCTAGCTTCGGCGGTTTGCCGAGCTCTGCAAGAATTGTTTTTCCTTGTTCTTCGGCTTGGGCGCGATTGTCTTTAAACACGCCTTTGAGATGTGTCACGACTTCTGTGAAAGACGGCATGCCTTGGCGACCGACCTTTGGAAAATAGGTCCCGACAAAGTACGGGTTCAGGTCGGGGGTCAGAAATACGCTCAGCGGCCAGCCGCCTCGACCGGTGGCTGCGGCGGCTACGTTTTGGTAAAGGTGATCGATGTGGGGATGCTCTTCACGGTCTACTTTAATGCAGATGAAATCTTTATTGAGGAATTCGGCAGTGGTCTTATCTTCGAACGATTCATGGGCCATGACATGGCACCAATGGCATGAGGAATAGCCAATCGACAGAAAGATGGGGCGATCCAGTTCCTTAGCTTTTTTAAGGGCTTCTTCAGTGTAGGGCCACCATTCGATAGGATTCTCAGCATGTTGGAGAAGGTAGGCCGACTGCTCTAGAGATAATTTATTGTGTGACATAATCCCTCGAATTTTGGTCGAGATGGGGGTGGTGGTAACGTAGTTTTTACACCTTATCGTGGGAGAGGGGTGGGTCCTTGGTCAAGCGAATTTGCCATTTAAGAAACCCCTAAGGTAGAGGTTTAGGATGACGAAAGCTAAAAGCGAAGTCGCCCTAGGAACCGTTCCTAGCGCCCCACCCAAAAGGTTGTGGCGTTGGCCGGCGAACTGGGAAGCCTACAAAATTCCATTGTTCTCTTTGATGCTGTTTGGGGCCTTTGCCCTCAAAAGCCTCTACCCTGACGTTCTATCCCTTAAACGCCATAAGTCTTACCGTTTCCGCGGTAATGCGCTGGGCTTTTTTGTGGGGGATCTCAGCCTCTTTACAACGAGTTCTACAGAAGAAGCAGAGGCGCGGGTGGTCCAGGTCTTCCCAGCTAAGCTTCAGTCGAAAGTTCAAAAGGTCATCCGCCCAGTGCTGACTCTCTGTGAGAAGCACGAAGTGGATCCGTTTTGGGTTCTCTCAGTTATGTGGACCGAGTCTCACTTTAAGTTTAAGGCAACAAGTAAGAAGGGCGCGCAGGGACTCATGCAAGTGATGCCGGATACCTACGCACACTTGATGTCGCAAATGAAGAGCCAGAATATCGCTCTTGAGTCAGACCGCGGAGAAGACTACCTCGCGACAGTGTACCCCGAAGCCTATAACGAAATGGGTTACCACTTGCTGGTTAAGAAACTTCGCAACCTTGAGGTCGGGATTTTCTATCTTAAGACACTGCTTGTGAATTTTGATCACAACCACTTCCACGCGACGGTTGCCTACAACATGGGGCCTTCCTGGACCAAAGAACGTCTTCGCACCAATCAACCAGTTGGACGCCAGAACCATTACCTCAACAAGGTCATGGAAGCGTACATCCACATCACTAAGAATTTGAGCCACAATGCCAACGTCTCCTTCGTCAGCCAGCAATACTAAGCTGAGCGAATTGCGAGACAGTCTTCGCGATCTCAACCAACAACTTTTTGACCTTTTCCTGGAGAGGCGCACTCTCGTTGAGCAAATTCAGCAGCAGAAAGCACAAAACACTGGCTTCGCGTCTTTTGATTGCGAACGAGAACAGCAATTCTTTCGAGAACTCAAGCCGATGCTTTCAAAGCTTAGTTCTCATGAAGTGCTGGCGTTCTCGATTCTTATGGAAGGCCAGGCCGGTGCACCAACAAAATACCCGGCATGGTCAGAGGGCGTTCATCTTTTGGAAGCTCCAAGTCATAACGAACATCGTCTGAATCCAATTCTCTTAAGTATTTTGCAGCCAGGGGCTTTTGCTACACTCAAGCTCACACCACATTTCGGGTTTTTACGATCGATTTAATGGCCCTGTAGAAATCAATCGCTTATCATGAGGTCCATTGTGAAGGTACCTCATGGCCTATAAAGATCCAGTCATCGCTCTCGACGGCCCATCGGGCTCGGGAAAATCCACGGTCGCTAAGCTCGTCGCTCAGCGATTAGGCCTTACTTACATCGACACGGGCGCCATGTTCCGTTCGGTGGCTTTTGCTCTTCAGCACCTTGGTATCGATTTTACTCAAGACAAGTTATCTCCCGAACAAGACAAGCAGATTCACCAGTTCTTTCATGATCACCGTTTCTCCTACGACGTTGGTCCGGGCGTACTCGTGGAGCTGGATAATCTCAATCTCACTGATCGCATCCGAGAGCACCACGTCTCTCGCCTTGCTTCGCATGTTTCAAAGCACGAAGTGATTCGTACATTTTTGGCGCAATGGCAGAGAGATATCGTAAAAAATCGATCGGCGATTCTCGATGGCCGCGACATAGGAACGGTGATTTTTCCCAACGCCGTTCTAAAGTGCTACCTCACTGCTTCTTCAAAAGAGCGGGCACAGCGTCGGTTGGGAGAACTGCAGGCAAGAGGCGAAGAAAACCTCGATTACGAGACTGTTCTCGCTGACATCGAAGAGCGCGACCACCAAGACATGACACGTGCCATTGCCCCTCTGAAGCGCGCACACGATGCTGTAGAAGTGGACACCACCGGCAAGAGCATTCCTGAGATCGTGGATTTGATCGTTAATGAATGGAATAAACGCAAGGGAGTCGCATGAGCCGTTTACCTGCAGCAGTTCGCTTTAAAGAAATCATTTCGAAATTCCAAATGCTCACTCCCGTGCTTGTCATCGGTGATGTGGGAATTGATAAGTACACTCATGGCGATGTGAAACGTATCTCTCCGGAAGCTCCGGTTCCAGTTCTGGAAGTGAGCAAAGAGTGGAATAAGCTCGGTCTTGCCGCCAACGTTTCAGACAACTTGAAGAGCCTTACAGTTGCTTCGACTTTGTGCGGTGTTGTGGGTGAAGATACGCGCGCCAATCTTCTGGAGACACTTTTGGAAGAACGCGGCCTTAAGACTTGGGGCCTGGTGCGTGATACCTCGCGTATGACCACCTATAAAGAACGTGTGACCACGGCGACTCAGCAAATTTGCCGTGTAGATTACGAAAGTCGTCATGCTCTAGGTTTAGAAGTTTTACAAAAATTCAAAACTCGTTTGTCCGAGTTTTCTTCTGAGCACTCAGGCGTAATCATTGAAGATTACGGCAAGGGTCTCCTGGGCCAAGAGCTCATCGCACATACGATTAAGGCTTTCACTGACGCTGGCAAACTCGTCACTGTCGATCCGTCGCGCACCACGCCTCCAATTTGGTATAAGGGCGCCCATCTCTTGAAACCGAACCTCACCGAAGCCCACATCATGGCGGAGGCGTTAGGTCACTTTAAAGAGCGTAATGTAGAAACTATCGCGCGCATTTTGATTGATAAACTCTCGCTTAAAAAAGTCATCATCACGCTGGGACCTGAAGGGATGGCGATGATCGACACCGAAGCAGATGGCAAAATGAAAGTCATCCCGACTGCAGCGAACGAAGTTTTCGATGTATCCGGTGCCGGTGATACAGCGATTTCTGCGATTACAGCCTCGCTGCTTGCTGGAGCCACACTCGAAGAAGCCGCCTGGATCGGTAACTGCGCAGCGGGAGTTGTAGTCGGCAAACGCGGAACTGCTTTATGCTCGATTCCGGAACTTGAAAAATTCTACCAAAACTTGGCCCAGGGCCTAGGAAGTAAATAACATGGCTTCGATCAACGAAATCCTCGATCAGTTCAAACAGCAGCTCGCTGCGACGACGAAAGTTGCTGATGTGCTCAATCTCAAAGCGCAAATCCTTGGCAAACAAGGCGCGCTTTCTGAAATTCTTAAAGGTTTAAAAGACGCCACACCAGAGCAGCGCAAGACCTTGGGAGCAGAAGCCAACGTCGCCAAAACGCAAATCGAAGAGCTCGTCGGTGCTAAGATCACCACCCTTGAAGCCGCTGAGATCAACGAGACGTTACTTAAGAATAAATCAGACTTCTCTTTGCGCGACGCTGTTATGGAAAAAGGTCTGCAGGCTGCTGGTATGCATCCTGTGACTATCGTGCAACGTGAGATCGAAGACATTTTCTTGTCCATGGGGTTTGAAGTTCTCGATGGCCCGCACATCGAAGACGAGTGGCACAATTTTGAAGCCCTCAACATTCCAGCGACTCACCCGGCGCGCGATATGCAAGACACCTTCTGGTTTGAAGACAAAAAGCATCTCCTGCGCACGCACACATCAACCATCCAAGTCCGCGGAATGAAAACGCGCAAGCCACCTTTCCGTTTCGTAGGCCCTGGCAAAGTGTTCCGCTGTGAGCGCACCGATGCGTCTCATGAAATGTGCTTTCATCAGCTGGAAGGCATGATGGTGGGTGAGGATGTTTCTGTCGGTCACTTGATCTATTTTATGAAGACGCTTCTATCTGAAATCTTTAAGCGTGATGTTGAAGTCCGCCTTCGTCCAGGATTCTTCCCCTTCGTTGAGCCGGGCTTTGAACTCGATATCAAATGTCTTATCTGCGGCGGCAAAGGCTGCTCAGTTTGTAAGCACGTCGGTTGGGTTGAGCTTCTTCCATGTGGCATGGTGCACCCGAACGTGCTTAAGGCCGGCGGCATTGATCCAGACAAGTACAACGGCTTTGCGTTTGGGCTCGGGCTCGATCGCTTGGTGATGATGCGCTATGGGATTGATGACATCCGTCTCATTCACGGCGGCGACCTTCGCTTCAATTCACAATTCAAAACGTTCTAAGAGGCCCTATGTTAATTTCACTTGATTGGATCAAAGACTTTGTTGAAATCCCTGATATGCCACCTAAAGAGTTGGCTTCTCGCTTTACTCTCACGACTGCAGAAGTTGAGGGCGTGATTGTGTCAGGTCAGGGACTTGAGAACGTGCAGATCGTGCAGGTCTTGAGTAAAAAGCCGCACCCTGAAGCTGATAAACTTAACCTCGTCACTTTTGAGACAGGTACTGGCACTCGTGAGGTGGTCTGTGGAGCTCCGAACGTCAGAGAAGGCATGCGTGTTTTCTATGCACCCGTCGGAACAACACTGCCTAATGGTCTGACTCTCGAACCAAAAAAAATCCGCGGCATTCTTTCTGACGGTATGCTCTGTTCATCCACCGAACTTGGCTTGGGCGAAGGAGTGGATGGCCTAATGGAGCTTCCGGTTGATGCTGTCATTGGTACCAAGTTTGCTGCCTACACCAATCAAAAAGCCGATGTGATTCTCGAGGTCGACAACAAGTCCCTCACACATCGACCTGACCTGTGGGGCCACTACGGACTTGCTCGCGAGTTTGCGGCCGCTCATGAAAAGAAACTCAAAACTCCTTACGATTCCACTTGGGAGAAAAAACAGCTGACCCACTTCGGCACCGGGAATGGTCCTGTGACTTTCGCTGTAAGTGACGACAGTGCTTGTTGGGCTTACTCAGGGCTTAATATCAGCGGTGTGAAAGTTGGCCAGTCACCAGATTGGATGCAACGGCGTCTCACGGCGGTAGGTCTTCGCCCGATCAATAGCCTCGTGGACATCTCGAACTACGTCATGACCGAACTTGGTATGCCGAACCATATCTTTGATGCTGATCGTATTAATGGCAAAAAACTCACCATCCGCCGCCAACAAACGGATGGCAAATTCAAAACTCTCGACGGTCAAGAGCGCTCACTTATCGCTCACGACACTGTCATTGCTGATGAACAAGGCACGGCTGTGCTCGCTGGCATCATGGGCGGAGAAGCCAGTGGTGTGATTGATTCCACGACGAACGTTTTCGTTGAGGTCGCTAACTGGGACCCATCCGAAGTGCGTAAGACATCAGTGCGCCTTGGTTTGCGCTCAGATTCGTCTCAGCGTTATGAGAAGACCCTCGATTCTCACCAGTGCCAACGTACTCTCTTGCGCTTAGTAGAACTCATCCTTCAGCTCAACCCAGGTGCCAAGGTTGTAGGCGGTCAGCAAACATGGCAGCGCGAAGCAGCTTTGGCAAAACCTGTGATTCTTGAGTTTAACCGCACACGTATTACAAAAGTTCTTGGCGAAGATCTTCCTGTTTCTCGTCTTGAAAATTACTTCCGCGCTCTCGATTTCGACGTCACGGTCAAAGGCGATGACTTCAAAGTGATCGTTCCTACTTGGCGAACGACGAAAGACATTTCCTGCGTCGATGATCTGGTCGAAGAAATCGGCCGTATGATTGGTTACGACAATATCGTTCCTAAATCGCCGCTTTTGCCGGTTCGACCCGTTCGACTGGCCCCAGGGAAGGTACTTCTCCGGCGCATACAAGACTTCATGGTGCTTGAAGCGAAGGCCCTTGAAGTGATGACTTACCCTTTGGTGGGAGCTGATCTCCTTAAGAAGGCCCAGTGGCCTGGAGACCATAACAAACTTGTCTTAGTAAATGCCCTTTCCCAAGACCAAGATCGTATGCGTCCGTCTGTTGTTCCTTCTGCTCTTGCCATCATGGCCGAGAACCAGAAGAACTACAGCGACTTCGCTTTCTATGAATATGGCCGCGCTTATTTGGGATATGAGAATGAGCGTTCATGTCTTTTCTTAGGACTTTACTCACGCGAGCAGAGTCGCTTCACTGAACTTCTCAATCACACTGAAAAACTCTTGGGCACTCTGGGACTTTCAGCAGAACTCTCGCTTAAGCAAGAAAAGTTCCCGAATACTCTCGTACCTTATGAATGGATCGGTTCTCATCCGCACGAGTATGTTAATATTCGCATTCAAGGAAAGTTCCACGGTGCTGCCACGACGGTTCATCCCCTTGCGATGAAGGAATTCAAAGCAAGAGGCTTCTTTAGTTTCGTCGTGATTGATCTTACTGATTTCGAGAATCGTGAGACAAAAGATAAGACGAAGTACGCACCGATTGCGAAATTTCCATCATCTAGCTTTGATGTTTCAGTCACAGCAGCGAGTGATGTCCCAGCTGCTGAAGTTTTGAAAGCTTTAGGTGGATTGAAGCTCAAACAATTGAAGTCAGCGAGCATTTTGGGAGTTTATGGATTCTCAGAATCTCAAAAATCGATCACTCTACGCACCGTGTTTGAAGATCCGGCCGCAACGTTGACCGCAGAATTTTTGTCAGAAGCTGAGAAACAAGTGGTTCAAACCCTCGAAAAGGCGGGCTTCCCACTCAGGAGCTAATGACATTTTATTGGATAAAATGAGGGCCCTCTCGAGGGCCCTTTTTTTTTCACATTCCAACTTTTTCTTGCTTGACGAAATTATCGCTGGCGAATAATCTCACACCTCACTTCCGCACTTATTTCCTCGCACTTGCTGAGAGAAAACTAGGGTAAAACCTAGAGGGGAAGCTTGTTCTTTTCCATTCAAATAGAGTTTAAGTTTCGAGTGTCTTCGGACATTCGGATCAAGATGAGAAAGTATCCCGTTTTAGTAATCAGGTTGTCGTAAGATCAGCACCGATTTTTTCTCAGA
>Ga0115549_1000036_pt1 | contig 105765 bp, 100 predicted proteins | sample COGITO_mtgs_1004_2_FD_87176 | JGI IMG/M metagenome (GOLD analysis project Ga0115549, IMG submission 87176) | Pelagic marine microbial communities from North Sea - COGITO_mtgs_100430 | ecosystem: Environmental > Aquatic > Marine > Epipelagic | place: Germany:Helgoland, sampling site Kabeltonne...
CATGAAGTCGGAGTCGCTAGTAATCGCAGATCAGCAACGCTGCGGTGAATACGTTCCCGGGCCTTGTACACACCGCCCGTCACGTCACGAAAGTCGGCAACACCCGAAGCCAGTGGCCTAACCCGCAAGGGAAGGAGCTGTCGAAGGTGGGGCTGGTGATTGGGACGAAGTCGTAACAAGGTAGCCGTACCGGAAGGTGCGGCTGGATCACCTCCTTTCTAAGGAGCATCTAACGCTTAGGCGTATAGAGCCCCATTTCACGCAAACGTCGTGAAGGGGATAGCTCAAGGGTGGAACATTGACATGGTGCGAATGCACCAAATTTGAATCTAGTACTACTTGAGGTAACTCTTGTGTGGAACGGTTCCTACGAGGCAATTAAACACAGACACACTGTTGGGTCCTGAAGTTACGGTAAATCGTACTTCGAGGGCCCCTTTACCGCGAACCACCAGGCTCAGACCTGGAAGGCGTGGGTTTTAAGGGGATCTGCCCGAATTTTGAGAACTGCATAGTGGACGCGAGCATCTTAATAAACTCATGTTTATTAGAAATTAGTAATTTCTGTGGCAAGTTATTAAGGGCGCACGGTGGATGCCTTGGCATCAGGAGCCGAAGAAGGACGTAGGAGGCTGCGAAAAGCCTCGGGGAGCTGTCAACCAAGCTGTGATCCGGGGATGTCCGAATGGGGAAACCCGACTGGAGTCATGTCCAGTCACCCTTGCCTGAACACATAGGGCAAGAGGCGGGAACGAGGGGAAGTGAAACATCTCAGTACCCTCAGGAAGAGAAAACAAAAGTGATTCCGTTAGTAGTGGCGAGCGAACGCGGAAGAGGCTAAACCACATTGGCGTGATAGACGCCAGTCGTTGCCGATGTGGGGTCGTGGGATTGTTCAGTTAGCTCTGGCGAGCTAGCAGAGAGTCAAAAATGTTTGTCGTAGTTGAAGGCCATGCGAAAGGGCCGGCAGAGAAGGTAATACCCCTGTAAACGAAACGTCAGACACTCTCGAGCAATATCCCAAGTAGCACCGAACACGAGAAATTCGGTGTGAATCTGGCGGGACCACCCGCTAAGCCTAAATACTCCCTGATGACCGATAGCGGACAAGTACCGTGAGGGAAAGGTGAAAAGTACCCCGGGAGGGGAGTGAAATAGTGCCTGAAACCGTGTGCCTACAAGCCGTTGGAGCCTGGAAGATCTTCGGATCAGGGTGACAGCGTGCCTTTTGAAGAATGAGCCTGCGAGTTATCGATATGTCGCGAGGTTAACCCGTGAGGGGTAGCCGTAGCGAAAGCGAGTCTGAATAGGGCGACGCAGTGGCATGTCATAGACCCGAAGCGGAGTGATCTACCCATGGCCAGGTTGAAGCGAAGGTAAGACTTCGTGGAGGACCGAACCCACCTAGGTTGAAAACTGGGGGGATGAGTTGTGGGTAGGGGTGAAAGGCCAATCAAACTCCGTTATAGCTGGTTCTCCCCGAAATGCATTTAGGTGCAGCGTCACGCGTTTCTTATCGGAGGTAGAGCACTGGATGAGCTAGGGGGCCCAAAAGCTTACTGAACCCAACCAAACTCCGAATGCCGATAAGTTAGAGCGTGGCAGTGAGACTGCGGGCGATAAGGTTCGTAGTCGAGAGGGAAACAGCCCAGACCACCAACTAAGGCCCCCAAGCGTATGCTAAGTGGGAAAGGATGTGGAGTCGCATAGACAACCAGGAGGTTGGCTTAGAAGCAGCCACCCTTGAAAGAGTGCGTAATAGCTCACTGGTCAAGTGATTCCGCGCCGACAATGTAACGGGGCTCAAGCATACCGCCGAAGTTGTGGCATTTATACCAATAACCCGGCCGCAAGGTCCAGGTGTATAGATGGGTAGGGGAGCGTCGTGTGGCCAGCGAAGCGGCGGGGTAACCCAGCCGTGGAGGCCACACGAGTGAGAATGCAGGCATGAGTAGCGAATGACGGGTGAGAAACCCGTCCGCCGGATGATCAAGGGTTCCAGGGCTAGGCTAATCCGCCCTGGGTAAGTCTGGACCTAAGGCGAGGCCGACAGGCGTAGTCGATGGACAACGGGTTGATATTCCCGTACCGGTGTTAACGCGCCCATGACGAGCCTCATAATGCTAAGAGTATGAAGCGAGGATCTCCTTCGGGAGTGAAAACGTGGAGCACTCGAACCGAGTGAGTAGTAGTCAAACGATGGGGTGACGCAGGAAGGTAGCTTAACCGCGGCGATGGTAGTCCGCGGCCAAGGTTGTAGGGCGAGATATAGGTAAATCCGTATCTCACATAGCCTGAGAACTGATGGGGAGCCGATTGTGGCGAAGTAAGTGATCCTATGCTGCCGAGAAAAGCCTCTAGTGAGTGTTAACGCCGCCAGTACCCCAAACCAACACAGGTGATCAGGTAGAGAATACTAAGGCGATCGAGTGAACTATGGTTAAGGAACTCGGCAAAATACCCCCGTAACTTCGGGAGAAGGGGGGCCAAATCTGGTGTAGGGGCTTGCCCCCGAAGCTGGAAGTGGCCGCAGAGACCAGGCTGAAGCGACTGTTTACTAAAAACACAGGTCCATGCAAAGTTGCAAAACGACGTATATGGACTGACTCCTGCCCGGTGCTGGAACGTTAAGGGGACCGGTTAGCTCTTCGGAGCGAAGCTGAGAACTTAAGCGCCAGTAAACGGCGGTGGTAACTATAACCATCCTAAGGTAGCGAAATTCCTTGTCGGGTAAGTTCCGACCTGCACGAATGGAGTAACGACTTCAGCGCTGTCTCAACCATAGGCTCGGCGAAATTGCACTACGAGTAAAGATGCTCGTTACGCGTGGCAGGACGGAAAGACCCCGGGACCTTTACTATAGCTTGGTATTGGTGGTCGATTCAATTTGTGTAGGATAGGTGGGAGACTTTGAAGCATGGACGCTAGTTCGTGTGGAGTCATCGTTGAAATACCACTCTGATTGTATTGGCTGTCTAACCTCGAACCGTGATCCGGTTTAGGGACAGTGCCTGGTGGGTAGTTTAACTGGGGCGGTTGCCTCCCAAAAAGTAACGGAGGCGCTCAAAGGTTCCCTCAGCCTGGTTGGTAATCAGGTGTCGAGTGCAAGTGCACAAGGGAGCTTGACTGTGAGACTGACAAGTCGAGCAGGGACGAAAGTCGGAACTAGTGATCCGGCGTCGGCAAGTGGAAGCGGCGTCGCTCAACGGATAAAAGGTACCCCGGGGATAACAGGCTGATCTTGCCCAAGAGTCCATATCGACGGCATGGTTTGGCACCTCGATGTCGGCTCGTCGCATCCTGGGGCTGGAGTAGGTCCCAAGGGTTGGGCTGTTCGCCCATTAAAGCGGTACGCGAGCTGGGTTTAGAACGTCGTGAGACAGTTCGGTCCCTATCCGCCACGCGCGCAGGAGTCTTGAGGAAACCTGTCCCTAGTACGAGAGGACCGGGATGGACGAACCTCTGGTGTGCCAGTTGTCCTGCCAAGGGCACGGCTGGTTAGCTACGTTCGGTAGGGATAACCGCTGAAAGCATCTAAGCGGGAAGCCCGTTCCAAGATAAGGACTCCCACAGGGTTAACCTGGTAAGGACCCCAGTAGATGACTGGGTTGATAGGCCGGAAGTGGAAGTGCAGCAATGCATGCAGCTGACCGGTACTAATAGTCCGAGGACTTGCCTCATATATAAATTGCACTCGCGTCCACTGTGCGGTTCCCGAGATTCGGTCGGGAACCATCTCCATTAGGAGTATTCCAATTGAAATCTCAATAGAGTTTCGGCGGTCATAGCGAAGGGGAAACGCCCGGTTCCATTCCGAACCCGGAAGCTAAGCCCTTCAGCGTCAATGGTACTGCGCGGGTGACTGCGTGGGAGAGTAGAACGCCGCCGGACATATTTTTCAACTAATGGCCACCCTCGGGTGGCCATTAGTGTTTGTACTGCTATACATGCAGCAGCTTTTCCATCAATTCAATAGCGGCGATTCGTTCAGCAGGGCTGTCGGGTTTACTAGTTCAAGGAGTCATGAGATGACAGAACGTTCAGAACAGGATCGTCCGCGTAGTGATAAGCCGCGTAGTGATCGTCCGCGTAGTGATAAGCCGCGTAGTGATAAGCCGCGTAGTGACAGGCCGAGTTCGGATCGTCCGCGTAGTGATCGTTCGCGTAGTGACAGGCCGAGTTCGGATCGGTCGGGTGGTGGTCGACCAGCTAGTGATCGTCCGCGTAGTGACAGGCCGAGTTCGGATCGTGCGCGTAGTGATCGTTCGCCACGGCGTGATGACGACGAGAGTCGTGAGTCACGGGGGCCATGGATCCCGGAAGAGATTCAGTTTGAAGATCTAGATAAATCCGTACGGTTTGAACTTCAGACTTTGCCGGAAACTTTGCAAGAGCGAGTTGGTCGACATCTGCTTGCTGCCGAAGTGGCGCTGAGTGAAGACGATATGAAGACGGCACTGGAACACTCAAGGCAGGCGAAGAAGCTGGCAGGGCGTGTTGCAGTCGTGCGTGAAGCCAATGGCACCATGGAATACCTCGCTGGGGAGTATGCCGCCGCCCTGAACGAATTGCGGGCAGTTCGCCGGATGACGGGCAGCAATGATTTTGTTGCGATGATGGCTGATTGTGAAAGGGGGCTTGGGCGACCTGAGAAGGCCATCGAATTCCTCAAATCTATTCCGGTAAAGGATCTTGCTCCGGAAACGAGGATCGAAGCATTGATGGTGAGTGCAGGCGCGCGCGCCGACCTCGGGCAAGTTGATGCCGCGATCCTGATGATGAATGTTGGAGCGTTGACTTCATTGCCTGCCGGGGACCTGCGTGCGCGTCTTCAGGAGGCATATTCGGATCTACTTGGACAGGCGGGCCGTAAGGACGAGTCCCTGGAATGGCGTAAAAAGGCTTTAAAGTCAGACATTAATGGCGTGACGGCGTTTTCAGCATCAGACGAGAGTGAAATCTCAGCTCACCTTATTGAAGAATTGGACTGATCCGTTTTCTGGAGCCAATGCCAGATCCCGCTGACTTGCGCTTCGGAACTGCTGAGGTGCTCAAATTTTTCCGAAACCTCAGGGTTGTCGAAAAACTTGGAATTTACTTCGCGATCTTTGGCTAGGACCATGAGGAGTGCATGATCGAAATCCATGCCTTCGTGGTGGGCCTTTCTTACCCACTCAACCCAATGATGTAGTTGCAGTCTCGATTCCGAAAAGACTCGATCAATATCCGTGGTTGGGCCAAAGTGGCTAAAGAGCAATCTGCTAGGTGATACCGCTTCCATGGCATCGAGGGAGTTCAGTGCCAAATCAAAGTCGAAATCTGGTGGCGGGGTCGCTGGTCTGAGATCACCGGTTTCGGGGACGTAGACGCCAGCTGCATCGCCGGTATAGAGATCTCCTGTCTGCGAGTCGATAAGCGCAACGTGATGTGATGCGTGACCGGGATTGTGAAAAGTTTCTAAACTTCGACCGCCACCAAGATCGATGTTGCCTCTTTCACCGAGGGCGTCAATTCGGTCATGTTCTGTTGGAAGCAGCGGACCGAACATTTCGTCCATCTTGGGACCGAAAACTCGATAGGCGCTGGCGACTAATTTGGTTGGGTCGGCCAGATGTCGAGCGCCTCTTTCGTGCACCACGATTCTGGCGTTGGGGAATGCCTTCGCCAAGTCTCCAACACCACCTGCGTGATCAAGGTGAATGTGTGTCACGACGATTGTCGCCAGATCGGTCGGCCCGCATCCCAGGGCACCCAGACTTGCCACCACATTGGGGGCGCTGAGTGCGGCACCAGTCTCAATCAATGCTGGGCGGTCGCTGGCAATGAAGTAACTCGAGGTGATTCCCTCAAATCCACCCATGAGTGTGTCGATGGAGTGCACTCCGGCACCAAGTTCGGCGATAACTGGTTCGCTCTGTGTAGAGCGGCTTTCCACAAGGGGTGTCGGGTGATCCACAACGACAGATTAGTCCTGTTTGTCGGGTGAAATCGGACCAATAATGAATCTCACGTCCATTCAAGAGGAGATTGCATAATGAATAGTGTCGAAATAATGGGTAGGTTGGGGAGCCGGGTCGTCCAAAAGGAATTGCCGAGCGGGGATATTGCGACCACTTTTGCGGTTATCGTTGATCGGCCAATTGGGGAGTACGTAGGCACGACGAAAGTTGACACGATGCCGTGCCAAACATTTCGAGCGTCGGTGGCCAAGAAGGTTTTGACGCTCGAGCCGGGAACTGCAGTGAACTGCACAGGTGTTTTGAGGCGTCGATTTTGGAAGTCACAGGGAGGTCTGGGCAGTGCTCTTGAGGTCGAGGTTCGTACTCTCAAGCGTGCAACGCAGGCGCGGTAGGCTGTTGGGGTGATCCCAGCTGACGAACTTTTTGCCCCGAGTGACGAAGTCCGTAAACGCGCGACCTCGCAGGAGACATTCGTAGATCAGCCACGTGACTCTGGCGACGGCGTTCGTTTAGATTCGATCCCCGATGCAATTGCCGCGATTCGAGCAGGTAAGTCGGTTGTGGTTATTGACGACGAAGATCGTGAAAACGAAGGCGACTTAATTTTTGCGGCATCCAAGGCGACACCTGAGTTAACCGCGTTCATGATCCGCTACACGTCCGGATACGTGTGTGTGGGTATGTCGGGTGAGTTACTTGACCGTTTAAGTCTTCCGCCCATGACTGCGGTCAATGAAGACCGCAAAGGTACTGCGTACGCGGTATCAGTTGATGCAAAAGACGTTGCGGGAACCGGAATTTCTGCAGTTGATCGAGCACACACAATTCGAGTCTTGGCCGACTCGGCAACTGAACCATTTGAACTGACCCGACCAGGTCACGTAATGCCACTTCGCGCCGTTGCCGGGGGAGTATTGCGCCGACCGGGGCACACCGAAGCTTCCGTTGACTTGACGACCCTTGCCGGCCTCACGGGTGCTGGGGCATTGTGCGAACTTGTCAATGACGACGGCACCATGATGCGCGCGCCAGGTTGTCGGGAGTTCGCTGACGAACACGGGCTGCTATTGATTTCGATCGCGGACTTGATCAAGTATCGGCGTCAATATGAGTCGCAGGTGACAAAGATTGCTGACGTCAATCTACCCACCGAATACGGGGATTTCAGGGCGGTTGGTTACCGCAGCGAGATTGATGGAAGCGAACACATTGCGTTGGTGTGTGGGGACCTCGGTGACGGTGAGGACGTTCTGGTTCGGGTGCACTCAGAGTGCCTAACTGGTGACGTCTTCGGTTCCCTTAGATGTGATTGTGGCCCCCAATTGCACACCGCGATGCTTCGGGTTTCCGAGCACGGACGAGGGGTCGTGCTCTACGTGAAAGGTCATGAAGGCCGCGGAATCGGGCTATTGGACAAATTGAGGGCCTATGAATTACAGGAGGAAGGCCTTGACACGGTAGATGCAAACTTGTCCTTGGGGCTTCCAGCGGACGCACGTGATTATGGAACCGGGGCGCAGATCCTTTCTGACTTGGGAATAAAGAGCATGCGACTGTTGACAAATAATCCAACCAAGAGAGCAGGCCTAGAAGGCTACGGACTATCGATCACAGACCGGGTGGCTTTGATTGTGGACGAGAACGTCCACAATTCCACCTACATGTCAACCAAGGTAACTCGAATGGGTCATGAACTTTAATGTCACACGAGTCCGGCACCGGTGGAATCCCAGCGGGTAATGAATACGATTGGTATCAGCGCGCCTGCGCACTGCTAGAAGGCGGCAATAGCGCCGCTGCAGCAATTCTTTTTCAACGTTTACGCGAAGTGGATGCGAACCCGAGCGTGCTCGAAGCACTGGGCCGGGCACAATTCGATGCAAAAAATTACGAGGAAGCTGTCATGGTTCTTGAACAGCTAGTTGAAGTATCACCGGATAACGACTACGCGCATTTTGCCTTGGGACTCTCCTTCTGGCGCCTGCAGAAGTTCATCCCTGCTCGAGACCATCTCGCTATGGCTTTCGTGATGAAACCGTCAAGGTCTGAATACGGAACGGCACTGACTCAGGTAAAATCCACATTGCGACATCGCGTGGAAAAAGGGATGCCATTGGAAGGTCCTATTCCAGGACAGGTTGATCTGTGACGCTAACCGGCACGGAAAACACGGCTGGAGCCAGCGTGTTATTCCGAGAGTTTGACGTTGTCTATTTCGATCTCGACGGAGTCCTGTACCGCGGTAAACAGTCCGTTCCTGGTGCAGGGGAAACAGTTTCAGAATTGGTGGCGCAAAACTGCGGTGTCGCCTATGTCACCAATAATGCGTCACGGACATCAGATGAAGTTGCAGCGCACCTTGAGGCATTAGGTATCCCCGCCAAGCCGGCAGAGGTAATTACATCTGCAGAGGTTGCGGTTGAAATACTTCGCAAGCACGTTCAACCGGGGGCAAAAGTATTCGTTGTTGGTGGAGAGGGAGTCGCACAAGCATTAAGTGAGGCAGACTTTTCACCCAGTCGAGATCCACGTGACTGCGTCGCTGTTGTTCAAGGATTCGGTCCAGAGGTCTCTTGGCAGGAATTGGCCCAGGCATCATATTTAATTCAAGGGGGTGCCATTTGGATTGCCACGAATCTGGACAGTACTTTTCCCACGGGAGCGGGGATCGCACCGGGAAATGGATCTTTGGTAGGTGCTGTGCGCAATGCGGTGGGCAGAAGCCCAGACGGGGTTGGGGGTAAACCTGATCTGGCCATGATGCACAAGGTCATGGCGGTTGCGCCCGGACGTAAGCCACTTCTCGTGGGCGATCGCTTTGACACTGATATCGCGGCGGGGGTTGCCGCTGGAATCCCGACCATGCTGGTTCTTTCGGGGGTCAGTACCGAAAGTGATGTGTGGAGATCACAGATCCGGGCGGACTTCATTTGCGAGAGTGTTAAAGGGCTCGTCCGCGAATACGCGAGACCGATTGAATATCTTGACCATCAATATTTCGACTGTGGTGATGCTCGGGCGATCTACTTCGAAGGGAATTCGGTGGTTCGAGCCGAAGGTGGCACGCGTCTGGAGCGATTGCGAGCGGCAGATAGCCTAAAGTGGAGCTTGGTAAACAAAGTTGGAGTGGAACCGTTCACGAGTGGGCAGATCTTGCTTAACCTTGGTGACTAGTTCGAATGAATGTTCGGAGCGTGAGTACGGAATATGACTGGACTGAGTAAGCGTGGAATGTGTACAGCAGGAAGTGACCCAACGTGGTTACGTTATTGAGTAAAGGTTGGTTGATGACAGATGGCATCCATGTTTGATTCGATACCCAATATTGGGACGCTTAGGAATTACGTTGAGATGGCGACAGGGCTCACAGAGGCGACCGCGGCAAAGGCCATGGAGGTAGCCGGTTCCCTTGTTGCTCAAGGTATGTCGTTGGGAACCAAGCAGCCAGCAGATGTAGCGTCAAGTGTTGCGCAAGCAGCAGACGACCTTATGGCGCAAAGCAAGACCAACCGGGATCTACTCATCGGTTTGATTCGTTCGGAAGTGGACAAGGCAATCGGGCGGGTCAGTTTCGTGCGAGAAGACGAGCTGGCGGCCCTGCGTGCTCGCGTGGAAAAAATTGAAGCAGTGCAACTAGCAGGAGTCATTCGCGACTCAGAAATGTCGAGTGAAGCAGCTAATGCTGGAGATTCCCGTACAGATGCTCCCGTGAAGAAGAAGAAAAAGGTTGTGGTGGATCATGAATCCTGACCAAGAAAAGGCGATCGTAATTGACTCGATGGCGGTCGACTCAGATACGGGACCAGACACAGATTCCGACTCCCAAGGTGGTTCAGGTTCCGGTGACCTTTTGGTACTCGACGAGGCTCCGGACTCGGATCTTGTACTTCCGGTGTGGGAAGCCACGGGTAACTCGGATGTTGATTCTGCATTGGAATTAATCCAGTCAATTGACCGGGAAAATATTGACTCCCATCACGCAATCTTGACGGACGTACATGATCAATTGCGCGACGTAATGATGAATCTGGATCGTTAAGTCAGTTAAGGCCACCCAAGAATTTACGGTTGAATGTAGCTAATGCGCAGATTAGACGCAGAGTTAGTTTCGCGTGGGCTCGTTCGTTCGCGCGGTGAAGCACAAGTGGCCATTGACGAGCGACGAGTCAAGATAGATGGGATGGTGGCTATTAAAGCGGCCACCGGGGTGAGCCCCGCATCAAATGTGATCGTTGAAGCAGGTGGTGACACTTACGTATCCCGTGGTGCTCATAAATTAATCGGTGCGCTGAAAGTCTTCCCCATTTCATTCCTGGACCGCGATGTCCTAGATGCTGGTGCGTCGACGGGCGGGTTTACCCAGGTGGCGCTCGAGGCTGGTGCGAAAACCGTACTTGCCGTTGACGTGGGATATGGACAGATCGCTTGGTCATTGCGCACCAATCCGCGGGTGCACGTGATGGAACGCCAGAACATTCGCTATTTGGAACCGGGTCAAGTGCCATTTATCCCGCAGATCGTGGTGGCGGACTTATCATTTATTTCACTGACAACGGTGATTCCAGCCCTCACCTCCTTGATTGACCCACAGGGGCAGATGTTATTAATGGTCAAACCCCAATTCGAGGCAGGACGGGAAGCGGTGAGTGCCTCCCACGGAGTGGTACGCGACCCAGAAGTGCGCAGATTTGCCGTGAATCGGGTGGCGCAAGCTGGCATTTCTGCCGGCTGGAAAGTCGGCGGGGTCACGGCAAGCCCTCTGCCCGGACCCAAAGGCAATGTTGAATATTTCCTGTGGCTCACCCACAGGTCGGAAAGTATCGCTATGCAGCAGGACTTGAATCCGGCACACTTAGCGGACATGATCGACACTGCAATCCAGGAAGGTCCCGCATGAGCGACTTAAGTGGGGAAACTTCCCGAAGAACGCCATCGCGCGTCCACGTCGTGGTCAACAGTCAATCTGAGCGGGCACGTCGAATCGCTAGCAGTGTTGAAACAGGGCTAGCCAGTCATGGGATAGGTACGAGCCGTGAATCTGATGACTCTGAAAGCGTGCCATTTGGTACAGCCCAACCGAACGAAGTTCCCGTACTTAACTCAACGGATTTGATTCTAGTGATCGGTGGCGACGGCACCATGTTGCGGGCGGCTGAGATTGGACGCGAGTCAGGTGCAGCGATTCTGGGAGTCAACCTTGGTCACGTTGGGTTCCTTGCTGAAGCTGAAGAGGAAGATCTTGCATTTGTCATCAACTCGGTAGCGGGTGGGCGCTGGAGTGTGGAAGAGCGACTCGCACTCGACGTTCTCGTTGTGGGGAGCGGTCCAGCCGGTAGAAAAGTGGTTGACCACACGTGGGCTCTAAATGAAATAAGCCTTGAAAAGCATGCCCGTGAAAAAATGATCAGTGTGCTGGCGCATGTAGACGAGCATCCGCTAAGTCGTTGGGGCTGTGACGGGGTTATTTGTGCCACACCAACGGGGTCAACTGCCTACGCTTTCTCTGCGGGCGGGCCAATCGTGTGGCCCGAAGTTAGTGCACTTCTCTTGCTTCCCATTAGCGCCCACTCACTTTTCGCACGTCCAGCAGTTATCGCGCCCACGAGTGTGATCAGGCTCGATCTTTCTCCTGAATCCGACGCCGTGATGTGGGCCGACGGTCGACGAATGATCGCCATCGCTGCGGGTTCAAGTATCGAGGTCCGTGCACATGTTCAGCCGGTGAGGTTTGCGCGCCTGGTTACTTCACCGTTCACCGACCGGTTAGTGGCCAAGTTCCAATTGCCTGTCGATGGCTGGCGTGGTTCGACGGGCGCAGGGGGTGAGTAATGCTCGAGAGTTTGACGATCTCGAATGTGGGAATAATTTCTGAGGCGTCCATTGAGCTTGATCCCGGACTAACTGTTCTCACGGGGGAGACGGGTGCAGGCAAGTCCATGATTCTGCAAAGCATTGGGCTGCTGATGGGCAATAGAGGCAGCACCGAACTGATTTTTGCTGGAGCAGATTTAGCCCGAGTCGACTGTGAAGCAAAATTCAATTCGACCGCGTGCGCTCGGGTGCTCGAACTGGTTGAGGAAAGTGGAGGAGAGTGCGAGGAGATTCGAGGATCGGGTGAGCATTCCCTCTTGCTTTCGCGGGAAATTTCCCAAAGTGGCCGGGGAAAAATCTTTCTTGGCGGTCGGCAGGTACCGGCCAGTGTCTTAAAGGACGTAAGTGAAAATCTGATCGCTCTACACGGCCAATCCGATCAGGTGTTGTTACGAGACCCACCCAAGCAACTTGAATTGCTGGATCGCGCAGGTGCCGGATTAGTGGCAAGGACAAAGGCTGCCTACCAGGTGGCTCGACGTGCCTATCGTTCACTGTGCAAGGAATACGATCAGCTTCGGATAAGTGAGAGTGATCAGCGCTCTCGCATTTTCACCCTTGAGCAAGGTATCGGTGAGATCTCCGAGCTGAAGCTAGTCACCGACGAGGACATCGAGATCACTCAAAAAATTTCGGTAATGCGCAATGTCGACGACCTGAGCAATACGGTGGGTAGGGCGCGTGAGTTGCTGGCCGGTTCTGCAGATTTCGCCCAGGGTTCTCTCAGCGAAAGCGTGCTGGACCAACTGGCCGAGATTTTAAAATCCCTCGAGCATGCATGTGAACTGGACCCGGAACTGGAGACCCACCGGGCGCGGGTGGTTTCTGCCAGCGCAGAGATGGCTGACCTTGATTCAGAACTGGGTCAGTACCTGGCTCGTCTTGGAGCAGACCCGCTGGAACTCTCTCAATTGGAAACGCGAATCTCAGAGCTGTCCGGTGTCAAGAAGAAGTACGGGCCTTCGCTCACCGATGTAATCAACTGGCATGCGCAGGCACTTGTCGAACTCGAAAGCCTGCGGACTCGCGACTCGAGAATGTCAGAACTTGAGGGTGAGATCGAAGAAGCACTGGCCGTGATGTCCAAGGAGGCGGAGGCATTGTCAAAGGCGCGGGCGCAAACGGCGAAGAAGCTCAAGGCAAGTATCGAATCGGAGTTGTCGGCGTTGGCCATGCCCTATGCCCAGGTGGCAATTGAACTTGATTCGTTGGCGGATCCGGATTCGTGGACCAGGTCGGGGAAAGACCAAATAATGTTTATGTTGGCCGCTCATGAGGGTGCCAAATTCCTCCCATTGTCCAAATCGGCCTCTGGCGGGGAGCTCAGTCGGGTCATGTTGGCGATTGAAGTTGCACTCGCGGGGGAAGACCCAGTGCCCACCATGATTTTTGACGAAGTTGACGCCGGAATCGGTGGGGCGGTGGCGGTTGAAGTGGGGCGGAGATTGGCCGCGCTGGCTGAACACACGCAGGTGATCGTGGTCACGCATCTCCCACAAGTTGCAGCCTTTGCTGACAGGCACTTGGTAGTGGAGAAGACGGCTCAAGCAAAGTCGGTCCAGACAACGGTTGCAAGAGTTCAGGGTGAGGAGCGAGTGCGGGAGATCACCCGAATGCTTTCGGGGTTACCAGACTCCGAGCACGGTGGTGCACACGCTCTTGAACTGCTCGACTTAGCAGCGCGGTGATCATGATGACCAGGACTTCCTGCCGGCGCCGTTAGCGAGTCGTGGGGGTGGGTGGTCAAACCCTGATACACTTCACTCCCGTGGAGAAAACTGGGACCAAGCACATATTCGTCACCGGAGGCGTTGCCTCCTCACTCGGTAAGGGACTTACGGCATCTTCGTTAGGGAATCTTCTGACCGCTCGCGGAATGCGGGTGACAATGCAAAAACTCGATCCGTATCTGAATGTCGACCCCGGAACCATGAATCCTTTCCAGCACGGCGAAGTGTTCGTCACGGATGACGGCGCTGAAACCGACCTTGATATCGGGCACTACGAACGCTTCCTTGACACGAATTTGCATGGCTCAGCAAATGTCACAACCGGTCAGGTGTACTCAACAGTAATTGCGAAAGAGCGGCGTGGCGAATACCTCGGAGACACCGTGCAGGTGATTCCACACATTACGAACGAAATTAAGTCGCGGATCAGGCGCATGGCAGGTCCCAATGTGGACGTTGTAATCACCGAAGTGGGTGGCACCGTTGGTGACATTGAAAGTTTGCCTTTTTTAGAATCTGTTCGACAGATTCGCCATGAAGTTGGCCGGGAAAACGTGTTTTTCCTGCATGTGTCACTGCTGCCGTATATCGGTCCATCGGGTGAACTGAAAACTAAACCGACCCAGCATTCGGTTGCTGCGCTACGCAATATTGGTATTCAACCCGACGCAATTGTGTTGCGTGCTGATCGAGCGGTGCCAGAGTCAATCAAACAGAAAATTTCGCTGATGTGTGATGTGGACGCCGAGGCTGTGGTTGCGGCGGTTGACGCAAAGAGCATTTATGACATTCCGAAGGTGCTCCACTCTGAAGGCCTTGACGCTTACGTGATTAGAAGGCTTGACCTGCCGTTCCGTGATGTGAATTGGGAGCGTTGGGACAACCTGCTGCAGCGAGTCCACCATCCAAAACATGAGGTGACTGTGGGACTTGTTGGCAAGTACATTGATTTACCCGATGCTTATTTGTCCGTCACGGAGGCATTGCGCGCTGGCGGTTTCCACAACGATGCCCGTGTCAATATCCGTTGGGTATCCAGTGATGACTGTGCAACGCATGAAGGCGCTGCAAAAAACTTGAGTGACTTAGACGCGATCTGTGTCCCTGGTGGATTTGGTGTCCGGGGGATTGAAGGCAAACTCGGTGCGTTGACTTTCGCTCGTGAAAACCTGATTCCCACACTTGGGTTATGCCTAGGATTGCAATGCATGGTGATCGAATACTCCCGAACGATTGCAGGTCTTGAGAACGCGAACTCGGTTGAGTTTGACGAATCAACACCTCACCCTGTCGTGTCGACCATGGCAGATCAGCGAGATGTTGTTTCGGGTGACCGAGACATGGGTGGCACCATGCGGTTGGGGCTTTACCCAGCGAAACTTGCCGAAGGTTCGGTTGCCTTCCGCGTATACGGAACGCCCTACATTGAAGAGCGTCACCGACACCGGTTTGAAGTCGCGAACGAGTATCGGGATCAACTCACCCAAGCAGGTTTGAGTTTCTCTGGTACTTCACCGGACGGACGGTTAGTTGAGTTTGTTGAACTCACTGAGAGCGTTCACCCCTATTACATTGGGACGCAAGCCCACCCTGAACTTCGATCCCGACCAACACATGCTCACCCGCTCTTTAGCGGACTGATAGAGGCCGCCATCACTCGTTCGACAGCCTCGCAACTCGACCTTTCCTCCGCAGATGCTTAAGCAAATTCGCACTTCAACACAATGAATGGAACTTGGAGCGGCCCTGTTCGTGACAGGTCGGACCCAGCACGACTGTTGAGACAGGAAACTGTTCATGTCGGCGGCAAATGGCGGGTTGATGTTGAACAGGTTGAGATTGCAGGGCATCAAGTAACACGTGACGTTCTAATTCACCCCGGAGCAGTCGCGGTGTTAGTCCTCAATGAACACGATGAAGTGCTCCTAATCCGTCAATACCGTCAGGCAGTGGGAATGTTTCTTTTTGAGACGCCCGCTGGGCTGCTCGACAAACGTGATGAAGACCCGTTAGTGGCAGCGCAACGCGAGTTGGCCGAAGAAGCTGGTGTGAGTGCTGCGCGCTGGGAAACGCTAGTTGATTTTTACAACTCACCCGGAGGTTCAAGTGAAGCCATCCGGATCTACCTAGCCCGGGAGATCACCGACCTGCCACACGGCCGAATCGTGACGGGGGAAGCCGAAGAAATGGACCTACCAACAGTCTGGGTGCCTTTGGCAGAAGCTGTTGATTTGGTGCTCTCAGGTGACTTGGGAAACCCAACGGCAGTTTTGGGCATCCTGGCAGCGTGGGCTTGGCGCTCACACCCAACGGCAGTTTTAAGAGAAGCAAATTGTGTGTGGAGTGCGCGAGAAGGGCTGAAAGCCCTTGGTAAACTGCCGGCCGTGTAGATTGTCGGGAGGCGTTTGTTTACCAAGAACAATCTGAAATTTATCGCCTAACAAGTGTCAACAATCAAGGAGTAGAGGTCACCGTGCGCGTTGGAATTCCTAAGGAAATCAAGAATCACGAATACCGCGTTGCTATCACACCGGCCGGAGTCCACGAACTCGTTACCAACGGTCATGAAGTTGTGATCGAGGTTGGGGCCGGCGTTGGCTCCTCGATTCCAGACGAAGACTTCGTTGGTGCTGGCGCACGGATTCTTCCAAATGCTGATTCAGTATGGGAGAGCGCCGACATGATTCTCAAGGTGAAGGAGCCCATTGCTGCGGAATACCACCGTATGCGCGCGGGCCAAGTTATTTTCACCTACCTCCACCTCGCAGCATCCCAAGAATGCACGGACGCACTCGTCAAGTCCGGTGCAACAGCAATCGCCTATGAAACGGTTGAACTCTCTGACGGTTCGCTTCCGTTGCTTGCTCCGATGTCTGAAGTTGCCGGTAGGTTAGCCCCACAGGTGGGTGCACACTCGCTCATGCGTGCACACGGTGGTCGGGGTGTTCTCATGGGAGGTGTTTCTGGTGTGTACGCAGCCAAGGTTGTAGTTCTTGGTGCAGGAGTCGCAGGCATGAATGCGGCTGCGATCGCGTTGGGAATGCAGGCCGAAGTACTTCTCCTTGACAAAAATATCACCCGCTTGCGACAGGTGGACGCGATCTACCAAGGACACATGCAGACCGTCGCTTCAAACTCCTTCGAGATCGAGCAGGCGGTCCTTGACGCAGACATGGTGATTGGCGCTGTTCTCGTCCCTGGAACAAAAGCCCCGAAGCTGATTTCCAATGAGCTCGTGTCGCGCATGAAACCTGGTTCAGTACTCGTGGATATTGCCGTTGACCAGGGTGGCTGTTTCGAAGACTCTCGTCCAACAACGCACGCCGAACCCACCTATGAAGTTCACAACTCGGTGTTTTACTGTGTTGCGAACATGCCAGGTGCTGTCCCGCACACGTCAACATACGCGCTCACAAATGTGACGCTTCCCTACGCCGTTGCGCTGGCCAACAAGGGTTGGAAGAATGCATTGCAGGAAGACCCTGCGCTGGCATTGGGTCTTAACGTGCATGACGGCTCCGTGACCTACGGTGCTGTGGCGGAGTCATTTGACTACCCCCTCGTTGAGTTGGCAAAGGTTCTCGCCTGAAGCTAGGGCAGGCAATCCGCGGGTACCTCGATCACGTCAGCATTGAACGAGGTCTCGCAGCCAACACCGTAAGTGCGTACACCAGGGATCTCGTGCGTTATGAAAATTGGTGCACTGAAAACTCACTTGTTGAGCTTGGCGATATCACCGCCAATTCAGTCAACGACTTTGCCACATCACTGGCGGGTGATGTGAGTGCATCAAGTGCTGCTCGAATAGTCGTTTCCGTTAGAGGGTTTCACAAGTTTTGCGTGGCGGAAGACTGGACGCAGATTAATCCAGCGGTCGACGTGCACCCCGTGTCAATCCCACGTCGATTGCCTAAAGCATTGTCCTACGAAGCAATTACATCGATCATTGAGGCCACCGATCAAAGTGACCTCGCAGAACGTGATCGGGCGATCGTTGAGTTGCTCTATGGAACGGGGATCCGAATCTCTGAACTGAGCAATATTGATCTTGACGACATTGATTCCGACTCGGGAACCGTAGTTGTCACGGGCAAGGGCAATAAGCAGCGTTTGATCCCGGTTGGGACCTACGCACTCGAAGCCATCGAAAAATATGTTCGTGGTGAGCGCTTGGAACTCGTTGCTAAGGGGGAGGGGAGCCGCAAGTTATTTCTCAATAAACGGGGTAAATCCCTCTCCCGACAGAGTGCCTGGGAGTGTGTGAGTCAGGCAGCAAAGCGCGCCGATGTCACTAGTGTGAGCCCACACACTATGCGGCACAGCTATGCAACCCACCTGCTCGAGCGCGGGGCAGACGTGCGCACCGTTCAGGAGCTGCTCGGGCACGCCTCGGTCACAACTACACAGGTGTACACGCTGGTCACGGTGGACACCCTGCGTGAGATTTACGCTGCTGCGCACCCGAGAGCCAAATGATGCAATTTTGGACCTTTGGGGCGCCAGATCGTGCCAATCTCATGAAAAATTGGAGTGACACAGTAGGCTCCTACGCATCATGAGTGAAGAGTCTGTCAACGCACCGGCTGACGCCCGTACGGCGATCATCCCTGAGCCTCCCGTGTTGGAAAAACATGGACCGGCTCGAGTGATTTCAATGGTGAACCAAAAAGGTGGTGTTGGTAAAACCACGTCGACTGTTTCCCTAGGTGCAGCCTTAGCCGGTTACGGCCGCAAGGTTCTCCTGGTGGATTTTGATCCACAGGGCGCCCTGTCGGTGGCGTTGGGCATGAACCCCAATGAGATGCCACTCTCGATCTACAATTTGCTCGTACACACGGACTGCCACATCGGCGACGTTGTGGTTCACACTCGCGTACCTGGGCTCGACCTGGTTCCGAGCAATATTGACCTTTCTGCCGCCGAAGTACAACTTGTGAGTGAAGTGGGTCGGGAATATGCGTTGCAGCGGGCACTGGCACCGGTGATCGACGACTACGACATTGTGTTGATTGACTGCCAGCCTTCGCTGGGTCTGCTGACCCTCAATGCACTGACGGCGAGTACCGAAGTCATTATTCCTATGGAGACCGAGTACTTCGCGCTGCGCGGGGTCGCCATGCTGAAGGAAACCATTGACAAGGTTGTCTCTCGGTTGAACCCGGATCTTCGAATCGTTGGTGTTCTTCCCACAATGTATGACCCCAGAACCCTGCATAGCCGCGAAGTCCTGGAGTCGGTCACCGGCGCATTTGGCGATATTGTTTTTTCCACCACGATCAACAGGACCATTAAGTTCCCAGACTCGGCCGTGGCCGGTGAACCTATTACGGTTTTCGCACCCTCAAGCAGTGGCGCAGAGGCTTACCGTCGGTTGGCTCGCGAAGTCCTCTCCAGGTGAACCGTTAGGTGAGTACAGAAGTAGTTGAAGAGGTAGCTCCAGCCAAAGAAGGTTTTTCGGTTCGCGTTGGAGACTTCGAGGGACCATTTGACCTGCTCCTGTCGCTGATTTCAAAACACAAACTTGAAGTAACAGAGCTTGCGTTGCATACGGTCACTGATGAGTTCATCGCTCATATTCGTGGGCAGGGCGAGAACTGGGATCTAGACGAAACCAGCAGCTTTCTGGTAGTCGCAGCGACTCTGCTTGATTTGAAAGCCGCCAGACTGTTGCCGCGTGGTGAAGTAGAAGACGAAGAAGACTTGGCGTTGCTTGAAGCAAGGGATCTTCTGTTCGCTCGTATCTTGCAGTATCGAGCGTACAAGGAAATCACGGTGCTCTTTAGTGAAATGATGGGCTCCGCAAGCAAATCTTTCCCTCGAACGGTCGGACTTGAGCCGCAGTTTGCGGAACTTCTCCCCGAAGTGCTGCTAGGAATTGGGCCTGATCAATTCGCCGCCATGGCCGCATCCGCGCTTGCCCCCAAACCCGTTGAAGAAGTGGGTCTTGGCCACATCCACGTCCAGCGTGTCAGCGTTCGCGAGCAGGCCGCAATTATTGTTGAGCGGCTTCGTCGAGTGGGCACCACTACTTTTCGAGCGCTCATCCAAGACTGTGACACCACGCTTGTGATCGTGGGTCGTTTTCTGGCTTTGCTGGAGCTTTACCGCGAGCAGGCGGTGCTGTTCGAGCAAATCTCACCATTGGGGGATTTAACAATTCGTTGGGTTGGACAAAACGAGGGTGATATCGACGTTACTGACGAATTTGACGTGGAACGTGATGTTGATTCAGAACCAGGAGAAGTGAATGTCTGAGAATTCGCATGAGATGGCCGACGAAACAGTTGAGCAGTTCGCGCAAGAAGGTCATACCGATGAAGCCGGCATTGGTGCACCAAGTTTGAGAGCGGCAATTGAGGCTCTGCTACTGCTCACCGACGAACCCATGCCGGCCATAGAACTTGCTCAGATCACCAAGGCACCACTGCCGCAGATTCAGCAGACCTTAGAAGTGTTGTCTGCGGAGTACACCCAAGAGGTAAGGGGCTTTGACCTGCGCGAGGTTGCAGGTGGCTGGCGTTTTTACACCCGTAGCGAATGCTCACCGCTAATTGAGAGATGGGTTGTGGACGGACAGCAGGCCAAGTTGACTCAAGCTGCCCTGGAAACACTGTCGGTGATCGCCTACCGCCAGCCAGTAACGCGCGGTCGGGTGAGTGCGGTTCGTGGTGTCAATGTCGACGGTGTGATTAAGACCCTGCTTACTCGTGGTCTGATCCAAGAGGCGGGAACTGAGACCGAGTCAGGCGCGATTTTCTATAAGACAACGTCCTTCTTCCTCGAACGACTGGGTATTTCATCCCTTGAGGACCTGCCACCACTCGCGGAACACATCCCTGATCTAGCTGATCTTGACGCCGTGTTGGAGTCAGTTGCCTCCGGTGACTGACACAGAGATTCGGCTGCAAAAAGTTCTTGCGGCTGCCGGGATTGGGAGTCGTCGCTCTTGTGAGATCTTGATCGATCAAGGCCGAGTGAGTATTAACGGCGACCTCGTTCGAGAGCAGGGTCGCCGGGTCGACCCTGAAGTTGACATAATTCATGTCGACGGTGAACGACTTCAAACAAAAGCGGCAATCGTTGTATACGCATTGAATAAACCAAAAGGCGTATTGACGACCATGATTGACGACCAAGGTCGCCCGTGTGTTGGCGACTATGTCACCGAACTGGACCAACGGGTTTTTCACGTTGGTCGACTTGACGCCGATACTGAAGGACTGCTGTTACTTACCAACGACGGAGAACTCGCTAATCGGCTAATTCACCCAAGTTTCGGGGTGGAGAAAACATATGTCGCTACGGTCAAGGAACTCACCAACCAATCCCTTTTAGATTTGACTAAAGGCGTCGAACTTGACGATGGAATGGCGAAAGCTTCCAAGGCTCGGATTATGGAGCGGGCAAAGAACCGCGTGATGGTGGAAGTCGTGATCCACGAGGGTCGAAATCGAATTGTGCGGCGAATGTTTGACGCAGTCGGATCACCTGTCACAGGGTTGGTCCGAACCAAAATTGGCCCCGTTCACCTCGGACAGCAACGGCCTGGTGTGCTCAGGGTGATCAATGGTGCACAACTTCGCTCCCTCTACACCGCTGCCGGGCTATAAAACAAGGCAATAGACTTTAACAATGGCTATTCGAGCGATCCGAGGTGCGACCTGTCTTGCGGCGAACAGTGCGCAAGAGATGAACGAGGCAGTTGCCGAACTGATCGACAACATGCTCGCCCGAAATCATGTAGATCAACAAGATGTGATCAGCATTTTTCTCACGGGAACCCCTGATCTTACCTGCGCTTTCCCCGCGGCTGGGATCAGAATTCACGGTCTGACCGACGTCCCACTTATGTGCGCTCAGGAAATGAATATCGACGGAGCATTGGAACGCGTTGTTCGAATCTTGGCTCAAGTAGAAACTGATAGCAGCCGCTCTGACATCACGCACGTGTACTTGCGCGGCGCCGAAGTACTCCGCGCCGACCTCGCAGCCACCAGCACCCAGGATACTTCCACCGCTCAAGAAACTCCTTGACCGCATGAGCTCGCAGCCGCTCAGCATCCACGTAATCGGTTGCGGACTGATTGGAACCTCAATCGCTTTGGCATTGCAGGAGGCGGGTTACCGAGTGAGCGTGCAGGACATTAACCCCGAACACGTTAAGCAAGCAGAAAATATGGGAATAGAGGCAACCCAAGGTGCATCAATTGATCTCGTCTTCGTCTGCGTGCCACCAAGTGCTGCCGCGAGCACACTCAACGACTCGTTTGCCAGATTCCCAGGGGCACTTTTCCTTGATGTCAGCTCAGTGCGCGGATCAATCCTTGATTCCCTGGAGAGTTCACTGTGTGAAAGTGGGAGAGTCATGGGAGCGCACCCAATGGCCGGGCGAGAGGTCTCGGGACCAGGCGCGGCCCGCGCGGACCTTTTCCAAGACCGTACTTGGGTGCTGACTTCCGGGAGTCAAGAATCACAGGAGATCGCCGCTGCGGTTATCGCAGACATGGGTGGAAATGTTGTTTCAATGGAGCCGAAAGACCATGACCGCGCTGTTGCCTTGGTTTCCCACGCACCCCAGTTGGTGTCCAGTGCCCTAGCGGCCCAACTGGTAGACGCAGCCAATTCGGACTTGGCAATCTCGGGTGCCGGACTCGGGGACACGATCAGAATCGCTGGTTCAGATCCGAAATTGTGGGGAGATATCTTGCAAGGAAATGCGAAGGAGGTCTCGCAGGTCCTGCGCAAGGTGAGCCAGGAACTCGCCGAACTTTCCAGCGCATTGGAGGTCCAAGACCGCAACAGGGTTGAACTCACCCTGCGTGCAGGAAACCAAGGAAAGGCGCGCATTCCTGGGAAGCACGGAGGCCGTGCAAATGAATTCGAAGCGGTCAACGTCATGATTTCCGATAAACCTGGATCCCTCGCCGACCTTTTCGCCGTAGTGGGAAAGCTTGATATCAACTTGGAAGACGTGCGCATTGAACACGTCATGGGTCGTCCTAGTGGGATCGTTCAACTTTATGTTCCTGCGGGGGAGTCGCAAGCACTCGAAATTGGATTACAAGACATGAATTTCGACACGAGGGGCAGGCAGTGACAACGAAAACTTTGGCCTTGGACGGGCCAGCGGGTTCGGGAAAGTCATCGGTGTCACGTGCGGTGGCCAAGCAACTTGATTGGGTGATGCTGGATACCGGCGCCATGTACCGCGCGATCACGTGGTCAGTTCTCAACGCGAATATTGAGCTCTCTGACTCCGCTGCAGTTGCCCGCCATGCTCTTGGGACCACAATCGAGATCACCACCAATCCACAGGAGTTCCGGATTAGTGCAAATGGCCACGACGTCACTTCAACTATTCGATCGCAGGAAGTGACCGATGCCGTCAGTGAAGTCAGTGCAGTGCCAGAAGTTCGCGAACTGCTCGTGTCGCTCCAACGCAAGGCCGTGGAAGATTCTGACTTTGGAATTGTGATTGAAGGTCGAGATATTGGCACCGTTGTCCTACCCGATTCAGCGCTCAAAGTGTTCCTGACAGCATCCCCGCAGGCTCGAGCTACCAGGCGTAGTCGGGAGATCAATCCTGATGCCGATCAAGCGCAGATCGCTCGTACCCGTGAATCAATTGAGATTCGCGACACTAAAGACTCAGGCCGGGAATACTCACCGCTCAAACCTGCTTTGGACGCCCAAATTTTAGACACCAGTGACCTCACCCTTGAAGCGGTGGTGGAGCAGCTCGTTGATTTGGTGAGAAATACCTATACGTGATCACAACCCTCTGCAGATTAGGGGAAACTACCTGTGTACGTTGGGGAGTCGTCACAATGGCGCATGGGTTGAAAAACGTACGCACACCAGGACAGATCAAGTTACACATATCTCAGGAACGTGAATTCAACTAAGAACACGGAAAACGTGAAGGGCAGATAGAGCAGCGACATGGATGACAACGAGATAGATCCGATCGACCCCACTGGACCACTTGAGGAAGACGCCGATTTCGGGCCATTGGATGAAGATGCACTCCTTGAGCTAGCCCTTGAAGCCGTTCGTGAAGAATTTGGTGACTTCGCAGGTGATTTGGCCGACTTGGAATCCACTGCGAACCTGCCGGTCGTCGCAATCGTTGGCCGTCCAAATGTGGGTAAGTCAACCCTGGTCAACCGGATTATTGGCCGCCGCGAAGCTGTTGTCGAAGACGTTCCAGGTGTCACTCGCGACCGGGTGAGTTACGAAGCTGAGTGGAATGGCAAGAAGTTCCTCGTGATGGACACTGGCGGCTGGGAGCGCAACTCCCGCGGAATCCACGCCCAGATCGCCGAGCAGGCCGAACGGGCAATCAGTGACGCGGACGTCGTCGTTTTCGTAGTTGATGCGATGGTGGGCGCGACAACAACAGACGAAGCCGTCGTTGAAGTGATTCGCAGATCCGGTAAGCCTTCGATCTTGGTGGCAAATAAAGCCGACGACCACAATGCCGAACTCGAAGCAACGGCGTTGTGGAGTTTAGGTCTGGGTGAGCCGCACCCCGTGTCAGGTTTACACGGCCGCCGCTCTGGTGACCTGCTTGACGCGGTTGTAAATGCGTTGCCGGAAACTGGTTCGGGTCAAAGGAAAGAAGGAGCACCTCGCAGGGTTGCTCTATTGGGAAAGCCCAATGTCGGTAAGTCTTCACTTCTTAATGCGCTGGCCGGCTCAACGCGAGTAGTGGTCGACGACGTAGCGGGCACAACGGTTGACCCGGTTGACGAACTCGTGGAGATTAGGGACCGCCTGTGGTGGTTTGTTGACACCGCGGGAATCAGACGCCGGGCTAAGGAGGCATCGGGTCACGAGTACTACGCGACCCTACGCACCCAAGCAGCATTAGACCGAGCTGAAGTAGCAATCGTCTTGATCGATGCTTCTGAACCACTGAGCGAGCAGGACCAGAGAATCATCACGATGGTGATCGAGGCGGGTCGAGCACTTGTGATCGCTTTCAACAAATGGGACCTTACAGATGAAGACCGTCGGGGTTACTTGGCCAAGGAGATTGATCGGGATCTCGCATCGGTCGCGTGGGCGCCAACGGTCAATATCTCGGCTAAAACCAAGCGTCACGTAGAGAAACTCGCACCGGCACTTGAACTGGCATTGGACAACTGGGATTCACGTGTCCCAACAGGTGCCCTTAACAGGTTTATTGCTGAACTTACGGCAGCTCACCCGCACCCACTTCGCGGCGGAAAGCAGCCACGCATCCTTTTCGGTACCCAGGTGTCAGCCTGCCCACCCACATTCGCGCTGTTCACCACAGGATTCTTGGAAGCGGGCTACCGCCGATTTATTGAGCGTCGCCTACGCGAGGAATTCGGATTCGATGGCACACCCATTCGGATTGTCATGCGTGTGCGTGAAAAGCGATCACGGCGATAGCAGGTCACTACCCGAACAAGCAGAGGTAGTAAAACAGCCTCGCACTCATGAGATAGGGTTGCGAGTCGTGTCGCGGGCTGTGGCGCAGTTTGGTAGCGCGTCCGGCTGGGGGTCGGAAGGTCGCAGGTTCAATTCCTGTCAGCCCGACAAAAGAAACGGTTTACGCAATCGCCATAATCCCAGCGAGCACAAGCGCTGCGATTGCGAAGTACCACAGCACAACACCGATTGCCGCAATGCGCAATGGTGCCCGATATTCACCAGCAGCGATCGTGAACGCCCTGTGGTAAATCGTGTGAAACCCGGTGGCGGCTTTACGTGAATCTCCCGACGGATCGCGTTGAGACCAATAGCCTCGCTCACTGGACATGCCCAAAAGGACAAAGACAAGTCCAAATATAAAGAAGGCGATTGCGAAAAACACTACGGTCTCGGTTGCGATGCTCACCGGTGAACCTTACTGACCCCGTGTTGCGGCTGGCCCTACAGTGTGGGGGTGCAGCGACTTGTAGATGTGTTTCCGTCGGTGAGCCCCACGCAGATTGTCGCCGAGCTGATTCCCCCTGCACAGTTCATCGGCGCGAGTTTTGACTCCTATATCCCCAATCAAGCTCACCCAAGCCAGTCTGCCGCACGTGAGGGCGTGAGAGTGTTCGCCCAGCGAGTGGGTAAGCCGGTGGCAAGAGCCCGGTTCAGGCGCAGCAGGGCACCGGAGATTCGTCCCGGTATCTACCTTGATGGCGGTTTCGGGGTGGGGAAGACTCATCTGCTCGCAGCGCTCTGGCACGAGTCCCCGAATCCCAAGTCATTCGGTACCTTCGTCGAATACACCAACGTGATCGGGCTCTTGGGTTTTCGTAATGCCGTGGAGCAGTTCGCAGATCGCGCGTTGGTGTGCATTGACGAGTTCGAGCTCGACGACCCAGGGGACACCGTCCTCATGTCGACATTTCTCAATGAACTCGTGAACAGGGGAGTCAACGTCGCCGCGACGTCGAATACTTTGCCCGATCGCCTAGGTGAAGAACGATTCGCTGCCGACAGTTTCTTGCGTGAGATTCAAGGCCTCGCTTCTCACTTTGACGTGATTAGGATCGAAGGTCCTGACTACCGGCACCGCAACCTTGAGCTCAATCAAAAGGTGTTCACCGATGCTGACGTCACAAGCGTGTGTGAGCGAACACCACACAGCGCGTTGGACAACTGGCGCGAATTACTTGAGCACTTATCCAAGGTTCATCCCGCGCAGTATGGACCCATGGTTGAGGAACTCTCGCTTCTGGGATTAACCGATGTTGAAGTTGTGCGCAACGAGACCCAAGCCTTGCGCGTGGTGAGCTTGGTGGATCGGCTCTACGACAGGTCAGTGCCTGTTGTGAATAGCGGAATTGACATTACGAGTATTTTCACCGATTCGATGCTCAAGGGTGGATATCGCAAGAAATATTTCCGGGCACTTTCCCGGCTCGCGTCGCTTGCGCAACTAGGTGCCACGGTGGTTGAGTAGCTTCATGGAATTTACCGGACTACTTAGTGGCCTCTTTGTTGGAATTGTTATCGGTCTTATTGCTCGGATCTTGGTGCCCAGCATGCAGCCGATCGGGTGTTTTGTCACCGTCTTGATCGGTGTAATTGGTGGGGCGGGTGGAGCATTTGTAGGTAATGCTGCAGGGTGGGGTTTCTGGCTCACCTTTGGAACCCAGATCTTGATAGCCACGGTCCTGGTGGCAATTGTTGCAGCCGCTTTCAGGAAGGGAACGTAACCGGCGGGTATTCGCCATTAATTCGCAGCGGGAGTGCGGGCACGTAAATCGACTTGCCTTTAAGGTCAACGCTAGCTAATTGCTGAGCTGCGGCAACGTCTTCGAGTAAATCTTCGGGCAGGGCGAGAACGTCTGCAGGGACATCTGCTGTTCGTAACAGCAGTACGGCTTCCTCTCGGGTGTAGTGACTCAATGCCATTTCAATAATTGCCGTGAGTTCAATTGAATGTGCGATCCGGGAAGTGTTCGTTGCAAAGCGAGAATCCATGACGAGGCCTTCTTGGCCAAGGGCCTGGGCTAGTCGAGCAAAGACCGCGTCACCGCCCACCCCAATCATGATTGGGCCGTCATTTGTTTGGAAAAGGCCGTAGGGAGCGAATGCGGGGTGACCTGTGCCAGATCGGCTCGAAGCCTCACCGGTTAGTTGGTGCGCAACTAAATGGTAGGAACTCCAAGCCACCCCTGTCTCAAAGAGTGAAGTGGCCACAGTTGAACCAACGCCGGTGAGAGTTCGTTGATACAGCGCAGAGAGCACTCCAATTGCCAGCCACATCCCTGAACCCATATCCAAAATCGAAACGCCGGCGCGAGCTGGTTCCACCCCGCCAGTCACGCCGGTAATCCCTGTTCTCGCTTGAATCACACCGTCATACCCCGGGTCATTAACTACGGTTGGGTGCGGACCATAAGCATTGAGGTACGCGGTAATCAATTTCGGAAAGCTCCCAGTCAAGGACTGCTTGTCAAGCCCTAATTCCATGAGAGTGCGAAGCCGCAGGTTGGTGACGAATACGTCCGCACCGGCTATCAACTCATGCAGGGAATCTAGATCCGACTTCACCCTGAGATCAAGGGTGGTAAAACGCTTATTGCGGTTAACCACGTAGAAATACGCTGAAGCATCAGCATCGGTTGGTGACATGCGGCGACTGTCGTCACCTGTGGAAGGCTCAATATGAACAACCTGCGCGCCAAGGTCAGCCAAGATCGCTGAACCAAAAGGGGCGGCAATATTGGAAGTCAAGTCCACCACGACCACACCTTCTAGCGGGAGTGACGGTGCGTCAAGCCTCATGCCCGCAGGGTACTTGGGTCCCACCAGCTAGTCCCATGGTGTAGAAGGGACCCGTGCAGAATGACCAGGACGATCCCTACCCAAGAATTGATATTCCACCAATAGACGACGCCAACATGGGTTCACTCCGCATGTTGACCCTGCTCGCAATTGTCGGCGGAATCCTCACAGGAATTCTCGGTGGAGTCTTTCGCCTCGCATTGCAAGGGGCCCAAAGTTTCCGAGCAGACGTATTGGAATGGGCAGCAGAAGCACCAGCGCTGCGGTGGATAGTCCCGGTAGTCCTTGCAGGAGCAGCGGTCGCATTCGCGAGGCTGATCATTCGCTGGGTACCCGAAGCCGGTGGCAGTGGTGTCCAACGCGTTGAAGCCAATATGCGCTCAGAAATCGGATTCGCCAAGATGCGCGTAATCCCAGCCAAATTTGTCAGCGGCGTCCTAGCAATTGGAGCGGGCCTAGCCCTAGGGCGTGAAGGTCCCACAGTCCAAATGGGCGCTGTGATCGGGAGCTACGCGGGCAAGTATGCAAAAGTCAGCGAACACGACCGACGGACCCTTTCGGCATCCCTGGCCGGGGCAGGACTCGGAGTGGCATTTGGAGCGCCACTGGGTGGAGCCATCTTCGTCCTTGAGGAAGTAGCACGAGCAGTGCGCACCCGTTTGGTGCTCACGGCCCTGATCGGTTCAGCGGTCGCCGTAGCCGTAATGCAACTATTTATCGGTAGAAAACCAATTTTCGATGTACCAGATGTCAGTCTTGAGGCACTCTGGATGATCATTCCCTACGCGATCCTGGGGCTGGCCCTTGGCGCAATGGGCGTCTACTACAACAAACTCGTCATTTGGATGATGGACGCAATGGCAAAACTACCCCGCTTGCCACCAGAACTCAAAGCCGGAATCGTCGGCGGCCTGGTCGGCCTAGTGGGAGTATTCGCGCCCGAACTCGTTGGGGGCGGGGAGATTCTCAACGAAGCGGTGCTCGTGGGAACCTATGCAGCCTGGGCAATCTTGGGAATCCTGATCTTCCGACTTTTATTAGGACCGTTGTCCTATTCATTGGGGACCGCTGGTGGGCTTTTCGCACCGCTGCTGGTTGTGGGTGCGCTTACAGGCGCTCTGATCGCAGAGACGGTTAACGCGCTCGTGCCTGCTGCGGACCTTTCACCCGTGGCATTTGCAATCGTTGGCATGTCAACATTCTTTGCGGCCGTTGTTCGTGCACCAATCACCGGCGTCATCTTGATCATTGAAATGACCGCGACAACCGCGCTAGCAATCCCCATGATTTTGGCCGCAGCCATGGCTGTGCTTGTCGCAACAGCCATGAAAGGTGAGCCGATCTATGACACCCTACGAGGAAGGCTTCAGACGAAGGCGCCATAGTTATTAACATGACAGACTACTGAAATGGACGAATTTGAGATGTTGCGCGAAGTCGTGAATAAAGGTGGGCCGGCTCAGGCCAGACATGCGAAAACACTGCTCGACCAGTTAGACCAGGAAATCGACGTATCCGAGAATGTTCAGCAGCTCTACAACGCTTACATCAATGATCCATACTTGACAAGAAATCCATGAAGTGAGCGCAATGATCAACGGCAACGTATCCCACTGGTGGCAGGAAATTGGCGTACCGGAACCCAGACCCGCACTTCCAGGCAACATCGACGTGGATGTGGCAATTGTGGGTGCCGGGTTCACGGGCCTATGGAGTGCGTACTACCTGAAGAAAGCAAAACCTGAACTTCGAGTTGTGGTTCTTGAGCAACGTCACGTTGGTTATGGTGCCTCGGGTCGCAACGGTGGCTGGCTGACTAACGCGATCACAGGTGGCCGTGAACAGTACGTGCCTTCACATGGTGCGGGTGAGGCTGAGCGTTTTCAGTTAGCGATGAACGAAACAGTCAACGAAGTCATTCGGGTGTCCGAAGTTGAAGGCATTGAAGCTGACATTAAAAAGGGCGGTGAGTTCACCGTTGCTTATACGCCTGCCCAAGAAGCAAGGCTGCGTAAGTTCGTAAACGACGAGGCGCAATGGGAAAGCACCAACGTCCAATTACTTGAATCAGCAGAAGCCATGGCCAAAGTCAACGTGCACAACACTCATGTTGCTGCCTGGCACCCGCATAGTGCGCGGATTCAACCGGCAAAGTTGATCAGTGGCTTGGCAATCGCCGCCGAACTGCTCGGTGTGGAGATTTATGAAAATACTCGCGTCGAAGAAATATTGCCGCACCGGGTACTGACAACCCACGGAAGCGTATCCGCAGAATTTGTCGTGCGTGCAACTGAGGGTTTCACGGCAGGGCTCAGGGGCCTAAAGCGTCTTTGGTTGCCCATGAACTCCTCACTTATCGCGACCGAACCCTTGCCCAAGAGTGTGTGGGAAGAGTTGAACTGGAGCAATGGTGAAGTTGTGGGCGACTTCGCTCACGTCTACATGTATGCCCAACGCACGCATGACGATCGTGTCGCAATTGGGGGCCGTGGCGTCCCCTATAAGTACGGCTCGAAAACCGATCTTGACGGTCAAACACCGGAGGCAACGGTCAAGGGTCTGCGTGAAATTTTGAAACGCATGTTCCCGCTCACCAAGGATTCATCGATCGATCATGTTTGGTCGGGAGTGCTTGGGGTTCCCCGTGATTGGTCGGCGACCGTGGGGCTGGACATGCGAACAGGAATTGCCTGGGGCGGCGGTTATGTCGGGACCGGTGTCACCTCAACGAACTTGGCCGGGCGTACAATCACTGACTTGATTCTGGGGAAGCAAACCGAACTGACCACCTTGCCCTGGGTAAATCACACGGTACGCAAGTGGGAGCCAGAACCATTGCGTTGGATTGCAACGAAAGTGTTATACAAGGCATACGGCTTTGCAGACAGGTCCGAATTGAACGGACGCTCAACAACTTCACCGGTTGCACACCTCGCTGACGTGGTCACCGGAAAATAGGAACGTAGGTCCGACGGCGGATCAAACGGCATCAATTTTATTAGCTAACCAATTGCAATAGCATTGTATGGATCATGGGAATCGCGTCTGCGCTTTCGGGTTTCATCACGGTGCTTCGAAGAATGCGTTCACTTGCGGTACCACTGATTACCGAGTGCCCGCGGACCGTAAGCGCATCGGAGTGACGCCCACTCTAGAGTGCCTCGTTTGTTGGCTCGCAGAACTTGTCCAAGGCCTGCGCCGGTCAGCGGAATGACTTCCAATGCTAGCCAAAAAGCCGATGCTGCAGCGCCAGCGTGAAGGACTTCATTGGAAAGATCGCCACTGTTCGGTGATATTGGATTCTTTACTCAATCGGCCGCACCGATCTCCTTGCTTCTCCCTAGGAATGATTCTTACTCAAGAAATCGACCTGCCTTGAAACCGGGTCTAAATGGTGGAAGGCCCCTCAAAGTATGAGTCTGAGGGGCCTTCACGGTGGGCAGCTTGCCTGTCGCCCAATTTCTTAGGGCGCTGGCGCCAATGTTGTGCGCAACGCTTATGACCGAATTTCCCCGGCCACCAACAGGTTTGTGGGCATGCCTCCAACTACTCTTCTCAACGGGCCCCGACAACATTTCCGAGCCCTCCGGCGCGTTCCTCGCGGTCCGCAACCTTTGACTGGCTGAGTCTCCTAGTCAGACCCGCACCCTGAGGTGCAGTACGTTATTTGTACTCTCATGTGTTCAGTTTGCGCAACACCTTTCACAAAAAAATCAAAGGACTGCGACCCAAAAATCACACGCATCTCTTTTCGCAACTTGCGTCACAACCTTCAGTCCCTTCGGGACATCCCTGAGCGGCAATGAGCCCGCAAACGCATCGACGCTCACAATCTGCGGGGGGCCTATGCTGTGTCGAATATGGCGCATAGATTTTTAATTAGGCGAAGGCTCTGGGCTCCCCAAGAAGGTGACTGGTGGATTGCCAGCACATTTATTATTGGGTCGATCCTTTTTGCAGCAGGCGCAGTTTTGCCCACGCTCTCAGGCATTCCCAGTCAGGCGATTCTTTCCGTCTATTTGACCGGATCAACGCTTTACCTGACTGGAGCGACCGTGCAATTGGTTCGCGGTCGACACATGGCTATCCACAGTGCCAGCGGACCGCAGGCGGCTCGACGCTTAGCAAACAGGAATTCTTTGGGAGCAATTATTCAGGTCACCGGGGCAATTTTTTTTCAAGTATCGGCCACCGGAGATCTACTCCGATCCTTATCTGCCACACCTCAAGAACAGATTCTATGGGTGCCTGACCTTACGGGCTCAATCTGTTTTGTTGTGGCAAGCGCAATCTTCTTTTCGCTGCAATATCCCATTCAACACCGCAAAGGAAACCCCATAAGTGACCGCACGCTCGCAATGTTGAATATCTGGGGTTCACTGTTCTTCGTTGCCTCGGCGATAGGCGTCTACGCTCCAGCGTTAACCGGGGAGTCCCTCTACCCCAAGTTAGCGAACGCCGGAACGTTCATCGGCGCAATCTTCTTCCTCGTATCTTCCATCCCTGGACTACCTCTACGAAAATCAAACATTGAAAACAATGAAACCACTGGTCCAGACACTCATTAAGGTCACCAGTGACAGCAGAATCCACAGAACTACCGGACTGGTGACCATTACGAGGGTGATGAGAAGGCCCCCAATCACGCTAATGAAAGTGGCGGATCATGAGTCTGCATCCACACAGGCTAGAGGCTGCCACGATGGCAATATCTGCCTTTGCCGAGAAGGTGCTTTGACCGGGCAACCCGGGATTGTGAAATGTGAAAGAGTCATAGAAGGCGTTCGAGGGAAAAGAAATGCGACCGATTAAAAACATACTGGACTTATGCTCAACCCGACTATCGGTGTAGATAGAAGTACCTCAAATAGAGCCATCAAATAGAGCCAGAGGGGGTCGCACTTACTGGCTTCCCGCGTCAGGCGGGTACCAGCATTGCAACTATGCCTCACTAGGTCACGTTGAGAACGCCGCAACGTAAGCCGCTCGGTATACGTCTGGTCAGATGATCAATTGTGGGTTAGCAGGTAGCGGGGCTACCGGCAGCAGGTTGACCATCCGGACACGTGGCGCCAGTCCAGTTGATCCCAGCCCCCGATGCGCCTTTCAAATTCGCGCCAGTCAAATCTGCACCACTGAAATTGACATTGTTCAACCCCGCATCCTTGAGATTGGCACCGACCAAGTTCCCGCCCGACAAGTCCGCACCGTTGTTTTTGTTGCGATCCAAGTCTGCATTAGGTCCGATGAGGTAGCCATTCACCAATCTCCAGTTTTTAGGGAGTGACGGACTTCCCTTGATCCCGCCATCAGCGTAAATGTCGTAAAAGCGCTTCACCCCTACTAAACTCGCGCCAGTTAGGTTCGCGCCAGTGAGAACTGCGTTGCTCAAACTAGAATCGGTCAGGTTCGCACCTTTCAGGTTCGCACCCTTCAGGTTCGCACCCTTCAGGTTCGCGCCGTACAGGTTTGCACCCTTCAGGTTCGCACCTTTCAAGTTCGCACCCTTCAGATTGGCTTCAAGCAGGTTTGCACCCTTCAGGTTCGCACCCTTCAGACTAGCCTTTTTCAAGTTGGCTTTAACACATGTTGTCTTCGCCTGGCCGTGCAGGTGCGCGACGAGGATCGGGACGGCTCGGCTCATCGGCCGAGGCACCCCAAACAGACCAACTGCAACGATTTCCCGCAACGCGCTTGCAGGGGGGCGTGGATCCATCTAGCATGTTTTCTATGACAAATGTAGAAGTAAAGAGTTTCGACAGTGCTGGCATAAAGAACGTTCTCCCGGATGATCTCGGCGAGGCCGCCATCGTGGAGTTCGGCGACGTGAAAGTGACGCGCATGCGTATCAAGCCTGGTTGGCGCTGGTCGCACCACATCAAGCCGATGGTGGGAACTGACTCATGTCAGGTCCGTCATCTCGGTGTAGTTACCCAGGGCCGCGTTCGCGTGGTCCACGATGACGGAACGGAAACGACGTACGGAGCCGGAGACGCCTACTCGGTCATGCCTGGACACGACGCGTGGGTTGAGGGAGACGAGACCGTGGAAGGTTTCGAGTTCGGGGGAAGTTGGGCGGACCAGCTCTGACCCGCAGGTGGTCCGCGTCGGGGACTCGTCCGACCCCGGACAGGCGGACGAATCCTTGGGTCGTGGCTAGGCTACTGCGGTGGAGAAGGAGAGCGAATACGACGAGAAGCACGCCCAGTTGTACGTAGGGAGAATCGATTTTGATCCGCACCGGTTGATCTACGCGACCATCATCTTGATGGTCGCACTGGCCGTCTATAGCGAGGAAGCCGAGCCGTGGTCCGGTACGCCGTTCATGGACCTCATGGTTGTCGTATTCGCGCCGTTGACGGCGCTGTCCCTCGCGCACGCGTTCTCCGATGCGCTCGACGTGCAGATTCGCACAGGTAAGCGCTTATCGGCCAAAGAGCGCCGACACCTACTCGGCATCGCCGTGCAGTACGTCGCGGTAGGGATACCCGTGGTCGTCCTCGGGCTGGTGTTGTTGATCGTGGAGCAAGATCCCCGCGCCGTGGTCCGCATAGCCGAAGTCCTCGGTGTGGCCAGTTTGTTCTTCTGGGGGGCTTTCGCCGCCCGCCGCTCCGGGCTTGCGCGCCGGAGGCAGTGGCAGTGGGGGACGATCTACGGACTCCTCGGCGGCGGCATCATCCTCATCGAACTCGCCTTCACCCACTGACCCTGTGCCGTTCATCGCGCACTGTCGGTGAGCCGTGAAAGCATCGGCCCATGGATCCCGCCGCTCCCGGTGAGACAGATTCGCCCAATTTGCTCTTACGCAGCAGAGGCCGAGAGGACATCCGTGAAGGTCAGGTCCTTACTCGGCATCAGAGATGGGACGTCGAGAACGTCTCCTTCGAACCAGTCCTCATCCGAGGCGACGGTAGGGTACTGATCCAACGTTGCGTAGAACTCCTCCGGACTCACGGAGAAGGTCGCAGCGAACGCAATCTTCCAGTCCGGCTCGGTCAACTTCGCTGCCTGGAAATCCTTCAAGATCATTTCAAAGGCTCGGGCCTCGCTTAGTCCCTGCGCCTCCTGCAACTCTTTCGCGAGCGCTAGGACCATAAAGGTGGAGGTGTTGTAATTGATGTCCAGGTCACCGTCGACGTACTCTTCGAAAGCCGCCGGTTGACTCAATCCAGACGCCATGATCGGAAAGAGACCGTTATCGAATTCGCTTTGTCCGTATTCCTGCTGTGAGTAGAACTCCTCGGCGACTTTTGCGCCGCCCTCCCACAACCAGGTGGGCGCGTCATTGTCTCGCGTGAGGCCCAGCTGATAGACGTGCCAGTACTCGTGCACGATGACGGAGTACCTATGCAAGCTGTCGTAGGTCAAGTCATACTCGGGGATCTCTAGAACCATCCAGGTTTCCGATCCGTCGCCGGAGATACTCGCGCCCTGCATGTCGGGTTTCTCAGGGAACGGATTCTCAACGGCGCCATTCCACGCGTAGATGTTCATCGGTGACGACATCTCCGGCACATCATGCACGCACGCTGGAACCGGGGCCCATTCATTCAGGTTCCCCATGATGGTGGTGAATTCTTCTACCCACTCGCCGGGCAGGCTGCTATCGAGGTTGTATGTAAAGGAGAAGTCGCCTTCGGCGTACGGAGTGGACGTATCGCACTGCTCGTCCGAGCCGCTGTAAGACCCGGTACCGCAGCCGCTCACCATGACCATGAGCACACCCCCGACAAGGCCGCCTGCGCGTCTCATTGCCGGTCGAGTCTTTTTCACGAGAGAACTCTATCTAAGGTTGCGGAGGTCGCTCGCTGAATCTTCCCGTGGCTCACTGTGGTCGTGTCGACCATCAATCGCGTCCTCTTGCACTCGCCAAATGACCGAGTCGAGACGAGTGTTGGCCAAGAAATACATGAGATCGGAAATTCCATTGCGCAACTGTTCTGGTGTGTAGTGACCGAGAGTGTTCACGCAGCAAGGATACGCGGCCGAATCGGGCACAAGTGGCGCACAATCGACCTCGAGCGATGACAAGAGTAGGAGTGTGATATTCGAAACCCGTTGGGCTGCATCACTTATCGGTAGTGGGCGATACAGGAATCGAACCTGTGACCTCTTCCATGTCAAGACTCGGTGAAACTATTAGGAGGGCTTGTCGTGGGCAATGACTCATTAGGCAAAATTCCGTACAAGCGCCGGCCACGGAAGAGCCCGGCCGACAAGCGTGCAATGGCGAAAGCGAAGCCGCAGCTCATCGACACCATGGCGATGATGTCCGAGTCGGGGGTGAGCAATGTTGCAAATGCAACAGTTGCCGAGCCAAAGCGCACACCAGCAAAGCCGAAGCCAGCCGCAAAGCGCACACCAGCAAAGCCGAAGCCGACCGTGAGTTCGGTAGCAGACTCGGCAAAGGATCTCGATCCATCTCGCCGGACAACTACCGATGAGCGGAGAGCGGTACTCTTGGCCGCTCTCCGTCTCGCAAGCTCTCTCGCCGATGATCCATCAATGCCGCCATCGGCTCGGACAGGAGCGCTCACTAACGCTCGCCAGCTTCTTGCGCAGCTGCAGGCCGAGGACGCGCTCGATCCCCGGAAGCCGCTCTCGTGGGGCTCGGTTCCGGTGGTGGCGAAGTAAGCAAAACTCCTCGGCCGTGGGATCTCCTCGGCTCGGTCGAGGCAACCGGGAGCGGCACGGCCGTCGGGTTATGGCTTCCACCCGGCGGCCGATGTCGTCACCGTGTCGGAGTGCTCGCCGGCCAACCGAGCTCGCTCTCCCATATGAGCAGCTCGAGAGCCTCGATCGGATCTCCTCGGTTGATCTCGTGCCAAGGCTCGAAGCGATGCACTCCATCGATCTCGGCCGGCTCTTCATAGTTGCTCACGTGAGCGTTATTCCCACTCCTGGCCGTTGCCAGCACCGGAAGGGACAGTGCTCAGTCTGCGAGGAAGGTAATGACCGTGGTCTCGACCTTTACGCCTGCGTTTTGACGTGCGGTTGTGAAATCCGGGCTACCCAGGAAACCATCAAGGGTCGCCTGATCAGGCATCTGCATGACCAACCGCAAATGTTGCGGATTGTCACGGTCGACGCCTTGCACCAAGACCGACCCGCCAACCGCTTCAATCTGCGGGATTGCCTCGACGTTGAACCAATCGCAGAAGCGTTGGTAGTTGTCGATGTCTTCCTCAACGAAAAAGATCATGGGGCGTCCTTCCAATGTGGTCGCGTCGCACGGGACGCCTTGAACATAGAAATATTGATAGGGGTACTATAACGGAATCTTGCTTCGGGAAGTCTTGATGTAGAAAAAAGTTCTTTCTCGGGCGCGCGTCCACGCGCCGGAGCCTGTGCGCAACGAGCAACACACGGTGTGCACACGTCACACGACGCGACCAGATTGACTCCATCGACCGTCTGCGCTAGCTAGGGACTCATGCCGAACGTCTACAAGATCACCTACCCGAACGGGAAGATTTACGTCGGGGTCGACCACCTCGACCAGATCACCTACTTCGGTTCAGTCGACCCGAAGGTTGTAGCGGAGGACTTCACCTCCGAGGACCGGCGGGACTTCACCGTCAGGAAGCAGCTGCTGTGGGAGTCTGAGGAAGCGACGCGTGAGGAGGCTCGGGCTGTCGAGCTGGAGTGGATACGTCGCCTCGGATCGAACAATCCCGACGTCGGATACAACCGCTGGCCGAAGTGGACCGCTACACAGGCCTAGCGACCTAGTTGACGAGTCGCCGCAGCTGCGCGAAGTGATCGACGGTGGCCGCTTCGTCGCGGACCTGGACAGCCAGCCGGAACCCCGCAGCGGCGTCGAGGATCGCCTTGGACCGTGCCCGAAGCTCCGGCTGTTCCCGTTGCTCTCGCCGTGAGCTCTCCCGATACTCACGATGAGGGCGGAGGATGCTACCGGCCAGTTCTGCAACCGCGGCGTCGTCGGTGGGCATGGGATAAGTCTATAACGGTGAATGGCTTCTCAATGGCTTCCATGTTATCAGAAATAATTAAGTGACCCCAGGGCTTGAACTCCCCAACCCGTTGCGGTGTAACGTTTATTCGGTGGTGGGCGATACAGGAATCGAACCTGTGACCTCTTCCATGTCAAGGAAGCGCGCTAACCCCTGCGCCAATCGCCCGAGTGAAGACTTGCCCTAAACCTTTCACGGCTCATTTCGCTGTGTTAGCCAATAATTAGCCGTTCACCGTCGAGGTCAAGCAAAAAAATTAGTCTCTCCATGCCGGGATACGCGCAGAAGACTACCGCATAAAGTCATGCTCGCCATCATGGGTCAATGCAAGTCCTGCAGGCAGTCATTCAAGTTCCTTACTGGGCGAAATCTTCGCTTGTGAGGCATTGAAATGCCTATTGTGAAGAGTGTGATGCCAGCTCACGCTTGTGGCCGGTGTTAAGTTGCTGAGTTGAGAGTACTTTTCGCAATGCGGTGGCAAGGGCCCGTAATCAAGGAGTGACGTGTTAAGAATTCGTCCGTTCAAGGTTGCGGCTCTGACTTTGACTGTGGTAACCGTCATGCTGGCTGGCCAGAGCCTGACAACGCTTGCGGCGCGACCGAACATTACCCCCAACCTCATCGCAATACGCGATCTTGCGCGGGATGCCTACGTGTGGGGTTTGGCCCCTGAATTTGTGTACCGCTTTTCCAACTATCAGGAACTAGTGAGCGCTCCCGTCAATACGCTCAAATATGGAAATAATGAAGCAGCCTGGAACAACAACGCCACGAATGCAGGGGATTCATCCATCCTGTACGTCAACGGCTTCGTGGACTTCAACGCTTCCAAGGGTGAGCGAATGGTGCTCACAGTGCCTCCAACGACCGGACAGTATTACGTTGCCAATTACTTGGATAACTTTGTCAACGGTATTGGCAGCATCGGTAACCGAACTACTCCGACTTCGACGTCTACGTCCTATATTTTGGTCGGCCCTAACGACCCCGCGGCGTCACAATCGACTTTAAGACTGAACGGTCAGGTGTATCCCGTCATGGCGAGCACCTCGAATCTCAACTGGCTGCTCGTCCGCATCAGGGCGAACTCGCTCACATCGTCTGAGGACCCGAATTCCGTTGCGAATGTCCGCACGAACGTTGTCCAAAAGTTTGCGCTCAATACTTTGACGCAATTCCAGGCCAACAAGTACGTTCCTGTTTATCCCACTACCTTCGACAACTTCGTCCCCAGCGGTCAACAGTTGGAAGAGGCTCAGGCTTGGAAGTCTGCGCCAACAAACGCCTTAGCTTTTTTCACACAAGTGGGGCGGAGTGTATTTGACAGCCCCTTGCCGACTGCGGAAACTGCCATGAACGGCACACCCATAACTGCTCTACCTGATTGGTATATCCCTGACAACGGGTCATCTTCGATGTACAACATGCCATCGTTTGACCAACAACCCACCCTGGACAGATTTGCACCCATTGGACTAACGGCGGCTGGGTTCACCGCTCCCAGCGACTGGGGTGCTGAACAATTCGCTGCACTGGAAATCGGCTTTCAGCGAGGGGTATCGGACGTTCAGGCTTTGGCGGCAACTGGGACGGCGAAAGCAGCGACCAACTACTGGACCTACCTGAACAAAATGATTGGCACCTACCCAAACACGCCCGTTGGTTACATTGCGCGCGCGGTGGTGGTTCTTGCCGGCGGTTCGGCAAATGTGCCCTTGGACGCGGTCTACCCCACGATGAACTCCAATGACGGTAACAGCCAGTTGGATGGGAACAACACCTACTCGATTACCTTTAAGGTGCCGGCCTCAAGCTATACGAGCTACCCTGTCGAGGGAATTTTGCCTCCTATGGTGAAACGGAACGGCAAGGTGGCCGGCTTCTGGTCACTCGAGGTGTACCAACCGGACGCATCATCTAGTTCTGCTCCCTTTATTCCACAAACGAGCGCATTGAACACGGCGTACTCAGACGCTTCGAGCACTCAAATCGTTTCGGTGAGTGGAAACACCCTGACCGTGAATGCCCCTGCATGGGGACCAATCGAACAGAGCTCTCCAATGGTGTTTGGGTCTAATGCGGCCGAATACGGACTGGAGCCTGGTGCGGTTTACTACGTGGCCACACAACCGAACCAGCCGGCAGCTGGCCAGTATGCCTTCGAGTTGTCGCGCACGTGGTCGCAGGAATTGTCCCCAGGGAATGTCCCCGTCCAGCAAAGTGGATCCTTGGGTGGAAAGGCGGGCGACGTGGTTTCGCTACTGCCTGGATCAGGCACGTTGACTTTTGGACTTGTTCAACCGGTCTCGCAGTTGGGTTCGGATCAACTAGATGCCGGAAACCTTGCCCTCAATAGCGACGGTTCGGTGACGATCTGGCTCGCACCCACTCTTCCAGCGGGCGCGCAGGCTTCGAACTGGATTCCCACGCCCAATTCGGCCTACTACGACGAGTTGTATGGGGCAGAGGCGGCGGTTTCGACCAATATTCAGGCAATGATCCGAATGTATTACCCGACTCCGGGTGACCAGCCTCCTTCCATCCTCCCTTACAGCGAATCAGTATCAACGACATACGTACCGCCCAAGATGATCCTTGTTCCGGCGGCTTTACGGAACCCCGGCAAAGCCGAGTTGGTTCGACCGGGTGTCGTGCTTCTCAGCGACAAACAGGCTGAGAGGGTGAAGGATCGGACCATGGTTCACGCCCCCAACGTGCGCTTGTCACGTGCCCCGGTCGTAAAAACGGAGGCGGGCCAGCCATTGGGATTGGTTGCTGGTGGGCTCAAGCCATTGAGTGATTACACAGTTAGTCTGATTCAGCCCGAAACTGATGCGATCGTGGGCACGGTCAGATCCAATGCCGAAGGAGTGGTTGCGCTTCCTGTAATCCGGATCGATTTGTCCGGTCGGTACACGCTGGCCCTGAAGCCTACGGCTGGCGGGCCGGCAAGGTATGTCAAGTTCCGATCGGATGTGCGCGCCAACAAGTGAAAGCCAACGGGAGAATCACCTACCGCTTCCACTGCGCTCGTCGTCTTTGGATTTTGTGAGGTGGAGACGGGATTCGAACCCGTGTACACGGCTTTGCAGGCCGTTGCCTCGCCTCTCGGCCACTCCACCAGATGGGCTATTGAATTGCTTTACCCTTCGAGCGGACGACGGGATTCGAACCCGCGACCCTCACCTTGGCAAGGTGATGCGCTACCAGCTGCGCTACGTCCGCACGCTCACCGACTCTCATCTGTGAAGCGAGACCAAACACTATATGACAGCAATTAGCAGACCCGAAGCGGTCGCCCCGAAATGACCCGGCAGGCTAGCGTCATGGACGAGGGTTCGGGCGAACGCGAGATGTTGCCTTCGGCCCCCATGGCTCGATTTGGGAATCAATACGCCTACGACCTGGTTGAGGTGACCCACGACGTTGCTCGGGTGGAATTTGGGGGGCGCTGGGCCGTCTTGATTCCGTTTTCAGGGGAATCGGTGTTTGCGAGGTTCAGCTCCTGGGAAGGAACTCCTCGCGCGGGAACGGTTGGCACCTGGTCCGGGGTGGAATTCACCGGGTGGACCAGTTCAATGGATCAAGGTTCCTATGAACAAGCAGTGGAGCGCACCCGCACAGCGATCTCTGCAGGCAATGTGTACCAAGCAAATATTTGTCGGGTACGTTCGCAGGCCTTCGATCACTCAAGCGACATCATGGCCTTAGACGAACTTCTCGCGGCAGGAAATCCAGCCCCGCACTCTGGTGGACTTCGAATTCCTGAACTAGGGGTCTTCGTTGCTTGTGCGAGCCCGGAGCTGTACCTATCACGATCGGGGTCGACCTTGGCTTGTAAGCCGATTAAAGGAACAGCCCGTAAGCCCGAGGAGTTATTGGAGAAAGACCGGGCAGAAAATATCATGATTGTCGACCTTGTTCGGAACGACATGTCACGTTGTTGCACGGTCGGGAGTGTCAAGGCCGTTGACCTTCTCGATGTCCAGCGTCACCCGGGACTGGTTCACCTCGTGTCAACGGTTCAAGGTGAACTCCAGCCATCAGTTGGCTGGGGCGAGATTATTGACTCAACTTTCCCGCCGGGATCAATTACGGGGGCACCCAAGATTGCTGCACTTGACCTGATCGAGTCACTTGAGCCCGAAGCTAGAGGTCCGTATTGTGGTGCTTTTGGTTGGATTGATTCAGACGCTCAGACTGCAAACCTGGCAGTTGCGATCCGCACTTTTTGGGTTGACCAAGATCAACTCAAGTTCGGAACCGGTGCTGGCATCACGTGGGGGTCTGATCCTAAGCAAGAGTGGGATGAAACCGAACTAAAGGCGAGACACTTGGCGAATATCGCGGCTCTTTCGAGTGACCAAGAATGAAAATAATTCAATGGCAGCAGGGCCGGTGGGTTTCCGCGGAAACAATTGCACTTACTCAAGAAGTGTTAACCGGCCGGGGTGTTTTCGAAACAATTCTGGTGGAAGATCAGGTTCCGTTGTTCTTGGAAGAGCATCTGACTCGTTTACTTAATTCTTGCACGATCAGTGGACTGTTGTTCCCTGATCTTGATGCAATTCGAGTTGGAGTGAATAAGCTTGTGGCATCGCACGGGCTTGCACCACGTGCGCGACTTCGCGTAACGTTTTTTGGCGGAGACGACCTTGTGCTTTCAGTAGTTGATATTGATGCATGGCCCCCAAGTGCCAGTGTCGTCTTGGCTCCGTGGACTCGGAATGCGCATTCGGCGATTGCAGGTGCCAAGTCGGTGTCCTATGCCGAGAATGTGGTCGCGTTGGACTGGGCTCAATCACTAGGGTTCTCGGAAGCGTTATTCCTCGACGCATCAGGTCACCTTTCGGAGGCAAGCACGAGCAATATCGTGTTAGTGATCGACGAAGTGGCGGTGACTCCGGGGTTGACCACCGGGTGTTTGCCGGGGATCACTCGTTCAGTTCTGCTCGAACTCGGGTTAGTCATTGAGGCTGAAATTGACGTAAAGGATTTGGAGCAAGCGAGTTCGGCGGCGTTGTTATCCAGTACTAGGGGGGTCCAGCCGATTCACTCTGCCGCTGTTGGTGGTTCGGAATGGATATTTGACGTCTCATGTGATCGATTGCAATTAATGGGCGACTCTTATCTGGCTCGCGTTAGATTCGAAAAAGAAAGTTGGGCGAGACTCCCGAAGGAATCCCGCCCAACCTAATATTCTCTCTTGTGTTTAACGCCCGGTGTAGTTACGGGCAGTTTTGAACGGTTGCCACTGTCCGGAGATCCCGGGTGCTTTACCGATCACTGTGCAGGTGCCCTTGTTCTTGATCTTTAAGGTGACTGAACCGTTATTCGGGTAAAGCAATTTGCAGTGCTTCTTGCCGGGTTTCTTGATCTTCCAGGTGATGTTCTGGCCGGCATTAGTGTCCTGCTGATTTGGGGATTCCAGAACGAGTACGCGCTTGACCTTGTAGCGGCCTGAAGGTGGTGCCGAAAGGGTTGCTGTTTGGGTTCCTGGAACGAGGTTGATCGTGTAGTTATAGGTGACTCCGGCGTAGCCGTTGCCTCCGGGTGAAGTGGCCTTCATGTTGCAGGCCCCTGTGCCAGCGTTGACGGTCAACGTGAGACCGGTTATCTGGCAAGGTCCAGTTTCACTCAACGATACGGGAGCACCAGAGAGCGTGCTTGCCTGGAACGCAAAGTTGGAACCATTACCCATGTTGTAGCTGCCACCATTGGTCCAAGGTCCCCAACCTGGCTGCACGAGAGTGATTACGTCGGTTGCTGCAGGTGCACTGTTAACGGTGATCGTCTCTGAGGTTGATCCTGAGCCACCTGTGTTCGTCGTGTAGTTGGCACCAAGAGTGATCTTGCCTGCAATGTTGGGGGTCCAAGTAAATGAAGCCTTACCATTGCTAATTGGGATTGAAGCGCTGATTGGTGCGCCATTAACGGTGAAGCCAACTGAACCTTGGGTGTTGGATGGGAACACTGACGCTGTCAGTACAACCGGAGTGTTGAGGTTCATGGTGGGCGGTGCGGAAATGGAAATCGTGTTTCCACTCGGCGTCGCGATTACCGAGTCTTGAATCGATGTTGATCCGGTAGCCAGACTTCCTGCTGAAGGAATGTAGGTCGCAATGAAGAAATATGTTCCAGCAGTCGGTGGAGTCCAACGGAAATATGCGTAGGACTGACCCGATGCCGGACCATTAGTGAGTCCCATCGTGGTGATTGTCGCGTTGTTTGCATCTGTGATGCGAACTTGACCAGGTGGGTTGTACTGGCTGCCGCCAGAACTGGTAACGGTCGCTGTGATCGTTATTGACTTACCCAGGGTCGCTGTGTTGGGAGCGGCGATAGTTGTCGTAGTGGCAACAACTCCACCGACGTTGAGAGTGACCGTGTTGGAAATTCCTTCGCCTGTATTTTGGTCAGCGACTAACAGGTTAAGGGTTTGGGTATTGGTCGGTGTGACAAATGTGAAGAGCGCGCTGGGGTCGCCTAATCCGGCAGTCTGGTAGGCATAGCCTTGGCCGTTTGTGTCCTCGAGAACCAGGTTGCCAGCAGGTGGATTGGGAAGGGTGAATGTGACCTGCTGTGAGGGATTGGCACTTGATGGCCCGGTGAGGGTTCCAGCGGCCTGTGCAGCTGGGCTGCCAATTGCGATAGCACCCGTTACGAGGGTGAGACTGGCCAACACACCAATTGTGCGGCGCAGATGGGAAGACAACTTCATCAACCTACTCCTTTGTACATGCAGATCCTGCATGTGTTGATTTGAATATTTGCTTAAACGTAACCCGTAAATACATGAATCCATGTATTTCCCGGCGGCAGTTGACTGTTTCGGCGCTGCTGCCGAATGGCCTTGTAGGTTGCGTAGTACGGTTAAGCGCTGTTCCGGGCGATTGGCTCAGTGGTAGAGCACTCGCTTCACACGCGAGGGGTCACTGGTTCGAACCCAGTATCGCCCACCGGAAATGACGTGGAAATTGGAAAATTGGAGGAATCCCGTGCAGGTCACAGTCGTAGAAGAAGCTGGATCACGGGTCGCTGAGCTTGAAGCTGGTACCAGCGCTGTGGAACTGTTCCCCAAGCAGAGCGGGGTTGTTGCTGCGAGAGTGAATGGTGTGACGGTTGATCTGGTTGCTCCCTTGAGTGAAGGTGACACGGTCAGCGGTGTTCACATTTCCAGTCCAGAAGGTTTGTCAATCCTGCGTCACTCGGCGGCTCACGTTGCCGCTCAGGCCACCCAGAATCTGATCCCGACCGCCAAATTGGGAATTGGACCACCCATCACTGACGGGTTTTATTACGAGTTTGATCTTCCCGAGCCACTCAAGCCTGAGGATTTAGTGGCGATTGAAAAAGAGATGGTGAGCATCATTAAATCTCGCCAAAAATTTAGTCGGCGAGTTGTTACGCGAGATGAGGCTCTTTCTGAATTGGCTCATGAGCCATACAAATTGCGACTTATTGGTGCTGATTCGGGCGCACAGGTCCTTGACCCCGAGGTCATGGAAGTTGGCGGGTCCGAACTCACGATTTATGACAACGTTGATGCAAAGACCGGTGAAACCTGCTGGGGTGATTTATGTCGCGGACCACACGTACCTGACACGTCTTATATTCCCCAGAATGCCGTGAAGGTCATGCGCTCCTCTGCCGCTTACTGGTTGGGGGATCAAAAGCAGGAGTCACTGCAAAGACTTTATGGAACAGCGTGGGCGAGCAAGGAAGATTTGCGGGCGTACCTCGAATTTCTGGCAGAAGCTGAAAAGCGAGACCACCGCAAATTAGGCACCGAGCTGGACTTGTTCTCCTTCCCTGAAGAAGTCGGGTCTGGCTTGGCGGTCTTCCACCCCAAAGGCGGAATCGTTCGCCGGGTCATGGAGGACTACTCCCGCAAGCGGCACGAAGAAGCGGGTTACGAGTTTGTGAATACCCCGCATATAACTAAAGCTGCACTTTTTGAACAATCTGGTCACCTTGATTGGTATGCAGACGGAATGTATCCACCCATGCATCTCGATGCGGAGTATCACCCTGATGGACAATTAAAACGTCAAGGGGCGGATTACTATCTCAAGCCAATGAACTGCCCCATGCATAACCTGATCTTCTCAGCGCGCGGACGTTCCTACCGTGAATTGCCATTGCGTCTCTTTGAATTCGGCACCGTTTATCGGTATGAGAAATCAGGGGTTGTGCACGGACTCACACGCGCCCGCGGGTTCACTCAGGACGATGCACATATTTATTGCACCCTGGAGCAACTTCCCGGCGAGTTAAACTCTCTCTTGGACTTTGTGCTGGGGCTGCTGCGCGACTACGGATTGACCGATTTCTACTTGGAACTATCGACTAAGAATCCCGAAAAGTGCGTTGGTACGGATGAAGAGTGGGAGGTTGCCACCGAGTTCCTGCGCCTTGCTGCGGAAAAGCAAAACCTTGAACTGGTACTCGACGAAGGTGGTGCAGCGTTTTACGGCCCCAAGATTTCGGTACAGGCAAGAGACGCAATCGGTCGCACCTGGCAAATGTCAACGATTCAAGTTGACTTCCAGTTGCCCCAACGCTTTGACCTTGAGTACCAAGGGTCTGACGGTGTTAAGCAACGACCGATCATGGTGCACCGGGCGCTTTTTGGCTCAATTGAGCGTTTCTTCGCTGTGTTATTGGAGCACTATGCGGGCGCGTTCCCGCCGTGGCTGGCTCCCGTGCAGGTCGAAGGGATTCCGATCTCGGACGCTCACGTTGACTACCTTGAAGGTGTTGCATTGCAAATGCGGGCAGAGGGGATTCGCATCGAAGTGGATTCATCCGATGACCGCATGCAGAAAAAGATTCGTAACGCACAGAAACAGAAAGTTCCGTTCATGCTGATTGCGGGGGACGAGGATGTTGCGGCCGGTGCTGTTTCATTCCGGTACCGGGATGGAACGCAAAAAAACGGCGTGTTGATCGCCGATGCGATTGCAGAGATCACTTCTGCTATCGCTGATCGGGTTCAGGTCTAACGTGACCCAGTCGTGGGATCGGATTTACACACCGCACAGGTTGGAATACTTGCGTGGTGGCAACAATCCTGACCGCTGCCCGTTTTGCGCCGCACCCGACTTGGATGGAAGCGAAGAACTCGATCTGGTTGCCCATCGGGGTGCATTCGCGTATGTCGTCATGAATTTGTATCCCTACAACGCGGGTCACATTCTGATTTGCCCTTACCGCCATGTCGCGGACTACACCGATTTAACCGACTTAGAGCGTGATGAAATCGCTAGGCTCACGCAGGAGGCCATGGAGACGTTGCGAGTGGTGTCTGGGGCGCAAGGCTTCAACCTCGGTATGAATCAGGGATCGATTTCAGGTGCGGGGATTGCAGCGCACCTGCATCAACATGTTGTTCCTCGCTGGGGCGGGGATGCCAACTTCATGCCGATTATTGGTGAGACAAAAGTGTTGCCGCAACTACTTACTCAAACACGTGATCTATTGCAAGAGGGTTGGATTTCGCGCGCTGAATAAGTGAGCCGGGAACGAGTTCTGTGCGTGTTTTGACAACAACTACTTCACCCTGGACCGCTGTGTGTTGTTGCTCACCTCGGCTTCCGGTGATCTGCTGAATCTCGATCTGCGTTTCGTGAGCGTAGTAGGCACCGAGGGTGAGTTCCCCTTGCCACACGCGCACCGAGTTGTTGGTAAGTGCGGTTGCAATGAGTTCCGATGTATCCGATTGGGTTGGTGTCCACGAATGGCTGTCGAGTTCCGTGGCGAACTGCGCCAATTCACTAATTCCAATTGGCCCCTCGATCGCAAACACTGGAATAATTTCGCTTCGGGCGGCTGCCGTTAAGAGTTCCTCACGCAATTGGTCGGCGGAATCAAAGCCGTGGGCTAAAACGGACCGGGTAAGAGTGTCGTCTGTGCTGGTAACAACTACCGCATTTGTGAGTGCCTCAAGGTGGGATTCGATCAAGTCGTAGTGGCCAGATTCAAGTTCGTGAGTAGTTGTTGTTCCCTGCTCGTCTTGGATTCGGATCTCTAGGTCGACCAGGTCCAAAATTGCGTTGACCAAAGGTTCTTCCCCGTCAACTGACTCAGCAAGAACCGGCAGTGTGATGGCAACTGCGTGGTGTCCCTGATCCATGACACGTGAAATGACGGCCAAAGTTTCGTCGAAGTTTGCCCTTGGTGCATCAAGTCCGGTAATCGCGACCATGAGTGGGTGGTGTTGGGCGACCTCTTGGGCCCGTGCGATTGATTCTGCGTCTATTCCCGCCGAGCTGTCGACCACAAGGAGTGCGATATCAGCGCCCCAACAGATAAATGAGCCAAGTGCGAAAGGGGAAAACTGTTCGGGTAGTGCGGGAAACGCGTTCAGGGAAACCATTGCCCCGAATGTGATTGTCGAGTCAGCCGTATTTTCGCCCACAATGTGTGCTTCTTGGAAGTTTCTGTACCTGTTGAGTCTTTGGGACAGGTGTTGTGCGAGAAGTGGATCGGTCGCAAGCACTGCGATTGATGCATTGTTTGGCACGGGCGGACGGTAGCATCCACGCAATGCTCAATAACCCTAAAGCACGCAAGGCGGTCAGCGGGCTGCTTGACCCGCCCGCAAAACTTCTACTGCGCCTACGGATCTCACCCGATGCGGTGACGGTTGTTGGCACTTTGGGCGCGGTTGCCGTGTCGGTTGTGTTTCTGGCCCAAGGCAGTTTCGTGCTGGGCGTTATAGGAGTGGTTGTGTTCGCGCTGGCCGACCTGCTTGACGGTGCTATGGCGCGGATGAAGGGCACGAGCGGTCCTTGGGGTAATTTTCTTGACGCGTCCTTGGATCGGGTAGCTGACGGCGCAATTTTCGGATCGGTGGCTTTCTGGGCGGCTACGAGTGGGGAAATGTGGCTGGCTGCAGGCACGCTCATTGCACTTGTTGCAGGTCAGGTCACGAGTTACACGAAGGCTCGAGCAGAGGCCGTCGGAGCGGAAGCAAACGTTGGAATTGTTGAACGGGCTGAACGTCTAATTGCGATCCTTGCTGCGTTGTTTCTCTCAGGTGTTGGTGTCCCGTGGGTTCTCGACATTGTGGTTTGGGCGCTCGCAATCCTTGGTTTGGCGACCGTAGTGCAGCGGATGGTCCATGTACGCAAGCAACTCAAGCCTCGTAGTGACAACTCGTAGCGGGATTAAATAGTGGCAAATTCACAAGCCGTCATTGACTCGGCAACCAATTGGGCGTACGCCGCTGGCTGGGCCGCGACTAAACGGATGCCTGAACGTGCGGCGCAACAGGTTTTTCGGACGGCGGCGGACACTTTGTGGTGGCAGAACGCAGGTGGTGTGGATCAACTGAACAAAAATTTGTTAAGGGTTCGACCCGATTTAGATGCCAACGAGTTGAACACACTCAGCAGGGCTGGGATGCGCAGCTACATGCGGTACTGGTGTGAAGCATTCCGTCTGCCCAAAATGCAACCAGAACAGATCAATGAACGATTCGAGTTACGCGGCGTGGAACTCTTGGACGCAGCCCTTGACAGCGGCACTGGAGCGCTTATGATCCCCGGACACATGGCGAACTGGGACCTGGCAGGTGCCTGGGCCACACAGCGGTACGGTCAACTAACAACGGTCGCGGAGCGTTTAAAACCTGAGAAACTCTTTGACCAGTTTGTGTCCTACCGCGAGTCACTGGGAATGGAAGTGCTTCCGCTCGGAGATCCAGATGTGATGCGTAATTTGATAGAGCGCTTACGCGCCGGCGGATTGGTTGCGTTACTGGGGGATCGCGACATTTCGCGTAATGGCCTTGAAGTCGACTTCTTTGGTGAGAAAGCATCCTTCCCTGCGGGTCCGGCAACCCTCGCGCTCGTGACGGGAGCGCCGCTGTACCCGGTCACCATGCACTATGAAGGCCCACGGACGATTGGGGTTGTGCACGAGCGAATCTCCATCCCGCAGGAGTTGCCCAAAGTCGAACGGGTCGCACACATGACACAACAGATTGCTAGTGCCTTTGAGTTGGGGATCTACGCACACCCTGAGGATTGGCACATGCTGCAAAAGATTTGGGTTTCCGACAGGGGTAAGCGGTGACCATTAAGAAAATAGGACTTGTGTGCCCGTACTCGTGGGACGTCCCTGGGGGTGTTCGCAGCCACGTTGCCGATCTGGCTTTGACCCTGCAGATTAAGGGTTACGAAGTGAGCGTGCTGGCACCGGTTGAGGATCCAGATGCATTGCCGGACTACGTAGTTGACGGAGGTCGACCCACTGCGGTTTCCTACAATGGGGCAGTCGCACGGATGAGTTTCGGGGTTCGTGCAACGCGAAGGGTTCGCCAGTGGATCCGAGAGGGCGAATTTGATGTTGTTCACATTCACGAACCACTTGCGCCAAGTGCATCCCTGCTGACCTGCTGGGCGGCACGTGGACCACTCGTAGCCACCTGGCACTCCTCACATGAGCGTTCGCGAGTGCTTTCTGCCGGGTACTACGTTGCCCAAACCGCAATGGAAAAACTTCGTGGTCGGATCGCGGTCAGCGAAGCGGCGCGTGAAACTCTCGTCCGTCACATAGGCGGTGATGCCGTACTCATCCCTAACGGTGTTCGCGTCGCAGATTTTCGGGATCAAGAAAGTTTCTCTTTGGAAGGAACTCAAAAAATTCTGTTCCTGGGCAGGATAGACGAACCACGCAAAGGACTCGCGGTCCTACTCGAGGCATTGCCACATGTATTCGCTGAACTCGGCCGTTGTGAAGTAATTGTTGCCGGCCCCGGCGACCCAGAGGAGTTCAATGAACTCATTGATCCAGACTGGCGTGATCGGGTTCGCTTTGTTGGATCAATTTCCGACGAAGAAAAGAGGCGGACGTTGCGTCAAGTAGATCTCTATGTTGCACCGCATACTGGAGGGGAGTCCTTCGGTATCGTCTTGGCCGAAGCCATGGCAGCGGGAACAGCAGTTATTGCGTCGGATCTACCCGCATTCGAGCGGGTGCTGCAGTCAGGTAAGGCGGGCAGGCTATTCCCTGTTGGGGACTCAAACACTCTAGGACGCGAGATCGTCGAGTTGTTGACCCATCCACAGCAGCGACAAGAGTTGGTTGAGGCTGGAAATATTCGCGTCATGGACTTTGATTGGGATCGTGTAGTTGAAGACGTCATAGCGGTCTATGAAGCAGTGCATTTACCCGGTGAAAAAGTGGAAGAAGACTTACGAGGTCAAGTTGTGGGACGCCTCGCCGGCAGGTTATCTCGCGAGACGCAGGAGCAACAATGACTTTCTGGCTGGTGGTGATTATTGCCGCGGTCCTGTTAGCGGCCATCTTGGCTTTCTACTTAAACATGACAGCTGGACGAATCGACCGGCTGCACAGGCGGATTGACGTTGCGCTCCTTTCACTTGATTCGCACTTGCTTCGAAGATCAGGCGTGACACTTGAATTGGCCGCCAGCGGCTTTCTCGACCCCGCGTCCTCTCTGCTTATTTCCGAAGCGGCGCAGGCAGCCCGACTCTCTACGGATCTTTCCTCGACGCAGCGTGACACGGCAGAGTCTGAACTCACAGTTGCTTTGAATGCCGTTCTGGACCACGAGGAGATCGAGTTCATTGAGAGCGAAATCGCTGGACGAGAGATTCTTGCCGAGTTCACTGCCTCGGCAAAGCGAGTAGAACTCTCGCGTCGCTTTCTTAACGATGCAGTCCGGGCTTGTGTGCAATTAAGAACCCAGCGTTCAGTCAGGTGGTTCCACTTGGCCGGACACACGCCGATTCCTCACACCCGTGAGATATTCGACCATGTTGAGTTGACCCAGCGATCGTAGGTCCGGAAATGCCAACTCGGTATGGTTCGCCTATTATTAGAGTGTTGTTATTAGGGTGTTGTATTTACAAGAAAGTTAGTCACTTTAGTTTTGGTCATGAAACAGGATTCATCTAACGGGCACTTCAATCTATGAGGACGGCAAGCATGTCGAGTGAAATCAGTACCGGAACCACCCGTGTAAAGCGCGGAATGGCCGAAATGCTCAAGGGCGGCGTGATCATGGATGTGGTCAACGTTGAGCAAGCACAGATTGCGCAAGACGCGGGGGCTGTGGCAGTTATGGCGCTCGAGCGGGTCCCTGCAGATATTCGCGCAGAAGGCGGCGTTAGCCGCATGTCCGATCCAGACATGATTGACGCCATTAGGGCAGCGGTAAGTATCCCCGTTATGGCGAAGGCTCGGATCGGACATTTCGCTGAAGCTCAAGTTTTGGAATCCCTAGGTGTTGACTACATCGACGAGTCGGAAGTTCTCTCACCCGCCGACTACGCACATCACATCGATAAGTGGAAGTTCACGATTCCTTTCGTGTGTGGCGCTACCAACTTGGGTGAAGCACTACGTCGACTCACCGAGGGTGCAGCCATGATTCGCTCAAAGGGTGAAGCGGGTACCGGAGACGTGTCGAATGCGGTTACGCACATGCGCAAAATTCGCTCCGAAGTACTCAAACTCTCGTCAATGGCACCTGACGAGCTCTTTGTTGCTGCAAAAGAATTGCAAGCTCCCTATGACCTTGTGGCCGAAGTTGCCCGAACGGGCTCGCTGCCCACCGTCTTGTTCACGGCTGGTGGTATTGCAACTCCAGCAGATTGTGCGCTCATGATGCAGTTGGGAGCCGACGGAGTTTTCGTGGGTAGTGGGATCTTCAAGTCAGGTAATCCGGCGGAGAGGGCAGCCGCAGTTGTTCAGGCGACAATGCACTTCGATAACCCTGACGTTGTCGCAAAAGTAAGTCGCGGATTGGGCGAGGCAATGGTGGGGATCAACGTTGCGGACATCCCCGTTCACCACCGACTCGAAGATCGTGGCTGGTAACACTCCGTGAAGTCGGTTCCCGTAGTTGGGGTGCTGGCAATTCAAGGTGGAGTCCGCGAGCACTTACTGTCTTTGGAAAAAGCGGGTGCCAAATCTGTCACCGTCAAGACGTTGCGACAGTTGGGTGAGGTTGACGCGCTCGTGATCCCTGGCGGTGAGTCTACGACCATTGACAAGCTTGCTCGCAAATTCGGCTTGTTGGAGTACATGCGTGAAGCCCGGGCGGCAGGAATGCCCATGTATGGTTCTTGTGCGGGCATGATCATGCTCGCTGACCACATCCTGGGAGCGATAACAGACCAAGAATCGGTCGGGGGCCTTGACATCACGGTAGAGCGCAATGCATTTGGGCGTCAGAGCGAGTCCTTTGAAACGGGTATTTCCATCACAGGGATTCGTGAGCCAGAGCGGGAGTTCGAGGGAGTCTTTATTCGAGCTCCGTGGGTGAATTCCGCAGGCGAGTCCATTGAAGTAATCGCAAAGGTAAATTCAGGTGTTCACACGGGTAGGATCGTTGCGGTGCGAAGTGACACGTTGCTGGCGACGTCATTTCACCCGGAACTAACCGCGGACTCCAGGGTTCACGAACTATTTGTCGAGATGGTGAGGAAAGCATGAGTGGGCATTCCAAGTGGGCAACCACCAAACACAAAAAGGCTGTCATTGATGCCCGGCGCGGGAAACTCTTCGCGAAGTTGATCAAAAACATTGAGGTGGCGGCTCGACAGGGCGGCGGGGACCTCGAGGGAAATCCCACACTGTTTGATGCTGTGCAAAAAGCACGTAAGAATTCGGTCCCCCTGGACAATATTGAACGGGCTGTTAAGCGTGGCTCGGGTGCAGAAACAGGTGGAGCCGACTGGCAGACAATCATGTACGAGGGTTACGGTCCCGGTGGAGTCGCGGTTCTCGTGGAATGCCTCACCGACAATCGCAATCGGGCGGCCTCGGATGTTCGAGTCGCAATGACCCGAAACGGCGGATCTATGGCAGACCCTGGCAGTGTTTCGTATCTATTTGGACGCAAGGGCGTTGTGATTGTGAACAAAGAATCCGAAGGAAATATCGTCACGGAGGATCAAATCCTCGACGCAGTACTTGAAGTGGGCGCGGAAGAAGTCAATGACCATGGTGAAGCATTTGAGGTTGTCTCTGAGGCAACCGATGTTGTTGCAGTCCGTACTGCACTTCAAGGCGTGGGAATTGATTACGAATTCGCAGAGGCAACCTTCATGCCCAGCATGACTGTGCCAATGGACGAAGAAGGCGCACTTCAATTATTTCGCATGTTGGAAGCACTCGAGGACAGCGACGACGTGCAAAACGTTTACGCTAACTTTGACATCTCCGACGACATTATGGAAAAGATCGGATAGCTATGGCCGCTGAATCTGTTGGCAAACAGTTGCGCGGTTGGGATGCTGCCACATTTCGCACGGCTAGCGGAGATCCGAGTATGCGCTCCACGGTGGTTGCCATGGCAATCCTGGAGTCGGCACCGAACTGGGACCGGTTACGTGCCAGGCTTGAACGGCTTACGCTTTTCGTGCCAGAGCTACGCATGCGTCCGCTTTACGGCATGGTTGGTTTCTCGGCACCTCGATTGAGCGTTGACCCTGATTTTGATCTTGACTTCCACGTTCGTCGGTACCGATTACCTGAAGGCGGCAGCTGGACTGACCTGCTCGCAGACGCTCGCCGGATCAGTTTGAGCGATTTTGATCAGAACAGGCCACTGTGGGAGGCAACCCTTGTTGAGGGTTTACCCAATGGGCATAGTGCATTTCTTCTAAAATTGCATCACTCAATCGCAGACGGTGCGGCCACGGTCATGATCGCGCTGACACTGTTCGAATTCGGCGTGGACACCAATCCAGAAGAACCTGTACCACCAGAAGCGCCCGTGGGTTTCGACGTCAGTTGGCAAGATGTTTTCCGGGCCAACTCAATGGACAATCTCTCCCGCGTGGTTGACGGAACAAAGGGGTTGTTGGGCACTGCCCTACGGCTTGCCAAAACATCCCTGACCGACCCATCTTTGGCTTTCGAAAAAACAGTTGAGACCGTGGGGTCGATCACGCGGGCGGCAACGGTCTACGACGCACCGCTTTCCCCGCTACTGACAGCCCGTGGATCCACCTACACTTTTGGAACTTTGGAGTTCCCATTTGAAGAGATTCGACAGGCTGCCAAGTCACGCGGACTCAGCGTCAACGACGCCTTTATGGCGGCGGTCATGACTGGCATGCAGACCTATCACGCCCGTCATGGCAGTTCGGCGCAGGAACTGCGCGTCAATGTGCCCATCTCCCTTCGCGGTGATGCTGGAGACCGAAGTGGGCAGGCAGCCAATGCGGTGGCTATTGCACGTTTTCCCATGCAAGTAGCGGGACAGTCAGCTGTCGAACTCATGAATCAAGCACATGAACTTGTGGCCAAGTGGCGAAGCGAACCCGCCATGCGACTCGCGGACCCACTCGCCGAAGTTAGTTGGTTCGTTCCAATCCCGATGCTGGCTTCGGTTGCCCGAGCGTCCGACATCACGACCAGCAACGTTCCCGGTCCGCCCATCCCGATCTACCTGGCAGGTAGCCGCATGATCGCCGTCTACCCACTAGTTGCCACCATCGGTGCGGCGGTCAATGTCACCATGGTCACTTATGATTCGAAAGCGTTTATTGGAGTGTCAACCGACGACAGGGCAATTGGTGACCATGTGGATTTAATGCATGATCTCCGCGCGGGCTTCCATGCCGTGACACTCGCGGGAGATACCCTCTAAACGCACGTCGGATCAAGCTGGTGCGCTGTTGGCACGAGGCACCGCCAGGGCAACGAGTGAAAGAGGATTCATGCGCGTACTGGGAATCGATCCAGGTCTCACCCGCTGCGGTGTAGCCGTGATCGACGGGACCCCCGGACGCCCGGTTCAGGCACATCATGTGGGTGTTATCACTACTCCCGCTGACAGTGAATTATGTGATCGACTCACCACCATTTACGAGCAACTCACCCTGCTGATCGAAAAATTCTCACCTGAAGTGATTGCTATCGAACGAGTATTTAGTCAACAGAACGTGCGTTCGGCTATGTCAACCGCGCAGGCGGCCGGGATCGGACTACTTCTGGCTGGGCAGAGAGGAATTAGTGTCGGCATGCACACTCCGACCGAAGTGAAAGCCGCAGTGACCGGAAATGGGCGTGCTGACAAAAATCAAGTAACCCTGATGGTGACAAAAATCGCCCGACTCAAGGCCGCGCCGAAACCAGCCGATGCAGCCGACGCACTTGCGATTGCAATCACTGCGGCGTGGCGCGGAAGTGCGTCGAAGAAGTACGAAGATGCCAAGAATCAAGTCGGGCGAAGGGCTATGTCTAAATGATTACATTTATTCGTGGTGCAGTGTGGAAGATCGGCCCAGATTTTGTTGTGGTCGATACGGGTGATCAAGGTATTAAGGTCTTATGTCCACCGACGGCAGCAATTTCAATGCGCGTGGGTGATTCCATTTTTTTGCACACTGCGCTAATCGTGCGGGAGGATTCATGGACGCTGTACGGCTTTGCTGAGGAAGAACAGTGTGCAATGTTTGACCTCGTGCAAACAGTCACGGGGATTGGGCCACGCATTGCCCTGGGAGTTGTGGCTACCCTTTCACCCGGTGAGTTCGCCCACGCAATTAGTTCTGAGGATCTGGGAGCATTGACGGCAATCTCGGGAATCGGAAAGAAGGGCGCATCCCGCATGGTTCTTGAACTTAAAGACAAGGTTATCGCCACCGACACACTTAATCCTGCCGCTTCACGCGCTAAACGGTCACAAGGCTGGCGAGTTCCAGTCGGCGCCGGCCTGGCATCACTTGGTTGGACTAGCAGGGAAGCAGAAGCGGCAATGGAAACGGTCGCCGTTGACTATCCAGATCTAGCGGGTGCACCCGAGCCGGACGTTGGCGAACTTCTCAAGGCCTCACTTCGATCACTGGATCGCTCATGAGCGAGTCACTAGTTTTTTCTGAGTCCAGTGACGACGACCTTGAAGTGGAAGGCGCATTGCGACCAACAACGCTGGGGGAGTTTATTGGCCAAGATCGGGTAAAAGCACAGTTAGGTTTGGTCCTTGAAGCCGCAAACCGTCGCGGGGGAGTGTGCGATCACGTTCTGCTCAGCGGACCGCCCGGACTGGGCAAAACAACCTTGGCCACCATTATTGCTACCGAGCTTGGTGCTCCCGTTCGGTTAACTTCAGGTCCGGCACTTCAGCACGCGGGTGATGTTGCGGCCGTGCTGTCCAGTCTGCAACCGGGCGAAGTTCTTTTCCTCGACGAAATCCACCGGACAGCACGTGCAGCCGAAGAAATGCTGTATCTCGCCATGGAGGATTTTCGTGTGGACGTCATGGTGGGTAAAGGTCCCGGTGCTACTGCAATTCCCATTGATATTGCCCCATTCACGTTAGTTGGGGCTACCACTCGCGCGGGGCTGTTGCCATCGCCGCTTCGGGATCGTTTCGGGTTCACCGCGCATCTTGATTTCTATGAAAGCGCCGATTTGGCCACGATCATCCACCGAAGTGCACTGTTATTGGGAGTGGAACTGAGTGTGGACGGGGCAACTGAACTTGCTGGGCGCTGCAGGGGAACACCCAGAATTGCCAACCGACTACTTCGCCGGGTAAGGGACTGGGCTCAAGTTCACGGAACCGGAGTGGTGGACCTGGATGCGGCACGAAGCGCTCTTGAACTCTATGAAGTGGACTCGCTCGGCCTAGACAGAATCGACCGGGCCCTCCTAGACGTCCTTATTAACCGCTTCAATGGCGGACCCGTGGGGCTTTCAACTCTGGCTGTAGCTGTTGCCGAGGAACCGGAAACGATTGAGTCGGTGAGCGAGCCTTTCCTTGTTCGACTCGGCCTCCTCGCGCGGACTCCACGTGGTCGGGTTGCGACCGATGCGGCATGGCGCCATCTGGGAGTCGTCGGTGCACCGAAAGACGTTCTGGGACAGGAATCATTCGAGTTGCCACTGTGAACTCACCCGAAAAGACTCGCCGAAAGCGTGAACGGGTAGCCTTCGACAACAGATGACGTGGACTGAACAGTTCACCAAGTGATCGACATAGGAGTGTCATGGATATTCTCAGCCTCGCCCCCATCCTTTTATTAGTCGTGGCCTTTTATTTTCTGTTGATCCGACCGCAAAAAAACCGGCAAAAGAAGCACACCGAAATGGTCAACGCTGTTGAGCCAGGCACAGAAGTCATGACAACCGCTGGAATTTTTGGCACGGTGCGCGAAGTAACCGATGAAAATCTCAGTCTGGAAATTGCTCCCGGAACGGTGATTCGGATCCTTCCCGCCGCCATTTCCAAGGTAATCCACCCGTCTTTGCCTCCCATGGACGACGCAGAGTAGATTTCGTGTCTTGTGCGGGAGCAATCCCGTATCTGGTTTCACCGATAAAGGAGCTCCGTGGCAACACCAGCGAAAACGCGTCCCTGGCGCTTACTGTCACTTCTCATATTTATTTTTTTGGGTTTCTCCGTGTGGGCCTTTTTCCCGGGCACAGACAGCTCGATTCGACTAGGTCTGGATCTTCAGGGGGGAACCCAAGTGGTTCTGGTTCCCAAGGCAGTTGCCGAGGGCGCGGAAATCACCGAAGAACAACTTGCTCAAACTGTTGAGATCCTCCGGGCGCGGGTCAACGGCTTGGGCGTCGCTGAAGCGGAAGTGACAACCCAGGGTTCTGGAAGCGGCTCGGCAATTGTGGTGTCTGTTCCGGGGCTCAATCAAGATCGAATTGTGGAGCTAGTTCAGCAAACCGCGCTCCTTGATTTCCGGCCCGTGTGGAATGTATACGGCCCAACACCTGCACTACCGGTGGAGGGAGCGGCACAGGTAACAGCAATCCCCCCGGTGCAAGCAACTGACAACTCACCAGAATTCCAAGCACAACTCGCCGCTTTGGACTGTACCGATCCGGTCGTAACAGCCGGTGGCACGCCAGACGATCCCGAGAAGTGGCTGGCTACGTGTGAACAAACGGGTGTAACCAAGTACTCCTTGCAACCGGCATTTATCAAGGGGACCAACGTCACCGACGCGACCGCGCAACTCCCACAGGGTGGGGTTACCTGGGTGGTAAGTCTTGAGTTTGATTCAGAAGGTGCTTCGGCGCTGGCCAGTGCATCAACGGAACTAAGCGCATTGCCCGAGTGTGGCTCTGGAGCGGAACCATGTAATGCCTTTGCGATTGTACTTGACGGGGTCGTTGTTTCGGCTCCGCGATTCAATGAGGCCATTCTGGGTGGGCAGGCCCAAATCGAAGGTAACTTCACCCCTCAAGAGGCTAAAGACTTGGCAAGTGTTCTCAAGTTTGGAGCATTGCCGCTCACACTGGAGCCGGTAGACGTCACCACGATTTCGCCGACGGTAGGTAATGACCAGCTAATAGCCGGGCTGATCGCTGGAGGAATTGGCCTGATTCTGGTCATGATGTATCTACTCTTCTACTATCGAGTTTTGGGATTAGTGGCCGGTGCGTCTTTGATCGTTGCAGGTGGTTTGGTTTACTCAATTTTCGTTGTGTTGAGCAAGACAATTGGTTTGACTCTGACATTAGCCGGTGTTGCAGGCGCAATCGTGGCGATTGGTATCACGGCGGATTCATTCATTGTCTACTTTGAGCGAATCCGAGACGAAATCCGCGACGGCAAGTCGCTGCGACAGGCATGTGACACGGGTTGGATCAGGGCGCGCAGGACCTTGTTGGCTGCCGACTTTGTCTCGATACTTGCTGCAGCCGTTCTTTACCTCCTGTCCGTGGGAAGTGTCCGAGGATTCGCCTTTGTTCTTGGGCTAACCACTTTGATTGACGTGCTTGTCGCCTTCTGGTTCACCCATCCGGTCACTGTGCTCTTGGGTCGCAGCCAATTTATGCAAAATGGATCTCGCTGGACAGGACTAGATCCAAGTCGTCTGGGCGGCGTGAGCGTTGCTGATGCACTCGCGGGCAAATCCCGTCGTAAGCGAAGGGATGAACCCGAATGAGCAAACTCACAGTAATTGGACAGCGGCTATATCGCGGCGATGTCTCCATTAACTTTGTTGGGCGTTGGAAGACATGGTATGTAATCAGTGGAATTATTTTGCTAATCAGCGTTGGAGCGCTACTTGGACGCGGGCTTAACTTGGGTATCGAATTTAAAGGAGGGGCGGACTTCTCCCTACCTTCAGCAACGTGTTCGGTTGAAGAAGCCAGGACAGTGTCTGAAGACGCTACGGGAGCGCAAACCATTGTGACGATTACGGGTTCGGGAACCGTGAGGGTGCAGACCGAGACACTCACGCCCGAAGCGTCCTCAGTGCTTGCGGGCCAATTGGCCGACGCCTGTGGGATTTCAAAGGATGACATCAAGTATCAAGTGGTTGGCCCCACGTGGGGTGCAGAAATTTCTGCAAAGGCGCTACAAGGTCTGGTCGTGTTCCTTTTGCTCGTGACACTCTTCCTTACCTTGTACTTTGAGTGGCGCATGGCGGTTGCCGCACTGGTTGCCTTAGCACACGACCTTCTTATCACGATTGGTGTTTACGCCTTGATTGGTCTTGAGGTCACACCGGCTACCGTGATTGGGCTGCTGACTATTTTGGGGTATTCGCTGTACGACACGGTAGTGGTCTTCGACAAAGTAAAGGAAAATACGCGCGGAATCACCGGGCAATCGGTGCTGACCTACAACGAGTCGGCCAACTTGGCGGTTAACCAGACACTTGTCCGGTCGATCAATACATCGATCGTTGCACTCTTGCCGGTTCTCTCAATTATTTTCGTCGGAGCATTCCTGCTAGGTGCTGGAACACTTCTGGACCTTGCAGTTGCGCTCGCTATCGGAATGGCCGCTGGAACGTATTCGTCGATCTTCGTTGCCACCCCGGTCCTTGCTCAACTCAAGTCGGCCACACCGGAGATGAAAGCCCTTGCGACCCGTGTCAATGCTCGTCGTTCACAGGCACAAAAAAAGAGTGCCGACCTCGGTGAAGAAGTCCCCAGTGTTGACCAGCTGGTGACAGCGCGAACACAGAATGCAGTTGATAGAGCACAGCCAAGAAAGGTTCCGCGATCTAAGCGCAAGAAAAGTTAGACCTAATGCCTCAATAGGGTGAACGCGTTTACAATAGTAATTACTCGTGTTGCCAAGGAGGGAAAATGTCAGAGGACCTAGTTGCTCCGCAGCCCCTCACGCCCAGCACGGGTCCATCTGTGAGTGGGTCTCAGAGTGGGTCTCAGAGTGGGTCCGAGAGTGGGATTCGCTCCAGGCTTTCTCGATTTGGGTCACAGCGCTCAGGGGAAAGTGAAATTGATCCACTTCTTAAGACTCTGCGCAAGTATCACCCCAAGTCGGACACAAAAGTCGTGGAACGTGCTTATGTAGTGGCCCGAGATCTACATCTAGGCCAAAAGCGTAAGTCGGGTGAGGAGTACATAACACATCCTGTCGCGGTCGCGGAAATACTGGCGGATCTTGGCATGACTTCCTCAACGTTGGCGGCGGCTCTGCTTCACGACACCGTGGAAGACTGCGGTTATTCGTTAGACGCACTGCGTGAAGATTTTGGTGACGAAATCGCTCTACTTGTTGATGGTGTAACCAAACTCGATAGGGTCACCTACGGCGATGCAACCGCGGCGGAGACAGTTCGGAAAATGGTTGTCGCCATGGCGCGTGATATCCGCGTACTCGTAATTAAGCTAACTGATCGGCTGCACAATATGCGCACGCTGCGCTATTTGCCGGACGCCAAGCAAGAGAAAAAGGCACGCGAAACACTCGAGATTTATGCACCTCTCGCACACCGATTGGGCATGAACGCGATCAAGTGGGAACTGGAAGACCTAGCCTTTGGAACATTGCACCCGAAGATGTTCGCAGAAATCGATTCACTTGTTGAGCAACGGGCTCCCTCGCGCGAACGCCATCTCAACATTGTGATAGCCCAACTCAATGAAGATTTACGGACAAGCAAAATCAAATGTCAGGTGACGGGGCGCCCCAAGCATTACTACTCGATTTACCAAAAGATGATTGTTCGTGGCCGGGACTTCAATGACATTTACGACCTGATTGGCGTCCGTATTCTCGTGGACTCCATTCGCGACTGCTATGCGGCACTTGGAACTATTCACGCCCAGTGGAGTCCGGTGCCTGGGCGTTTCAAAGACTTTATTGCCATGCCGAAGTTCAACATGTATCAGTCACTTCACACCACCGTAATTGGGCCTGACGGAAAACCTGTTGAAGTGCAGATACGAACCCACGACATGCACCGGGCATCTGAATACGGAGTCGCAGCGCACTGGCGCTACAAGCAAGGCTCCGAAGTAAAGACAGATGACTTCGCGTGGCTGCGCCAACTAGTTGATTGGCAACGGGAAACCGCCGACCCCGGTGAGTTCATGGATTCACTGCGATATGACCTTGGCACTGCAGAGGTGTATATCTTTACCCCCAAAGGTGACGTCTTCTCACTACCCATTGATTCAACACCCGTAGATTTCGCGTATTCCGTACACACCGAAGTGGGTCATAGGTGTGTGGGTGCACGAGTTAACGGCAAACTTGTGCCGCTTGAATCCGTGCTTAAGAACGGTGACGTCGTTGAGATTTTCACGTCGAAGTCTGACGGATCCGGACCCAGTCGGGACTGGCTTAACTTTGTTATTTCGGCACGGGCGAAAAGCAAAATTAAGGCTTGGTTTTCCAAAGAGCGACGCGAAGAGGCTGTTGACAGCGGTAAAGATCAAATTGTGCGAGCCGTTCGCAAGCAGGGGCTACCGCTCCAACGCGTGATGACCAATCAGGCGTTAACCAGTATCGCTGCGGGTTTGAATCAAAGCGATGTAACCGCGCTTTACGCTTCCGTTGGTGAAGGAAGAATTTCGGCGCAAACGATTGTCGCTCGGCTCATTGACGTTTCGGGCGGGGTAGACGGCGCAGCAGACGACACGGCAGAAGCAATTCGTCCAACATTCGGCACGGCGACGAAATCCCGCAATCACGACGTGGGTGTGGTGGTGGACGGTGCAGACGACGTGTGGGTCAAGCTTGCACGGTGCTGCACGCCTGTTCCTGGGGATCCAATTTTTGGATTTGTCACCCGGGGATCCGGTGTCTCGGTGCATCGCGGCGACTGTGTGAATGTGGACTCCCTGAAAGCTCAACCTGAGCGCCTGGTTGACGTGTCGTGGGCGCCGACTCCCAATAGTCTCTTCTTGGTCAATATCGCAGTCGAGGCTTTGGATCGATCACGGCTGCTTTCCGATGTAACCAAAGCGCTGTCTGACACCCATGTCAATATCTTGAGTGCTTCGGTTGCCACGACGAGAGACCGTATCGCGACATCACGTTTCACGTTTGAAATGGCCGACCCAAAGCACCTAGGTTCGGTAATTAAGGCTGTGAGGGGAGTTGAAGGGGTCTTTGACGCTTATCGCGTCTGATGATTAGGAACGTAGATCAGCGGCGGTGTTTTCTACCGCGCCCAGCAGTGCCTTGAGGTTGGAAATTGACTCTTGAATTTTAGCGGCCGCTTGGGTGTCACCGGCAGCATTGGCTTCGTCGAGTTGACGCTCGTATTTGGAAAGTCCGCCCGCGAATGCACTGGCAGTGTCAGCAGCCCTGGCCAATGCCTCCGGATTTGAACGCGTCCACTGTTTTTCCTCAACGGAGCGGAAGGCATCTTCAACTTTTTTCAATCGGGAATCTAAACGTGCGCGATCTTTTTTTGGAAGCTCACCGATTTTTTCCCAGGCACTCTGAAGGTCACGAAGTTGGGATTTTTGAGCTTTCAGGTTACTCATGTCAACAGGAAGTAGCGCTTCGGCTTTGAGAGCAAGCTCTTCCTTGAGTGGAATATTGGGAACGAGTTTTTCTTCTTCGGCAGCTTCGCCTGCTTTGAGCTTGTCGTAGAACTCGTCTTGTGCCGCCTTAAAGCGCTTCCAGAGCTTGTCTTCGTCTGCGCGACCGCCGCGGGGCGCCTTTTTCCAGGCTTCCATGAGGTCTTTGAACTTTTTAATCCCGGCTTTGGGGTCGGCGGTTCCAGCAGCCGCCTGCGCACGGGTAATGAGTTCACGCTTAGTGCTTAGTGCCTCCTTGCGAACTGCGTCTAGCTCATGGAAGTGAGTCCGGCGACGCTTGTCGAAGGCGGTACGTGCATTACTGAGTCTTTTCCAGAGTTCCTGTTCGGCACCACGGTCAACTCGTGGGAGGGTTTTCCATTCTTCAACGATCGCGGTGTAACGCTCGGTTGTGGACTTCCAGGATCCTGAGTCTGACATGGACTCGGCTTCCTCGACTAAGACCAGCCGTGCGGCTCGCGAACTTTCTTTGAGGGCTGCTTTTCGTGCCCGCTCCGTGACGCGCCTTTCTTCAATCAACACGTCTACCTTGTCGCACTCACTTTCCAATGAAAGGATGTCACCGACGAATGAACGTCCTGCGAGTGCCTCTCGCACCTTCTTAACAACCAGCGCCGCGGCCTCTTGTGAGGATTTACCGTCGGCAAGACGGGTACGAATCACGTCGATTTCCACGACAAGATCGTCATATTTGCGGGCATAGAAAGTAAGTCCCTCTGATGGGCTGCCTGCCGTGTACTGGCCCACTTCGACTTCGCCTTCAGGCGCCTTGAGAAACACCGTTCCGTCCTGGGTCACCCGTCCCCAGTGAGATGCCTGCGCGATAGCCGGACGAACTACAGGCTTGAGCGATCCGGGTGTGGGAATCGAAGTAAGTGGTGTGTTCGTCATGGCGAGCCTTTCGCGGGAACCTGGTCGGTCGGCTACAGAGGTTGTAGCACCGTCTAAACGAGTGAAGCGGTCATAACACTACTTTCCTACATTTCCTGAGTTATGCCATGGGTTAAACCCTAATGTTAGGAAACTGTTGCAGAATTGATAAATACTGGTTGGGCCGGTTGCCCGTCGGAAATGCCACCCTCGACGCCTACGGAGCCGACTTCCTGAACGATATCCAGACCACCCACGACGGATCCCCAGATCGTGTAACCAGCTGGCAGGGACGTATCAGCGTAGACAATGAAGAATTGTGACCCGCTGGTTCCGGGACCAGCATTAGCCATGGCGACAGTCCCAGCAGGGTAATTGACTTCCCCTTCAGCGGGAAGGTTCTCGTCGGGTACCGAGTACCCGGGGCCACCTGAGCCGTCACCTGCCGGATCGCCGCACTGAAGGACGAAAATTCCTTCGGTTGTGAGCCTGTGACAGGTGGTGTCGTCATAGAAACCACTCTGAGCCAGGAATGCTTCAGAGGCGACCGTTTCAGGGGCGTTCGGATCCAGTGCAATCGTGATGACACCACAATTCGTGTTCAGGACCATGGAGGTTGGATTCGTGTCGAGCGCCAATGGCCCGTCGGGGTAGGAAATGTCGTTTGCGCGTGGGGTACCGGGTGCAGTGCAATCCAAGGCGGTCGCTTCCACCTGTGATTCATTGTCACTGGGGTTGACTTCATTGGGATCAACCGGTGCTGTTTCGGCCGTGATGGCGGGGGAGCCACTGTTACTTGCGTTGAATACGGCAAAACCGACTCCAGCAGCAATTAAGGCGACCACGACAACCACTGCGGTAATTCGCTGATTGCGCTTAGCTCGAACGGCTCGGGCAGAGCGATTGGCCTGCTGGCGCTCAAATTTCGCCTTCGCGAGTTCACGTTCACGCTTCTGTGTCGACATCGTGTGGGTCTCCATCGTTTATGTGACTACTGACTTTTGATTGCTGAAGGTTAATGCTGTAGAAATTGCGTTCCAACGAGTCTTGGATCAACTTGGGACCTAAGACTACCCTTGGCTAGGCTAAGACCCTTATGTTGATCAAGGGTTTCCCCGCTGGCTCCTGGGCCACGAACGCGTACGTCGTTGCCGCTGGCCCGGGTGAGCCGGCAATTATTATCGATCCAGGTCAGGATTCAATTAATGGGATCAACGAAATCGTCCGGGAAAACCGGCTCGTCCCAGCCGCCGTGATCTTGACCCACGGTCACATTGACCATATTTGGAGTGTGGCACCGATTTCCTCACAATTCGACATTCCCGCGTTCATTCACACACAGGATCGCTATCGCCTCGCCGACCCTGCGGGCAGCAGTTTCGCAGCCGCACGTGAACAACTATTAGCTATGACAAAAGGGGCACTTGAACTGAGCGAGCCAAGTGATGTCAAAGTAATCGAAGATGACTCCTCACTTCTGCTTGCCGGGCTTGATTGGGGATTCCTGCACGCACCCGGTCACACAGAAGGGTCCATGGTTCTCACAACTAATCGTGGAGGTGACCCGATCGCCTTCACAGGAGACGTTCTCTTCGCAGGTTCAATCGGACGAACTGATCTACCGGGTGGCAGTTCACAGGCCATGCAAGCGTCATTGGAAAACGTTATTTTCCCGATGCCCGACGAAACACTCGTATACCCAGGACATGGTCCTGACACCACAATTGGTGTGGAACGCGCGACTAATCCATTTCTTTCCACGGGGCGAGGCCTATAACCGATGGCTTCGATTAATGCACCAAAAGGTGTGCCGGACTATGTACCGCCGCGCAGCAGGGATTTCTACCATGTTCAGGAAAGTCTTAGCGGATCGGCTCGCCGAAGTGGCTACGAGTACATCGAGCTTCCCGTATTTGAATCGACCGAACTTTACGAGCGCGGTGTGGGGACCAGCACGGACGTCGTTCAAAAAGAGATGTACACGTTCACAGATCGGGGTGATCGGTCAATCACTCTGCGCCCAGAAGGCACGGCAGGTGTTATGCGCGCGGTCATCGAAAATCGTTTGGACAAGGGCGCGCTGCCAGTAAAGCTCTGGTACCGAGGACCCTTTTTTCGAGCCGAGCGACCACAGCACGGTCGGTACCGTCAGTTGCAGCAAGTGGGCGTCGAAGCAATCGGTTCGGTTGATCCGATCATTGACGCCGAAGTAATCGCCATTGCCGACCAGTCATTTCGTTCTTTGGGACTCATTGGTTTTCACCTCGAACTTACCTCACTTGGCTGCAAGGAATGCCGACCCGCATATCGTGCGAAGTTGCAGGAATTTCTTTCTGCGTGCGATCTTGATCCAGAAACTCGCGAGCGGGCGAACGTGAATCCGCTGAGAGTACTCGACGACAAGCGTGAGGTTGTTCAAGCGCAACTTGTTCAAGCCCCCCTCATGATCGATTCGCTGTGTGACTCATGTCAGCGACACTACGACGAGGTACGTGCGTACCTGAGCATCTTCGGCGTTGAGTGGAATGAAGCCCCCCGAATGGTCCGTGGGCTTGATTACTACACGCGCACAACATTCGAGTTTGTGCACCCTGCGCTAGGGGCCCAGTCTGGAATTGGCGGTGGCGGCCGCTACGACGGACTCATGTCTGAACTAGGGGGAAGTGAACTTTCTGGAATCGGTTTCGGACTTGGCGTTGATCGAACGCTTTTGGCGTGCGAAGCAGAGGGCCTGACACCTTTGATTGACCACACGGTTGACATTTTTGTTATCCCAGTCGGTGAGGAAGCGAGAGAGCCAGCAGTTTCATTGCTCGTTGGGTTACGCAATGCAGGTTTCTCTGCCGATATTTCGGTAGATAACCGCGGAGTAAAGAGCGCCCTGAAAGTAGCGAACGGCATGAAGGCTCCCGCTGTACTTATTCTTGGCCCCGACGAAATCAAATCCGGCTCAATCATTGTGAAGGACATGGACAGTGGTGAACAGGTCACGGTCTCACTAGAAATCGTGGAATTGGTTCAGTTGTTACAAAGAAACTTACACACTAAGAAAGAGGATGAATCGTGATTCGCACAGCCCAAGCAGGCGAACTGACCCGTGAAGATATTGGCCGGGAAGTGACCTTGGCCGGCTGGATTGCTAGTCGCCGTGATCATGGTGGCGTTGCCTTTCTTGACCTGCGTGATTCAACCGGCGTTGCTCAAGTAGTTGTTCGAGACACCACGCTGGCACACGACCTGCGGGACGAATACTGCATCGCGATCACAGGAACCGTTGAGGAGCGACCTGAAGGAAATGCGAATCCGGACTTGACTTCCGGCGAGATTGAAGTAATTACGACGAAACTTGAGGTGCTTTCCAAGTCAGCCCCACTCCCATTTCCCATCGACGAACGGACAACTGTTAACGACGAAGTCCGACTGCGCCACAGGTACCTAGATCTTCGGCGCAAAAGTTCAGGTGACATTTTGCGCATGCGCTCACAAGTAAGTCACATTGCGCGCAATGTTCTCATTGCTCAGGACTTTATCGAGATCGAGACGCCGACTTTGACCCGCTCAACGCCCGAGGGTGCTCGCGACTTCCTGGTTCCAGTTCGACTGCAGCCTGGAAACTGGTATGCACTGCCGCAGTCTCCGCAATTGTTCAAGCAGCTGCTCATGGTCGCCGGCATGGAGAAGTATTTCCAAATCGCTCGTTGCTACCGCGATGAAGACTTCCGTGCTGACCGTCAACCCGAGTTCACCCAACTCGATATTGAGATGAGCTTTGTCGACCAAGACGACGTCATGGCTATCGGTGAAGAAGTGATTCGGTCGCTCTGGCAAGGAATTGTGAACTACACGATCGGCGAGATCCCACAATTGACCTACCACGAGGCAATGCGTCGTTTTGGTAGTGACAAACCCGATCTCCGTTTTGGCCTTGAACTCGTGGACCTCACCGGATACTTCACCAACACACCATTCCGAGTATTTCAAGCGGAGCACGTTGGCGCCGTTGTTATGCCGGGAGGCGCTGATCAGCCTCGTAGAACCTTTGATGCGTGGCAAGACTGGGCTAAGCAGCGTGGTGCAAAAGGTTTGGCGTACGTAACATTGACCGATGAAGGATTGGGTGGACCGGTTGCAAAAAATCTCAGTGACGAAGAACGCGACGGACTAGTTGCCGCAACGGGTGCGAAGGTCGGAGATTGCATTTTCTTCGCAGCAGGAAGAACCTCAGAAGCGCGTGCATTACTGGGTGCAGTACGAAATGAAGTTGCCGAACGCTTAGCTCTCATCGATAAGAGTGTGTGGAGTTTCGTGTGGATCGTCGATGCTCCAATGTTTGAGCAAGTCCAAGACGACTCGGGCAACTGGGTGTGGACCGCGGTGCACCACCCGTTCACGTCACCCAATAGTGACTGGCTTAATTCCTTCACTGAGTCACCCGGTGAAGCACTTGCCTGGGCCTACGACCTTGTGTGTAATGGCAATGAAATAGGCGGTGGTTCAATTCGTATTCATCAAGGCGAGATTCAAAGTCAAGTCTTTCGAATTCTTGGACTCGGAGAGCAGGAAGCCAATGACAAGTTTGGTTTCCTCCTTGAAGCATTTGCATTTGGACCTCCACCCCACGGCGGCATCGCATTTGGCTGGGATCGGATTTGCATGTTGCTTGCCGGAGCTAATTCGCTCCGAGACGTGATCGCATTTCCCAAGACTGGTGGGGGGCACGACCCCTTGACCGGTGCGCCAACCCAGATTACAAGCGCCCAACGTAAGGAAGCGGGCATTGACTCCACACCGACAAAGCCCGAAGCGACCAGCGAAGAAACGCCTGCGACCTCGGTGTCAAAGGTCTAGCGCAGGCTATCGACCAAATGGGTAATGCGTGAGCCTTTTCGAGCAAGGAGCGGTTGGCCCGTTGGCGGTGCGCATGCGTCCGCGTGGTTTCGAAGACTTGGTCGGCCAAGATCGGGCACTTACGCCGGGAAGTCCATTGCAGTTACTACTTACCGGCGGTGGTTCTGTTTCCGTGATCCTGTGGGGACCTCCTGGGTCAGGCAAGACAACAATTGCAACCTTGATATCCCAGCAAACGGGTCGAAAGTTTCGAGAACTTTCGGCAGTAAGTGCCGGAGTGCGAGACGTCCGTGAGGTGATCGACAAAGCCCGTGAAGATTCCAGTCTGTATGGGAGCGAAACAGTGCTTTTTATCGACGAAGTTCATCGGTTCAATAAAGCGCAGCAGGATGCATTATTGCCGGCAGTTGAAAACGGCTGGGTGACACTTGTAGCCGCAACTACAGAGAATCCAAGTTTCTCCGTAGTTTCACCACTCCTCTCGCGAAGTGTTGTCGTCAAATTGGAACTTCTCAATCAAGACGCTTTGCGCACCGTCCTCGTGCGCGCGATGGAAAGCGACGAAGGACTCGGAGGCCGAGTCAACGCGAGTGAAGCAGCGATGCAAGCTCTAGTGGACGCAAGTAGTGGAGATGCACGCAGAGCGCTCACTTCCCTTGAGTCCGCAGCGAATGCCGCGCTGGCACGCTCAGGAACAGAAATTTCAATCCAGGACGTTGAGAATGCGATCAATATTGTTGCCATTAATTACGACAAAGATGGCGATACGCACTACGACGTAATCAGCGCCTTCATTAAGAGCATTCGAGGCAGCGATCCGGATGCATCACTTCACTATCTCGCGCGCATGTTGCACGCGGGCGAAGACCCGAGGTTTGTTGCCCGGCGCCTCATGATTTTGGCCAGCGAAGATATTGGCCTTGCCTCCTCGCAAGTGCTGTTGACGTGTGTCGCGGCTGCGCAGTCGGTTGCACTGGTGGGAATGCCAGAAGCGCAAATTATTCTCGCTCACGCAACACTAGAGGCAGCACTGGCGCCCAAGTCGAACAGCGTTGTAGCAGGAATAGGGGCTGCCATGGCTGATGTTCAACGCGGAAGGGTCGGCAGCGTCCCGCTTCATTTGCGCGATGCACACTACCCGGGTGCTGCAGACCTTGGCCACGGAACCGAGTACGCCTATCCCCACGACGAAGCTAGCGGGGTTGCCGAGCAGTCCTACCTCCCGCAGGACCTGCTCGCCTCGAACTACTACAAGCCGACGAGTCATGGTGCTGAGGAGCGACTACGAGCAGTCGCTGATCGGCTTCGCAAACTTCGTTCCGGCGAGTCGTTAGACTGAACTATGCGCAGAATGCTGTGGGTCTCGATAGGCGCCGTAGGTGGAGTGTTGGCCTACCGCAAACTTGAAGAAATTGTTAACGAGTCAGTAGACAAGGGAATCGTGCTGACGGTCATGGATGCGAGTGCATCTGCCAAAGCCCTCGCCGTGGGCATGGGTTCTCAAGTCACCAAAATCCGCGGAGCAGCTCACCAAACCAAATGAGCATGTCAACTTAGCCTCACCCAAGCACCCAGGAGTAAAGCACATGGATTCCGCCCAGATTCGGACCAGATTCCTCACGTTCTTTGCCGAGCGGGGGCACGAAATTGTGCCCTCGGCATCCCTTCTCCTTGACGACCCGACGTTGTTATTCGTCAACGCAGGCATGGTGCCATTTAAGCCGTATTTCCTTGGGGAAGCACCGGCCCCTTACCCGCGTGCCACAAGCGTTCAAAAAGTCGTTCGAACACTGGACATTGAGGAAGTAGGAAAGACCACAAGGCACGCTTCCTTTTTCCAAATGGCCGGAAATTTTTCATTTGGTGACTACTTCAAAGAGACAGCAATCCCGTTGGCCTGGGAGTTGCTCACTAATTCAATTGATCAAGGTGGGTATGGCTTTGACCCTGAACGGCTGTGGGTAACCGTCTACCAGGATGACGATGAAGGTGAAGCGATTTGGCGCGATGTCGTGGGTGTACCGCCGAGCAGAATTCAGCGACGCGGGATGGATGACAATTACTGGTCAATGGGAGTACCGGGACCGTGCGGCCCCTGTTCGGAGATCTACTATGACCGTGGGCCAGAGTTCGGTGTCGAAGGTGGACCGATCGCTGACGAAAATCGCTACCTTGAGGTGTGGAATCTGGTCTTCATGCAGTTTGAACGAGGGGACGGTACGGGAAAAAATGACTTCCCTATCCTTGGCCCATTACCCGCTGCAAATATCGATACAGGTATGGGACTGGAGCGTATGGCAGCGATCCTGCAAGGGGTCGACAATATTTATGAGATTGATACGACGCGCGGAATTCTGGACACAGCTTCACAACTTTCAGACACACAATATGGCGTGAATGAAAAAAATGACATTGCACTTCGAGTGGTCGCAGACCATTCACGGACATGTATTTTCTTGATCTCAGACGGTGTGATCCCAGGCAATGAAGGCCGCGGATATGTACTTCGACGACTTATGCGCAGGGTAATTCGAAACATGCGGCTGCTTGGAGCGCACGAATCAACACTTCGCGCTCTGTGTGATTCTGCGATCGAAATCATGGCTCCCCAATATCCGGAACTCAATGATTCACGTGAAAGAATTCTCAGTATTGCTTCGGGTGAAGAGAATGCTTTTGCACAAACCCTCATGACCGGCAATGTGCTATTTGACTCGGCTGCCGCGGAAACTAAAAAATCTGGAAGTTCAACAATTTCGGGTGAGAAGGCGTTTGCACTACATGACACATATGGGTTCCCCATCGATTTAACGATGGAAATGGCTGCTGAGGCCGGGCTCAGCGTGGATCGTGAACGGTTCACAACTTTGATGAAAGAACAACGTGATCGCGCGAAGGCCGACTCGCTAGCGCGCAAGAGTGACTTTGCGGCAACGACCGCATACAAGGAGATTTTGACTAGTGGGGGAGGCACTACTTTTACGGGTTACACCGAAACCGTTTCTCAGTCAATGATCACCGGACTTGTAATCCATGGAGATTCAGTACCTGTAGCGAGTGTGGGCGGGAGCGTCGAAGTGATCCTGGATCGCACACCTTTCTACGCGGAATCGGGCGGTCAGCTCGGAGATCACGGAGTCATCACGTCCGAATCGGATCAATCACGGATCGAGGTTTACGACGTTCAAACCCCCGTTCCGGGTCTTTTCTTACACAGAGGGAGAGTAGTTGAGGGCGAATTTACTGTTGGTGAGAGTGTTGTTTGTTCAATTGATATAGAACGACGTAAAGCAATCTCCCGTGCTCACACTGCAACCCACATGGTTCACCGGGCATTTCGGGAACGGTTGGGCGAGACGGCGACTCAAATGGGTTCTGAGAATTCACCAGGTAGATTTCGGTTTGACTTCCCAAGTCCTGAAGCGATTTCACCATCGGTACTGCGCGATGTTGAGCAATACGTCAACGAGATGTTGATCGAAGATCTGACAGTCAGCGCTCAAGTCATGTCACAGCAGGAAGCCGTGACCATGGGAGCCATGGCACTTTTTGGTGAAAAATACGGCAATGAAGTCCGCGTCGTCTCGGTAGGCGATTGGGCACACGAACTGTGTGGTGGAACACATGCCGTGCGTACCGGTGCCCTGGGCCTGGTGTACTTCGTCGGTGAAGGTTCCGTGGGTGCAGGTGTGCGGCGAGTGGAAGCCTTAGTGGGGTCCGACGCATATCAATTCGCAGCCAATGAGCACATCTTGGTGAACAAACTCACCACAATGCTTAAGGTTCCAGCAGAACAACTCGTTGATCGACTCGAATCCACCATGAATTCTCTCAAGATTGCTGAAAAGGAAATTGCTGAAATTAAGCGTAGCTCTCTCCTAAAGGAAGCTGGAAACATCCTCGGTGACCCACAGCACGTTGGCAGTTGTGAATTTTGGTCTTTTTTAGCACCGGAAGGAACAGAGACCAACAGTGTTCGAGAGCTGGCCCAGCAAGCAATTTCTCGGGTGGGAAATTCGGTAAATGCGGTTGCATTCGGGGCAGTAGTTGCTGCAGGCAAAATCTCCGCTGTAATGGTGGTCAATGAAGGTGGAGTTAAAAGCGGTCTTTCTGCACAAGTCCTCCTGCGCATTGCGCTAAGTGAACTCGACGGAAAGGGCGGAGGAAAAGACAGTTTTGCTCAAGGTGCTGGCACCAATATTTCGGGTCTGACTGCAGCTATTTCTTCTGTTGAAGCGGCTTTGGCAGGCCACTAATCATGGACCCCAACATTGATCAGGAAAACACCGTTGATCCGAGTTACAGAGATGGGAGTCCTGTCCGAGTCAACCAATGTCGTGTCGCATTCGACGTTGGCACCGTCCGCGTTGGAGTTGCCACATGCGATTTCGATGCAATTATGGCTTCGCCGCAGAACACAATTCCTGGTGGCGCAGTTTCTATTGAAGCGGCCTTGTCCGTGCTCGCGGAGTATGACCCGTGTGAAGTACTTATCGGACTCCCAAGCAACTTAAAGGGTCGTGATACCGCTTCAACGGAATATGCTCGAGAATGGGCGCGTCAACTTAAGGAAAGTACCCGAATCCCAATTATCCTCATTGATGAGCGGCTGACCACCGTGCAAGCCGCTGGGGCATTGAGAGCCAGCGGGCATAACTCCAAACAAATGCGGAGCAAAGTTGACAGTGCTGCTGCGGCCATTTTTTTACAGGCTTATCTTGACGGTCTGGCAACAAGGAAAGGCGCCAACCAATGACCTTTATCGACGAAGTCCTCAATAGCGATCAGTTACCACCTTCACGCAATGCACATAGTTGGAGCAAAAGAGTTGTAGTCGGCGCAGGACTCATTGCGGTATGTGCAATTTTCTACGGGGTTTACTCGCTACTGGGTGGATCGAGTGAAAGTAATGATTTTGTTGGGCCCGGCAGTGGCTCCGTCGAAGTCACTGTGAGTCGTGGTGACAGCCTGACGCAAATCGGTTCGTCACTGCTGAGCGCAGGGGTTGTGAAATCGATTGACAGTTTCACTTCTGCGGCGGCGAATAACGAACTGAGTTCGACAATCGGTCCTGGAATTTACACAATGCAGTCTCAAATGAGTGGTGAGTCGGCACTCGCTCTTATGCTGGATCCAGCTTCCCGGGCTTCTTCGCGTTTAGTATTGCCTGAAGGGCTTCGACTTGGTGAAACCGTTGAACTAGCCGCCAGGGCAACAGGGCTTCCAACTGCCGATTATGAACAAGTGCTAGAAAAGCCCGACGCTCTGCCACTTCCAAGTTGGGCCGAAAGTCGACCCGAAGGATTCATGTTCCCGGCAACCTACGATTTAGTGGGAGATGAAAACGCTGAATTGGTCTTGGGAACGCTGGTTAAGAGATTCAATGAGTCGGCAAATAATATAAATTTTGAGACCAGGGCCACGCAAGCAGGTCGTAATCCTTATGAGGTCTTAACGGTGGCTTCACTACTCGAAGGCGAGGTAATCCCTGAAGACTTCGCGAAGGTTGCGGCGGTTGTCTACAACCGGCTCAAGGCTGATATGCCATTACAACTCGATTCGACGGTCTCCTACGCATTGGGACTAGACGAACTCGAGCTTTCGGCAACTCAACTTGATACAGATTCGCCCTACAACACCTACAAGGTTTCTGGGCTTCCGCCAACGCCAATCAATTCACCCGGTGAGGCCGCGCTTGAAGCCGCCCTTTCGCCCGCGAAGGGCAAATGGCTGTACTTTGTCACGGTGAATCCGGATACGGGTGAAACAAAATTCGCCAAAACTTATGAGAGATTCCTTAAACTCAAAGATGAGTACCGTGACTTTCTCGCCAGCCGATAGTCAGGATCTTTCATGAAAGCAGCAGTATTGGGGCACCCCGTATCTCACTCGCTTTCTCCGCTTTTGCACAACGCCGCTTATCAGGAACTGGGCCTAGACATCAGTTACAGTGCAATCGAAACCACGCGTGAGCAACTAGCAGAGCGAATTGGTCAACTCGACAACGACTACGTCGGTATGTCATTGACCATGCCACTCAAACAAGAGGTACTCAACCTGATTTCGAAACGTTCAGCCGTGGCCGCTGAAACTGGCAGCGCAAATACGATTTTCCGGAATGCGCACGGCGACTGGGCGCTGGAAAATACCGATGTATTCGGAATCACAGAGACAATTCGACGCTCAGATATCGGGGTAGTCCCAAGCGCAAGCATTATTGGTTCGGGTGCTACTGCTCGTAGCGCCCTTAGCGCACTTGCGCAGTTGGGAGTGACCAATGTGCTGTGTATAGCTCGTAATACCGATGCGATCCAGGTGTTACAGCGACAGGGTGAGGCCATTGGTGTGGATGTGCAGGCTCGCACCCCAGAATCCGATATTTACTTCGCTGGCAGCCTTGTGATCAGCACGGTGCCAAGTTCAGCGCAGCAGCACCTTATTGACCTGATCGCGGCAAGTCAGGAGTTGCCCGCACTTTTTGATATTGCGTACAACCCCTGGCCTAGCCGGTTAGCCACGTATTGGACGGAACATGGCGGCGGCACGGTGCTCAGCGGAATCGACATGCTGCTGTGGCAGGCGACGGTGCAGGTGGAATTATTCGGAGGTCTTCCCGCGCCTGTTGAGGCGATGCAGTTAGCAATCAGTCTGCTTCAATGAGTTATCCACAGTTTGGAATCCAAATCTTGTTGTAACCCCATTCGGTCGGCCAGAATCACGATATGACACTCGTGACTTGGTTCCTTTTCGGCGCCACTTGGGGTTGGTTCCTGGTAACTGCGCTCCTGTTGTCGCGGGTTGACTTTAAAGAGCATCGATTGCCCAACTTTCTGGTGTTGACGGCCTATTTGGGCGGACTCCTTGGATTCGGATTAATTTCATATGTGCAGGGAGACTCCGGAGTACTTTTGCAAGCGCTCGTAGGTTCGGTCTTAGCCGTGTTCGCGTACTTGATAATTCACGTTCTTGGTGGAATGGGAATGGGTGATGTCAAATACGCGGCGGTGATTGGATTGTATTTGGGATCATTGGGTTGGGCCTACTTGTACATCGGCTCACTTATTTCATTCGGAGCAGCAGCCATGTGGGTACTGCCGCTCATGATTGGCAACAGGAAAACACGCAGCGTGCCATTTGGTCCGTTCATGGCATTTGGTGTGCTCGCGTCAGGATTTATCGCCCTAGGTGTGAGCGCGACCGTGTAAATCGGGTCTGACAGTATTACCTCATGGTCTCGAGTCTTAGGTGGTTAACAGCCGGTGAATCACATGGTCCGGCACTTACCGCGATCATTGAGGGACTTCCCGCGTCATTTAACGTCTCTACCGCGGACCTAGATCGGGACTTGGCTCGGCGCAGACTGGGTACCGGGCGGGGTGCCCGCATGAAGTTTGAAAAGGACGATGCAACGTTTCTTGGCGGTGTGCGCCATGGTCAAAGTTTGGGTGGACCAATAGCCATTCAAATCGGGAACACCGAATGGCCAAAATGGGAATCAGTTATGAATCCGGAACCCGTTGATCCGGAAATCCTTGACACTCTGGCCCGCAATGCACCCCTCACTCGCCCACGCCCCGGGCACGCAGACCTAGCTGGAATGCAAAAATACGCCTTCGACGACGCCCGTCCGGTCTTGGAACGAGCTAGTGCTAGGGAAACAGCAGCGCGGGTCGCGCTCGGAGCCGTGGCCCGAGCCTTTCTCGAGCAAGTAGCAGGCATCACGCTGGTAAGTCATGTGGTTCGTATCGGCTCAGTGGAGTACACCGGTTCGCCGCCGATTCCAGACCAAATGGAGATAATTGATGCGAGCCCGGTTCGCTGCATTGATCCGCACGTGAGTGATCTGATGGAAGCGGAAATAGGGTCTGCGCACCGCGATGGCGACACCCTTGGTGGGGTTGTCGAGGTCGTGGCCACCGGGTTGCCGCCGGGGCTGGGAAGTTTTACGCACTGGGATCGCCGGCTCGACTCGAAATTGGCGGCAGCACTCATGGGAATTCAAGCCATTAAGGGCGTTGAAGTGGGCGACGGGTTTAACCTGGCGGCCGTGCGGGGCTCCCTCGCCCAAGACGAAATTTTCGGCGAAGCAAATCAGGTGCGCCGGGGTTCCGGTAAGTCCGGGGGAACCGAAGGTGGCATGAGCACAGGGGAAATGCTGAGAGTGCGAGCAGCCATGAAACCTATCTCAACAATTCCCAAAGCTCTGCAAACGATTGATACGTCGACGGGGGAAGCTGCCGCCGCAATTAATCAACGCTCAGATGTGTGTGCTGTGCCCGCTGCTGGAATCGTGGCAGAGGCCATGGTTGCGTTGGTATTGGCTGAAGCGATTCTGGACAAGTTTGGCGGGGACTCGTTGAGTGAGTGCCAGCGCAATATCTTCACCTACGTGGATAATCTCGCTATCACAATCGCGCCAACAGTCACGTAGGCGCATTTGTGACCCCTCGAGCCATCTTGATTGGTGCACCCGGAGCTGGCAAAACAACGGTAGGTGGATTTCTTGCCGGTGACTTGGGGTGTGCATTTGCTGACTCGGATCAACTCGTTGAAGGAGCTCACGGTGCAAGCGTTGCTGACATTTTCGTCGAAGAAGGGGAAGCATTATTTCGACTCTGGGAACAGTCGGCAATCGCCCAAGCGATCAAAGAATTCGACGGCGTTCTTGCGTTGGGTGGTGGGGCGGTCATGAACCCCGACACGGAAAGGGAGATCACTAAGAGTCGTGCGTCGGTAATTTGGCTTGAGGTGAAAAGCTCAGTAGCGTTTCGCAGAGCAGGACTATCGGCGCCAAGGCCACTGCTTGTTGGCAATGTTCGCGCGAATCTCGTCGGTCTGCTCGAAACACGGACTCCCGTGTACGAAAGACTCGCGACACACCGAATTGATGCGAACACAATGGAACCGGAACAACTGGCCCGGCACATCGCCGAGCAACTTAGAAGTGATGAATCATGAAACGTTTTACCGTTCACGCCGAGCGCAGTTACGATATCTTGATTGGCCGCGGACTACTCGGTGAATTAGACGAGGCGGTTGCGGGGGCTACTCGGGTGGCGATTATTTATCCCGTTGCTTTGCGTGTGAGTGCTGAGTCCCTGCAGGGTGAATTGGAGAGCGCCGGCCGTCGCGCAATCTTGATCGAAGTACCCGAGGCAGAGGAATCAAAGAGCGCCGCCGTATTGGAATATTGCTGGAACGCACTTGGCACATCAGGGTTTACCCGATCAGACATGATCATCGGTTTGGGTGGGGGAGCAACAACTGACCTCGCAGGTTTCGTTGCGGCAACATGGTTGCGTGGAATTGCATGGATTGCCGTCCCGACCACACTTTTGGGCATGGTGGACGCTTCGGTCGGAGGAAAAACAGGGATCAATACTGACGCAGGAAAAAATCTGGTTGGTGCTTTTCACAGTCCAAGCCTGGTGGTGATCGATGTGAACTCACTTGATTCACTTCCAGAGAATGACTTGCGAGCGGGCCTAGCCGAAGTTGCCAAGGTCGGGCTCACGAACGACCCATCTATTTTGGAAACAATTTTGACCGAGCGTGAAAATTCATTTGACCCACATCAAGATGTCGTTACTTCACTCATTGAACGTGCGATCGCGGTAAAAGCCGAGGTCGTGTCGGGTGACTTCACCGAGCAGGGAGGCTCAGATCTTGGTCGGGAGGTACTCAACTACGGTCACACATTCGGCCATGCAGTTGAAAAATGCGAGAATTACCGCTGGCGTCACGGTGCCGCTGTTTCCGTTGGGATCATGTTTGTTGCAGAACTGGCTAATATCGCCGGGAGGCTCAGTGACGCTGACCTGCAAGTTCATCGAGACGTACTAGAAGTCATTGGCTTACCAACGACCTACCCTGCCGGTCGCTGGGAATCCCTTTTGTCGTCAATGAAAGTTGACAAGAAAACTCGCGGAGACCTGTTGCGTTTCGTGGTTCTAGACGGCGTTGGAAAACCGGCAATCATGGAGGGACCGGATCCTGCTCTGCTTTTTTCGGCTTATAGCAACATATCTTCCTAGGGAGTGAGGAGGCCACTCGCTAAGGTTGTGCCATGGTGCACAGAGTCTTGATCCTCAACGGTCCCAACCTGAACAGGCTTGGCACCCGCGAACCTGAGATTTACGGGAACGTGAGCTATTTGGATTTGGTGGCAGGAGTCACGAGCGAAGCTGCTGGACTCGGGCTGGAAGTTGATATTCGTCAAAGCAATAGTGAGGGCGAAATCATTGGCTGGTTACATGAAGCGGCCGACACCGGCACCCCGGTGATATTCAACCCGGCAGCATTCACGCATTATTCCTACGCGATCGCGGATGCCTGCGCCATGCTTACCGCTCCGCTACTTGAGGTGCATGTGAGTAACCCCGGTGCGCGCGAGCAATTTCGACACCATTCGGTCGTGACACCCATGGCCACGGGAGTGATTGCAGGTTTTGGAGTGGACTCCTACCTATTAGCACTGAACGCGATCTCGCGACTATTGTTGGCCAAGGCGTAATTCAAAGCCCGGCGACTACACGAGTCACCGCCAACACGTTCACAGCAGAGATAGGGCTCCTTGGTGGCAACCAGCAATGATTTAAAAAATGGAATGGTCCTCAGCATTGATGGACAACTGTGGACGGTAATTGACTTCCAGCACGTGAAACCGGGCAAGGGTGGTGCGTTTGTCCGTAGCAAGTTGAAGAACGTGCTGAGCGGCAAGGTGATCGACCGCACATTCAACGCTGGCGTTAAAGTTGAGACAGCCTCGGTGGACCGTCGCGACATGCAGTACCTCTACCGCGACGGTGACAGTTGGGTTTTCATGGATAACGAATCCTACGAACAGATTCCCGTCCCTGACATGATTGTTGGTGAGAGTTCCAAATACCTCCTTGAGAACCAAAATGCTCAGGTTGCCATCCATGAAGGAAACCCAATTATCGTTGACCTCCCTGCCTCTGTTGAAATCATGCTCACTTACACCGAGCCAGGCCTTCAAGGTGATCGTTCAAGTGGCGGCACCAAGCCAGCAACGCTGGAGACAGGTGCAGAAATTCAGGTGCCACTGTTCATTGACTCCAATACGAAGGTCAAAGTTGATACCCGCGACGGCTCATATCTTGGTCGCGTGAACGACTAGTGTCCGCTCGTGGGAAAGCCCGCAAACGCGCTTTGGACATCATTTTTGAAGCAGAGTCAAAAGAGGTACCAATCCCGATGATCCTGGGGGAGCACACCCGGCGTCGTGAGAGCGACGGTGATCCCGATTTGAACCCTTATGCAATTGAACTCGTAAACGCGGTGGCATTGCATCACGCGCAGATTGACGCAGAAATTGCGGCACATTCGCAGGGTTGGACCCTTGATCGCATGCCAGACGTCGATCGTTCGATCCTTCGGCTCTCAGTTGCAGAGTTGTTGTTTATGTCAGAAGTTCCACACGCCGTTGTCGTGAGTCAAGCAGTCGAACTCGCGCAAAGCCTGTCCACCGATGAATCCGGATCATTTGTACATGGTGTCCTTGGTGCGGTCTCTCGTTCTGTTAAGTCAACTACTGCAGCGGGTTAAATACTTGGGTTTACCAGTAGCGTGATTTCACCCGGAGCAGTGCTTTGCTCACCCAGTGTCGCACTGATTGTGATGTCAAACCCGTTGCCAATTGCCCCGAACACCTTGATTGTCTCCGATGACAAGTCTGCGAGTGGTCCGACCTCGAAACTTGTATCAAATTCCCCAAGGAAATCCTGCTGGACTTCGAATACATCTCCGGTTACCGACCACGTGGCGACTGCTGTTCGGTCATCAATTATTGATACTGCAATAAGGGTTCCTGTGGGAGTTGGTACTCCCGCGGGCCAATCGGAGGGCAATGCCAGGTCGCTTCCCACGACAAGTTCGTTGCCTGAGCCGTCGTCCAAAAGTGGATCATCGGGATTTGATACTTCAAATTGATTGCCCGATGCAGTTGTTTCGGGTGACGTGGAATCTTGGGAACATCCGGTCAAGCCGACAACGGCAACAAGTGATGCACCTAAAATGAATTTTCGCAAGATCACGCGTCAAGTATGTGCCCCGGGTCGGATTCGAACCGACACTGGACGGTGTTTGAGACCGCTTCCTCTACCGGTTGGGATACCGGGGCTAGGGGGCATAACCATACCGATGAACGGATAGGTTCTAGCCTTACCCCATGCAGATCCCACAGGTGAGCGAGTTGGCACCGGATCAAGCGCCTTTGCGAGTCCTTATCGCAGAAGATGAAACTTTAATTCGACTTGATTTGGCCGAAACCCTGATCGAGTTGGGAATGGAAGTCATAGGTGCGGTTGCAAACGGCCAATTGGCCGTAGACCTTGCTCGAAGCACTAAACCCGATGTAATCCTGATGGATATTACGATGCCGGTACGGGACGGGATTAGCGCAGCGGCTGAAATAACTTCAGCCGAAATCGCACCGGTAGTGTTGCTTAGTGCCTATTCGCACCCAGATCTTGTCGCCAATGCCGCTTCGGTGGGAATTTTTGGATACCTGGTGAAACCCTTTACCGGGGCTGAGGTGCGCGCGGCCATCATGCTCGCGCACGTTCGCTGGCGTGAATTGACAACTCTTAACGCTGAAATCACACTGCTGCGCTCGCGCAACCACGCATCAGAGGTGGTTGAGCGTGCGAAGCAGGTACTTCGTGGTTCGGGTATGTCCGAGGAAGAAGCATTTGCATTTCTGCGCAGGGCAGCTATGGACAATCGACTCACCATCGCAGAAGCGGCGACCAAAGTCATTGTTTCCCAGGAGTAAAAATGTCTGAAACAACCGTGTAATGGGGTACGGAGCCATTACAGAGGTCACATTCCGATTACGAAGTGGTCAATTCATGCCCCAGGACTTGGATTTCGGTAGGACATGGCCCTACAGTGGTGCACTGGCTCAGGCAACTGAGCTTTGGAAACGGTGGGGGCAGACGCCTTCACTGCCTTTAATCAAGGAGAATGCATGAAGCGCACTATGGCCCTAAAGACCGTGGCTGTTCTGGGTGCGGCATCGCTTGCTCTGGCTGCTTGTAGCAGTGACAGTGACGATACCACCGCCAGTGCAACCACTGAAGAAACTTCAGCCGAGGCAACCGCCGAAGAAACCGCCGAAGAAACCGCAACCGACGAGTGTGTAAGCCCCTCTTTGGTGTTGGGAACAATGCTCCCAGCAACAGGTGACCTTGCATTCCTCGGCCCACCCGAGTTCGCAGGCGTTGAAATGGCTCTTGAAGAGATCGACGCCGCAGGCGGCGTTCTCGGATCCCCAGTCACCTACATTGAAGGTGACTCCGGAGACACGACCACAGATATTGCCAGCCAGACGGTTGACTCGCAGCTCGCTCAGGGTGTTAACGCGATCATTGGTGCTGCCTCATCCGGTGTGTCATTGACGGTTATTGACAAGATCACCTCCAACGGTGTTGTCCAGTTCTCACCAGCCAACACGGCCCCAGTACTGACCACCTACGAAGATAACGGTCTCTACTTCCGTAACTCACCTTCTGACGTGCTTCAGGGCGCCGTTATTGCCGCTGCGGCAATTGACGCAGGGGTAACTAGCATGGCCGTTATCGCTCGCCAGGATCCATACGGCGAAGGATTGGCCATTGCAACGGTCAAGGACTTCACAGCTGCTGGCGGAACCGTCACCAGTGACATCCTTTACGATCCAGCTGCTCCATCATTTGAGGCTGAAGTTGCTGAGATCAAGGCCGGCTCACCAGATGCAGTTACCGTCATTGGTTTCGAAGAATCTGTCAAGCTTGTTCAGGAAATGATCAAGCAGGGTGTTGGCCCAGCTGACGTTCAGCTTTACCTGGTTGACGGAAACCTTTCCACAACCGCTTTCGCTGACTTCCCTAAGGACACGATGAAGGGTACCGTCGGTACCGTTCCATCCGGCTCAGAGGATCTAACTGCTTTCTACGATCGTATGGCGACATTCGATCCAGCTCTGACCGACTACAGCTACGGACCACAGTCATATGACGCAACAATGGTTATTGCCCTTGCTGCTCAGCAGGCTGGTTGTGCTGACGGTGTTGCGATTGCAGCAGCGCTACCTGATGTAGCCGGTAACGGTGGCGAAGCATGCTCCACGTACGCCGATTGTCTTGCTCTGATTGATGCAGGCACAGACATCGACTACATGGGCGTTACCGGAGGCGTTGACTTCAACGAATTCGGCGACCTCCTTGAGGGCACCATCTCGATCAACGAATACTCCTCAAACACTGAGTTCAGCGAAATCGGCTCAGTAACCGCAGTGGTCCCATTGCCATAAGTGGTAACTCACTAGCAGTAGAGACTGTGGCCCCGTACCCCTTGGGTACGGGGCCACAGTTCTGTTCAGCAGGAATTTTCACCAGTGCATCGAAAAAAAAATGGGCTTACCCCGAAACCGGGATAAGCCCACAAAGTCCTCGTGTTCAGTTATCAAGCTTTAGCGAGCGTCCCCAGATACAGTTCAATGACCTTAGGATCATTAGCCAGGGCTGATCCTGTACCGGTGTAGGCGTTCTGGCCTTGATCCATAACATAGCCGCGATCCACAATTTGCAGGCACCGAGCGGCATTTTGCTCGACGATAATCACGGTCACCCCGGTAGCGTTGATTTCCTTAACACGAATGAATACTTCATCTTGTAGGGCCGGGCTCAGTCCCGCACTCGGCTCATCCAGGAGCAGGACGCTGGGAGCCATCATGAGAGCGCGCCCCATGGCGACCATTTGGCGCTCGCCACCGGAGAGGGAACCGGCACGCTGCTTACGGCGGGTGCCCAATGTGGGGAACAAATCAACGACGGCGTCAAAGCGTTCAGGAAAGGACTTAGGGTCCTGAAAGGCGCCCATCTGCATGTTTTCTTCAATGGTGAGAGTCGGGAAAACATTGTTGTTTTGCGGAACGAAACCAACACCACGACGCACCAGCTGGTCAGCGCGTAAGTTTGTGATGTCCTCGTCGCGCAATGTGACCGAACCTGAATTTACACGTACCAGGCCAAACAGTGCTTTGAGTAGTGTCGACTTACCCGCTCCGTTAGGCCCGATAATTCCTACGAGCTCACCCTCGTGCGCATAAAGATCGGCGTCGTTGAGGATATTGACGCCCGGGAAATACCCGGCGATTAGTTTGTCAGCCTTAATCAAAGCATCAACCGATTCTGCGGCATGCAGTTGAGCAGGTGTTGCAGGGGTGGCGTGGGAGTGCTGGGTCGCGTTTATGTCAATTTCGGACTCAAACTCGTGTGCTCCATCGGGGCTGTCTATTTCGGGGAGATCACTGGGTTCGCTGAAGTTCATGCGTTTCCTCCTTGGGAATCAGCCGTAAGGGATGTTCCATCGTCTGTCAGAGCCGATCCGTGGCGAGAACCAAGGTAGGCCTCAATGACCTGAGGGTTCTTCATTACCGCGTCCGGCGGCCCCTCAGCTATTACCTGGCCTTGGGCCATGACGATTACCCAGTCACTAATGTCATGAACCATGTCCATATCGTGTTCCACGAAAAGCACCGTGGTGCCCTCTTCACGGATGTTCTTGATATGTCCCAAAAGACTCTGGGTCAGAGCAGGGTTAACGCCAGCCATTGGTTCGTCCAGCATCACAATTTCTGGGCCGACCATCAATGCTCGTGCCATCTCGAGCAACTTGCGCTGACCGCCCGATAGGGAACCGGCGAAGTCGTCAATCTTTTCGTGAAGATTGAACCGCTCCAGAAGTACCATGGCGCGCTCCCGATTGGCGCGCTCTTGGCCTCTCCAAGTGAAGGGGACAAGAGCATTGAGCACCCGCTCACCGCTCTGTCCGTGCGCCCCCAGCAGCATGTTGTCGATAACGCTCATGCGGGACAGGGCCTTTGTGAGCTGGAAAGTGCGCACCATGCCCATGCGGGCCAGTCGGTGCGGTGCGGTGCCGGCAACGGACTTGTCATTAAACGTCCAAGTCCCAGTGTCTGGCTTGTCGAACCCGGTCAACAGGTTGAACAGAGTGGTTTTACCTGCGCCATTGGGCCCGATCAGCGCGGTGATCGCGCCTCGTTGGATTTCCACGTGAGCCACGTCGACCGCTTTGAGCCCGCCGAATTGGCGACTCACATGATCAGCAATCACGACCGGATCGGGTTTGGGTGCGCCTGGAACCTGGGGAACATCACGCAATGCCTCGACGGCGGCAGCGTGTCCTGTGGCCATGTGGTCCGTTTTAGCGGGCATCGAGGGCCAACTCCCTTCGGTCTCCGAATATTCCTTGTGGTCTAAAGATCATGAGCAGCATCAGCCCGAGTCCCATCAGCATAAATCGAATCGAGCCAACATCTGTGGGGGTGAGGAACTCGATGTAACCGTTATTGATCAAGGAGCTCAGGAGCTCACCGAATCCGGCAAGGAGGAACCAGAAAATGATTGTCCCCGCGATTGGTCCGAATACGCGCGCTGCTCCTCCCAGGAGGAGGATTGTGTAGACGAAGAACGTGAAATCAGGCTGGAATGTGTCCGGTTGGACCGATTGCTTGGCAACCGCCCACAAGATTCCACCAAAAGCTGCAATGCCACCACCAATTATGAGGGCCTGCATTTTATACACAAAGACGTTCTTGCCCAATGACACAACGGCGTCTTCATCCTCGCGGATTCCCTTAACCACTCGGCCCCATGGGCTGCGTACTAGGCCCCAGACCAGCAAAGTGAACAGTAGGGCGAGGCTCCACCCGACGATTACTACCCACAGGTCTTGTCGGCTCCATGTGAGAACAGGAAGGGTGAAGTCAGCAGGGAGCGGGTTAAGGTCGTGAAACTCCTGGCCGAGTTTGCCATTAAGCCCTTGTGCACCGCCGAAAACGTCCTTGAACGCGATTGACCGCACGAGCAGTCGCAGTAGCTCACTTGCCGCGATGGTGACGATTGCTAGATAGTCCGCGCGCAATCGAAGGGTTGGGATTCCCAGTAGAAGGGCCAATAATGTCGATACGACCACGCCCACGACCACCGCTAGCCACAGGCCCAAATCGAAGGTAAGAACGATCACGCCAACTGCATAGGCACCTGCGGCCACAAAGGCGACCTGACCGAAGTTGAGCAGCCCCGTGTAACCGAACTGGACGTTAAGGCCGATCGCAGCAAAAAGGTAAATGAGGGCGGTGACGCCAACCGCTTGGGTGATGGTGAGTGAAAATATTTGCACGAAATCCATTTGGATTAACCCACCCTCTCTTTTCGACCCAGTAATCCTTGAGGCCTCACCATCAAAATCAGGATCATGAGGAACAAGGCACCCACAGTTTTCATCTCAGTCGGAATAACCAGGGTGGTCAATTGGACAAAGATTCCGACCACCATGGCTCCAACGATTGCGCCATAGATGGTTCCCAATCCACCCAAGATAACCGCGGCAAAGAGCACGAGCAGAATCCGCTGACCCATATTCCAGACGGTATTTTGGGTGAGTCCCAAATAAATTCCGGCGAACGCGGCAAGGCCCGCGCCAACAATCCAGACCACAGAAATTACTCGCTCAACGTCAATCCCGGTGGCAGATGCGAGAGCGGGGTTGTCCGAAACGGCTCGAGTCGCCTTGCCGATCCGCGAACGCTGCAGCCACGTAACGGTTGCGGTTAAAGCTATTACGGCGAGTAGGCCCAAGATCAACGCCTTGGGAGTTGTGTTGAACGGCCCAATTTCGATACCGGGCTGACCAGCAAACTGCTTGTAACTTGATGGAGCGCCGCCAAAGAACAGCACCAGCGTGTAGCGCAGGAAGATTGCGAGTCCGATACTGACAATCATTGCGGCAATCAGTCCAGTTTTGCGCCGTCGCAGTGGACGCCACAGGATTCGATTTTGGCCCCAGCCGTATACGAATGCCGCAAAAACGATCGCGATCGGAGCGGCGATGATGATGTTCACACCCGCCGTGTTGATGGCTAGCGCGGTAAATGCGCCCAGTGAGAGGAGTTCGCCTTGGGAGAAGTTGGTCAAACCGGTGGTTCCAAATACCAGGTTCATGCCGACAGCACCGAGGGCTATGACCAGTCCGTAGAGGATTCCGTCGAGAAAAAGCTGAATGACGCGTTCCGAAGTTCCAGACTCGACTTCGCTAATTCCGGACTCGCCGCCCTCTGACAGACCGATGAGTAACCTTTTTTCACCACCCAACACCAACAGCGACCGGCTCGCATCTTCCGCATTATTGAGGGTGATTCCCTCGGGGAGGGTCGTTATGTCAACTTCGACAAGATAGGTGCCGCCGGCGGGCAGTGGCACCACGAAAACCCCTTTGTCGTCCGAGGTACCCGACGTGAGTACGCCGTCGGCGTCCGTGGCGGTCACTAGCACTCCCACCACTGCTTCACCACCAGGGGTAGACAGGGTTCCCGTGATCGTGGTGTCCGCGGCAGTGGCTGGCGAGAGGCCGCCTGATACGAAAAGAGCGATTGTTGCGAGGAGAAGTACTCCCAATGCGAGTCGAACGCGTCTAAGCACGTGGGCGTACCTCCGGGTCTCGGGTGTTCAACTGTTGAATTCGGGCACAAAAATATTAGCGATGGAACCTGGAGAACCCTACCGATATTAGAGGCGGTTGAGTACCTCTTTTGAAGAAGTATTTCGATTGTTACACATTTGTAAGTGTTCCCTGTAACTCGTCAATGTTTCCTATAAGTCGGTTCAGGGGGTCAGGTCCGTGGCGTACGGGCTAGGGCTGTTAGTCGAGCCGTACACACTCGCTCGCCTTGTTCATTTGTGATCACAATTTCACTACTCATAATGGTTCGGCCAGTGCCAATCATGTGCGCGACACCGGTGACTACCCCGTCACGAGCCGCTTTATGGTGTGTGCAGTTCAAATCAATGCCCACGACCATCACACCCTCGCCCATCTGGTGGTACGCCGTTATTGCCGCGGCGACGGATCCAAGGGTTTCGGCCAGTACCGCGCTAGCCCCGCCGTGCAACAGGCCGTAGGGCTGAGTGTTTCCTTCCACGGGCATCGTGGCGCTAATGGAAGCTCGGCCTTCTGAATCGACGGTCGCCCGTGTTAACTTGATTCCCATCCGCTCACCGAGCGCCCCCATGGCGGTTTGGGTGACTTCGGCTGTGACATCGGTTATTCCGTGTTCCAAAGAGTTCGACATAGTGCGAAAGCCTACGGTGCAGGTGGGCAACTAGTATCGGTTTGTGGCGCAAAATCGATTATTACTTATCGATGGACACTCGATGGCTTACCGAGCTTTTTTCGCTTTGCCGCCGGAAAACTTTACGACCAGCACGGGTCAACCCACAAATGCTGTGTACGGATTCACATCCATGTTGATCAATCTGATAAAGCAATACGACCCCACTCATATCGCCGTCGCCTTTGATGTGTCACGTAAAAGTTTTCGAACTGAAATATTTCCCGAATACAAAGCAACCCGGTCGAAGTCCCCAGAAGAGTTCAAAGGTCAGGTCGACCTAATAAAGGAAGTTTTGGACTCAATGTCGATCATGCGGCTTGAGAAAGAAGGCTACGAAGCCGACGACCTCATTGCCACACTTGCAACCCAAGCCAGCGAGGCGGGGTTCGCCACTGAAATCGTGTCGGGAGATCGTGACTCATTTGCATTGGTGTCGGCATCGGTGACGGTGCTCTATCCAAAAAAGGGAGTTTCTGACCTAGCGGTCATGACCGTTGAGGCTATTGAGGAAAAATACAAGCTTTCACCGGTGCAGTACCCCGACTTCGCGGCCCTGCGGGGTGACCCAAGTGACAACTTGCCCGGGATCCCTGGGGTCGGCGAGAAGACTGCACAGAAGTGGATCAACGAGTACGGCAGTCTGAGCGCCTTGGTCGCGGCCGCAGATTCAGTGAGGGGCAAGGTCGGTGATTCCTTGCGCGAAAACTTGGCCCAGGTACTTCTTAACCGACGTATCACAGAGTTAGAACGTGATGTGCCCCTTGACTTAGTCGTTGACCAGCTGGGGAGAGAGGCCTTTTCGTTGGCGGACGTGTTTCAACTTTTCGACACGTTGCAGTTTTCGGCTCTTCGCGGGCGGGTCAGCAAGTTGCCCGGCGCGATCGAGGCTGAAGGGCTTGCCAGTGAAGCTGCAAGTGAACGCGAAGAACAGCAGGTAATTGACCGATCCGTGTTCTTAAATGCCAGCCTTGCGGAGCTGCAAGCGATCAAAGGCCCCATCGCAATTGCAATTGAAGGAGAGTTCGCTCAAGGGTCTGGGCGCATTAGTTCACTGGCAGTGTGTACTGCAGATTCAATATATGTTGTGCCAGAAATATCGGTTTCGCACGAACGCGAGTGCGTACAGTGGTTGGCTACGTGTGAAAGCGAGAAAACTGTCCATGACGGCAAGTGGTTCTTATGGGCTTTGGCGACCTCGGGAATAGATATTTCTGCTGTGACGATTGCCATGGACACTGCTTTGGCCGGGTACCTGGTTGACCCAGGGCAGCGATCCTATGAATTGGCGGACCTAGTTCAAAGGGAGTTGGGCGCAAGCATAGATGCACCAGAAGACCAGCTCTCAATGTTCTCAGAGACTGACGAGTCAGCGAGTCTGGTTCAATCGGCCACTCTTATTTGGGATTTGGGAAGTGCGCTCACGCTCACACTTGAACGACTCGACCTCACCGACCTTCTGCACAATATGGAGATCCCGACCGAAATTGCTCTCGCTCAAATGGAGCACGTGGGTATCGCGGTTGACTCGAACGCTTTAGCGTCCCTCTCCGAAGAATTCGGTGTATCAATTCGCGCTGCCGAGTCGGCAAGTTTCGAATTGGTCGGACATCAATTCAATTTGGCCTCACCCAAACAACTTCAGGAGGTCCTCTTCGTTGATCGAGGTCTTCCCAAGACCAAGAAGATTAAAACTGGGTTCACCACAGATGCTGAAGCTCTTGCGAATCTGTATTCCCAAACAAAGGATCCGCTACTTCAACATTTACTGAGTTGGCGTGAGGAATCCAAACTAAGGCAAACGGTTGACGGCTTGATTCCCCTGGTGGATGCACACGGTCGGATTCACACAACATTTCGACAAACTGTCGCTGCTACCGGTCGGTTGTCTTCGATGGATCCGAACTTACAAAATATTCCAGTCCGGACAGAAGCTGGGCGGCGAATTCGGGCGACATTTGTTGTCGGTGAGGGGTTTGAATGTCTATTGACCGCGGACTACAGCCAAATTGAACTCCGGATCATGGCGCACCTCTCACAGGACGAAGCACTCATTGAAGCATTCAATTCTGGTGAGGATCTGCACGACACTGTGGCGCGAACGGTGTTCAATGTCAGCGAAGTGACACCGGACATGCGAAGGCAGATTAAGGCAATGTCCTACGGACTTGCCTACGGACTTTCCCCATACGGATTGGCCGCTCAACTTGATATTTCAACCGAAGACGCACGGATCATGATGGACGACTATTTCAGAAGATTCGGGGGGATTAGAAATTATTTGGCGCAGGTGGTTGACGTTGCACGGGGAAAGCTCTACACCGAGACCATGTATGGACGCAGGCGCAAACTGCCGGATCTGGCGAGCGAGAACCGTCAGCGCCGAGAGATTGCCGAGCGGATGGCCCTCAATGCTCCCATTCAGGGCAGTGCCGCCGACATTGTGAAGATTGCCATGCTGAAAGTGGATACGGCTCTTCGAGAGTCCCATTTTCAATCGCGGCTGCTGCTCCAAGTTCACGACGAACTCGTGCTGGAAATTGCAGAGGGGGAGCGCGATGCAGTAACCGACCTTGTCCGAACCGAAATGGGATCTGCGGCACAACTACTTGTGCCCCTTGACGTGAATGTGGGTACCGGTCTGAATTGGGATACCGCCGCCCACTGAGCATAGGTTAACCGTTACGCTTGGGTCGCTCATTCAATCGAGGATCAGACCTAGAATCCCCATAAAAAGTGCGAGTCAGCATCCATAACATCTATCCACCGGAGCCATTTCCTCCATGACTATTCCTACATCAACTTCAACACCGCCCCAAATTGCCATTAACGACATTGGCACCGCCGAGGATTTCCTCGCTGCAATTGACGCAACAATCAAGTACTTCAATGACGGTGACCTCGTCGAAGGCATTGTCGTCAAAGTCGATCGAGACGAAGTTCTCCTTGACATCGGCTACAAAACGGAGGGAGTTATCCCTTCCCGCGAACTTTCCATCAAGCACGACGTTGACCCCAGTGAAGTGGTGACCGTCGGTGACAGTGTGGAAGCACTAGTTCTCACGAAAGAGGATAAAGAAGGTCGACTAATTTTGTCCAAGAAGCGCGCCCAGTACGAACGCGCATGGGGCACGATCGAAAAAATCAAAGAAGAAGATGGTGTCGTTGAAGGACTCGTTATTGAGGTTGTCAAGGGAGGCCTGATCGTCGATATCGGTTTGCGTGGCTTCTTGCCAGCATCATTGGTTGAAATGCGTCGCGTTCGTGACCTTCAGCCATACATCGGTAAGACGCTTGAAGCCAAGATCATCGAACTTGATAAGAATCGAAATAACGTGGTTCTTTCCCGTCGTTCCTACTTGGAAAAAACCCAAAGCCAGGTGCGACAAACCTTCCTGAACCAACTGCAGCGCGGTCAGATACGCAATGGTGTTGTGTCAAGCATTGTGAACTTCGGTGCATTCGTCGATCTCGGCGGCGTCGATGGTCTCGTCCACGTGTCTGAACTGTCGTGGAAGCACATTGATCACCCCTCCGAAGTCGTGCAGGTCGGCGACGAAGTCACCGTTGAGGTTCTCGAAGTTGACATGGACCGCGAGCGCGTGTCGCTGTCCCTCAAGTCCACCAAAGAAGACCCATGGCAGCACTTTGCACGCACGCACGGGATCAACCAAGTTGTGCCAGGCAAGGTCACCAAGTTGGTTCCATTTGGAGCATTCGTGCGTGTCGATGAAGGAATCGAAGGACTCGTTCACATCTCTGAATTGGCCGAGCGTCATATTGAAATGCCAGAACAGATCGTTCAGGTCAACGACGACATCTTTGTCAGGGTAATTGATATTGACCTTGAACGTCGTCGGATCTCACTGTCCCTCAAGCAGGCGAATGATTCTTCAGACTCTCAGGCGGTTGAGGAGTTTGACCCATACCTATATGGCATGGCACCGGCATTCGACGAGGCTGGCAACTACACCGGGCCAGAAGGATTCGATCCTGAAACAGGTGAGTGGAAAGGCGGCTTCGAAGAGCAGCGCACCGAATGGGAGCGTGAATACGCAGAGGCCCATGCACGTTGGGAAGCTCACCGTAAACAGATGACCGAGGCAAAGGAAGCTGATCAAGCTGCGGCTGTTGAGTCGGGTGATGCGAGTGCATATTCATCCGAATCAGCCACCAGTGAAGGCACACTCGCTGACGACTCCTCACTCCAGGCCCTTCGGGACAAGCTCACCACAGAGTAATTTTGTGGCTCACCACATGCCTTTTGTTGTCGGTCTGACCGGCGGTATTGGTTCGGGTAAGTCAACAGCGGCGTCGTGCTTTTCACAGCACGGCGCCGTTGTCATAGACGCTGATCAAATCTCACGTGCGCTTACGGCAACTGGCTCAGAAGTGCTCGATGAAATCACCGAGTCCTTTGGTTCGGCATTGGTAGATTCGACTGGTTCTCTTGATCGCGCGGCACTTGCATCAATTGTATTTAGCGATCCTGATTCACTGGCCACACTTAACGCGATCATGCACCCGAAGATTCGAGCGAAAGCACTCGAAATAATTAGTAAGAGTGACCCCCGTGCAATTGTTGTATATGACATGCCGCTTTTGGTTGAAACCGGTTCAGAGGATATCTGTGACGCAGTGGTCGTGATCGACGTTGACCCGCGCACTCAAGTAGAAAGGCTAGTTGCTAGCCGCGGTATGAGTGCGGAACAGGCGGAGGAAAGGATTCGCAATCAAGCCTCACGGGAATTTCGAAATCAGTCGGGCACTTGGGTAATTGAGAACTCGAGTTCGCATGCAGACTTCGTGATCGCGTGTGAATTCGTATGGAAAGAGATCGAGCAGCGAGCACATAGGGTTAGGGAGTGACCAGGCCCGTAACAGATCTGACTCGAACCGTTGCGCCATTTGAGGTGATTTCGCCATTCCGGCCGGCAGGTGATCAGCCTGCGGCAATTGACGAGCTTGCGAAGCGAATCTTGGCGGGTGAGAAAAATTCAGTATTACTGGGTGCAACGGGCACGGGTAAAAGCGCCACGACGGCTTGGTTAGTTGAGAAATTGCAACGTCCGACTTTGGTTATGGCGCCCAATAAGACCCTTGCGGCGCAGCTCGCTACAGAGTTCCGGGAACTTTTGCCAAATAACGCGGTTGAGTATTTTGTTTCCTACTACGACTATTACCAGCCGGAAGCCTACGTTCCGCAGTCTGACACCTTTATTGAGAAGGACTCCACGGTTAATGAGGAAGTTGAGCGGCTCCGCCATTCGGCGACAAATAGTTTGTTGACCCGCAGGGATGTTTTAGTTGTTGCGACGGTTTCTGCGATCTACGGACTTGGAACCCCACAGGAATATGTGGATCGCATGATTCGATTGCGTGTGGGTGAAGAGTATTCGCGCGATAAGTTGCTACGTGGGCTCGTGGCTATTCAATATACGCGCAATGACATTGCTTTTACTCGAGGGACGTTTAGGGTCCGTGGGGACACCGTCGAAGTATTTCCAGTCTATGAAGAACACCCCGTTCGCATTGAAATGTTCGGCGACGAAATTGAACGCATGATGACCCTGCACCCGGTCACAGGGGAAATAATTACCGAAGACTCAGAGATGTACATTTTCCCAGCGACGCACTACGTTGCGGGACCAGAACGCATGACCCGAGCAATCGGTGAGATTGAAATTGAATTGGCGCAGCGCGTAGCGGAGTTTGAGAAACAGGGCAAACTACTTGAAGCTCAACGCATCAAGATGCGAACAACATTTGACATCGAAATGATGCAACAGGTGGGGTTCTGCTCCGGGATTGAGAATTACAGCAGGTTCATCGACGGTCGTGAACCAGGGAGTGCACCTAACTGCTTAATTGACTATTTCCCTGAAGATTACCTTCTCGTAATCGACGAGTCTCACGTCAGCGTTCCGCAGATCGGTGCAATGTTCGAAGGCGATGCAAGCCGAAAACGAACATTGGTTGAGCACGGATTCCGGCTGCCAAGCGCAATGGATAATAGGCCGCTGCGTTGGAAAGAGTTCGAAGAACGGATCGGTCAGGCGATCTACCTCTCAGCGACTCCGGGACCCTATGAACTCACCGCTGTGCAAGGCGATGTAGTCGAGCAGGTGATTCGACCCACCGGGCTGGTAGATCCCGAAGTTGTGATCAAACCCACCCAGGGACAAGTCGACGACCTGATGCACGAGATCCGAATCCGCGTTGACAAGCATGAGCGGGTATTGGTCACAACGCTCACAAAACGGATGTCAGAAGATCTCACAAACTACCTTGCCGAACACGGGATCAAAGTTCAGTACTTACACTCGGAAGTCGACACGCTTCGTCGGGTTGAACTACTTCGTGAACTGCGCTTGGGAGTATTTGACGTCCTCGTCGGAATCAACCTCCTGCGTGAGGGTCTCGACTTGCCAGAAGTTTCACTGGTTGCAATCTTGGATGCAGACAAAGAAGGGTTTCTTCGATCGGGAACCTCGCTTATCCAAACGATTGGTCGCGCGGCACGTAACGTCAATGGTCAAGTACACATGTATGCCGACAAGATCACGCCGTCAATGGCTAAGGCGATTGACGAGACCAACCGTCGCCGTGCAAAACAGGTGGCTTATAACAAGAAGATGGGTGTTGACCCGCAACCCCTTCGAAAGAAGATCGCGGATATCACGGACATGCTTTCCCGTGAGGAGGAAGATACGGCCAAATTGATTACGGCCGAGAAATCACAGATACGCAGACACACGCCTAGTGGAGACCTCGTGGTCCTAATCGAGGAGCTCAGCGAGCAAATGCGCGCTGCTGCAGGCGAATTGCAATTCGAACTAGCCGCTCGTCTACGAGACGAAATCTCGGATCTCAAAAAAGAACTGCGTGGCATGCAATCAGCGGAAGCCCACTAGTTCATGGACACATCAATTGGTTTATGGCTCGTCACGATCCTAGGAATCGCATTGCTCATAGCGGCTGACTTTCTCGCGATAACGCGAAAGCCACATGAAGTCAAATTTAGGGAAGCGCTCTGGGCGTCCATATTTTATGTGGGAATCGCTATTGCATTTGGCATCTTTATTTACATTTGGCAGGGGTCCCAGTATGGGACGGAATATTTCGCAGCGTACTTGGTCGAAAAATCTTTGAGCGTAGATAACTTATTCGTATTTATCATTATTCTCACCCAGTTTGCTGTGCCGTTTAATCTGCACCAGCGTGTCCTCTTGGTGGGGGTAGCACTAGCAATCGTGCTTCGGGGAATATTTATCGCTATTGGTGCCAGCGCGTTGGCGTACTTCTCATTTACATTTGTGATTTTTGGTGGAATTCTGGTGTGGACCGGTGTCCAACTGATGCGACATCGCAATGAAGACCCAGACCCCCAAGACAACTTATTAGTTCGACTGGCCCGCAAGCGTTACAGATTCTCAGACGGCTACCACGGGACTTCGCTGTTTATCAAAGAAAATGGATTACGAGTTGCCACGCCGCTGCTACTTGTTATGTTCGCGATCGGAACAACTGATCTGCTGTTTGCGCTGGATTCAATTCCCGCGACATTCGGGGTCACCCAAGAGCCCTACCTAGTTTTCACTGTGAACGCCTTCGCGCTACTTGGATTGCGTGCACTCTATTTCCTGCTGCGGGGGCTCTTAGACAAGTTGATTTACCTATCACTTGGATTATCAGTGATTTTGATCTTCATCGGCGTCAAATTGTTTTTGACCTACTTTCACGAAGTCAACGACTCAATCCCGAAAATTTCAACGAACGTCAGCCTCATATTTATTGGGGTAGTGCTAATCGCCGTATTCGTCGCTTCGTGGGTCAAACTTAAAATTGATCCAACCGCACAGGGTCATGCCGGTCGAGTGACAGATGCCGATCCGGACGACAAGGGCTCAACAGTTTGATCGGGATTGCGCTTATGCAATTACCAGCCTCGTGCTCGCCAGTCGTCAAGGAAGTCGCGTTCTTCGCCCACGTTAGTGTCAAATCCGTGGCCTGGATATACCCAGGTCGTGTCTGGGAGAGAGTCAAAAATGAGTGACTTAACTCCATTAAACAAGGTCGTGAAATCTTCCGGATTATTTGTTTTCCCTACACCACCTGGGAAAAGGCAATCACCAGAAAATAGGTGTCCATGACCAAAAGGATCGTCGTACAAATACATGCTGGCTCCAGGTGTGTGGCCTCCGGTTGTGAGCACCGTCAAAGTGATGTCACCAAATGTCACCGTGGAGTTGGGGAAAAGCTCATGATCGGTTGGCACAGCAATTGAGTCGGCATCCTGGCTCGGGGCGTAGGTGGTGGCTCCCGTAGCCGCAACGACTTCCGCGAGCGCATTCCAGTGGTCTGGGTGCCCGTGAGTCGTGAGAATTGCGTTCAAGCCACCGGGCCCCACGAGGGTGAGCAGGCGATCTGGCTCTGCCGCGGCATCAATGAGTATTTCGGTACCGGTCGAAGAACACCTCAACAAATAAGAGTTGTTGTTAAAAGGTCCAACACTGATTTTGCTAATGGTCAAATTCGTGAGTTCCCGTACGTGGGCCGGGCCGTCAACTTGTGTATTTCCGTTATACATGTTTCGACTATAGCCGTCCATGTCAATCCACCTAAGAAGGCATTTTCGGGTGAGTCGAATAGGCTAAGGGCTCAATAAGATTACAGGGAAGAGCTTGTGTGGAAAAGTTAGTTATTCGAGGCGCTCGCGAGCATAATCTCAAGAACATTTCCGTTGATCTTCCGCGCGATTCACTGATTGTTTTTACGGGCCTCTCGGGCTCGGGCAAGTCCAGCCTTGCCTTCGACACGATTTTTGCCGAAGGACAGCGCAGATACGTTGAAAGCCTCTCGGCTTATGCCCGGCAGTTCCTGGGACAGATGGACAAGCCAGACGTGGACTTTATTGAAGGCCTTTCACCAGCCGTGTCGATTGACCAGAAATCTACTTCTCGAAATCCGCGTTCGACCGTGGGGACGATCACAGAAATCTACGACTACCTGCGATTGCTGTACGCAAGAATCGGTAAACCACACTGTCCTTTGTGCGGTGACCCGATAGCTAAGCAAACTCCCCAGCAAATTGTGGACCAGATTTTGGAACTGCCCGTGAAAACGAAATTTCAAGTATTGGCACCGCTGGTGCGCGAGCGCAAGGGTGAATATCTCGAAGTGTTCAAGCAGCTTCAGTCTGACGGTTACTCGCGGGTCAGGGTAGACGGCGAGATTTATGCTTTGGATAGTGTCCCTGCACTTAAGAAACAGGAGAAGCACACGATTGAAGTTGTGGTTGATCGATTAAGTGTGAACACGGAGTCCCGCCAACGAATGACCGATTCAGTAGAAACGGCACTGTCGCTAGGTCATGGAAATGTGACTTTAGATTTTGTTGAGAAGCCGGAAAATGACCCAGATCGGGAACTAACTTTGAGTGAGCACCTCGCCTGCCTGCGCGACGGCCTTTCCTTCGAAGAATTAGAGCCTCGTTCTTTTTCGTTCAACTCACCATTTGGGGCCTGCCCGGACTGTTCCGGGTTGGGGGTAACTCGTGCGGTCGACGAAGAACTAGTGGTACCAGACCCCGCTGCAACCCTGAATGAAGGCGCAATTGCGCCGTGGTCCCGAGGAACGGTGAGTGAGTATTTCAAGAGGTTGCTCGAGGCACTCTCAGAAGAAACCGGAATAGACATGGATGCTCCATGGTCTTCGCTGAGTGCTAAACATCGAAAAGCGATTCTTTATGGAACCGATGCTGAACTCCACGTCAAGTTCAAAAACCGATACGGGCGTCAACGCTCGTATTACACAACCTACGAGGGGGTTGTGAATTTCATCGCTCGGCGACACGCAGAAGCGGACACTGATTCCTCGCGTGAACGTTTTGAGGGCTTCATGCGCGAGGTTCCTTGTGTGTCGTGTCAAGGCAGCCGTCTCAAACCATTGACTCTAGCCGTTACTGTCTCGGATCACTCGATTGCTGCAATTGCGGCGTTGCCTATCAGCAGCGCGCGGGACTTGCTTGCAACGCTGAAGCTTTCCCAGCGTGACGAAGCAATTGCTGCGAGGGTTCTCAAGGAAGTAAATGAAAGACTGCAATTTTTGGTCGACGTGGGATTGCATTATCTCGCACTTGATCGGGCAGCCGGGACCCTCGCGGGTGGTGAAGCCCAGCGAATTCGGCTCGCAACCCAAATTGGATCGGGTCTCACAGGTGTCCTGTACGTACTCGACGAACCCAGTATTGGCTTGCACCAACGAGACAATGAGCGGCTAATTGAAACCCTCGTCCGACTGCGCGATCTAGGGAACACGTTGATCGTTGTGGAACACGACGAAGACACAATCCGTATGGCCGACTGGATCGTGGACATTGGTCCAGGTGCGGGTGAGCACGGTGGTGAAGTCGTTGTGAGCGGGAAATTGGCGGATCTCGTTAAGTCCAAGAAGTCGATAACCGGCGCTTACATCTCAGGAGCACGAAGCATTGCCATGCCCGAACTGCGCCGTGGACAGGAGCGTGGCTGGATAGGTGTTCGTGGTGCGAAAGAGCACAACTTGAAAAATGTCGACGTCGATTTCCCTTTAGGAAATCTGTGTGTGGTCAGCGGGGTGAGTGGATCAGGTAAATCCACATTGGTGAATGACGTTCTGCTGAATTCACTCGCTCGTGAACTCAATGGCGCATCCGTTGTCCCAGGTAAACACACGAAAGTAACGGGTCTTGACCAAGTAGACAAGGTCGTGCATGTTGACCAAGGCCCAATTGGCCGAACACCACGCAGTAACCCAGCGACGTACACGGGTGTCTTTGACCATATTCGAAAACTCTTCGCCGAAACCCAAGAGGCGAAGATTCGTGGGTATCAACCGGGTCGCTTTAGTTTCAATGTCAAAGGTGGACGCTGTGAGTCGTGCAGTGGTGACGGGACACTAAAAATTGAAATGAACTTTTTGCCAGACGTCTATGTTCCCTGTGAGGTCTGTCATGGTGCGCGATACAACAGGGAAACCCTTGAAGTTCACTACAAGGGCAAAACAATTGCAGAAGTGCTCAACATGCCGATCGAAGAAGCAAGTGAGTTTTTTGCGGCAATCCCACCTATTTCCCGTCACTTGAAGACGTTGGTTGAAGTTGGATTGGGTTACGTTCGCATGGGTCAATCGGCTCCGACCCTTTCAGGTGGTGAAGCCCAGCGTGTGAAACTCTCCGCCGAGTTGCAGAAACGGTCAACCGGGAGGACCATTTATATCTTGGATGAACCAACTACGGGGCTGCACTTCGAAGACATTAGGAAACTACTGCTGGTTCTTCAAAGTTTGGTCGACAAGGGCAATAGTGTCATTGTGATCGAACACAATCTTGATGTGATTAAATCGGCTGATTGGATCATTGACATGGGTCCCGAAGGAGGATCCGGAGGTGGACAGGTCGTGGCCCAGGGAACACCCAAAGACATCGCTGCCGTGAAATTAAGCCATACCGGCAGATTCCTTAAAAACATGAAACTCACAAGCTAGGGGGAGAAAATGAAAAGACGTGACGTGCTAAAAGCAGGTGCTTTAACGGGAGCGTTGGCCGTGACCGGCGTAGGTGTTAGCGCCTGTGCGAGTGAAACCGCCTCCATGTCCGCGGAGTCGATCACACTTGCTGACATTCCGGTCGGAGGTGGTGTAGTCGTGAGCGAACCTCCGGTCGTGCTCACCCAACCAACCGCAGAGGCAGTTAAGGCTTTCACGTCGATCTGTCCCCATCAAGGTTGCAAAGTCAACAATGTCTCCGATAATCAAATTTTTTGCCCCTGTCACGGATCCATTTTTTCGGGTATTGACGGCTCAGTCATTCAAGGACCGGCCACCGAAGGGCTGGCCGCGGCGTCTGTGACCGTTAGCGGAAACGATGTCAGTTTTGGCTAAGTCGAACCGACCTTAATGTCAGACCCCTCAAGCTACCGACCCGCGACGGGAACTATTCCAACGAATCCCGGCGTATACCGCTTCCGTGATCCCGAGGGTCGGGTTGTGTACGTTGGCAAGGCGAACAATCTCCGCTCGCGCCTGAATTCGTATTTTCAAGACTTTAGCGCGCTTCACTCGCGTACCCAAAAAATGCTCACAACTGCGGCAAGTGTTGATTGGCTGACCGTTGGCAATGAAGTTGAGGCCCTTGTCCTCGAGTACTCGTGGATTAAGGAGTACTCCCCAAGATTCAATGTTCGCTTTCGTGACGACAAAACCTATCCTTATTTAGCCATCACAATAAGTGAAGAGTATCCACGTGTAGCCGTTGTTCGGGAAGCGAAGCGAAAAGGCACGCGCTATTTTGGTCCTTACACCCAAGTGTGGGCAATTAAAGCGACGCTTGAAGAATTAGTCCGAGTTTTTCCGGTTCGTTCCTGCCGCAACGGTGTTTTCAACCAAGCGAAGAGCAGTGGACGCGCGTGCCTATTGGGCTATATAGATAAATGCAGTGCACCGTGTGTGGGACGAATTTCATATCAGGACTACGGCGTACTGGTTCAACAGTTAATTCGGTTTCTCAGTGGACAGACTCGTGAGTTCGTTGATCAAATCACCGATCAAATGAAGGCAGCGGCACTGCGAGAGGATTTCGAAGAAGCTGCGAAGTGGCGAGATCGCTTGCTGGCGCTTGAAAAAGTGCTTGAGCGGAACTCAGTTGTCTTTGAGGACTCGACCGATGCAGATCTACTTGCTTTTTCTTTTGACGAGTTGCATGTGGGAGTTCAAGTAATCCACGTTCGAGTGGGTCGAATAACAGGTGAGAGATTCTTTGTTGTTGAAAGATCGGAGGAACTCGGCGAATCTGGATATGTTGAACGCATTCTCACCCGCGTGTACTCCGATATCGCAACCGATGGAATCCCAAAAGAAGTTCTGCTCTCGCACCTTCCTTCAAATGAGACCGCGTTAACGGCTTGGTTGTCAGGGGAGCGGGGATCAAAAGTTGACCTGCGAATCCCACGACGTGGTGACAAGCGCTCCCTCATGACCACGGCTGCTGAGAACGCTGAAAGATCGCTCACCAAAGCACGATTGGAAAAAAGCGCCGACATTACGGTGAGAACTCAGGCTCTCAATGACCTCCAGGAAGTGCTTGAACTTGCTGAACCCCCATTGCGAATTGAATGCATTGACATTTCAACATTAGCGGGCGTTGAAACTGTCGGTTCGTTAGTTGTTTTCGAGGATGGTCTCCCAAAAAAGTCTGAATATCGCAAGTTCATCATTAAGGGCGAGCGAAAGGACGATCTTTCATCTGTCTACGAAGTCGTTCGTCGCCGATTTAGAGAGACCCCAGATTCCGAGAGTTCACGCTTTGCCTATCAACCTTCGCTCTTAGTTATTGACGGCGCTGCAGGACAAGTCAAAGCGGCGGTACGGGCGCTGCGCGATTCGGGAGTTTCAGTCCCGGTTGTTGGTCTGGCAAAGCGACTTGAAGAAGTATGGGTGGTTGATCAAGTTGATCCCATAATTTTTGCCCGCAATAGTCATGCACTCCACTTACTTCAGCGTGTGCGAGACGAAGCGCATCGTGCCGCAATCGGTCACCACAGAAAAAGGCGAAATGCACAATCATTGACCAGCCAATTGGACGCGATCCCGGGTGTTGGACCGGTCATGACGAAGTCTTTACTGAGTCATTTCGGATCGGTGAAAGGAATTCGGGCCGCGAGTTCAGAGGAATTGGCAGAGACACCGGGCATTGGGGAAAAGAAGGCCCAGGCAATTTGGAGCCACTTGCATCCTGAAGGTTCTTGACACTGTGAGTAACGTGAAAGTGTGCAGACGCAGGTGAGGAGGGTGAAGTGCCAAGTGTGAACTTAGAGAGTTCCGAATTAATAATTCTTACCGGCATGAGCGGAGCAGGTCGAACTACGGCCGCGCGAGCGCTTGAAGACCTTGGCTGGTTTGTCATTGACAACATCCCACCCTCACTGCTCTTGGAAGCACTCGAATTGGCGAGTAGAAGTTCTGATATTCAGAAAGTCGCAGTAGTGGTTGATACTCGTAGCCGCTCACTATTCGCGCAGCTAAGTTCAGTCTTGGCGGATCTTTCACCGCGGGTGGGAAGCGTCACGATTGTATTCCTTGAGGCGACCGATGAAAGTCTTGTGCGTCGCTTCGAGTCATCGCGTAGGCCACATCCATTACAAAAGGATGAGGGGGCGAGGGATCATCGAATAATTGACGGGTTGGCACGTGAGCGGGAAATACTCGGAGATATTCGAGCTGTCGCAGACCTTGTGATTGACACAACTTCATTGAATGTCCACGATCTTCGTCGTCGCATTGAAGCGGCATTTGATTCAGACGAGGAGAGTGATTTTCACATTACCGTCCTGTCTTTCGGCTTCAAATATGGGATACCGGTGGACGCTGACATGGTTGCGGACGTACGGTTTCTTCCCAACCCTTATTGGGACGAACAATTGCGTCCGCTTACGGGTCAAGACCCAGCGGTTGCGGTCAGTGTCTTGGAACGTGAAGGAGCAGGTGACTTTCTCACCCATTTCCAAGAGTTGTTGGGAACAATGCGTGAAGGGTACCTGCGGGAAGGTAAGCGACTGGTTACCGTTGCGGTGGGGTGTACGGGTGGTAAGCATCGCAGTGTCGCCATGACTGAAAAATTGGCAAAAATGCTGCGTGAGAAGGGACTTCAGGCGACAGTTTTCCATCGGGATCTCGGCCGTGAGTAGTGCAAATTCCCCGGCGCGAGTAGTTGCATTTGGTGGAGGCCACGGATTGTCGGCAACGTTGCGAGCGGTAACTCAGTTGTTAGCAAGTAGAGAGATTTCGGACTTGACCGCAATAGTGGGAGTGTCCGACGACGGTGGGTCTAGCGGGAGAATCAGGACTGCATTCGATGTGATTCCGCCAGGTGATTTACGCATGGCCATCTGCTCGTTACTTCCTCAAGACGAAGTGGGAGTGGAAGTTGGGTCGATTCTTCAATACCGATTTCCTGTAGGAGCGAGCAATAGTGGTCTTGAAGGGCACGTAGTGGGCAATATTTTGTTGACCGCGCTGTGGAACAGCGGGATGTCGGCACAGCAGGGCCTTGACTTAGTGGGGAAGTTCTTTGGAGTGCGAGGAAGGGTACTGCCTTGCAGTTCCGAGCCCATTGATCTAGTAGCCACCATTGCAGGGATAAACCCAGCAGATCCAGCAGCCAGCGCAGAGGTGAGTGGACAAGTGGGAATTGCCACAACTACTGGCGTTGTTCAGCGAATTCGAGTACAACCAAGTGCTCCAGCAGTGTGTGAAGAATCAGTTGTGGCGATCTCTGAAGCAGACCTTCTCATTTTTGGCCCGGGTTCATGGTTCACCTCGGTCGTACCTCCACTGCTAGTTCCAGGGATACGTAAATCAGTTATCAACAGTGCTGCACACCGAGTCTTGATAACGAATCTCTCCGAGCAGATTGGTGAGACAACAGGATTCACAGTTAGTGACTATTTGTCTTCATGGAAATCATTATTCAGTGACATTAGTCTCGATGCTGTTGTGGTGGACCCGAATCACCATGGAGACCATGACGATTTGGAAAGGGCAGCGAATCTCCTCGGGGCCAAGGTGTTTAGGATTGACGTCGCGGCCGGCGGTGCAACCCATGATCCGAACAAGTTGGCAAATGCGCTGCGCTTGGTAGCAACGGAATTAGGGAGCAAGTAATGGCAATGACCGCTGCGGTGAAAGACGAACTCAGTCGGGTCGATGTAACTAAATCATGTTGTCGTAAAGCAGAAGTATCGACAATCCTGCGATTCGCAAGCGGGCTGCACATTATCAATCGTGCAATTGTCGTAGAAGCGGATCTTGATACCGGTTCCGCAGCGCGGCGTTTACGCAAGGACATTTTTGATATTTATGGTCACGACAGTGAAATCGCACTCGTTCAAGGCACAGGAATCAAGAAAGGAACACGCTATCTGGTCCGTGTGGTTGTGGGTGGCGAAGCCCTAGCCCGCCAAACTGGAATCGTCGATGCGAGCGGGCGCCCAGTAAAAGGACTACCACCGGCCATTGTTGCTGGCGGAATGTGCGACTGTGAGTCAGCGTGGAGGGCGGCATTTTTAGCCCATGGTTCCCTCACTGAGCCCGGGCGGTCGTCTTCCCTTGAAATCACATGTCCAGGTCCAGAAGCAGCACTGGCACTTGTCGGTGCAGCCCGCCGACTGGGAATCACGTCGAAATCCCGTGAAGTGCGTGGAGTTGACCGCGTAGTCATACGAGACGGTGACGCAATTAGCGCCATGTTGACCAAGTTGGGTGCACACGATGCCATGATGGCGTGGGAAGAACGCAGAATGCGACGGGAAGTTCGAGCCACCGCTAATCGACTCGCAAATTTTGATGACGCGAATTTACGTCGATCGGCGCGTGCGGCCGTCGCAGCGGGAGCCCGTGTTCAGCGAGCACTTGAAATTTTGGGTGAGGACGTCCCTGACCACTTGGTTGTTGCTGGCAGGTTACGCATGGAGCACCAACAGGCCAGCCTCGAGGAGTTAGGCGCATTGAGTGATCCCCCCATGACGAAAGACGCTATTGCCGGCCGCATTCGCCGACTCCTTGCATTGGCTGACAAAAAGGCCGAGGATTTGGGTATTCCAGACACAGAGGCGGCAGTAACAAGTTTGGAAGTTCAGCCGTAACATTTTGGTAACCGCGAGTCGGGTATGTTTGCGCCATAGGCCATACACATTAGTAGTTAAAAGGAGCCCTCTGTGAAGGTTGGAATCAACGGATTTGGCCGCATTGGCCGCAATTTCTTTCGCGCCATTAATGTAAGTGGCGCAGACATTACGGTTGTCGGAATCAACGATCTCACCGACACCAAGACGCTGGCACACCTACTGAAGTACGACAGTATTTTGGGTCGATTCAATGGAACGGTTGAAGCCGAAGAGGGCGCAATCGTTGTGAATGGCGTCCGAATCCCAGTTTTCGCACAGCGTGATCCGGCCGACCTGCCTTGGGGTGAGGTTGGCGCTGAAATCGTGGTCGAGTCCACGGGATTCTTCACCGATGCAGACGCAGCTCGCAAGCACATCACGGCGGGGGCCAAGAAAGTAATTATCTCAGCACCTGCCAAGGGTGAGGACATCACGATTGTCATGGGGGTTAACCAAGAAAAGTACAACCCTGCAACCGACCACATAATTTCAAATGCTTCCTGCACCACGAACTGCCTGGCTCCAATGGCGAAGGCAATCGACGACGCATTTGGAATTGAACGCGGCCTCATGACCACTATCCACGCGTACACA
>Ga0115549_1000037_pt1 | contig 105420 bp, 88 predicted proteins | sample COGITO_mtgs_1004_2_FD_87176 | JGI IMG/M metagenome (GOLD analysis project Ga0115549, IMG submission 87176) | Pelagic marine microbial communities from North Sea - COGITO_mtgs_100430 | ecosystem: Environmental > Aquatic > Marine > Epipelagic | place: Germany:Helgoland, sampling site Kabeltonne...
AAACCCTTGAAGAAGGACCTACTCCATTGGTTGCTGTCAAGCATGTTTTATAATATCCAGATTTTAAATATAAAAGTTCTGGATTTTTTGAAAATCTACTTGTTCCATTGACATAAATGGCAGCACCATTGCTGGTTGTTTTAATATCTACAGGGTTACTGCTATCATACACTTCCCATGCCCATGATGTTGGTCCAAAATCTGTTAGGTCATTTAGTTTTCCGATACTGAACAAGTCTGTTGTAGTTTTATTGGCAATAAAATCTACCTTAGGCACTTGTGTAGGAACTACAACACTAAAACATTTTGTAATACTATCTGATCCTATACAATTAGTTGCTCTAATTTTTAAGCATTTAGTAGCAGTAGTAACTACCGAAAATCTACCAAAATAATCATAAGTACCTGCATCATAAGTACCATCTGCATCTTTGTCCCACTCATTCTTATAAATTGCTGCTTGCGATGTATTATAAAAAGTGTAATCATAATCGGTATAAACGGTAGCAGGAACTACAAAGTTTGCGGATAAGCTAGTGGGTAATTTCAAATCAATATTAAAATCTTCTTGTTCTCCGTAGGTATGACGAAAAGTGCAACTATTTGTAGCTGTAAGAGTTTGAGCATATTGATAATCTCCAATAAGTCTTATTCTACTTGGCCCAGCTATTACACCAGTACAAGGAATGTCAAGAGTGATAGTTCTTGAAGTGCCACTTGGCCAACCAGAGTTTGCAGTGGTTGGGTTTAAAAACTCACCAGCATCATCAAAGTCATAATCGCCATTCAAATCAATGTAAACACCCAATTTTTGACTAGAGTAATTGCCATTGCAAGTAACGGTTAATTGGTAAGAACCACCAGCACTAATATCAAAACTGCTGCCTGGGTTAATTAAGGTGTAGTTATTTGTTGTGCTTCCCAAATTACCGTTGCAATTGTCATTTACCTTTGAATAGATATTGTTGCCATTCAAATCTATTTTTACAGCGCCAATACTAAAGTATTCTTGAGTTTGAGTACCCCATGACCAGCCGCATGCACCATTTCCTCCTGCATTTGATTTACAATAAGGTGATTGTGCCATAAGGGAGTTGCCAAAGGTACTTAGCATCAACACCACTCCCAATCTGAGTGCTGATTTGTACCATGTTGTAATTTTTGTTTTCATATATTTATTGTGTTTTTTGTACTTGTCTAATGTGCCTAACAATTTTACTCTTTATTATGATATTTGAAAATTATGCTATAAATCGTAAAAAAATATTGTGAATCCGCAAGTACGTAATAAAAAACATAAAAACAAAACCATCTTCCAAAAAAAATGTTAATTTTACATTTCAATTGCTCTTAATTTTACCTATATTGATATCAAAAATTCCTAAACTTGCAGCAATGTAAACATATAGCCCAATAGATTCAAAAATCCCTGAAGCGCAACTAAATCTTCCAAAAAAATGCTAATTTTACATTTCTATTGCACTTAACTTTATCTGTAGTGATGGCAAAAATTACTAAATTTGCAGCGATGAAACTATATAACCAAATAGATTCAAAAATCCTTAAAGAGCAACTAAAAGATGATGGCGTTTTGCGTTTGACCATTTCATTTTACAAGTATGTTGGGATAAAAAACGCTGCTTTTTTTAGAGACTATCTCTATTACCATTTTAGTTCAATTGATGTAAGAGGGCGTATTTATGTCGCCCATGAAGGGATAAATGCTCAAATAAGTATCCCCAAAAGTAATTTATCTCAATTTTTAGAAATATGTAATAATATTAATTTTTTAAAAAATATAAGACTCAATTTTGCAAGAGAGGACAATGGAAAGTCCTTTTTTAAATTAAAAGTATTGGTTAGGGATAAGATTGTAGCAGATGGTATTGATGATGCCACTTTTGATGCTAGTAATACCGGTAAATATTTAAAAGCGAAAGAGTTCAATGAAATTATTGAGAGAGAGGATGTAACTTTGATAGATATGCGGAATCATTATGAGAGTGAGATTGGCCATTTTAAAAATGCTTGGCTACCGGATGTAGATACATTTAGAGAATCATTGCCAAAAATTACCGCCAGTTTAAAAACAAGAAAAGACAAACCAGTAGTGATGTATTGTACTGGTGGCATACGGTGCGAGAAGGCAAGCGCTTATATGAAACACAATGGGTTTGAAGAAGTTTATCATCTAGAAGGAGGCATAATAGAATATGCAAGACAAATTGAGGCAGAAAATTTAACCAATAAATTTCTAGGTAAAAATTTTGTGTTTGACGAGCGATTGGGAGAAACCATTGGCAATGAAGTTATTGCACAATGTCATCAATGTGGTTCTCCTTGTGATACCCATACCAATTGTGCAAATGAAGCATGCCACCTACTTTTTATTCAGTGCGAGTCTTGTAAATCCCTGTTAAACAACTGCTGTTCGACAGTGTGCAATGAGATAAACGCGCTACCTATTGATGAGCAAAGAGCCTTGCGAAAAGGTAAAAAAAGTCGAAGGAATATCTTTAAAAAGGGAAGAGGAACTTTGCCTTTTATGAAAAAAAATCAAGGTTAATTATCTCTTTTTTCAAATTTCTCTTTTTTCTTATTTTCTAATTGTTTAAAAATTAAATAAACAAAAGCGCATACAATACCAAGCCAAAAAAGCCCATAAAGAAATATTGCACCCGAAATTGCTATTATTTTCATTACTGTAATTTTACTGCGGTTCCATAAGCCAAAATTTCTGAAGCTCCTTGCATTACCATACTTGTAGCCAATCGCACATTGACCACAGCATCTGCCCCCAATTTTATTGCATCAGCCTCCATCCTAGCCAAAGCTTGCTCTCTAGAATCTGCTTGTAATTTAGTATATTCACTGATTTCACCGCCAATAATATTTTTCAAACCTGCAAAAATATCTCGTCCAATGTTTCTAGCCCTTACAGTACTGCCTCTAGCAATACCCAAAGATTCAGTAATGGTTCTGTTAGGAATTGTTTCTGTTGTTGTAATGATCATGTTGCGTTTTTAAAATTGTTCGATAACAAATTTACCAAATATTTTTTTTCTCTTCGCTTTTTATCGACAGAATAACTGCTAAAGTTTATGGAAATAAGTTTCTGAAATCTACTACTGTTTGTGGATTAATATCAAATATCTCAATGATTTGCCCTTGTTCTGTATTGAAATCAATATCATTAATTTGCTCTTGTTTTTGAATCGAATTGTATTTTATATTGTGCATTTGTGCGATATGCATTACGGACTTTAAATGAGGCGTGGTAATAAATTTCTTAGCATCACTCATTTTTTCTGGCCCATGTATTATGTCAAAAATTTGCCCTCCTTGGTTATTAATCACCACTATGACGAAGTTGAGTGGAATTGGCTTTATCCAAAAGGCGTTGCAATCATAGAAAAAACTAATATCTCCAATAACCAGCCATTCTCTTTTACTACTATTTAAAGCATAACCTAAAAAAGTGCTAAGGCAACCATCAATCCCACTAGTACCTCTATTGGCGATAAGATATGTGAATTTTGCATAAATGGATTGAAATAAGGACCCATATCGCACAGACATGCTATTACCACAATGCAAAATACTATTTTCTGATTTGTTGAGTAGGGTTGCCAGCACACGATTAAACTCGGATTTTAAATTTTCACTTTTTAAAATCAAAGATTGCTTACTGCTTCTTTCCAAATTTTGCCATGAACTGTTAAAACTGCTGTGCTGTCTTTTACCTAAAACCTCCAATACCTCATTCAAATGGCAGTTTATTATTTCAAAATCAGAAGTAAAAGGACTTATATAATTTGTTTGTGAACCTATATGAAGGTGATATAAAGGAGGATTTGCCTTTAACCAATTTCGCAGGTTTTTAGAGAGCATATAAGTTCCAGTAGTAATCAACACATCTGGGGACAAAGCCGTGTTATTCGCTTTATCGTTCATAAAAAAGTCAAAACAAAAAATGTTGCCGCTCAGATAGTTTGGCGAGCAAGCGTCAGCCAGTATAGGAAAATCATAAGTTTCACTATTGATAGGGTCCTTACAAACATCAAAGCCCAAAAATACCAATGGCCTTTTCGCAGACTTAAGTTTTGCTAGGACTTTATTGCTTAGTGAATCTTTTTTATGTTTATTCGAAAAATTAATCCAACTCTCCTTACTAAAAATACCCGACTGTTTTTCAGTTGGCGTTTCATAATCAAAGTCGTACAAAGGTTCTGACAAACGTAAATTAACATGTATGGGTAAGCTCCTTTCTAAAGCCTCTTTAGTTTTCCTACTTATGTTGCGTTTAAATGGCAATTCCCACTTTTGATTCAACTCAATATCCAATTGAGCAGCAACAAAATTATTGAAGATTTTTTGCTGATTAATGCTTTGAGCCTCAAACGAATTTTCAGACCCTTTTGGTCTATCCGCAGTAATGGCAACTAAGCATATATTTTGGTAATAAGCTTCTGCCATTGCAGGAGCTAGATTAAGCGCTGCTGTGCCACTTGTACAAACTACAGCTACAGGTTGATGTACTTTTTTGGCAATACCCAATGCAAAATACGCTGCACTGCGCTCATCAATGTGATTGTATAAAATACAACCTTTTATGCTTGATAAAAGGTTAATAATTGGCGCATTTCTAGAACCTGGACATACTACAAAATGTTTGGTTCCGCAGGAATTGAGATGGACAAGAATATCATGAAGATTTTGATACTGTAAAGTCATTATTCAATAAAGCTTACACACTGCTCTACCCATTTATCTTGATCAATTTTAGCAGCTACTGCATGACTTTCTGCTCCCATTTTTAACAGCTCCATGTCAGATAAATTCATTATTTTTAAAAGTGCCCGCTTAATATTTTCTACGCTATTTGCATTAAAAACATAGCCATTTACACCGTCCTTAAGAAATGCCTGTTGAGCACCCACATTTTGACTTATTAGCAATGGAAAACCTGCAGCTGCAAACTCATGAACAACCACACCCCAAGGCTCAAATAGGCTTGGTAAGACAAAAACTCCCGACCTTTTTATGAAGTCAGCCATATCATTGGGCTGAACAAATCCGTGATGCTTAATTTTAGGATCTATAAACCTTTTATCAAACTCCTCTCCTTGCCCCAAATTCCACAATTCCCAATCATTCGGTTCTTCATTTTGTAGTTGAACAAATGCATTCCACAGCGTAGAAAGATTTTTTTGAGGAATATACCTTGCCACACATATAAATACTTTTGGAAAATTTTTACTTTTTAAAGGTAAATTCTCTTCATACAATGCATTGAATTTTTCCGTATCCGCAGTATAAAATCCGTATTTGATATTTTCTTGCTTAAACCCCAGTTTCAAGGCGAATTGTCCCTGTTTTTTATAAGGGACCCAAATATACTTAAAAACCACAGGCAACATAAATTTTGCAACCATAGCCGACAACCTTTGCTTTAAATTTCCATGCCACTCATTGTCCATACACATGACCGTGGTAGCTCTTTTTCTCCATGTCCTAATTACTTTTATATAACTTTTATCCTTCCAACCGCTGCAAATAATCAAGCTTGGTGAAAGTTTATCGGCAAATAATTGTATTTTTTCGTGATCAAACTTTGACCGGTTATACAATCTACCAATCTCTGAAAAATCAAAATTAAAAGGAGCCTCAGCATTAACAGGATATGCCATTACATGTATTTGAAACCCTGGATGTTGTTTTTTTAATGCTTTTAAGCATTGAAACGTATAATCCGCCAACTCCATATAGAGCAAAAGTATAACCTTATTGTCCAACCTATTTTGTACTTTATTTTCCACTTAAAATAACTGAATATTTCCTTTTTAACCTTAAAAAATACCGCTCAAAAAAGAAATATGAAAATGCACTTACAATTATAGTTATTAAAAACGAACCTACATAATACAAAATATTGATAAGTACAGAGCCCCCTGTGTTATTTAAACACCATAAATTAATTGCATCAGGCATCAACCTAAGACAAATTACAACGCACATCATGTGATAAACATAGAAACCGTATGAAATATTTCCCAAAAAAATCAATGCTGGATGTTCCAAAAAAGACAGTTTATTATTCTGAATCACGCCAACAATAATTGCTGCGAAAAAAGGGGCAATTATGATATGCTGTATATCTTGGAGGAATGCAGGAATGAACCAAGTAATACAAAAAACCAAAATTGCTAAAAGTAAAAGTGCATTACCCCTAGCAAGTATTTTTAAATAGCTAAAAAAAGCTTTATTGTAAAAAATATAGGCTACCCAACCACCAATAATCATGCACTCAAACTTACTTTGTGCTGCAATTTCTTTGAGCCATAAAGGGTAGTTATAGTATTTCAGCAAAAAAAATATAATAACCTTAACGGACACAACAAATATTAGCAGCATTAAAAAAAGTAAATGCCCTGACTTCAGTTTTTTAATGACCCAAGGCCATACCAAATAGAATTGCTCCTCAACGCCAATACTCCACAAATGCCCAGCCCAAGGAACAGATTGAAAAAACGCCAATACAAAACCTGGTACGAAAAACAAATACATAGCCAATTTTGTATAAAAATTATTTTCAAGTAATGGTGAAAAATAGTAATGGTGAAAAATGGGTATTTGTGGCAAAATAAAAAAAGCTAGAAAAGTAAAAAGAAAATACAAGGGCCAAATCCTTAAAATTCTTCTCCAATAAAATTTTTTAATAGCAACTTTGTGCGTCCTTTCCCTTTCTGCCAGCAAAAGATAGGTAATTAAGAAACCACTTAAAACGAAAAAAAATGAAACCCCCATAGGTCCCAATTCCTCCAAAGCTTTGGCTAAAAAAGTTCCATTTCCGTATATGTTTCCAATTTTATGCCCCTCTTTTATCATCTCAACATGAGATATTAAAACTAAAAGTGCCGCTATGAACCGCAGCGCATGAAGCCCTTTAAAATAAACTGATGCCTTTTCTTTCAAAACCAGTGGCAAAAGTAATGCATTATCAGAATTTTAGTGGGTTGCACAGCAAAAGCCAAGATTATTCTTCCTTATATACCCATTTGCCTTTAAAATTAACTGGCTTCTTCACCTTCACGCTTTCTATAAAGGATAATATCCTTGTAGTGGTTGGGTGACCCTCTGCAAGAACACAGTATTGCTGATAATAGGCTATCATTTCTGAGATTTCTGAATCCGTAAGACCCGTATTTAAGAGTATATTTTCAAAACCGCGACCTAAATAGTAAAAGGCCTTGGCATATTCATTATTATCTGGCACTGCCTGCGCCACATACCTTTTCAAGCTTACCACTGCCATGCTATCCTGACCCCAATACAAATAGTTCAACCCTTTATACCAATGAGCTCCATAAAAATTGGCATTCTTTTTTAACACCTCATCCAATGCACTGTCTGCCTCAGCATATTTTTTTTGCATCAAAAGTGCATGAGCGCAACTTGTGTAGAGAATATGTAAACTGCTATCCGCAATTACACCAGCTCTAAAAGTTTGCTCTGCCAAAGCAAATTTTCTTTGATTCATAAATTCATTACCTTCTTGGTAATAATCCTTGTATTGAGCGGGTAGATTAACCGCATAAGAAACTATAAAACTTAACAATATTAGTTTTGCTTTCATTTATTCTGGTTACTTTTTGTAAACGATTGGAATGCAAATTTATTGTTTTTTACAGGTAATTAAGGTTAAAAGGGAACGGGACATCAAAAAAATGTACATATAGACCATCAATGGGAATATTTATTTTGCAGAAAATTGTTAAAGCATGTTATTTTTACCTTGCTTTGAAAACAAATTAAGCGCAATGCATATACATTTAATTTCCATTGGTGGTGCGGTAATGCACAATTTAGCTTTAGCCCTACAAGCACAAGGACATAGCGTTACTGGCAGTGATGACGAAATTTTTGACCCTGCAAAATCGCGTTTGGCAGAAGCTGGATTACTCCCTTTGAAAATGGGATGGCATACTGAAAATATCCATGGTAAAATTGACCAAATAATTTTAGGCATGCATGCGCGCCTAGATAATCCAGAATTGTTGCGTGCTCAAGAGCTTGAAATTCCAATACTCAGTTTCCCTGCATTTACTTTTCAACAAACCGCTGATAAAATAAGAATGGTTGTGGCAGGTAGTCATGGAAAAACTACTACTACCGCCATGTTGATGCATGTTTTTAAAACTTTGCAAATGCCCTATGACTATTTGGTAGGGTCTATTGTTCAGGGTTATGATAGAATGGTACAGTTTTCTGATGCCCCTGTCAGTATCATTGAGGGAGATGAATACCTAAGTTCTCCTTTGGACAGAAGACCAAAGTTTTTACATTACAAACCTCAACTTTCTATGATTACCGGTATAGCTTGGGACCATATCAATGTTTTTCCGACTTATGAAAATTATTTAGAACAGTTTAGGGAGTATTTAAAATCAATTCCTGCTAAGGGTGTTTGTTATTATAACCAGGAAGATGAGGATTTAAAAACAATTGCTACTCAATTGAAACCTACCTTGGATATTGTTTTAGAGCCATATTCCACCTTGCCTTATACTTCAAAAAATGAAGGGCTAGCTGTACATTGGATGGGCAGGGACTACGATATGAATTGGTTTGGAAAGCACAATGTTAGCAATATGAGTGGAGCTATGGCATTGGCGCACAGCTATGGCATTGACAATCATAATTTTTTAAGCGCCATGCAAACATTTGACGGCACAGCACGCAGATTAGAAAAGATATATGATAAAAATAATTTAACAATTATTAGAGATTTTGCCCACTCACCTAGCAAAGTTAAAGCTACGGTTGAGGCTGTAAAAGAACAATACGCCAGTAGAAAAGTATACGCTTTTTTTGAATTACACACCTTTAGCAGTTTGCAAAAAAACTTTTTGCCTCATTACAATGCTACCATGGAAAAGGCAGATGAAGCGTACATTTATATTGATAAGCATGTTTTTAACTTAAAAAAAATGGACCCGCTAACGGCTACCGAAATTAAGAATGGATTTGGTAAAAATGTGACGGTAATTGACACCAAAGCGTCCTTAATAGCTGCAGTAAAAGCTGTTGATAAAGACAAAGCCGTGATATTGTTGATGTCGTCTGGTTCATTCAGTGGTCTAAAAACAGAAGATTATATTTGAAAAAACCTGAACATATAAAAAGTGGTATTTGGGCAGAAGATAAGGCATGTCAATATTTGCAAAGCAACAATTGTACTGTTTTATTTAGAAATTGGAGACATAAGCGATCTGAAATTGATATTGTTATCAAAACAAAAAGAGGAGCAGCTTTTGTAGAGGTCAAATATCGCAAAAGCTCTTTTTTTGGTGAAGCAGAATTAGCGGTTACCCCGTTAAAAATAAAAAAAATGCAAGAGGCAGCAGAAGCATTTATGATTGAATATCCCAAATTTGAAGAAATTAGATTTGACATCATTACAGTCACAGGCGAAAAAGAACAAGCAGCAATCTTATATTACAAAGATGCCTTTTTCCCTGATAATCTTGGAAGATATTAGAATATTAATCGTAGTTTTGAAAACATATAATTAAATTAATGGAAGAATATTTTGCACACCACACAGCTGTAATTGATGAGGGATGTACTATTGGAAATGGTACCAAAATATGGCATTTTAGCCATATCATGCCTAATTGTGTTATTGGGGAAAAATGCAATATTGGACAAAATGTTGTAATTTCTCCAGAAGTTATTTTAGGGAACAACGTAAAAATTCAAAATAATGTGAGCATTTATACTGGTGTTACTTGTGATGATGATGTTTTTTTAGGGCCAAGTATGGTTTTTACCAATGTAATTAATCCTCGTTCTGCTATTATCAGAAGAGACCAATATTCCAAAACTCACGTTGGGAAAGGGGCTTCAATTGGAGCCAATGCTACCATTGTTTGCGGACATGATATTGGGGAGTATGCCTTCATTGGTGCTGGAGCAGTTGTAACTAAAACAGTAAAACCCTTTGCGCTGGTTGTTGGGAATCCCGCAAAGCAAATTGGCTGGATGAGTATCCATGGACATAGGCTAAATTTTGATGCACAGGGTATAGCAACTTGTCCAGAAGGCAGTGAAAAGTACATACTTTACAATGAATTTGTTTCCGTGCAGTAATACCAGCACTTAATATTTATAATATTTTATGAAATCACAAATATTAGTAACTGGAGGATTGGGTTATATCGGCTCTCATACTGTTGTGGCACTTATTGAGGCAGGATATGAGCCCATTATTGTTGATAATCTATCAAATACTCAAATTTCCGTTCTAAGTCGGTTAGAAAAAATTTGCAATCGAAAAATAACTTTTTATGAAACAAGTATTCTAGATAAAGCTGCCTTGAACAAGGTATTTAAAAACCATAAGATAGCCAGTGTTATTCATTTTGCAGCATTCAAAGCTGTTGGGGAATCCGTGCTGCAACCATTAAAATATTATGAGAATAATATAGGAGGATTAATTTCTTTACTACAAGTAATGGAAAGCAATAAAATTTCAAACATAATTTTTAGTTCAAGTTGCACAGTTTATGGTGAACCTGAAACTTTGCCAGTAAATGAAACCGCCCCGACTAAAGAACCAACTTCTCCATATGGTGCAACAAAACAAATGGGTGAACAAATTTTAAAGGATAGTTTTAGCAATTGTATTGCATTGCGCTATTTTAACCCTATTGGAGCCCACAGCAGTGCACTAATTGGTGAAATGCCCTTGGGCGTACCTAATAACCTTATACCATATATAACCCAAACAGCCATTGGTAAAAGACCCCATTTAACCATTAATGGCAATGACTATGAAACCAAAGATGGCACTAATGTTAGAGATTATATTCATGTAATGGATTTGGCAGAAGCACATGTTGCAGCAGTAGTTAGACTGGAAAATACAGCCAAAAAATATGAAATTTTCAATATAGGAACAGGCAAAGGCAATTCTGTTTTAGAAATTGTCACCTTATTTGAAAAATGCAATAACGTTAAACTTAACTATACCATTGGCCCAAGAAGACAAGGCGATGTAATAGCGGTGTGGGCTGATGCCACGATTGCCAACACGGTTTTGGGATGGACGGCAAAAAGAACCTTAAAAGATGGGCTTACCAGTGCTTGGGCTTGGGAACTTTATGCCCAAAAACTGGGATTGTAGCTGTTAGTTTTTCCAATCAGATAAAATTCCTTTTTATCTCGCAAAGGCACTAAGTCGCAAGGCGTGATCGTTGAAATTTGAAATGCCTAAAATAATTATAAAAACTTTGCGTCTTATAATTTTTGTGCCTAATAAAAGGGGTGATTGGTGACGGAAAACCAACCACAAGTAAATAGACCTTTTTGCATTCAAAAATATTTTGTAAATACAAAAGCCCAAACTTTAAAGTTTGGGCTTTTGTATTATGGATTTTAGCGTCTTGCTATTTCAGCAATTCAACTACACCGAACAACTCTTCAGGTTCTTTGTCAGTTCGCTTATTTTTATATCTCAAGTAGTAGTAATACGTACCAGAGGCAGCATAAGCCCCTGTATTGAACAATCTACCATTCCAATCATTAAGTGAGCTATTACTTTCAAAAACCTTAGTACCATATCGGTTATAAATAACCAACTCATACATGTCTTGACCTTCGATATCAATATCAAATACATCATTCTTGCCATCTTTGTTACCAGGTGTAAACACATTGTAAGTTTTTACTAAAAATTTAAACTGGTTACAAACTAGCTGTATGGTCGTGTCCTTACATCCACTAGGACTGGTTGTTTCTAACACAACATAGTAGCAACCCAATGAGTCATAAGTATAAACAGGGTTCAATTCCGTACTCATGGCAGCTTGCCCATCACTTAATGACCTGGCCAATACTGAATCTTTATACAAGAACCACCATCTGTAAGTGCTACCATTAAACGATCCATTTACAAACTTCATAGTTGGTGTTAAAGCGGTATCAACGCCAAATCTAGCTTTTACCGTATCAACAAATATCCTAATAGTATCCCTGAAAGGACAATAGGGTTTTTGAAGCAAAGGATTGTATTGCGGTATAACCGTGGCTAAATACACTCCTGAATTTTGGTATGCATAAATGATAAAGCTATCGGTAGATGAAATAGAATCTGATACTCTATTTTCCGTATCAAATATCCATTTGTAACTTTGCCATGTAGTGTCATTTGGATTACGAGTAGAGTTAAAGAATTTCACTTCTTCTCCTTTACATATTACATCATCCGTAACATTAATGTGCGTACTATCATAAGCTACAACAGTAATGGTAATCTTTTGTTGCTGTCCACCGAAAGTATCGGGATAAACAGCTGGACAATATTTACCTGTGTTAGGAATACTGTCAAATTGCCATAAGTAAACGTCATACACCCCAGGTACTGTATAGATATGGAAGAAAGAATCCGCAACCTTATCTCTATCTTGTGTTTCACTGTCTCCAAAGTCAAATATCCACCTTGCCGAAGTTGTTGGTGAGTCCGATAAATTAGCAAAGGCAAGTCTATCATCCTGACAAATCCTCAGTGATGCTGGCTCAAACCTTGGCACTGGACCCGGTATAAAGAGCTCTCTGCTGAATGAGTCAACACAGCCCTTGGCAGAAGTAACCCACAAGGTAACGGTAAAGCGACCTTTTCTGGTATAATTATGACCCAATTGATCGAAACGGTTAAAGTTGTTTTTTCCTCCATCTCTACTTCCATCTCCCCATGACACTCTCCATTCAACAATTGAGTCACATTTTCCATAACCGGCTTGTGCACAACCATCATCAACAAATGAGCTATCTTCAAGTAGCAATATAGACTTACATGCAGGGGTATCCAAATCAAAAAAGAATTTAGAGGTTACCTTCGTAACATAGATATCTTGAATTGTAGTATCTCTACAACCATTGCTATCAACAGCCAATATGCCTAATGGGAATACACCTGGGCTTTTGTAATAAATAGTAGAACCACTGTTTCCAATATCTAAACCAGCTGTCAAGCTCTTAAGTACGGTTGTTTGCCCAGAGGCGCCTCCACCCAATCTAAATCTACTATAGGGCATAGAACCCAGTCCAGCACCGCCATATTCACCCCCTCCTGGGTTATAAAAAACAGCATCATTCAAATTCCAATCCCATTTCGTTATTGCTTCTTTTGGTATACTTAATCTGCTAAAATCTCTCCAATAATCGTAATCATCAGTTATACCTCCATCTATACGAATGGTTGACCAATACCAATAGTTGGCTAATCCAAATAAAGGTCTATCGATACATAACACTGTATCAGAAAAAATTATTTCTTTTCCGAAACCAACCTTAATTGGCACAGATTTAAACTGAACACAACCATCTATCCTTGTTCTAGTAAGCACACGTGGATTGTATATTTGAGCCACCTCATATTGATGCACCCAATTTTTAGTAATGGCACTATCTCTTGCTGATAATCTTTTGATTCCTGCCTCACTTGCCTCTTCATATTCAAAAGAAATAAAATTAGAGTAACCAGTAGTATCAATACATCTACCACTTCCTGGAGGGCCAAAAAACTCACCTATTTTATTGGAAGGTATATCAAAATAATCAAACCCTAACTGATTAAAAATATCAATAATCAAAGGGGTAATCTCTGGTGCAATGATAACATTCACCTTATAATCTGTAACGATACTGGTTAAAAAAGTATCATACAAAGTAACATCTACTGAAGGAAATAAACCTTTTTTGGCCTCATAAACTTTGTCCTTATCCAAGTTTCGTTCAACAATCAACCAACCAATTAAAGTTTTGGGGTCATCTAACCATTTTTTGATAGAATCCCTAGGGTATGCCAACTTTTGGTGAAAATGAAAATCGTCTAGTGCTGAGAAAGTTCTTGCAGGCGTCCAACCATGTTTTACAGAGTCTAGGTAAGCCGCATATCTTGACATTCTTCCCGATAGGTTACCCGTGTCATTGATATACCTTTCTATGTTAGTTATATTGTTTGAAAAGAATTTTTTCATAACTTGAGCAGTATCAAAAGATTTTTTATTTTCAACAACTCTATCTCCATCTCCCCAATTGAAATCAAAAGTTTCTACCTCTGGCTGCAATAGCTCAGTCATGTTGATATAAACGGAATCGTATCTACAAACCGCCTTATCATCTTGTGCCCTAGGTATAGGTCTTTCAATGGTATAAGCAGGGTTAGCAAATCTGAATTTTAACATTCTGTTATAAAATACTGTATCATAACATGGTTTGGTAGTTGTGGCGCCATTTCCAACGATGGTTCCAACGGTAACCCAACCATTTTTCTTATCTGTAACATTACCCGCAGTGTATAAGTAAACAAAAGAAGTGGGGAAAGTACCTTGGATAGCGTAAGGCATTACTGGCATTGGTGGTGGTGGGGGCGCAGAACCTGGAAATAACCCTCCTACCATTGGCACCCAGTTGTTTTTACCAGAAGCAGAGTCAAAGTTAAATTGCAATATATCTTGAGAGCAACCAGGTTTTGTTTGACTTACATTAAACACAATACCATAAGGTGGTGAAGGTGGTGCCAAACAACGAATACCTTTCCATTGAACGCCTTTCGCAGAAGGTGGTCTGATAGCTAAACTTATATTATCCGTTTTCTCACATCTAAAAGGATGTACAGTGTCTAAATGAGTAAGTTTTACATTATAACACCTAGCTGTAGTATTGAAATAAAGTTTTCTGTATAAGATAGGGTCAATAGAGTCTGCTGCCGTAACTCCATTTCCTTTTTCTTTCTTGATAAGGGTATGGTATCCGGGTCTGTAAAACGGCAGTGGTATGGTATCTGTAACCAAGGTATCACCACCTATATAGGTGTAGGTATTACCCCTACCAAAACTATCTCTTCCAATTTTTATACTATCTTTTCCAAAGAAAGGACTTACATACCTTATAACTGCAACACTATCACTGTACCAAACATTTTTTCTACTACAAGATTTTGTTCCATCATTAAAAATACCAATAGTCATAGGTTGCAATCTCCAATATGCTAACGCAGTATCCCAGTCTGTGTACCAATGTTGTGGTAAACTATCCATACTGTATTGGCAATTAATTCCAACATTTTTTCCTGCCTTTGTATCAGTAGTACATTTTGGGGCATGTGGGTCATCAAAATCCCATATTCTAAATACATGATCTTTAGTACGATTAACATTGTACGAGGTTTGATCTCCTTTAAACTCATGCACCAACTCACCATCATGATAACGTTGGTTAGAGTCTCTAAACTCCTTACTGATAAAAACATAGGATCCCCCGATTTTATTAAAAATGGTCAAAGAATCTCCAGCAGGATTTACCAAACCATACTCATTCGTTCCAGTAATCATTTCAAAAGTATCCGTTAATGACCATACATAAGCATGATCATCATCCTTAAATATACTGTCATTGTGGTAAAAAGTTGAAACATTGGTAAACTGCACCGTATCTTTAGCTATACATTGGTAGCGATGATTTTGGGCAATCATAATTCCATTAGGTATATCTTCAATTTTAGAACCTGGCCCAATTACTTGAACCGTATCAAAAACTATAATAGGACCACAAAGATTGTGGTTCATATATAAAGAAAGTTGAAAAGGTCCTGCCCCACCATAAGAAAATGAAGCCTCAGGATAATCCTTGTCATTGTCTTCACATCCAGAACAAGGCGGAGCCACTACCGGTAAATCTACAAAATGCCACATCCAACTCCTTAAAGTTGAAATAGGTGGTCCACCCACTAATTTAAAATCAATATCGGCTGTAGAACAAGCTGAATCTATACTAGAAAGTATCCTTGGTCTAAAAACGAAGTTAGTGGCAGATGCATTGTCTATAAAAGTATCGCTACATCCAAATTGAGATTCAACATAAAATTTGGTAGTAAATGTACCATCTCTAGGTCCTTGAGTTTTAAACCAATGGTAAGTAGTATCCCAATCTGGCTTGGCTCCCCAATTGGTAGAGTCAACAGTACCATCTCCAAAAAACCAAATAAAGCGTTTGGCATTAGCCTTAGTAATCAAGGATTTATTAACAAACCTTGCCAAAACAGAGTCACAACCTTTAGGATTACTAGACCAAAAACCTAAACCAAGAGCGGCTTTAACTACAGCTGCAGATGGATATTTTTTATACGTAACGCAGCCATTACAACTGGTTAGCTCAACCTCAATATCATAGGCATAATCAACAGTACTATTTGTTGTATACTTTTTACAAATATTATATGGCATCGTGGGATTCTTCACCTCTACAAAGGTACCATCACCCCATAGCACCTTCATTGTGCAAATATTGCCCGGCATATTTGGGCTATTAACCGTATAACAATATCTATTAGTGCTAAAACATTGCGTGTCCTGTGGGTCAAGTGTTGTTACCAGTTCTGGTTTTGGATATATCCGTATGGACGTTGTACCTACAGTTGTAGTACCATTTTTTACCACGGTTAATTTAATCTGAAAAAGCCCAGTGTCTGGATAAGAGAACAAAGGATTTTCTTTTGTTGAGGTGTTAGCCCCTGCATTTCCAAATTCCCAAAGGTAAGAGGTCGCTCCTGGAAAATTTGCTGCAAAAGAGATTGTTGAACTTTCGCATTGGTCTCCAGAATAAGCGGGTACAACAACCTGAGCGCTAAGGCTTAGCCCTCCAATAAACAGCAATAAACCCATTGCTATTTTAGTTATATATTTATTATTCATAATTCTATTATTTCTTGATTTTTGTTGTGCAAATATTTGCTTTGTATTTTTCCTTTTAATATTTGCAACACTCAATAGGTTACAAACATAGCTGTTCTTAATTAATTTTTCCATCATTTCAATAAATTTATCCTTACATATTTAAAATTATTATCGTTTTCACCAACCATTTTATAGGTAAAAACAATGTTATATACTCCATTTTCAGCCACTTTTTGAGTTCTGGCATCTATTCCATTCCAGTAGGCTTTTGGATCATTGGTACTGTAAACTATTTGGTCATTTTTATCGTAAACCGCCATGCTGAAAAATGTTTGCCCTTCAATTTCAAATTCATAGACATCGTTAAGTCCATCACCATTAGGAGTTATTGTGTTTTCTTTGCCTAAATAAAAGTATGGAGAACTATTGCTTTTATCTACATTTTTATAAAAAGTATCTTTACAGCCCCTGTAATCTGTTGTAATTAAATAGGGCTCATTTTTAAAGTGATTGGCATTGTACACAAAACCATTTATATCAGAAACAGGCTGTCCACTTGACATCCAAACTAAACTTTTCACACCAATAATTTCAGCCTTAGCTTCAGTCATTCCTGAACCCAAATCTATATAATTGACAACTGCCGTTGCTAACCCAACTTCAATAACCGTATCTGCAACCTTGTTTTTGTTCATGTAACAGGATATTTTATAAAGACCCTTTTGATTGAAAATATAGGAGCAGTTATGTGTATTTGAAGCAACCTTTTCATCATTGACATACCAAACCACTGTCTCATTTGCCGGGTGAATATGCAGCATTGCTCGGCTATTGGGACAAATACTACCGGTGATATTAATGATAGATCTATTAATGTTAAATCTATCTACTACAGCGCTTGTTGGTAAATCTGCTTCTGCGACCGCTGTTTTTATTGATGTTTCTGCCAATTTTTTATCATCAAAGTTTCTGGTATCAATAGTTTTATTGTCATCAATTACTACACTTCCATTTTTGTCTATAGTATTTTTAAAGCTGCCACTTGCTTCGCTTGAAATATTAATACTACCACTTTCAAAAGAAGTATTATCCAAATTATCACTTTCTAAATTTGTCTCATTCTTAATTTTTACTGAAAGCTCATTATTATTTTCAGAAAAAACAGCATTTGCATTGTCCTGAGGGCTTGTTTTTAATGCAAAATAAGCAGTCGTTGCGATGGTAACCGCTGCAAGAACTCCAGCAACCCACTTAAGCCCAAACGCAACTCCAGTATTTGCAGCTACCCCTGTAGTCAATCCATTGCTGATGCCCTGAAACGCCCCTGCTGGTGCAGATACACTGTGCCCTGACAAACCTTCTTTAAAAAGGTTATCAAATTGCGATATGTTATTATTGTTACTCAATTTTTTTTATCATTTCTTGTAAAGAAGCCCGTGCTTTAAAAAGTTGTGTTTTTGAGGTACTTTCGCTTATTCCTAGTTGTTCTGCTATCTCTAAATGACCATAGCCTTCAACAACAAACAAGTTAAAAACAGTTCTATAACCAACAGGTAAATTTTGCACCAATTTAAGCAGGTCTTCTGCCTTTAATTTTTCCAAAATTGATATTTCTGCGTTAGCTATATTAACCTCTTGCGCATCTTCTGCATACATCCATTTTACATTTTTTCTATAATGCTCAATAGCGGTATTTACAAATATTTTGCGCATCCAACCTTCAAAAGAACCTTTGAACTCAAACTTACTCAGGTTTTTAAAAATCTTTATAAAACCCATTTGCAAAATGTCTTCAGCGTCTTCCCGTGTGGAAGTATATCTTAGACAAACAGCAAACATTTTATTCGAAAAAGTTTGAAAAAGCAACTCCTGAGCCTTGTTGTCGCCTTTCAAGCACTGTTGTACTATTTCTTGCTCGGTCAAGGTATCGCTCATTAATTTTTCTCACTTTCATCCCCTTGCAGGTTCAAATTCACTTACAAAGTCGTTAGTCTTTTACAAATAGTTGCCCAGTGGATTGTAATTTTTTAAGGTTTTTTTAAATGATAGGGCTCCTTTAGCATTTTCCATGATAAATCGGCATAGTACCCAGCAGCTTCAATCGCTTCAATTACATCAGCTTTGGTTAAATTTTCGGTTATACGTTTAAAGTTACAGGAAAGGATTTTTTCGGATTTATTTATTACGAAAGAAACATATTGACTCAGCGAATTCATTTGTAAAACATCTTCATAAAAGTGCAAAAGCACTTCTTCTTTTGGAAATTTACATATTGGTGCAGCAACCTGAAAAGTGAAAGTATTTGCAGCATCTGGATAATACATCCACTCATTCAGTTCCGTTTCTTGCCAAAGGTCAATATATATTTCAATCTTATCCCGGTAAACCAGCCACTGTCCTTCTTCAGCACACCTTGCATCTTCTGGATTCAAGCCCAAATGGGCCAAAGAATCCTCTATTAATTGATATAATTTAGCGATACTCATTATTTTATGGGCAAAATTAGCTAACTATTACTAAATTTGCAGCCCTAATAAGATAAAAATTAAATAATGAGTGTATTAGTCAATAAATATTCAAAAATAATAGTGCAAGGGTTTACTGGAACAGAGGGCACCTTTCATGCGGAGCAAATGATAGCTTATGGCACCAAGGTAGTTGGTGGTGTTACTCCAGGCAAGGGAGGTCAGTTACATTTAAACAAGCCAGTTTTTAATACGGTTAGTGACGCTGTAAAAGAAACAGGAGCCGATGTGTCTATCATTTTTGTGCCTCCAGCCTTTGCAGCAGACGCCATTATGGAGGCTGCTGATGCTGGAATTGAAGTTATTGTTTGTATCACCGAAGGAATCCCTACTGCAGATATGGTAATTGTAAAAAACTATATCAATAGCAAAAATTGTAGATTAATTGGACCCAATTGTCCGGGTGTTATTACTGCGGATGAAGCAAAAGTGGGTATTATGCCAGGTTTTATTTTTAAAGCTGGTAGAATAGGAATTGTTTCTAAGTCAGGTACATTGACCTATGAAGCAGCCGACCAAGTTGTGAAAAGCGGCTTGGGTATATCAACAGCCATCGGTATTGGTGGAGATCCAATCATTGGCACTTCTACCAAAGAAGCTGTAGAACTATTGATGAACGATGACGAAACAGACGGTATCATTATGATTGGTGAAATTGGAGGAGGTATGGAAGCAGAAGCTGCCAAATGGCTCAAAGACAATATGCGCAAGCCGGTTGTGGGATTTATTGCTGGACAAACTGCACCGGCCGGAAGAAGAATGGGACACGCAGGTGCTATTGTTGGTGGTGCAGAAGATACAGCAGCTGCTAAAATGAAAATTATGGCGCAATGTGGTATCCACGTGGTTGCCTCTCCTGCCGAAATTGGAGAAAAAATGGCAGAAGTGCTACAAACAAGGGCATCTATATAATTTAGAAAAATTAACTATACTTAAAATGACAAAACACAAAGCCGGATTTATAGGTATAGTAGGAAAACCAAATGTAGGGAAATCAACTTTTTCCAATGCCCTTATCGGAGAAAGGTTAAGTATCATTTCACCGAAAGCGCAAACGACAAGACATCGTATTTTGGGTTTAATTAACGGGGATGATTATCAGTTAATTATTTCTGACACACCCGGGGTAATTAAACCTGGTTATATGCTTCAGGAAAAAATGATGGGTTTTGTAGGTGAAATTTATGGTGACTCAGACCTGATTGTTGCCATGGTGGCAATGGATGATGTGGATTTGCCAAGTGATGTTCTAGACAAAATATCCAGTAAAAAAACTCCTAAAATTTTGATAATCAACAAATGCGATTTATCAAAACCAGACAAAATAAAAATGACCATCGATACTTATAATGCGTTGGGAATTTTTGATCATATTCTAGCAATTTCTGCTCTCAATGGAATTGATAGAGCTAGTTTAATTCAATTGTTGTTGACTTATATTCCTGAGCATGAGCCATTTTATCCGAAAGACCAATTAACAGACAGAAGTGAGCGGTTTTTTGTAGAAGAAATGATAAGAGAGGGTATTTTTCATCACTTTAAGCAGGAAATTCCCTATGCAACACAAGTTGAAGTTATTGATTTTAAAGAAGATGAAAAAATTATTAGAATAATGGGGACTATTTTTGCGGAAAGAGATTCTCAAAAAGGAATTCTAATTGGACCAAAAGGTGATGGCATTAAACGCATCGGCATTGCGGCTAGAAAACTTTGTGAAGATTTTTTCGGAAAGCAAATATTTCTAGATTTAAAGGTTTCTGTAAAGAAAGATTGGCGAACCAATGAGCAATTATTAACGCGATTTGGATATAAAAATAAATAATTAATGGGAAGTGTAGTAGCAATAGTAGGGCGACCAAATGTCGGTAAATCAACAGTTTTTAACAGATTGGTGGGCCAAAGAAAGGCTATTGTCGATGACGAAAGTGGAGTAACCAGGGACAGACATTATGGCAAAGCAGAATGGCTTGACAAGCATTTTACAGTTATTGATACCGGGGGTTATGTGCCAGACAGTGACGATATTTTTGAAAAAGCTATTCGAGAGCAGGTTACTATTGCAATGAATGAGGCAGATGTACTGGTATTTGTAGTGGATGTAACAGCAGATATTATGCCATTGGATGAGGAGTTTGCGGCCATTTTAAGAAAAAGCAAAAAACCCGTCATTTTAGCCGTAAATAAAGTAGACAATCCTGCTAGACATGATGAGATTCATACTTTTTATGGTTTAGGTTATGACCAATTGTTTCCTATTTCAGCCATGACAGGTAGTGGAACAGGAGATTTATTGGATGAAGTGGTTAGTCACTTTACAGAAAACATCGAGAATGAAGATGACAACTTACCAAAAATAGCAGTGGTGGGTCGACCTAATGTAGGAAAGAGCTCATTTATCAATGCACTATTAAACATTGAAAGAAATATTGTTACAGATATTGCGGGAACTACACGAGATACTATACACAGTAAATATACTGCCTATGACAAGGAGTTGTTGTTAATCGACACTGCCGGTATCAGGCGCAAAACAAAGGTTCATGAAGACATTGAATTTTACTCTGTGATGCGTTCTATCAAGGCTATAGAAAATACGGATGTGTGTATTATCATGTTAGATGCAACCTTAGGACTTCATTCGCAAGACTTAAACCTTTTTTCATTGGCAAAAAAGAACAACAAAGGGATTGTTATTCTTGTAAATAAGTGGGATTTGATAGAAGACAAAGAATCTAACACCATTAGAGATGCCGAGCAGAAAATAAGAGATGCTATCAAGCCCTTTGTGGATGTGCCTATACTTTTTATCAGTTCATTATCCAAACAACGTATTTATAAAGCTTTGGAAACAGCATTAGAGGTTTATGGCAATATGAAAAAGAAAATTACTACTTCTAAACTCAATGAATTTATATTGGATGTTATTGGCAGAACCCCTCCCCCAGCCAAAAAGGGCAAATATGTACGTATAAAATATGCTACCCAATTGCATACCAATTCTATTTCTTTTGCATTTTTCTGCAATCTTCCACAATACATTCCAGACTCTTATTATCGCTTCATAGAAAATAAATTAAGAGAGGAGTTTGACTTTACTGGTGTTCCTATCAATATATTTTTTAGAAATAAATAAGTATTATTGCAACCAACAAAAGAACAAAATGATGAAAAAATTATTCATACCTTTACTTGCCCTTACATGTACCCTATTGTTTGCTTGTAATAACCAAGGTGCTGAAACAGAGACTCAAGAAGAAACAGTTTCCGATGTTATTGAGCAAGACACTGCCATTCAAAACGAACTGGACAATGCCAACAAAGAATTGGAAGAAATGATGAAAGCCGATGAAGCAGCGGAAACAAAATAGTTTTGCAAGCAAGTTTTTAGGTGTTGTACTATTGCTTTTGGTAGCTAGTTGCAGCAGTGACAGTAATGAGCAAACAACAGAAGAAGAGGGAGATAAAATGCTAGAAGAAATTCAGCAGACAGAGAAACAACAGGCGGATTCTGTTCTTGAATACTGGAAAAATAAAACCAAATTTAACGAGGAGTAACACTTTGCTTTTTAGTGATTTGGCATAGGCTTGATGATAGTTTATGCCTAGTGATTAAATTTGCATGTTGAAGAACAAATTAATTTACCAAAATTTTCTGAACTGTTGCGCCTATTTTGATAAAATAGATGCCTTTGGGATATTCAGAAAGGTCTAATTGAAAATTAGTTTTAATGGAACTGAGTGTTTGCAACAATTTTCCGCATGAGCTAAAAACAGTAATCGTTTGCGATTCATTTGAGGCTATATCTATATTCAATATTCCATTGCTCGGGTTAGGGTAAATCTTAAATTCATTATTAGCAGCATTTTTTATGAACGTAGCACAAGATAATTCATTAATTTTACCAAACATTTTGTTGATAAAGTCTGTTGGTACCAAAGCACTGTCAGGACTCTCACCCATTCTGATAACTACCATATTTTGAGACGGTATAATACAGCAATACTGTCCATTTTTACCAATTCCAGCAAACATATCATTGGGAGCATTGGGGACTATTGAACCATTAAAAACTGTTTGAGAACCTGGTAACATATAGCTGCTTTTTCCGTTTAACCACCATAAGTAACCGTAGCTTTTATTAATACTTTGAGAGGTAGCAACCATCTTGTTAAAAAAAGCACGGTCATGCATAATGGTATCTCCATCCCAAATTCCATTGTTTTGTATAAGCAAACCATACCTTGCCATGCTACGCGTATTGCTACCCAAAACATTATTGAATCCAGAGCGAAACCATAATCCAGTAATACCCGTTTTTAAAGTTATTTGTTGCTGAAAATAGGTATTATAGCTTTGTCCCGTTGCATTTTCGACCACTTGATCCAAAAGGGTATAAGGCGCATTGTGGTAAGCCCAACGGGCATCGGGATCTGCCTTATAAACGAGGCAATTTGGGGTAGTACAATCGCCAAATAAATCATTCAAACCAGAAGTCATTGTAAGTTGGTTAAGCACCGTAATTTTTCCTTCCTGCACACTGGTTTCATTGGTCCATCCAGTACCAAGGTATTTTGAGGTGCTGTCCGTAATTTTAAGTTTGCCTTGTTCCTGCGCCAAGCCCACCATAAATGTAGTCATAGATTTTCCCGCACTTGCCCAATACCAAGTGCTATCCACTGTGTGCCCATTAAAGTATTTTTCCAGTACAATTTTGCCCTCTTTTAACAAAATAAAACCCTTGCTATTTCCGTCATCGAGCAATTTATAAAGACTATCTATTCTGTTATCGCACCAGCCAAAACGTTGTGGGCTTAGCGTGTCCCATGTTTTACTAAACTTTGCAGGAAAATAAGTCTGTGCTGGGCTTGTAGGGATATTTAACGCAAAGTATAATCCTATACAAAGGAATATTCTAGATGCAGCATTGTTTATATTTCTAATCATGATAATTTCTTAGACAAAGTTAAATAGTTACTGGTTGCTCCAAAGCAAAACATATATTAAGAACTACAAACTTGTAGCACATACAGGACAGTTTGTAATATGGAAGTAATTTATACTTACGAGAAAATACGTTTGAACCGAATTAAATTTATCTAAAAACGTGGAATAAGATGCTTTTACCCATTTATTGTTAAATATTTTGAGCGGCTAAAATCTACCCACATATTCTCTCATAAGAAAACCGTGCATAAGAATAGCCATAAAAAAAAGCAGACGAACTGCTTTTTTATTTTTTACTTAGGACAAGAACTATTGCTCTAGTTCTAGGTCTCCAGATACATTACCATCCTTATCCTTGCCAATTTTTAACTTAACCTTAGGATCCTCTTCAGGAGCTGGTTTAGATGCTGGAGCTGGAGTCACAATTGTTGTTGTTGTTGTCGCAGGTGATGCACTTTCTTCAACTGGTTTTTCGCTATTGTTACAAGCGCTAAAAGCAATTACTGCAATACCAGTGATAAATATATGTTTAATTGGTGTCATAATTGTCAACGAATCAATAATAGTGCCTAATATACAAATTATGACATAATTTCAGTTATCGATGCTAAAAAAAGAAGAAATGTAGAATTTTTACGCATTTTTAGTGTATTTTTCACACGGTCTAACCTCACAACACACCCAATGTTCAATGCTTTTTACAGCATACCGTTATAAAATTAGCTCACTACTGAGCAAATAGGGCAGTTTTCTGTTACATGACCTCTAGCCGGGCAATATTCCCGACCAAAGAAAATAATCTGAAGGTGTACTTTGTTCCATAGTGATTGTGGTATCAGCCTTTTTAAATCTCTTTCTGTTTGCATCACATTTTTCCCATTGGTAAGTTTCCAACGTGTGGCAAGGCGATGAATGTGCGTGTCAATTGGAAATGCAGGAATACCAAATGCCTGACTCATCACTACCGAGGCTGTTTTATGCCCAACCGCAGGCAAGCGTTCTAAGGCTTCGAAACTTTGTGGAACTTTACCTTGATGCTCATTGATAATTATTTCACTCAGTCCAAAAATACCTTTTGATTTCATAGGGCTCAATCCGCAAGGTCTAATAATTTCTTTAATTTCTTCAACAGATAATTTAACCATGTCATAGGGATTATCAGCCTTGGCAAATAAAATGGGAGTAATTGTATTTACTCTGGCATCGGTACACTGCGCTGAAAGTAAAACAGCTATGAGCAAAGTGTAAGCATCTTTATGCTCTAAAGGAATCGGTGTTTCTGGATAAAGCATTTCTAATTTCTCAAGAATCCACTGAACTTTTTCTGCCTTTTTCATGATTGAATGATAAAATCAATGAGCTTTTGATAAGCAGCATGATTAATAACAGATTGCTTGGTAAAAAACTTCTTTGCCAAGGATTTATTGTACCCTTTGTCTTCGTTCAAGGTTTTTTTCAAATCCAATGTCTGCATTCTATCCCAAACCAAACCACAGTTGTTATTTTCTACAAAATTGCTATAATCCCCCAAATTTTTAGTAATAATTACTTTTAAACCACACATTAAATACTCTGCAAACTTTCCGGGAGAGGCTACTTGGTTGGTTACACTTTCTGGGCGCAACAACAAACCATAATCATGTTTTGCCATTAGCACTGGTATTTCAGCCATATTCACCCATTGAATTTTTAACCGCTCGCCAAACTCTATCTGCATTAAATCCGTTGTTTTCGATTGTTTGGTTAGCAAGGTGCATGATACGTTTGGATGCATTCTTAAAAAACTACTTATCTCTTCAAAACCTTGCCATGGAGCATTGCTGCCTGCATAAACGACTTTAATTTGGCTCGTCTCCTTCTGTTCAATATTCTCCCAATCCACATTGGATGCCAAGGTACAAGGCATTATAATATTGTTTTTTGATTCATAAGAGTAACAATCTTTCCAATAGTCTATCAATGCAGCAGAAACTGCAATCTGAAAATTTGTTCTCATAACAGATGCCCTTTCCCATTCAGCAATATGCTTTTTAAAATAAGGAACTGGGAATACGTCATATTCTTTTATTTCTGCTGACAAAGCACTTCTGCCATCGAAGGCAACCAATTTAACCAAGCCAAATTTTCTACAAAACAAACCTATCTGTGTAGCAAAAACATTGCGACAAATCAAGGCTTTTTTTGGCTTAAACATAAGGCAAGTTGCTAGTAAAAATTGCGTTAATTTGAAATACCTGAGTTTGGGAAAAGCAGGTAACACTAGCGCATTTTTACATTTTGATTTTATAATTTTTTTTGCATCAGAACGCCACAATTCCTTGATAGACAGGAATGCAATAAGCTGCACTTCTACATCAAAATTATCATTAAGGTAGTTGCAAACATCAATAACTTGGCTATCATAAATACCGGGATGGTACTGGTCTAAAAGGGTTACGTAAGCAATTTTTTCTTTACACATTGGCAGTTGCCGCCAAAATATCGGCCTTGTTAAAGTGCTTTTGCGGAATATTAATTTCTGCCTTTGCAAAGGTTTCTTCTATTGTATTACCCGCTAAATAACTATCAATAAAAGGTTGGTAATACCCAGGCAAGGTTGCTCGTTTTTTTATTAAAAATGCTTTGTCCAAATATGCTCCCTCTTCAATAAATTTAAAAACCGTTTGGATTGAATATATATCAACAGCGAGGCCTACAGCACTTCTAGTAGGTTCAAAAAATTCATTTTCTTCTATCCCAATAATTTTATTACCGTTAGGGTAAAATTGATACGTTTTCTTGGCAGCAATACCCATGTTGTTAGCCAAACCAAACGCATTGATTACTGCTCTTAGGGGCTTTTTTATAAGTTTCAGAGCAGGAATTTGACGCAGGGTATCAGATTTTCGCTTCTTATCAGGCGTCCACAATATAAGAGTAGCACTTAAAGCTGTTGGGTTAAATACCAAATGAGGTTCCCAAGCATCCACAAAAGAAACGGGCACATCCCTTTGGTGAAAATTTTTACGAATGCTAAATTTTGCGCTTTTATCCTCCTCATTCCATTCATAGTTTTTGTGAAAAAGGAACGACTCATAGCCAGAACCATGAAAAGCAAAACTGCTTAACATATAATTATTGTGATGATGAATGCAGGAAGCCGCAATCTCGGGCTCCTTAGAAGCCAAGGCAGGAAACAAATGAATTTTCAGATTAAAATCTTTGGTTTCGTAAACAAAGAAGAAGGGTATATTATACAAGCTCCATTTTTGCTTGGTATATCCTTCATCTGCAAAATTTCTTTGTATTACCTCGCCTATAAAAGCCTTGTCCTTTCCCATTTCCATCAACAATGTTTCAGCAGCCTGATGAAAAGACCTTCTGTCTGGAAACTGTTCATTAAGTTGCAAAAGCGACTTGATATATGGGTTTTTATTTAGTAAGGATTGCATACTTCAGAAAAATTGTTTCACTGCAAATTTAAGTGTAAAATAGCATAATTTCATGGAACAGGGTCGTGCCCATTTCCACCCCAAGGATGACACCTAGCTATTCTTTTGAGACCTAGCCAAAAACCATACAGTAAACCATATTTCTTTAAGGCTTCTATCATGTAATTGCTACAAGTAGGATTGAACCTGCAAGCCATGGGTAAAATTGGAGAAATAACCCATTGATAAACTTTTACCAAAAGCAATAAAGGCATGATTAAAATTCTGCTAAACCTATTCATTTATGAATTTTATGCTTTTTAAAACTGCTTTTTCTAAATTTAAATACGTTTGTTTATCCCTGCTAATTTGCCGGTATGATATCAAAAGTTTTTTGTTAGTGGCAATTTTTTCCTGATTTAAACGCCAAATTTCACGCAGTTGCCGCTTTATTCGGTTTCTATCAACAGCCTTTTTGAAAAGTCTCTTGGGAACAACAATTAAAATTTGATGGTTTGGTACTGAATCATCCTCAAGCCATGAACATAGCAAAGGATAGCACTTTAATACATTAGTACTCTTAAATAATTGATCTATTAAAATTTTAGAACAAAGCCTGTTTGACTTTGGAAATGTATACTTTTTTGAAGTCATGCCCATTTTAAAGAGGCACTATGAAAAAATTAATGCTTGTGCGTGTATTCGTCAGACACAGTCAATCTTTTTCTTCCACGAGCTCTACGCGCTGCCAATACTTTTCTGCCATTTGCAGTAGCCATTCTCTCGCGAAAACCGTGTTTATTTCTTCTCTTCCTGTTGGATGGTTGGTATGTTCTTTTCATGACTTTACTCTTCTAAAAAAGGGTTGCAAAAGTAATCAGAATTATTAACATATCCACACCTAATTTAAAAATTTATTAAAAATAAACTAATTGTCTCAAATAACATTAATTTTGACAACGCATAATGGGAAACTTACAAAAACTGAACACTTTTGACAACCGCACTTTTATCAAAGGCGCTTCTGAATTAAAGGTGATGATGTGGTATCTTGTTAATCATATTTTTATCAATTCATTTCTACCATTGAGTAGTTTAAAAAAATTTTTTCTTCGGCTCTTTGGAGCCAGTATTGGTAAAGGGGTGCTTATTAAACCCTTTGTGAACATAAAATACCCTTGGAAACTGATAATTGGAAATGACGTATGGATAGGTGAAAGGGTTTGGATTGACAATTTGGATACAGTTACAATTGGCAACAATGTTTGTATCTCTCAAGGAGCAATGCTTTTATGCGGAAATCACAATTACAAGAAAAGCCATTTTGATTTAATAACTGCACCAATTTTGTTGGAGGAAGGGGTTTGGATTTGTGCAAAAGCCATCGTAGGACCCGGAACCGTGTGCGAAAAGGGTTCGATACTGTCTCCTAACAGTTTTGCCAACACCAACTTGTCTTCGATGGGTATCTATACTGGTGTTCCAGCAAAAATCACAAAAAAGAGATTCTGATTACCAGAATGTTACACTCTTTTACCGACCCTCTAAACAAAAATCTTTCATTTAATCAAAGCATTGAGTCACTTTTAGCTAGCGTTTAAAAAATATTTTTCTCCCTTACCAATAATCGGTGGCATTAATTTTGTTATACTTTTAGTTAAAATTAGTCAACTTGCAACATTTTTCATATTGGCGGTGTCTAATTTATTGGTATTAACTTTGCTTTTGCGCCTCTCATGAAAAAACTACTCTTATTATTCTGTATTTTCTCAAGTTTTTTTGTCGTCTTTTCATGTCCAAGATTGACTCCGTCCATTAGTGTATCCTACTCAAACACCTGCGGAACACCAAGAAATGCAACAATTACTAACACTACAACAGGTTCAGACTCTGCAGTTTCAAAATATAAGTATTACTTGAATGGAATTTTGGTTGACTCTCAAACCGGCAGAACCAACCCTCCAGATATTTTGATTACAGGAACAGGTAATAACAGAATTACCATGATAGTAACTGACACTGCAGGTTGCGTTGACAGCAGTTTTACCACTGTAAATATTACCACTAGTGCTGCTCAGGTTTATGATCAAAATAGTGCATTGAGTTATAGCCCATCATGGATAAACTGTATTCAGTTATCTACTGCACCAGATTCTTTTCAAATTACCACTTCGTCTAATGACACCCTGCGCAATCCAATTTTTATATGGGGAGATGGTACTTCTAACACTTATAGCAGTAATCAAATACCAAATACAAATTTCTCTCATTGGTACATTAGTAGTGGTATTTTTACATTAAAAATTGTTCAACGCAGTGGCACTTGTACAGACACTATTTATGGAACAGTAAGCAACCTTAGACAACCAACCGCAGGATTAATAGGACCTGGTCCTGGAGCTAATACAGGTTGTGTACCACACAATTTAACCATGACTAATAACTCATCAAATATTGGTGTAGGTACTGTTTTTACATGGGATTGGGCTGATGGATTCACGTCTACCCAAAATTATACCCAAGCCAATGCAGCAATTACACATACCTATAACAATTTTTTATGCAATGGAACTGTAAGACTCACCGCTACCAATGCCTGTGGCAGTTCTTTTACAACCTGGAACCCTATTAATATTTCTGAACCCGATTTGGCGGAGTTTAGCATAGATAGCTCCAATTGTAACCCCTCAAATCCGTATACTTTTTATAATCAGAGTGCGGACCGTTATTGTTTATTGCCAGACCAAAAACAATATTATTGGGACTGGGGTGATGGAACAAATACTGGGTGGATAACAAGCAGTGCTGCACAAACCCACATTTATAGCACTACTGGAGCTAAAACAATCATGTTAATTACAAGAAACGGTTGCGGAGATGATACCATTTCCCACTCATTCAATGTAGTTTTTACTCCAACAGTTGGTTTTTTAATTGATACAACTAGTGGTTGTGGCACAGCGACTGTTTTTGTGGATGACACTTCCTCTGGATACAATATCACTCGACAATGGGACTTTGGAGATGGAAGCACATCAACCGCTGACACTGTTACACATTTTTATAGTACTCCAGGTACGTATACTTTAAGGTTATCTATTACAAATAGATGTGGAACACAGTTTACCAATCAAACCATTAGAGTTTACAATTATCCAAGAGCTTATTTTAACGATACCTTGGGAGGCTGCGCTCCGGTTAATTTTAACCCAACCAATCAATCCACAACTGACTTTGCCTCGGCTCAATATTTTTGGGATTTTGGCAATGGAACAACCTCAAGTATGCAAACACCTGGAATTACCAGTTACACTGTTCCAGGAAGTTATACGGTTAAGCTAAGGGTAACAGATGGCTGTGGTATAGATTCTCTTTTGTCCACTATTCCTGTAGATAGTACTCCTACAGCATTAGTAATTACAGACACCACTGTTTGTGCTTTTGATACTTTATTCTTTACCAATAACGCTAGTTCTTATCAATATTTGATAACTAATTTTGGGGATGGTACGGCACCAGATACGCAGACTGTTAATGGCACTTTTTTTCATATTTACAATGTACCTGGATTAATTCAAGCCATTCATACCGCTAAAAGCCCTTCAGGTTGTGTGGACAGAGACACAAACAATATTTTGGTTCGTTCAAGTGCTTCAGCTAGATTTACAGTTAACCAAACACAAGCTTGTGCGCCATTTACTTTTCAATTTACCAATACCAGTTTATATGCCAATAAATACCGTTGGTATCTTGACGGAGTTTTGCAATCATCAACAAGTGTTCTTAATGACATTGTTGTTAATACCGATAGTACTGTTCACACAATTAAACTTTGGGCCATAGATTCCACAAGTTGCTATGCGGACAGTGTTGAAAGAACCATTTTTACAGCAAGAGATCCAATAGCCATCATCAACAAATCAATCGATTCTGCTTGTGCGCCACTTTCAGATACCTTGAGAAACGGTTCACAATTTTCTACCAATTATATTTGGAGTTTGGGCAATGGAAATACAAGTACACAATTTGAGCCAACTACTATTTATACTGCATCTGTCAGCAAAGATACCAATTATGCCATTCGTTTAATTGCACAAAACTGGCTCGGCTGTGCTGATAGCACCTACGGAAATAGAAAAATATTTCCAAAACCAACAGTTAATTTTAGTACCAATAGACAAACTGGCTGCGGACCTTTAAACGTCCAGTTTACCAATAATAGTATCCCAAATGATACCGGCAGCATTGCAATTATGACGTTTAATTGGGATTTTGGCAATGGAAACACCAGCAGCTCTCAAAATACTAATTCAAGTTTTAGTGCTAATAATGCCAGAGATACTTCCTATAAAATAATTTTAACTGGATATTCAGAACATCAATGTGTGGAAAAAGACAGCACTGTTGTTACAGTTTTTCCTCAACCAGTTGTTAATTTTACGATGTCTGATTCACAAGGATGCGCTCCGTTATCTATTAATTTTACCAATAATTCTATACCACAAGATACAGGCAGTATTGCGATTATGACTTTTAATTGGAATCTCGGTAATGGGCAAATGGCGACAAGCAAAGATACTGCTTCTGCATATTTTGCGTCAGCGACTCAAGACTCCGTTTACAGTATCAAACTTATTGGATATACGGAGCATGGCTGTTTTGACTCATTAACACGTACTGCAAAAGTATTTCCAAAACCAAGGGTTAGGTTTACAAAAGATAGAGACTCCGGATGTGCACCATTGCAAGTACAATTTACAAATAATAGCATTCCTAATGATACAGGAAGTATTGCCATCATGACTTTTAATTGGAACTTTGGCAATGGTAATACTTCAACTGCCAGAGATAGCAGCATTAGCTATAACCAGCAGCCTCGAAGAGATACTGTATACAACATTAGATTAATTGGAGCAAGCGAGCATGGATGTTTAGATACTTTTAACGACCAAGTAAAAGTACACCCTTTACCAAACCCGTTCTTTAGTGCCGATAAATATGCTGGCTGTGGGCCATTAACCGTTAATTTTACAAGTACATCAACTTTAGCAAATCAACACCATTGGGACTTTGGAAATGGTTTTTCTTTGGGGACACCAAATATGACCCATACTTTTCAAGCAGCTAATTTGGTAGACACTTTATACAATGTTCAGTTGTATGTAGTAAGTAGCCAAAACTGTTTTAGTCCAGATACTTTCGGCTTACCAATTGTTGTTAGAGCCAATCCAATTGCAAATTTTGTTATTAGTGATGACAGTATATGTAGAGAACAGTTAAGTTTATTCTACAATTTATCACAGGGGGCAAGTATTTTCAAATGGCATTTTGATGATGGCGATTCCTCTACACGTTACAATCCTGTTCATCAGTACACACCTTCTAATAATCCATTTATGCCCGTTGTTTTCAGTATTAAACTAGAGGCAACCAACTTTTTTGGTTGTAAAGACAGTATTAGAAGAGACCTTTATGTTTTTCCAAGTGTTACAGCCGCATTTACAGTGGATAGAGACAGTGCTTGTGCGCCCTTATTTGTTAATTATACCAATAATTCTATCAACAACACCGCAAGTTTTTGGGAGTTTGGAGACGGTGATACCAGTTCACTAACAAACCCAAGTCATCGTTTTGATAATTACACAACACAAAATATTACCTACCGCACAATTTTAAGGGCGTCTAATCAATATGGCTGTATAGATTATGACAGTGCAAACCTAACTACTATTCCTGTTCCGCTTGCTGATTTTACTCCTATTCGCAATGATATTTGTGATTCTGGATATTTTAATTTGGTGAATAGAAGTAAAAATGCTCCCATGTCCTTTTGGGATTTTGGAGATGGCACCACAGACACCGCGACAAATCCGAAACACCTATTTAAAAGGAGCATTTATAGAGATACCGCTTATACCATTACACTTAGAGTAAGCAATAGTCATGGCTGCTTTGAGGAAATAACTAGAACTATTACGCTGCCTGTTAGAATGCAGGTTAAATTTGACACTACACCTTTCAGAACTGTTTGTCAACCAGCTGCAGTAACATTTAACAACCGTACAACTTTTTCCACTTATCAAACTTGGTTTTTTGGTGATGGCGGTATCAAAACAGATTCAATCCCGACCCATATTTATGTAAAACCAGGAAGATTTGGTGTAAAATTAATAGCCTACGATAAAAATTCTTGTCCCGATAGTTTTGTTAGCTACGATGTTGTAGAGGTATTAACCAGACCTATCGCCAATTTTACTTATAACCCTACTGGACCAAAAATGCCCAATGCCAATGTATTTTTTAGCAGTTTAAGCAGTCCTAATGGACTAACACATATTTGGAAATTTGGAGATGGAGATACGAGCAGAAATGTAAACCCTATGCATCTTTATGGCGACAGCGGTACATATACCATCACACTTGTAGTTACCAATGGCACATGTAATGACACCATCACTCAAGATATTTACGTAGAACCCCCTTTCCCAACAATTGATTTTTTTGGAATTGATACAGCCGGATGTGGCCCACTTACAGTTCAGTTTTTTGAAAACACAATTAATGCCACTTCCTTTAGATGGATTTTTGATGACGGGCAAGAGTCCACATTGCCTAACCCAATACATACCTTTACACTTCCCGGTTATTACAATATTACATTGAGAGCTTATGGCCCAGGTGGCAGTTCTTTCTTAACAAAAGATAGCTTTGTTTTTGTATATCCTAAACCAAATGCTTTGTTTGCCGCTAGTCCAAGGACAAGGTATTTGCCCAATGCACAGTTTACCTTGATTGATGGAAGTGCAGATGCAACCAGTTATGCATACCTGATAACACATGACAGCTTGCCCATTTATAGATATACCAGCACCGAAGCAAATCCTCAGTTTCAATTATCAGTGCCAGGTTATTACACCGTTAGATTGATTGTCACAAGTGCCTTGGGCTGTACAGACACCTCTGTGAGAATTGCGCATCTTTACGTTGCTGCTGAAGGTAGAGTATTGGTTCCCAACGCCTTTACTCCAAACAATGATGGCAATAACGATGTTTTTATGCCTGTTTTAAAAGGTGTTGTGGATACTGAGTACTCCTTTTTGATTTATGACCGCTGGGGTATGAAAATTTTTGAAGGGAATAAAATATCGGACTTTTGGGATGGCACGTATCAGACAAAACCAGCAATGCAAGATGCTTATATTTGGTTAATAAGTGGCAAGTTTGTGGATGGGACATACTTTGAAGAAAAAGGAAATGTAACGCTTTTGAGATAGCCATTTTTAATGGCTAATTTGTGAACCATTACATTTGTAAAATTTAAAATCACATTTCAAGCCAAATAGTTACTGGCCCATCATTGACCAGCGACACCTTCATATCTGCACCAAATATACCTTTACCCACAGGTCGCTTCAAAATCTTCTCAAATTCCTCTGCCATAGAGGCAAAAATTGTTTCTGCAAAAGCGGGAGCTGCGGCCTGAATGTAGGATGGGCGATTGCCCTTTTTGCAATCCGCATATAAGGTAAACTGGCTGACCAATAGTATTTCTCCATTCACATCCATAACAGAATGGTTCATTTTACCCTGTTCATCATTAAAAATGCGCAATTGGGTAATTTTTTTAACCATAGTCTCCATCATTTTCAAATCATCTTCATTACCAACACCAAGAAAAACTAAAAGTCCTTTTTCAATAGCAGCTACCTCCTTGTTATTAACCTTCACAGCTGCATTTAATACCCTTTGAATTAAACACTTCATTGAAACAAAAATAGTGAAAATTAAGTCATTGTTATTGGTGGTTAAAGACACTATCCAGCATCTAGTCAAAGACATTGTCGTTTTCTAGAATACTCAAATATGAATGGTATCTGGAAGAAGGGACGCTTTCATCCTGTAGCGCATTGATAACTGCACACTCTGGCTCATTGATATGCTTGCAATTGTAATATTTACATTGACCCAACAATCCAAACATTTCTGGAAAATAATTAGGCAGTTCTTCTGCCGTAATGTCGATGATACCAAAATCCCTTATTCCAGGCGTATCAATAACTTGAGTATCCCCATCTAGCTCAAACATTTCTGCAAAAGTGGTGGTGTGTTTTCCTCTTAACTGCGTTTGAGAAATTGCCCCAACTTTAGCATCTATTTTAGGGTTTAGCGCATTAAGAATACTGCTTTTACCCACTCCGGAATGTCCACTTAACAAAACCCGCTTCAATTTAATAGTTTCTTTCAATGCTTCCATCCCCCCCTCTTTGTAACAGGAAGAATGAATAACCTCAATAGAAGCTTTGCTATAAATATTCAATAACTCCTTGAATATGCCCCAATCTGCTTCATCCCATATATCTGTTTTATTGAAGCAGATAATGGGCTTTACGTTGTAAGCAATGGCAGATACAGTGCACCTATCGATGAAACCCAAACTGGTCTCTGGCTCTTTCAAAGAGGCTATAATGAGCAATAAATCAATATTTGCAGCCAAAACTTGGCTATGTTTACTCAACTTATTTGACTTTCTAACTAAATAATTCTTTCTATCTTCTATGCCAATAATAATGGCTTGATTTTCTAATTCCTTTTCTATTCTTATTTCAACCAAATCACCTACAGCAATTGGATTTGTACTTTTTATACCTTTGAGCCTTAATTTACCTGCCGTTCTTGCATTTAGCCAAGCGCCATCTTCTGTTTTAATTTTATACCAACTACCCGTAGATTTGTATACAGTCGCCAGCATCATTTAAAAAACTTCTTTGGCTATTTTAGCCGTTGCACTGCTTTTACCCATCGTATAAAAATGCAAAACAGGAACTCCAGCTGCTATCAGTTCTTGACATTGCCTTATACACCATTGTATTCCAATTTCTTCTGCCTCTTCATCTGATTTACATTTCTCAATAAGTTCCGTTAATTCAATAGGTAAATTGATATTGAAAATTTTAGGTAAAAGCATTATTTGCTTTTTTGAAGTAATTGGTTTTATACCAGGAATAATAGGAACATTTATACCTTGTACTTTACATTGGTCTAAAAAATCAAAATATTTTTGATTGTCAAAAAACATTTGGCTCACTAAAAACTCTGCTCCTGCCTCTACTTTTCTTTTCAGAAATTTTAAATCCGTAATTGGATTAGGGGCATCCTGGTGTTTTTCAGGATAGCAAGCAGCACCTATACTAAAATTAGTATCTACGGCATTTTTCAATTCCTCATCCAAATAGATACCATTGTTCATGTTTTTTATCTGGTGTATCAAATCCAAACTACTGGCATTGCCATTCAATTCAGGCTCAAAATTGCGCTCTCCCTTCCTGTTATCACCTCTTAAAGCCAATATATTGTCAATTCCTAAAAAATGTAAATCTATCAATGCATTTTCAGTATCGTCCTTGTTAAAACCACCACAAATTATATGTGGCACCGCATCTATTCTATATTTATTAATAACTGCAGCACAAATAGCCACTGTTCCTGGTCTTTTTTTAGTTGCTATTCTGTCATAGGTTCCATCTTTTCTTTGCCTTAAAATATAGTCCTCTCTGTGATAGGTAACATCAATAAACGATGGATTAAAAGGCAAAAGTGGATCTATTGCAGCATAAATATCTTCTATACTTTTACCTTTTAAAGGAGGTAAAATCTCAAAAGAGAAAAGCGTTTTTTTGGATGCATTAATATGTTCTGATACTTTCATTATTTATTCAAAAGTAACTGTTTTGGACATTAATACGCCATCACGTAAAAATGAAATTACAACACTATCTCCTTTGTTATAATGAGACAATGCTACCATGTATTCTTCTACATTTCCAACTGCATGTTCACCCATCTGTGTTATCACATCGTTCCGCATTAAACCCGCCTTATCTGCAACTTTTCCTATACTCACATTATCCAATCGCATACCACCACCAGAAAAGGTATAATCTGGCATTACCCCTAGTGTAACCTTAAATTTTGTTGGGGTATTTAAATCATTTTTGGTTGCAGTAAACTTTCTCTTTTTTCTTGGATATTTACATATAAGTTTTAAAGTGTAGTCTTCTATTTTAACCATTCCTTCATAATTTATAAGTACTTCGTCATCATCAGGTGTGTGGTACTCTCTGTGTTGTCCAGAAAAAACATGAACGGCAGGAATATTTTTTAAATAAAACGAGGTATGGTCAGAAGCCCCAATTCCGCCTATTGTTGTATTAACTTTTAAAATACTGGTATCCACTTTAACTTTTTTTACTCTCTTTTGCCAATAGGGCGAGGTTCCTATTCCATTCACCACCATTGTTTTATTTTCAGGATTTAATCTGCCCACCATGTCAAAATTAACCATGCATAAAAATTTAGCAGTATCAATAAAACTATTGTTTAACATATATTTAGAACCAAGCAATCCTAACTCCTCACCTGAAAAGGCTACAAAAAGCAAATTGTATTTTCTGAATGCTCTATTTTTGGGCAAAGTCTTCGCCAAATGTAACATCATCGCAACTCCACTAGCATTGTCATCAGCACCATTGTGTATTTCTTGCCCTTCTGCCCTGCTATTGCCTAACTCTGCCCTGCCCAAGTGATCATGATGTGCCCCAATAACCATATATTTTTTTCTTTTACTTCTAAAATGTTGCGCCATAACGTTGTAACCATACTGTTTTATACTAGCGACTTTACAAAACATTTGAACATCTAAGATATCTTCAAACTTTTTTTCATAATGAGGCAAATAAAAAATTGGGATTTTACTTGGGATTATATTTTTGTCAAGAGAGCCTGAAGGAGCATCGGCAACACTATCAGGATTTACAAATAAAATACCCGAAGCGCCTTTTTCTATGGCTAAATTAATCTTTGTATTAAGATTGTCTATCAAACCATATTCACTGTGAGGATTACCATTTTCTGGATGACCTAAGCGAATCAAGAAGATTCTTCCCGAATCCTTTTTATGCTCAAATTTACTGTAATCATCATAATTTTTTTTAGGATATACAATTCCATATCCCGCATCAAATATGGGGCCATAGGTCACCCCCGTATCACATGTTTGCGAAAGCAAAAAGAAATCGATGTTAAATTTTTGGAAATACACTCCTTCCTTATCAGCAATGACCAAATAATTCTCTGCTGTAGGAATTCGAAGATAATTAAAAGCAAATGTTTGATAGAAGCCAGTATCTGATGCGGCAGGTGACAAACCAGCAATTTTAAACTCGTTTTTAATGTAAGCCGCAGATTTTTTCTCCCCTTCAGAACCCGAAAGCCTCCCTTCTAATTCTTCAGATGCCAAGTATTTAATGGTTTCTTTATAATAGTCTATTTGAGTTGTTTGGCAAAAACCAAACTTAGCTATTAGCGTTAATGTTATGAGTGTAATTTTTTTCACAGAAATATAATTTTATAAATGTTAATGATAATAATGCTTGCAAAAATAGTCTTCAAAAGCCAAACAGGAAATTGATGATTGTATTTTACCCCTAATTGCGAGAAAATGATAATAAAAGGAACTATTGGAAGCACCAATGGCCAACAAATATAGCCTGCTTGAGCAGAGGGGTAAATGATATTAGTGGGTTCCAAAAATGCATAGTATATCAATGAGGGCAAAGTAAACAATGCTATCACAGTGGATGAAATTGAAGTAGCAATTGTATATTTAATTTTTAGAAAATTGTGAAATATTGGCAACATTATAGAACCACCTCCCAAACCAGTTATTCCGCTAAAAAATCCCACAAACAAGCCTGACAAAACAAATTTATGCGGTTTGACCTCCTCAGACAACCGGTTATAGTGCTTATTTTTGGCTGTCATAAAAGTTTGAATAACTATAAAAAACAGTAGGCTCAGGAATACAAATTTGAATATCACTTTTAATTGTTCATTGCCATTACTGGTCATGTTTTCTATGATAGCAATAATAATAAGTGATATTATTGTTGCTGGTATAGCAACATACAAGGCCTGTTTAGGATGTAAGTTTTTCATAGTATGCTGTTTAAAACTAGCAGATATTCCAGCAATAAAAACAATGAAAAATGAATTTGCCAATAAATATGGCACACTCTCTAAGCCCACATCAGCATTGCCAATATAATGGGTTAGTATTGGGATAAAAACTAAAGCACCACCAATTCCTAGCAAGCCGCTTAAAAAACCGCCCAACGCCCCTGCTAGAGCTAATAATATGTATTCAGAATAATTGATGGCAATCTATTTTAAATACTGGATATAAATCTCTTGGTTCTGCAATGTTTCAATAGCCTTTATAGTAGTAACATCTTTTAAAAACTGCGCTTTGCTGTGCATTGATGATAATCCATATACTCTAACAATTTCTAAACTTAAAACATCCATTAATTTTGTCTTATCCTCTTTTATTTGTAATAATTTATTGGATAACATCGCTTTTTCTAAATTATTTAAAGCACTCTGAACAGACTGGTTATCGGTCGTTTTTTGTAAATTTTTTTTAAGATTGTCAAATTGGATGTCATTTACTGTATTGACCCGTTCTATATGTTTCTCCGTGTAAATTAGGAAATTATTAAAGTCGTCATCCGTTATATTGAAACGCTCCGTTATTTGTTTCTTTGGGTGTGTATTCACAAAATTAACCGCAAAATCAAAAATTAAATACTGCTGTTGCAATGACTGAATAATTTGATCATTGGTCATCACATCTATATCTTTATCTGGCTTTACACCACCACCATCATAAACCGTTCTTCCCTTTTTGGTCGTGAATGCTTGTCTCAAAGAATCGGCTACTTTTCCTACACTACCATCCAGATTCCTATTGCTGTAATCCAATGCCTGAATGCACCTTCCAGAGGGGGTATAATATTTGGCAGTTGTAATTTTCATTTGGCTGCGATAAGGCAATTGCCTTGTAGTTTGAACCAACCCCTTACCAAAAGAATTACTCCCCATAACAACCGCTCGATCCAAATCTTGTAATGTGCCTGACACAATTTCAGAGGCTGACGCAGAACGGCCATTAATTAGCACAACCAATGGGATGTTTAAATCAATAGGCCTATTGGGGGTCTTATATTCTTGAATATCCTTTTCAGTTCTTCCTTTTGTGTATACCACCAACTCTCCTTGTGGTACAAATAAATTAACAATTTTAACCGACTCTAATAAATATCCTCCAGGGTTACCTCTTAAATCTAAAATAATTCCTGTACAACCTTCCTTTTTTAGCTCCGTTAGGGCAGTTTGGACTTCTTTTGCCGCATCCTGCATAAAATTTGACAAATAAATATACCCAACGGTTTCATTGACCTTCCCATAATAAGGTACATTTTTTAATTTTATTTCTTCACGTTTGATAACCTTATTCAATGTACTGTCACTCCCTGGGCGACTAATGGTAAGAATAAGTTCTGTACCCGCAGCTCCCTTTGCCATAGGACTTAACTCATCTAAGGTTTTTCCTTTTAAGTTTTTTCCATTGATTGCTAAAATTTTATCCCCTATTTTAATGCCTGCCTTCTCACCCGCAAAACCCTCAAAAACATCTGTAATAACAAGATACTCACCAATTGGAGTAACACTAACTCCCATTCCACCATATTCTCCTGTTCTTTGCGTAAATGCTTCTTCAGCCTGCGCCTCAGAGTAAAAAACCGTATATGGATCTAGAGAGCCTAACATGGCGTCAATCGATTTTCGCATTAACTCACCTGACTTAGTTTCGTCAACATAGTTTAGATTTACTTCTTTGTATACTGCCGTAAAAATTTCTATATTCTTGCTAACTTCAAAACGATCATCAGCCATTTTAAAAGCTGTTACGGATACGAGTATTAATATTATCCAAAAAGCAAATTTGATTTTCTTATTTCTTAAAATTTTTCTCATTTTTATTCAAAGACTATTTATTCAATTATGTAATATGGTTCAGCAATTCCTGTTCCTAAATTAGGTTAATTTTACTTCTAAATTAGATGGTGTAGCTACTTTTTTATTTTATTGGTGGTCATTCTTCCATTTTTGTTGCAAACTTAAACTATTTTAAAGCGCCAGCATATCACCATAAATAAAAATGGGTGGCAAACTGAGTAAACAATATAAGCAAAAGCAGCGTTGCAAAAATACTATTTCGCAATTTCATTCTTTTAGAGGAGGTAAAAAAATAAGCTAAAACAATAGCTGACGGCATTTGCAAAAGTTCTAAGCTGTTCCAAGTTGCACCCCAATAAAGCGCACTTAAAACCAATGCTAACAAAACATAAACCAAAATAATCTGAATTGTTCTTCTTACTTTAACCGTATTTCTTTGTGCATTGTTTAACCAAGTGAGCGCGCTAACCAATAAAAGTAAAGCAAAAGGAATAAAAATTATCCAATGCAGCTTCCCTACATGGCTTATATTTACTCTATAATTATTAAAAATAACATAAGAATCAAAGCTTGGGTAAGCATATAAGACACTTGCCGCAAATACGTATGGGAATATTGCTCCTATTAAGATAATAATCAATAAGCGCGGTGAGAGTGGCATAAACCTGGTGATGCCAAAAAGCAAAAACAGCACTGTAAAAAAGAAGCTAATATGAAACATTCCACCAAGGCCAATTATTATTGCGGCCTTAAACACCTCATAATTTGCTTCTCTATTATCATACACAACAATTATTTGTTTAAGCAGCAAAATGCTTAGAAAATTAAGCACAGTAAAAGTATTAAAAAAAGAAAACTCTGGCACCAAACAGGCAAATAGCAAATAAAACAGAAATGTTAAGGCAGTGGATTTGTACAATACAGCATGTCTGACAACCAACCCATTGAGCATAAAAGCTCCAATTAAAACGAAAGTTGCATTAATGAGTCTACTTAATACGGGAAAGGTGTTGACATAATTAAAAAAAACTGAAAAAGTGCCAATATCCAATAACGGCTTTTCATTAAGAAAAAAAAACGTATCCAACTGCAATACCATAAAAATAGCGATGGCAGCAATAAATGCAGTTGATTGTAAACTTTGAAATATTCTTATCACCTAATAAACGATTTTGAGTAAGCCTCTGTCACCTCCAGATATATACAACGGAATTGCTGCTCTGTTATATCCAATATTGCGACTTTCAGAGGGGATAATCATATATGCTGCCATATCATTTCTAAATAGATTTTTCTGACTAGAAACACCTTCTTTATCTATTGAATATTGAATTACATCCCCATTGTTCAGCAACTTTTCATTAAAAATAAGATGTACCCTATCAGGTGCCGGAACAATAACTACAGAACTAAAATATCCTCCATCCGTTACACTATTTTGCCGCTTTAAAAGCATTTTACTCCATTTTGGTTTACAATCAAAATCATTCGATAAAAGTATTACCTCCTCAAAATTATACACATTTCTACTAGCGGTAACAGGTAACCCATTTTGATAATACGTTTCGGTTTGGCTTGAGACAAAATACCTTTCTGCAATTACCAATGAGCCTGAATCTGAAGTAGGTATAATATCCCTTATAAAAAAAGAAGATAATTCTTGCTCCTTACCAAGTTTATCTCCTGTAATAGTTCTAGTAAACTCTTCTTCTAATTTTTTTCTATATCGCTTTTTTAGTGTTTGATTAACCGAAGAAAATATCATGTTTTGTAGTCCATAATTCCCATTTTCTAGTTTCAAACTGTAAAAAAATGAAACATGAATAAAATCATTAACGGTATTTTCTTTAATCATTAAGGTGCTGATATAAAACTCATTATCGGTAAGCAACACTTGATTCCAATAATCTTCTTTAAAATTATATGTTAGTAGATAAACATCCGACTCATCCTTGCTAAAAAACCCAGTTTTGGTAATTTTTCTATAAGCCATATACAGGTTACCATGTTTGTCTAAAACTTTACTCAATATATTAATGTTCTTACTTTCCACATCAAATTGGAAATTGGTTGTTTTGGTAATTTTGAGTTTGGAATCAAAAAAGTGACAGTTGTAAATACCCGTTTCACCTTTTTTTTCAATGTAATTTACCACGCCTTTTGTTCTTGAATCATTGTAATCCAGATCAAAATACGTAGTATTTCCCATCTCTGTATTGATGTTAAACCACGCTGCGGGTTCGTTTTTATTGCTTTCTTTATCCAAGGGCACCAACAATTTTTTGTACAATGCATTATTGCTATAACCATTCCCTGCATATACCATGTATAGGTTTTCCTCCAAAAGCATTACTTTTTCCAGGCTCATTTTTCTTTCACCCACTTGGGTACTTTCAATCAGCCTAAGATTGTGGTCGTAATAATCTATGTAAACATTTTTCTTTAGGTTTTTGTCCTTATAACGAAGCATATATAACCCTTCTTTGAACTCACCAATTGTGTTGCAATGATTATTGGCACCAGAAAATTTATCGTAAGAGGCCCAAATCATTTGCTGCGCTTGTAATTGAAGCATCAGCAAATTTAAAAAAATCAATCCAAGGATACGACTCAACATTGCAGCGCAATTTACAAAAAAACATTTGGGGTTTGGTAAAATATCGTTTAATAAATTTCATTTCTGTACTTTGTAATTTTGAGTAATTTTTAAAAAATATATGTACATCCAATATTCTGTTAAATATCGCTAAATTTGCAAACCCATCTTGATAAAAAACGCACTCCATAACGAAAACACTAAAATTGAAAAATGTATCCTAGTTTGTGTAGGAAATAAAAATGCTGCACTGGATAAAAGTGAAGAATATTTAGAAGAACTAGAATTGCTAGCATCTACTGCAGGTGCTCAGACGGTTCATAAAATGATACAGCGCCTTATTTACCCTGACCCAAAAACCTATTTGGGAAAAGGCAAAATAGAGGAGTTGGGAATTATTGTTAAAACCAAGGAAGCAGATTTAATTATCTTTGATGATGAACTCAGCCCTTCTCAAATCAGAAACATTGAGCGGGCAATACCAGATGTTAAGATACTGGATAGAAGTGGTTTGATATTGGATATTTTTGCAAAAAATGCTAAAACAGCCCAGGCAAGGTTGCAGGTAGAATTAGCGCAAATGCAATACCTAATGCCGCGTTTAACACGCATGTGGACTCACCTTACCAAACACGCAGGAGGAATCGGCACAAGAGGTCCTGGAGAGACAGAGATAGAAACGGATAGGCGTATTGTTAGAAACAATATTGATATTTTGAAAGCTCGCCTAAAAAAAATAGAACAACAAGGAGAAGTACAGCGCAAACGCAGAGGGGCTAAACTTTCAATTTCACTTGTGGGTTATACCAATGCTGGCAAATCTACTTTAATGAATGCGTTGACAAACGCCAATGTTTTGGCAGAAAACAAACTTTTTGCAACCCTAGATGCCACGGTAAGACAATGGCAACTAATGGATGAAGAGGGTATCTATCATCAATATTTACTGGCGGACACTGTTGGATTTATTAGAAAACTGCCTCATACCCTTGTTGAGAGTTTTAAAAGTACGTTGGCAGTTGCCCAAGAAGCAGACTTACTATTGCATGTTGTAGATGTTACCCATCCAGAATTTGAAGAACACATTCAAATTGTTAAAAATACGCTAAGTGAGATTGGTGTCATTGACAAACCCACCATTTTAGTCCTTAACAAAATTGACGCTTTCCCTGAGACGGAAGATGAAACATTTGCAGACTTTGAAAACAACTGGATTAGCAATGAACAATGGCCAGTAGTGTTTGTATCTGCCGCAAACAAAACAAATATTGAAACGTTAAAAAACATGATCTTATCATTAACCAAAAATAACCATGTCCTTAAATCACGTTTTTGATGAAGTTTTAGTGAAAACGCAAAAGCAAGAAACTTTGCTAATGCATAATTTTGATAAATTAGAAAAACTTTTGTCATGGATGCCCACTAACAGAATGATTTTTAGCGATTTACAAATGCTTTCTAAAAATGATAGAACCGTTGAAATTGCAAATATTAACCATGAGAAACAAGTTGCGCTTATCCATCAAATTTTTAATGAAATAGATACCCTTGAGCAAGATTTGTCACTTTTTGATTTGGGTAGTTACTTTTTCCAGCAGTTAGGTGAGGATGGAACCTCATTCGCCACCTCGTTTCTAGGTAGATTATTGCATACCGTTAACCAAACATTGAATGAAAACGATATACAAAATTGGATAACACGTGGCATCGTTGGTTATTATTTAATTGTTCATGAATTAAAAGAAGAACCCTTTGCTACAATATTTGCCCATTATTTTCTAAATTATAATATTGCTTATACCTATCCTAAATCAGCAATGATTTTTTCTATTGGTACAGAAAATCCTAAAAATATTCACAATGACGTCTTCGAAAAATTAAATGCCACCCTAGAAATATTATGGAACGCTTTAATAAAATACCTGCACTATGACAATTTTAATACGCTACAAAAAATTACCCTAGAGCGATTGTTCAATATAGGATATGCTGTTCCCTTTCAGCAAAGTATGTTTCAAAATGTTTCTCGAACCATGTCACAAAATCTCTTTACAACAGGAAGTTCAATTGTAGAAAAAGAAGAAAGCCTGTCAGAAATAGATGTATTGAAAAATCAAAATTTTATTTTCACGCATCAAATAGGTGACGAATTATACGCTTTGCTCAATTTAAAGAAACACAATTCATCATTATATACTTTTCAAAACAACAACATTAATACACCTGCAATGCAACAGCATTACACAAGAAAAGAAACTATCGGAAAAATAGCGGGCAAAGCCTACTTTGGATAAAGTTTAAAGAAATTTATAAACTACAGTTCATCCTCATTGAAGAAATAATCTTCCGTGGTTGGATAATCGGTCCAAATCTCCTCAATAGTTTCATAAGGCTCCCCATCATCTTCCAACTCTTGAAGATTTTCTATTACTTCTAAAGGCGCTCCAGAGCGGATTGCATAATCAATTAATTCCTCTTTGGTTGCAGGCCAAGGAGCATCATCTAAATAGTTTACAAGTTCTAAAGTCCAGTACATAATATCACTCTCAATTTTGCGCGAAAATATGTTTTTTACTGTAAATTACAAACAATTATTTTCAATTCCGATTATTTAGTCCTTTGCCTATTGATTTCGTATAGCAAAATTCCAGCACTTACAGAAACATTTAAAGAGGATATATTACCTGAAATAGGGATTGTAGCCAATTCATCACACATTTTTAAAATTTCGCTTGAGACTCCATCGGATTCAGACCCCATTACCAATGCCATTGGCATATCCAAAGAAAGCTGCCATAAAGTTTTTTCGCCCTTTTCTGTTGCAGCCACAATAGATAAACCAGCCGTTTTTAGAGATTTCATTGTTTTTGCAAGATTGGACGTTTTACATACCGGCATAGAATTTAAAGCCCCTGCACTTGTTTTTATGGCATCTGAATTTACTTCAGCACTATTTTTATCAGGAATCAATATTGCATGGGCACCTAAACAGGCAGCCGAGCGAGCTATGGCACCAAAATTTCTAACATCTGTTATACCATCACAAACTAATACCAAAGGGTCCTCGCCATTTTCAAAAGCCTGTTGGACAATATCTAAAATATCTTGATATATAATATCAGATATATAAGCCACCACACCTTGATGATTTTTATTTTGATAGCGCAAAAATCTATCTGGATGTGCATGTTGATAATGAACATTTGCATTTTTTAACTCATCCAGTAACTCTTTTATTAGCGCCCCAGAAGTGCCCTTTTTTATAAGTACTTTTTCAATGGTTTTACCTGCTGCCATGGCCTCACTCAAGGCACGTATTCCGTATATTATTTGCATGAATGCACAATTTTAATACTATTATGGCAATTGTCTATGTTTATTGACATAAACCCAGTGTAAATTATCGCATTATGTAAATTTTACCGATATTTTTCTTGAAGTATTTATCTCGATTTTGTTTATCAGCATCATCAAAAGTAGCTTCTTTCATTGATTTTCCATTGGCATCTGTTACTTCCACTTTATATAGATAAACACCATTTGCAAGCCTATCGCCATACTGATCTGTTCCATCCCATACAAAATCACTGATATTATTTCCTATACGCAGGTTACCCAATTCTTGCTTGGTAATTTGTCTTACCACTTTACCACTTAAGGTCATAACACTGATACGCACATCTTCTGGTAACTCCGCACCTGTAAGGGTAAATACAAAACGCATGCTGGTACTGAATGGATTTGGATAAGGGTAAAAATTGGTGACAGATTGCTCATTGATTACCCTGAAGCTAATTTCATAAAACTGTTTTCCAGCGTCATTATTGCTTCCATCTCTTGATTGTACTTGTAATGTATAAGTTCCATCTGCCAATCCTTTAGGGTTAAATTCTATTTGTGCTAAATTGTTTTTGTCTGAGGCTGGAATAAAAGTTATCGATGAAGAAGCAATTGGAATATTTACAAAATCACTGCTATTGGGATATTTTAGGTTGATTGTAAAGGTTGTTGTATCATCTTGTAACAATAATTTATTTTCATCTTTGGAAACAATCAAAATATTAGGATTAGGAGAAACTATCTCGTTATTGATAATATGCCTACCATCAAACGTAACATCAAGAAGTGGATTGACAATATCTTTGGCTACATAAAAGTTAAAAATGGCAGAATTATTTATCAATAACTGCTCGGGTTGTTCATAGTCTTTATTTACCAAAAATTCAAATTGATAGTTACCATACATCCCCTTTGTACTAATAGTGTATGCAAAATTTTTAGTTCCGTTTACCTCTAATTTAGGTGAAAACCATCTTGTGCCAAAATCAATTTGACTTTGATCTTCTTTTTTGATCAATTTGTAATTAACCAATAAACTGTCCTTAAATTCCAATTTAGAGATGTTTGTGAAATTGATACTAAACTTAAAACTATCCCCTTCCAGCAAAGTATCAGCATGAAATACAAAGTTCTTACTTGGGTCAACTGTTCCTTCTGGAACTGGCTTGTAGGTAACACGCCACTCCTTTAATTGAGGTGCAGTATTAAAAACTTCATCCTGAAAAGTTGCCTTTAAGTACAAAAAACGATACTCACTTGGATTGATATCATTGATAGGAAATGGACTTGCTGTTATTTCCTTTCTCAAAAGTGTATCGCTTCCATCCTTTTTTACTCCATATATATCTACAAAATAGTTGTCTATTGTTGGGTCTAATTCATCTGTTTTAAACCAATGATACACAGCACCCCAAGAATCTACTGGTCCAATTTTTTCTGAAGTCAGCCAACCTTTGCTGCCTGTACCAGACATAGTTCCTTTTAGTTGTACATAATTGGTCGTAGGATCACTCAAATCATAAATAGAATAAGCCTCATCTGCACTTCCTTTCGTTCCATTCTTTTTACCCAAAAATACGTAAACTGTTAAATCATCTGCAATTGTATCCGTTTTAATACATCCTAATTTATTAAACGTATTGCGCACAGCGGGAGTCCATGCGGAAGGACTCATACCTTGATAGGAGTATCCAGTAACATAAGTCCCAGCTGGAATTAAATCTACCAAACTAGCAAATTCATTTTGCTGTGATGGATCTCCCAAATCGAATGTATAATAAGCCTGATAGCGTGTAGAACTCGCCTGATCTGAGGGGTTATGTGGTACATAAACACTACCCCAGTAACAACGAGGCTTAACACTGGGCAACAAAAACCTATCCAATGTAAATTTATCCCATAACATCAGCACAATACCTTGCGCAGGACAGTCATATTCTGGGAATCCTGCTCTATTTTGTCCTACTCCATAGTTTAAATCTGTAGACGTAAATCCGCCCTCTTTAACTCCCTTAGCACTGGGATTAAAAGCCATGTCTATCCAAATGGGTTTTTGCAAGGCAACAAACTCAAACCTTCTGTCCATAGAGTCATACCGCAATGCTGTAGGACTTCCTTGTATCAATTGGGGAAATTCTGTTTGACACCAGCCCGGCTCGTGGGTCTGGATATTTGTAAATGACCTTTCTACGTATCCACCACCCTGAACACCGCCAATTATAACATTGGCCCGCCAATACCAAGCAACCGAGTCATAGCCATAGTTAGGCAGTTTTAATTTCCATTTGACAAGAGACGCTTCATTAAACGTTTTTTCAATGAAAGCAGAACTTGTATTGGGGTCAAAGTTTCTACTTGTATCAAGCTGCACCTTAAATTGCTGGTTTTGTGTAAACAAATCCAGTGGTTGAAAAACCATTTCAACACTATCACCTTCAACTATTCCAAACCTTTCAGGATAAATTAATGAAACACCATTTGAAGCAATTTTCATTGCCTTAATTACCTTATTGTTATCGTATCTTAATCCGTATTCTGAAATAACTCGGTATGGATTAATTTCAACTGTAAACTCATTTTCACCTGCTGTGCTAGGATCCTTCGAGTATATGGCATAATCCAAAGTATAGCTATATTTTATAGGTGGTAATACAATTTTATATTCTCTTTGGGTTTTTTTATCAGGATATAGCCGCTTGATAATTAAGGTAGCACTATCCTTGGTATAGGAACCTAAATTTTCAATTTTAATTCTTAAAATAAATGAATCTGCCAAAGCAGAAACAATACTTGGTTCTAATGTTATATTCTGAGATAAAATTTGATACTCAGGCTTGTCTGGTGCATAAAGTGTAATGGCGGGATCTCCTTGTAATAATAACTGACGGCTATGGGATTTTAGAAAATTGCTGTTTGCATTTTGCGTTCTCCTGATCATATATTTAATTAAATCTCCTAAAGGTTCGCCATAATGTGTATTAAAGGCTTCATCATAAAAAGTTCTCACCTGAGCAATTACATTGCCCTCCTCTGCCAAAGACGTTTGTGCCATAAAAGCTATGGAGCCACTCCTTTTTAAGCGCATCATTTCTAAACCATAGGGTAAATCATTGCTGCTTTCTGGATAAAATGGATTACCGGTACTGCAACCATTAAAATAGCAAACTGGATACTTCCCAACATTTTGATAATCAGTTGGGGCCCCAACATCCAAATCAAATACAGATGATGAACCATGCCCAATAAACGTAATCAGATTTTTTCCTTTTTTGAAATTATCAATCGTTGAATTTCTAATTTCTGGGTCAATTAATGATTTATTGCTACGACTAAAAGTAATTACTTTACCTCCGAAAGTAGAGTCTTCAACAAGAGGAATCAAACCACTCAATGCTCCTAAAATTCTTGCTGCCTGTGTGGCGTCACTGCCTCCACTTAAATGCATTACTTCTTTGCGCCAATATTGGTTGCCTGCTGACTCATATTCTCTAAGTTTTTGTAGATAATCTCTTACTTCATTATCATTTCTAGCAGAGATTCTACCAGTTGCCATTGCTGGCTCCCACAAATTACTTCCTTTCAATCCAGAAGTAAACATGTTATCAGAACCTGGCACTCCCATTGCAGGAACAATATCGCCCTGTCCAAAAACATCATACCTATAATCAGGGGTCTGATAACCTTTGCCCAATAATGTCAGAAAACGAGGAATAAATGTGTCCGATTTTTCTAATAGAAAATCGCAAAAATTTCGTATTGCTAGCGGATGATGATAGCCAAAACCAAAACTATTATACAAATCTTCGGTAAATACAAGTGATGGTGTGAAACCATTACTCCGATATGTTGCATATTCGCTAGCTGATGATTGCAATACCTTACTTGTTACCAAAAGATAGTTGTATCTATTGATGTGGTCATCAAAACGCTTTAAAGTCACATTTTCAATTTTTCCAATATATTTTATATCGTTTACATCCGCCATATAAAAAGTATCAAAATCAGCATTTTGCGGAGTCATAAAACGACATTGTTTTGTTGGTAGAACCTCTGGCAATATTCTAATTGGGTTATTCAAACAATATACTATAGGTGCATTGTAAGAGGTTCTATAATTATCCCAACTGATATGTCTTGGAGAGAAAAACTCAGGCTCCAATACAAAATATTTATTGGTACCATTATGCAAATCAAACTTTGCAGGAAAAATCAGTTCAGAGTGAGAATATCTAACCTGCTGAATAGCATAACTGGCATTGATATTTACGGTAATTGATAAATCTAACCCTGTGTCTAATTCTGTTGAATTAAGTATAAATTTTTTATTTACTACATTAAACCCTTCAAACAAAGTATCCCATTTGTTTTGAATCAAATCTAGTCTTTTGCCCAACCCAACAGAAATATTTTTATCGGGTGTTGCCGTTCTCCAATCATTACTACCTATAATGGTAAACTCAATAGTGGGACTAAAACCTGATGGCTCATAATCCTGTGAATTGTAATGTACCAAATACCGATTGTTACTGGCATTACCATACCCAAAATGAGCACTTCTATACCCCTCTGCAACAGTATACTCAGAGTGTTGCATATCCGCAGCACTTAGTTTGTATGGTGTGCCATAGTGATATACAGAATTGTCATAATGAGCGCTACTTGCAACGTAGCTCCTATACTTCGTTGAGGTATAAGTGGTATTATTGTATGGTAAATATCGTTTACCTTTTAAAGAAGAAGTGTCTGGTAAAAAAGTAACAAAATAAACTGCCGTGTCTGTATAAAGGCTATATTGATCATGCAATTGACCATTTTTCCCAATTTCAAACATTCTTGTATCCAATTTACCATCATTCCCTTTACCATAAAACTCAATGTAGTCATTGATGTTTAACTCACCATCCGCTTCACCTTCGACAAAAATTGGAATTTCTTCACCAAGTCTAAATATTTGTATTTTATCCGCCTTCAAACTAGACAATGAAATACCTGCATTGGTAAGCGCAGTTGTAAAAGTAAAATAATCTATCCGATAAATGCCCTCCTCTAAAACCTTGAATTTAAAATAAGTTTGATTTGGCTTAATCCAATCATTCGCAAAACGCTGTGCACCAACTTGACTTGCACAAAACATAAGTAATATAAAAAGCAATAAAGAACATTTTTGAAAATTTTTTAGATGCTTGGTTAATACCATAGTTTAAATGTTTAATTTGCAAAGTTAAATATTATTAAACGAATATTTTCGCAAATTGGTATGAATGACACTAAAAAAACATTATTTATCCTGCCCAATTTTATAGGAATTAAGCATCCTGATGCCTGGCTACCTTCATTTTACCATCCCAAGGTAGAGGCCATTACCGCTATTTTCTGCGAGTCTTTTAAAACTGCTGAACTTTTAATTTCAAGAACACCTTTAAATGATAATATAATGCTGTTTGAGGTAAATGAACATACCCAATGGGGAGCAAGTAGCAAAGCAATAAATACAATTTTCAGTACGCATCACGTAATTGGAGTGCTAAGTGATGCAGGACTGCCAGGAGTAGCCGACCCTGGTGCTAAAATTATTGCACTGGCCCACAAAAATAATTGGGATGTAGAAATTTTACCTGGTGCAAATAGCATGATTTATGCGTTGGCATCCTCTGGCTTTAATGGTCAAAAGTTTGCATTTAAAGGCTATTTATCCATTGACATGAAATCTAAAATCAAACAAATGCAAACGATGATAAACAGACTAGAAAAAGAGGATGAAACACAAATTTTTATGGAAACTCCATACAGAAATGTTGCCCTTTTAAACGACCTTTTATCACATTGCCCAGAGCAGTATGAATTGTGCATTGCTTGTAATATTTTAGACAATAATTCTTGGATCAAAACCAAATCTATCAAAAATTGGAAAGCTTTTTGTGAACAGCATGATATTAACCTTTTCATCAAAAAAAAGCCTGTAGTTTTTGTTTTGGGTAAAAGTGAGTGAGGTGCAATGAACAAAGCTAATCTTTATGTTTTGTGGTGCATTTAATTAATAGTAGTTTTGCAATGCTCAATTAAGATATGACAAAAGATAAATATGAATTAAGGGGCGTTTCATCTCAAAAAGAGGATGTACATGCTGCCATTAAGAACATTGACAAAGGTTTGTATCCCAATGCTTTCTGTAAAATTATCCCCGATTTAATTGCGGGAGATAAAGACTATTGCAATATAATGCATGCTGATGGCGCTGGCACAAAATCCTCATTAGCATACCTTTATTGGAAAGAGACCGGTGATTTAAGTGTATGGCATGGCATTGCACAAGATGCTATTGTGATGAATACCGATGATTTATTGTGTGTTGGCAACTGTGGCCCATTTTTGCTAAGCAGTACCATTGGCAGAAATAAAAATCTAATCCCTGGCGAGGTAATTGCTGCGTTGATTGAAGGCAATCAACTGTTTGTAAAAAACATGCAAAAAATTGGGATTGAGATAGAACTTACTGGTGGAGAAACGGCAGATGTTGGAGATTTAGTAAAAACTGTTATCGTTGACTCTACTTTGATGGCAAGGATGCCACGAAATGAAGTGATAGAGAACACTATTAAGCCGGGTCAAGTTATTGTTGGTTTTGCCAGTTATGGAAAAGCCAGTTACGAAACTGAATACAATGCAGGAATGGGCAGTAATGGGCTGACCTCTGCAAGACATGATATTTTTTCAAAAATTTATGCAGAAAAATATCCTGAAAGTTTTGACAATGCTTTATCAGAATCTGTGGTGTATTGCGGAAAAAGAACCCTTACAGAAGTGCATCCTGAAACAAATGTTACCATTGGTAAAATGGTATTATCTCCCACTAGAACCTATGCCCCATTAATGAATGCGATATTGAAAAAACACAGAGCAAAATTAGATGCTGTTGTTCATTGCAGTGGAGGTGGACAAACAAAAGTATTGCATTTTGCCAAAAACCCGGTGCATATTATTAAAGACAACCTATTGCCAATTCCACCTTTATTTAAGCTTATTCAACAAGAAAGCAATACCGCTTGGCACGAAATGTTTAAGGTATTTAACATGGGGCATCGACTAGAGATTTATACAGATGAAGACACTGCAAGAACATTAATAGATATTAGTGCCTCATTTAACATCAATGCACAAGTAATAGGAAGAGTAGAGGAGAGCACTAAAAACAAGTCGACTTTAACTATAGAAAGCGACAATCAGATTTTATGCTATTAAGAAATAAGTTGTTGCCTTAAAAGAAACTCCAATTGGGTGTTCACTTTTTTTAGATTTTCGGTCAATTCCTTATTTTTTCTTCTTAATTCATGAATTTCAAAAGCATTTTTTATGATGATTCTCAATTCACTTTCTACCCAAGGTTTGTTTAGATAGTGATATACTTGACCCTTGTTGATGGCATCGATTACAGCTGTAATATCCGTGTAACCCGTAAGCAGGATACGTATTGGATCTGGATAAATTGGAATAATTTTTTCTAAAAACTCCACTCCAGTCATGTTTGGCATCCTTTGGTCAGTAATCAGAATATCCACATCATTCTCAGATAATATTTTTATACCTTCAGCAGCACTTTCTGCTGTAAATATTTCATAGTCTCTTCTAAATGTAGCCTTGAAAGAGTTGAGATTATTAACCTCATCATCCACATAAAGAATCTTAATAACTACAATTTCTTCTTTTTCCTGAGACATTCTAAAAGCAAAAGTAAACTTTTTTTTAAAAATTAAAATAAAAAATTGAGAATTGTTTGAAAATTATTAAACGAAAGTGCATTTTTGAAAAAAAATAATTTAAAATTTATTCAATTTCCGGTTAAACTAAAAAATGTTAACTTTGCCCAATTATCTTTGCCCAATTCAGAATAAAAAAAATACCTATTCAATGAAATATTTTAAACTCCATTACAACAGTTTATCGGCTTCGTAATAACTTTTTAACAAAATAAAAATTTGAAACATATTTATATACGTGCATTTAGAGCGGTTGATGATAAAGAAGCCTGCCTTAAATTTGTTGAAGGACACAAGAGAGTTCTCGAAAATGTTGGTATTACAGAGGTTACATCCTCTAACTACGACTGGATAACTAACCCTGCTGTTTATGTAATTCTTATAGAATCAGGAGATAGAAGCAAGGTTTATGGAGGGGCAAGAGTGCATGTGGCAGATGGTATTACTCCCTTGCCTGTGGAAGATGCTACCGCTTCTATTGATTCAAAAATTGTCGATATTGTTCGAGAAAATATCCCAGAAGGAACAGGTGAGATTTGTGGTTTATGGAATTCATTGGAAGTTGCAGGATATGGAATTGGTAGTATCTACGCGATAAGATCTGCAATTTGCATCTTGCCATTGATTAAATTAAAAACTTGTTTTGCCCTTTGCTCTCCATATACCGCGAGAGTTGCAAAAAGTTTTGGTTTCATAATTAATAAAAGCTTGGGTGATAATGGCACTTTTTATTACCCAAAGATTGACCTACTGGCTACGATAGTTTTTGTAAATGATTCTTCGGAACTTGGTAATTCGGAATCAACGGAGTCTGCTATTATTCAGTCTTTAAGATTACAACCATCTCAGGAGAGAAATGAGTCTGGTCCAAAGGGAGATGTACATGTTATATATGATTTAACAGTATAGGATGAACCTGACGGATAACATATGAATACTGACAATCAAAATGACGAAAGCATGCAAAATCAGTTGATTGTTCAATATCAAAAAAACATTACAGCATTTCCAGAAAAAGAAATAACAGAGGTTTTTATTCCAAAATCTATAGAGGAGCTGCTGCTGTTTGTTAAAAATGCAAACAATGAAAAAAAGGATTTTTACGCGTTCAGTACAGGTAAAAATTGGGGCTTAGGATCAAAACAACCAGTGCTTGAAAAAAGTGCCGTTATAAATTTAAAAGAGATCAATCAAATAATTGATGTTAACGATAAATACAGGTATGCAATCATAGAGCCTGGTGTTACACAACAACAGTTATCAGATTATTTACAAGAAAAATTTTCTCATTTAAAATTTCCAGTAACTGGATCTGCAACTAGCACCAGCGTTATTGGCAATTTGGCAGAAAGGGGTGCTGCCGCTTTCGGGCATAGAAATGAAATGATTGTTGCAATGGAAGTCCTGCTTCCCAATGGTACGTTTATTAAGACTGGCAATTGGCACAATTTTGACAACAATAATCCCTTAGCTTTTCATTACTCTAAGGGTTTTGGACCCGATCTGAGAGGTATTTTTATTCAGTCTAATTTGGGTATAATAACTAAAATGGTAATTAGACTTCAACCCATTTTAAATGGGACTATTTTAGCAATTCAATTTAATGAGAAATCTTTAAAAGAAATAACCAATTCCTTGAAGCTTTTGTACGATAAAAAAATACTGGATGATGGCATTGTAATAACAAATTTAAATGATCCAAGAACTGCTACAAATAGAGCATATCATTATACTGGTAAATGGTTGGCAATTGGCTCTCTTTCTGGTGACAAGGAAGTAACTAAAGCAAAAAAAATATCTGTTAGCACCGTTCTAAAAAATAACACCCAAGATTTTTTCTTTATAGGGGTAGATTCTAACCCATTCAGTTTCAAAAAGAATACATTAATGCCCTATGTTTTAAATACAATTGAAAAAAATCACTGGTTGCGCGAACGTTTAAAAACTAAAAAACTAAAAAATGGAGAATCGCTGGGAGACCTTCTTGTTAGGTTTTCTATTCTAAAAAATTTTTACAAAGGAATCCCAACCAATTACAGCATTGAAACCATGGCTGCAATGAATAATACCATTTTGAACAACCATGATTTAGACAACTCAAATATTTTAGGCCTAGTTGTCTCATTGCCAGCAGTTCCGTTTGATGGTGATGCATTCATAGAAGTAAGTAAAATTGTAAATACTGTAAGTCAAAAATGGCAAGTTCAGCCCTTTCATAATTTTGCCAGTATTGATGAATTAACATTTGAAGGGTTTTACAGAATTTATTTCGACAGAACGAATAGCAAAGAAACAGAAATTGCGCAAAACTGGCGCAAAGACTTAAATAAAACATTGCTTGACAAAAACTATTTTCCATATAGGGTTGATAATGAATCTATGAAAGATTTTATTAAAACAGACAGCAACTATTGGAATACTATTCATAAAATTAAAACTATTTTTGATGAAAATAACATTTATGCAAGGGGTAAATATAATATTTCAAGTTAATTCATGATAACGAGAAAACTATATTTGCTAATTACTCTGAGTCTCAGTTTGTCTTCGTTTAGTATATTTTCTGAACCTCAAACTGACTATTTATATGTAAATGACAAGAGTTTTATAGAACGAGACATCACAAAGTTTATTGAAGTTGGGGTAGACGGCAATCAAAGTTGGCAAAGCTACAAAGACTTTAAAGCCAACCTTGTTGATGCTCCATTGAGTGGAAATCATTTGAATTTTGGGCAATCCAATCAAACCTTTTGGATAAAGTTAGCGATAGAAAATACGGCAAATAACCACTACCTAAGACTTGCAGAACCCCTTATTGACCATGTAGATTTTTTCTGTGTAAACGAAAATGGGTTGATAAAAAGCGTTTCAACAGGAGCTGCTTTACCCTATGATACAAGAGAAATAAAGACGAATAATTACTTATTTTATCTTCCTAAAGGGCGATATTCATGTTTTATTAAGCTTAGAAGCAATTTTAATATGCAAATTCCGGTGAGTGTTGGGTCTATTCAGGATTTAATGATAGAGCAGCATGATACTGACTTTATTTTATCCATTTATTTTGGAATAATGTTGGTCATGATTGTTTACAATTTTTTTGTATATCTTTCATTGCGTGATACAGCATACCTTTACTACATATTATACATATTTTTTGTTACTCTATTTTATGCCAGTTTAAAGGGAATTTCATTTGAGTACTTTTGGCATGATTACCCTTACCTAAATTACTTTATTCCCTCACTAGCATCGTTGTGTAACATCTTTGTCGCATTGTTCATAATCTTTCTCCTCCAGACTAGAAAGAACACACCGGCCCTTAGCAAATGGATATGGTTTTTTATTTTTATTTTTATTGTAAGTATTATTATAAATCTATTAGGCAATTATGATTTAAGCACAAAGATTTCGCAACTATTTACTGCCATTTTCTCCTTATATCTAATTTTTGTTGGAATCCGAGCTTATAAAAAAGGAGTAAAAGTTGCCAAGTTCTTTTTGTTTGCTTGGACTCTTTATATTATTGCCGTTATTATTTTCATACTAAAACTGAATGGTATTATTGTTAATAATGCTTTTACGAACAACTCCGTTCTATTTGGCTCTGCATTAGAAGCATTGTTATTATCTTTTGCATTGGCTGATAAGATTAACATTTACAAAAAAGAAAAAGAGACGGAACAACAAGAAAAATTAGAGGCTTTAGAAGAAAACAAAAGAATTATTATCAATCAAAAAGTTATTTTAGAACAAAAAGTTATTGAGAAAACCCAAGAACTTACCAGCGCCAATGAAGAGCTTAAAACTACTTTAACCGACCTGAAAAGTGCCCAGGTTTCTTTGGTGGAAAGTGAAAAAATGGCCTCATTAGGGCAGCTAACTGCTGGTGTGGCACATGAAATAAATAATCCAATCAACTTTGTATCATCCAATGTAAAACCATTAATTAGAGATTTTCAGGATTTGGAGGAGTTTATGAATGCATTTAAGATACAACATAACAGCGAAGAGGGTGTTGATGGCGAAGCACTTATTAAACTTTATCGTAAACTTGACCTTGATTATACTTTGAACGAAATTGGACAATTATTGAGTGGGGTTCAAGAAGGTGCCAACAGAACAGCTGAAATAGTAAAAGGGTTAAAAAACTTTAGCAGACTGGATGAAGCTGAATTTAAAACGGCCAGTATAGAAGAAGGGCTTGACTCAACTCTGATACTATTGCGCAGTAACCTAAAAGGGCAGATTAAAATTGTAAAGGATTATGGCAAAGTTCCAGAAATTGACTGTTTTGCAGGAAAACTCAATCAGGTATTCATGAATTTAATTAACAATGCCATTTATGCCATTTTTAATAATCCATATAAACCAAATGACATCACAGGCGTTATCTCTCTTACTACAAGAGATTTGGAAAATACAATTTTAGTAACCATTGCAGATAATGGTAGTGGGATGGATGAAGCAACCCTGAACAAACTATTTGAACCCTTTTTTACAACCAAACCCATTGGTGAAGGTACAGGACTTGGCATGTCTATTACCTACAACATTATTAATGATTTGCATAAAGGCAAGTTAGAAATAGAAAGTAAAGTAAATATGGGAACTAAAATTAGTATATTTTTGCCCAAGAACCTGAAGAAATAAAACAAGGATGAATCAAATTAAAGTACTGTACGTAGATGATGAGGAGCAAAACCTAACAGGTTTTTATGCCAATTATCGCAGGCAGTTTCATATTAAAACGGCATTAAGCGCAAAAGAAGCACGTGAAATTCTTAAAAACGATTGGTTTCATGTTATTTTGGCTGACAACCGAATGCCTAATGAAACCGGTGTTGAGTTTTTGTCAGACTATCTGCGCATTAACCCAAAACCTATACGCATACTTATTACAGCACAAACAGATGTAAAAACTGTTATTGATGCCATAAATAGCGGACAAATTTTTAAATACATTGAGAAACCAGCCCCTGAAGACCAAATTGAGTTTGCCATAAGAGAAGCTTTTCAACTTTACGAAGCAAGAGAGAGTTTGGAAATAAAAAATAAGGAATTAGAAAAAACAAATGTAGAGCTTGACAAGTTTATTTACTCCGCATCGCATGATCTAAGAGCACCAATTCTAAGTATTTTAGGTCTCGTAAAATTGGGGTATCAAGATGTAGTAAATTCCAAAAAGTACATGGAAATGATTGAGAAGAGCGCAATAAAATTAGATGCTTTTATTCTTAACCTTATTCACTACTACAAAAATGCAAAATTAGAAGTATTTCCACAACCCATTAATTTAGAAGAGTTTGCAAAAGAGATTTTTGACAATGTGCTTTATTTTGATGGCGCAGATACCATCACACTTTCTATATCCCAATCAGAAAAAGAACGCCTGTTTATAACTGACAAAACTAAACTTTCTATTATTTTTAATAACCTTATCACCAATGCAATTCGGTATAGAGATAAACAAAAGGAAATCAAACATTTAGACATTAATATTACTTTCAAAGATAACAATGCGGTTATTTCTATAAAAGACAATGGAATAGGCATTGAGGCAGAAAACCTAACAAAGATTTTTTCTATGTTTTATAAAGTTTCAAAACACTCACAAGGCTCTGGCATTGGAATGTACATTGTGAAAGACGCCATTGATAAATTAAAAGGTAACCTGGAGGTAGAATCTGAAGAACTTGTAGGCACCGAGTTTATTGTCACTCTTCCTGAAATGGAGGTGCCAGAATTTGAAAACTAATCCAAATTTACAAACCCAAAGCTTTTAACCCTAAAACAGAGATTTTATACATATAGCTATCCATGTGATCGCTGTCATAATAAATTTCTGCTGCTGAAGTTAAACTCAGATCTAAAACTGTACAAACCAGTCCTTTTTTTATCAATTGTTTAATTACATCTTGTAGAATATGCTTTTTAATTTTGGTGTCTTCGATAAGGTTGTCTATTGTTTCAGGAAAAATTAAGTTCTCCAAGATTATTTTTTCTAAATCCTCTGTAATGCTATTTTCCAAAATATCTAGTTTGGTTTGATGGTAATAGGGGTGTTGATTGAGGTCCAAGCGTACAGTTCACTTATTTCTTGATTATTTATAGCAATACATCCCCATGTCCAATCATACATCCAATGTGTTTTAGGGTCTTGAGAAGACCACCATAAACCATGTATTTGAATGCCTCCTCCCGGCTTAACCCCCATTTTTTGAGCGTAAGCAACATCTTCTAAATTAGGGTAAGATATTTCAAGTGCTTTTACCCCTTGGCTCACAGGCTTTTTTGCTGAAATATAATATTCACCTTCAGGGGTTTTATTATCCCCTTCCTGATGTTTTGCACCAACTGAATTAGCTCCGAAAGCACAGCGGTATGTTTTAAAGGTGTCACCAAAAAATGCATAGATTTTTCTATCTGCTTTACTAACAACAATCCTTTTTACAGTATCCGTTATCACCATTTCTTTCCTCACTGTAATTGAACTAACAACAGGTTTATCATTGCTGCTAAATGCCATCATAACAACAACCAAAAGCATCCATACTATCCTATTTATATACCGCATCATCCCTTCCACTCTTCTTTAACAAGAATGTTTACAATTAATTAACGCATATATTATACCAAATATTTTAGAAATTTAAGTCAATATCATATTTTTCGTAAAACTCAGAGATTGCTTCTACCACTTCATCAGATGTATCTACTATCTTAAACAAATCCAAATCCTCTGGACTAATATACTCATGACCATTCAAAAGGGTTGATTTAATCCAATCCATTAGACCTGTCCAAAATTTAGTACCCACCAAAACTATAGGGAACTTGGCCCCTTTATTTGTTTGCACCAAAGTTAACGCTTCAAACATCTCATCCAGTGTTCCAAAACCTCCGGGAAGTATAACAAAGCCCTGGGCATATTTCATAAACATAACTTTGCGCACAAAAAAGTAGTCAAAATTAATTAACTTATCATTGTCAATATAAGGGTTTGATGTTTGCTCAAAAGGTAAATTGATGTTTAAACCGACAGACTTTCCTTTGGCTTCTTTCACACCCTTATTACCTGCCTCCATTATACCAGGTCCACCTCCAGTAATTATACCCCATCCTTGTGTAGACAGTTTGCGCGCAATTTCCTCTGCAAGAATATAATGTGCATGCTCTGCCCTAGTTCTTGCTGAGCCAAATATACTAATACAGGGACCTATTTTTGCCATAATTTCATAGCCTTCAACAAACTCTGCCATAATTTTAAAAATACTCCAACTATTACTGCTCTGTACATCTGGCCATTTTTGTCGTTGAAAAGCTCTTGTAATTCTTATATCTGTTTTGTCTGTCATGTTAATTATTTTGTTTTTCTGCTTTTATAAAATTTATGTTTTTCTTTGATATCAAATACAATCCTCCAAAAGTTATCAAAGCGTTGAGTATAATAATCGTATCGCCAAAATTAAAACCATTGAACCAAACAATAGACTTTGAATTGATAAAATAGGTTAAAACAGGAGCAGCAATACAAATCCACAACACCAATTTGTCATTGATATTTCTGCGTGTTAGTATACCGAAAAAGAATAAGCCTATTAATGGGCCATAGGTATATCCTGCAAGTGTTAATAATTGTCCAATCGCACTTGCATCTAAGGTTCTTTTAAAAACTATTACGGTAAAAAACATTACAATTGAAACGGCAACATGCACTTTTATTCTTTTCTTATTGTCAATTTCCTTATGCTTATTCCCTAAAAAATCTAAACAAATACAAGTTGTTAGGGCAGTAAGAGCGGAGTCTGCAGAAGAATAGGCAGCAGCTATTAAACCCACCAAAAATAGTATGCCAACAACAGCAGCCATTTTACCACGCAAGGCAATTTCCGGAAACAATAAATCTGTCCTTGGTTTACCCGTAATAGAATCTAAAGGGATTTCAATACCCTCCTGATTGGCATACATGTAAAGCAATGCCCCTAAGGCTAAAAATACAAGGTTTATTATCACTACAAACGCACTAAACGTCATCATATTGGTTTGCGCAGATTTTATATTTTTACAACTCAGGTTTTTTTGCATCATGTCTTGGTCTAACCCAGACATGCCAATTGCGATGAATGCACCCCCTAAAAACATTTTTACAAAATGATTTTTTGCCAACCAATCATCAAAGAAAAATATTTTAGAATAGCTGCTTTCTGATATGGCAGTAATTGTAGTTTTTGTCTCTAAAACATTTAAGTTATTCGCTAAGAAATATATTGTTAAGCCCAAGGACAAAAGCATAAAGACCGTTTGTAAAGTATCTGTCCAAACGATGGTTTTTATACCCCCTCTAAAGGTATAAATCCAAATTAGCACAATAGAAATAATAACTGTGACTTCAAAGGACACTCCCAAACTCCCAAACAGAAACTCTTGTAACACATTGGCTACCAACAATAGCCGAATGGCAGAGCCAGAAAGGCGAGAAAGTAGAAAAAACAATGCCCCAATTTTATGAGAGTTATTACCAAATCGTTCTTGTAAGTAGGTGTAAATGGATGTTAAATTCATTCTGTAATACATGGGCATTAACACAAAGGCTATAACCGTATAACCTACTAAATAACCAAACACCATCTGCATATATCCAAATTGATTGGCAGCATTACCAACCATGCCTGGAATAGAGATAAAAGTAATTCCAGAAAGAGAAGCCCCTATCATACCAAAAGCCACTAAAAACCATGGTGATTTTTTATTGCCTAAATAAAAAGATTGATTGTCAGATTTACGGCTAGTAAGCCAACTAATTAATAATAATACCCCGAAATAGCTAAGAATGATGGCAATGACAAACTGAGGGCTGAGATTATTCATATAACAAATGCAAATATGCGCTAAATATTAAGAATAAATAACTTTCGTATGAAAAAACCCTTTGCCATTTTCATGACAAAGGGTAAATTAAAACTATTATGAAAAACTCAAAGCTCAAAAAGCCCTAAGAATGTTGCTCCCTTATGAGAGGAACAACACTTCAAATATACAGTCATTTATTCCATATAAAAAAGCTTTTATTAAAAATAATTTGAAATTAAAAAACCCTTTGCCATTTTCATGACAAAGGGTAAATTAAAACTATTATGAAAAACTCAAAGCTTAAAAAGCCCTAAGACGTTGCTCCCTTATGAAGAGGAACAACGCCACAAATATACAGTCATTTATTTTGAACAAAAAAACTTTTAGCATCTTTTTTTTAATATTTTTTTAAGTATTTGATTTTAGCCTTTTTAGCGCTATACACCTAAAGGAGTTGCATTTTTTCGAGCGATTTTTTTATCCCTACGCTGAGTGATTCAGTATAAATTTCTTGATTCAAATACCTTACTTCACCAGCAAGTTCTGGAATATTTTTCTGCATTTTAACTAAAAATTTGAAAGCGCAAATGCGCGTTGAAGACTTTTTCTCAATAGATTTCCAAATAGTGATACAATAGTCAAAGAAAATACTTTGTTGCATTTCATTTAGATCCATGCGCAGTAGAATTTTAATAACCTCTCTTTGATGACCATCGCCTTTATACAACAGCACATTTAATATGTTGGAAATTTGCGGGGTTATGCGTTCATCGTTTCTTTTAACCAATATACCCACCAACCAGGCCGCGCGCCATGCATTGGCATCCGATGAATTAATCGCGAAATCTAACAAATCATCAAAACTAATTTGGTCTATTCTTATACGTTTTAGATATGCTGACCTAGACTTTTTAACTGAAAGTAATTCGGCTACTACTTTTGTCATAGCAAATGTTTAACTATGGTTTTAGCCAAACCAACACAGCCTACTTTTTCTTTTCAAAGCCCAAACTAACGCTATTAATGCAATATCTCAACCCTGTTGGATCAGGACCATCATTGAAAACATGACCAAGGTGACCACCACATTTTGCACAAACCACTTCTATTCTGCTCATGCCATAAGAGTTATCTCTTATTTCTTTAATTTTTGTTGTATCAATAGATTTGTAAAAACTGGGCCAGCCACAACCCGCATCAAACTTTGTAGCGCTGCTGAACAACTCTGTTCCACAACCTTTGCATACATAGGTACCACTATCCCAATTGGTTTCATATTCACCAGTATAAGCGCGTTCAGTTCCTTTCTCTCTTAAAACTCTATACTCCTCTGCAGTTAATTTTTTCCTCCAGCCCTCTTCGGTAGTTGGAATACTATCCTTGTTTTTGAGGCTATCTTTATTTAAATCCATATTTTCCGTTCCAAAAGTGTGACTTGATTGTTTGCTGCTATTGTTGCATGCCAAAATTCCGATAAAGGTAATTCCAACCAACGCAACATTCATGATTAATTTCTTCATACCTTTATATACGTTTATGATGCATTAATGGTTTTTAAAGACCCAAAAAAATTAAAGCTTATTTATAAACAGTAATACCACTGCCAATAGTTTCTGCTAGAATAGAGGCTATTTCCTCAGCACTATTGGACTTCGTTTTCAAAGTAATTTTGGTATTGCTAAAAGATTGGTCATAGGTAAACTTAACGCCATATCTTTGACCAACTTCTTCTAAAACATCTGATAAATTTGCATTTACAAAACAGATTACTGCTTCATTGCTTGGATCCACTCCTGTCAAATCTTGAATCATCAAGCGTTTGCTAAGCTCATCCATATAGGTACTCATCCCCTTTTCTAAGACAACACTTTCAGCTGGAGTTTTTACAGCTACTTTGCCCTCTTTAACACTTACCTGAAAATAGTTTGAAGTTTTTCTTGCTTGAACTAAAAAAGCCGTCCCTAGCACTGTTACCTCTGCTTTACTTGTAGTTATAACAAACGGTAAGTTTTTATTTTTTGCAACCTTAAAAAATGCTGTTCCATTGAGTGCAACATTTCTGACATCATTGTTAAAATATTTTTCAACCGTTAATTGGCTGCCTCCCTGAAGGATAACTTTGGTATGATCTTTTAACTCTATCTCTAAACGCTCACCAACATTTGCTGTGTATATCTTGACACTATTCTGCAAGAAAAATGCTAGCGTAACTATCGAAACTAGCAAAAATGAAGCTGCCGCATACCAAATACGCGGAATTTGAAAATGTTTTGTATTTTGAGGTTCAATCGCTTCCATTAATCTATTTTTGGCTGCAATTTGATTTTTGTTCTCGTAATCAAATTGCGCACTGGTAGCCCAAATGTCCGCGAATACCGTTGCCTCATCACTTGACAATGACTCCAACTTATCGTTGTTTTCTAAAGCCTTTGCAATTTCTATGTAATTCAACGCTTTCATTGCTTATTTCATATTTCCCATTGGCACTAATTGTGCCACCTGAAATTGAATTGCTGAAAAAAACTGATGATTTTGTGGGTCTTGATTCAGCCACTTTTGTAAAAATTTCTCCTCCTCTTTGTTACACAAACCAGCAATATGTTTGGTGATTAGGTTACACTGCAATTGATCTTTCATTTTAAATATTTTTTAAACTTCACTACTCTATACACCAAAAATTAACTTTACCCCCAAAGAAATTTTGAAAAAATTCATTTTTTCTTTGATGCGATAAAAAATTGAATTTCCGATATAAATGATTTGTTTTGCATAAGCTTCCAAAAAGCATAGCTAAAAGATGAATAAAAAGCAGATACAAGAGGCCTTAGAATACCACCAGTTCCCAAAACCGGGTAAAATTGAAGTGGTGCCAACAAAGCCTACGCAAACCAAAAAAGACTTGAGTTTAGCTTATTCTCCTGGAGTTGCAGAACCTTGCTTGCAAATTGCTGACAACCCAGAGGATGCATATAAATACACTGCAAAGGGTAATTTGGTGGCAGTTATTAGCAATGGAACAGCCGTGTTGGGCTTAGGAAATATTGGAGCCTTGGCAAGTAAACCAGTGATGGAAGGAAAAGGTGTGCTATTCAAAATATTTGCAGACATCGATGTTTTTGACCTTGAATTGGATTGTGAAAATGTGGATGAATTTGTAAGAACTGTCAAAATTTTGGAACCCACCTTTGGAGGAATAAATTTAGAAGATATAAAAGCCCCGGAATGCTTTGAGATAGAGAAGCGATTGAAAGCGGAACTCAACATCCCAATAATGCATGATGACCAGCATGGAACGGCAATTATTTCAGGTGCCGCATTAATTAATGCCCTAAAAATTGTTAAAAAAGATGCTGCAAAAGTAAAAATGGTGGTAAATGGCGCAGGTGCATCTGCCATTTCTTGTGCAAAAATATTTGTTTCACTGGGTGTAACTAGAGAAAATATTACAATGCTAGATAGCAAAGGTGTTATTTCCAAAAGCAGAAAAAACCTTGATGAACACAAGGCATTTTTTGCAACAGACCGACCAGAAAAAACCTTGGAAGAGGTAATGGTTGGTGCAGATGTTTTTGTTGGCTTGTCCAAAGGAAATATCCTTTCAGAAAAAATGATTCAATCTATGGCAAAAGACCCTATTGTATTTGCTATGGCCAACCCCGACCCTGAAATTGAATACCCTTTGGCTATAAAGGCGAGAGAAGATATTATTATGGCTACTGGCAGAAGCGATTATCCCAACCAAGTAAACAATGTTTTGGGGTTCCCATTTATTTTTAGAGGCGCATTGGATGTCAGGGCAACCACTATTAATGAGGAAATGAAGTTGGCTGCTGTACGTGCCATTGCTGCCTTGGCAGAAGAAACAGTGCCAGAAATTGTCAACCTGGCTTACAATGATAGAAATTTAAGTTTTAGCAGAAACTACATTATTCCAAAACCATTAGACCCGCGCCTATTAACAACCGTAGCCCCTGCTGTTGCAAAAGCTGCAATGGAGAGTGGAGTAGCCAAAATTGCTATAACTGATTGGGATAAGTATGCCGAAGACTTGCGTAAAAGATTAGGGCAAAACAACAAATTTATTCGCAGGGCAATGGAAAGTGCCAGACGTAACCCGAAAACTGTTGTATTTGCAGAAGCCGACAATTATAAAATTCTACGCGCAGCCATTGAGGTTAAAGAAGATGGCATAGCTATCCCCATTTTATTAGGAAATACAGAAAAAATTAATACCATTGCTGCTGAAAATAATCTAGACATTTCTCTGATTCAAATAATCGACCCTAAAAATGAGGACAAAAAAAGAGAAATATTTGGAAAATTATTGTTCGAAAAAAGAAAACGGAAAGGAGTAACGGAGTATGAGTGCATAAAAAATATGCGTGACAGAAATTACTATGGTGCTATGATGGTTGAACAAGGTGAGGCAGATGCCTTTTTATCTGGACTTACAAGAAATTACCCTGATACCATAAGACCTTGTTTAGAAGTTATTGGTAGAGCAGACGGTGTACGAAAAGTTGCAGGGATGTACATTATAATCACCAAAAAGGGTCCTTTATTTTTTGCTGATACAACGGTAAATATCAATCCAAGTGTTGAAGATTTAATATCCATTACGCTTCAAACTTATAAGAAGATAAAGAGCTTCAATATTGAACCAAATATTGCCCTCTTGTCGTATGGAAATTTCGGCTCATCTATTGGCCAAGAGCCTGAAACCATTAGTAAGGTAGTTGCCTATTTGCATGAAAATCATCCTGAAATAATCGTTGATGGGGAGTTGCAAGCTAATTTTGCCATGAATACCGAAATGCGTGATGTTAACTATCCTTTTAGCAAATTATTCGGTAAAGATGTAAATGCTATAATTTTTCCCAACCTTTCTTCTGGGAATATTGCTTACAAAATTGTTCAATCTTTGGCAGGTCTTGATTCAATTGGTCCTGTGTTGTTAGGATTTAAAAAATCTGTACATGTATTGCAATTGGGGAGCAGTATCAGAGAAATTGTAAACATGGTTTCTTTAGCCGTAGTAGATGCACAAAGTAAGTCAACGGTATGAAAACCACCTTTTCCATAGCTGATTTTGGTAGTGATTTACATCAAAAATCTGTATTCTTAAGGAATGACATACTGCGCAAACCCCTCAATTTAAGATTTACAGATATTGAACTTGCCAATGAAATAAATCAATTCCATTTGGTAATAATGTTGGATGATGTTGTTATTGGCACCACGCTACTCCTGCCTATTGACGAAAGTGTTATTAAGTTAAGACAATTTGCTATTGAAACAAATAGTCAAGGCAAAGGGTTAGGCAAAAAGCTGGTCAATTATGCAGAAGAGTTTTCCTTAAAACAAGGTTTTTCTGAAGTTCAACTGCATGCAAGAGAAACAGCATGTGGGTTTTATAAAGTATGTGGATATAATATCGTGGGTGAACAGTTTTTAGAAGTTGGCATTCCGCATTATAAAATGGTAAAAAAATTGTGACCGCTTTACTTTCCCATATTGAAACACACCTTGATTTAAAAAAAATTACAAAAGACAAGTTGCCTGAGCTTTGTGTAGAACTTAGGCAGTTTTTAATTGATACAATTTTAGAAAATGGGGGGCATTTTGCAGCAAATTTGGGTGTGGTAGAATTAACTGTTGCACTGCACCACCAACTCAATTTGCCCAATGACCAATTGATATGGGATGTTGGACATCAAAGTTATGCGCACAAAGTTTTAACAGGTAGAAAAAATGACCTTAAAAACATAAGAAAAACGGGGGGAATTTCTGGTTTCCCAAGCCTTGCAGAAAGTGAGTTTGATGCCTTTGGAACTGGACATAGCAGTACTTCTATTTCAGCTATCTTAGGAATAGCTGAGGCAGACAAGTTATCAAAAAAAGCAAGACAGCATATTGCTATTATTGGTGATGGAGCCTTAACGGCTGGTCAATCTTTTGAAGCACTAAACCATTTGGCAGAAAGTGGTTTGAATGTATTGGTCATTATAAATGACAACCAAATGAGCATTGATGCCAACAACAGCAATATGGCACGAATTCTTAAAGATACCACAACAGCCCAAGTTTATTTTGAAACCATGGGATTAAGCTATTCCTTTTGTGAAAAAGGCAATGATTTTGAGTCGGTATACAATGCGATTGCAGCTAATCTCCACCAAAAAGCTCCCCGCATTTTGCACCTTAAAACAAAAAAAGGCTTTGGGTTTGATGCTGCAGAAAAAGACCATATACGTTGGCATGCCACAGAGAGTACGGTAAAAGTATTGCCAGAGTTACACCACAATTCTAATTTTCCTAAATACCAAGAAGTGGCGGGAAATACCATGGTAGAGCTCGCAAAACTAGATGACAAAGTGGTAGTGGTAACACCCGCAATGCCCACAGGCAGTGGTCTGAAAGCATTTGAAAAACAGTTTCCCGACCGTTTTTTTGATGTGGGTATTGCTGAACAACATGCTGTTACTTTCAGCGCTGGCTTAGCCAAAGAAGGTTACCGCGTTTTTTGTTTTATATACTCCACCTTTTTGCAGCGGGCGTATGATCAATTGATACATGATGTTTGTTTGCAAAATTTACCCGTGGTGTTTTGTATTGATAGAGCCGGTTTAGTGGGAGGAGATGGGGCTACCCATCACGGAGCATTTGATTTGGCATATTTAAAACCCATTCCTAATATAGATATCATTGCTCCCAAAGATGTTTTGCAATTGCGCAATGCTTTATTTACAGGATTAAAAAATACAAAAAACCCAATTGCCATTCGCTACCCTAGAGGTAGAGGGGAGTTTGCTAAATACAATGCTGATTTTAGCATTTTAGAAAAAGGAAAAGCGGAAATAATGCAAAAAGGGAGCAATACAGCCATCATTTCCATTGGTAATTGTTGGGCAGATGTACAAACTTTTTTGGACAACAATACAGAAAAAGACTTTAACCCTACTGTGGTTAATTTGATTTATGTAAAACCTTTGGATACGACATTACTCAACGAAATATTTGCCAATCACACCCAAATTATCACCATAGAAAATGGCAGCATTAAAGGTGGAATTGGCGAAGAAATTGCTGCCCTCAGTATTGCTCAAGGTTTTCATAACATTGAATTTAAACACCTAGGTATATCAGACCATTTTGTAACACATGGAAGTACTGGGGATTTGAAGAATGGGGAGGGGTGGTTTCGGCTTCGCTCAACCACCCCGTTTAAACCACCAGAATAAGCTTGTTTCGCGACTCCCCTTAACAAGCAATACATTGAGTGAGACACTGCCAAGACACTGCCAAGACGCTGCCAAGACGCTGCCTGAGCGAAGTCGAAGGCAGAAGTGAAAGGCAGAAAAATAGTTATAAAATACAGTTATGAAAGGATATATGTATATACTAAAATGCGCAGATGGTAGCTACTATACAGGGAGTACTGTTGATTTAGAAAGGAGGGTTTTACAGCATCAGAATGGAGAGGGTGCAAATCATACCAAAAAACACCTGCCAGTAGAGCTTGTATATTATGAGGAATTTGACAGAATAGACACAGCTTTTTATAGAGAAAAACAAGTTCAAGGCTGGAGCCGAAAGAAAAAGGAGGCATTAATTGCAAATAGACCCGAAGATCTTCATTTATTGTCTATTTGTAAAAATGAGTCTCATCACAAAAATTTTAAAAGGAATTAAACGCAAAATTAACCAAGCCAAAAAAAATGAACATACCAGCAGAAAACAGCTTTAATGAAATATTACTTTATACCACACCAAATGGCAAAGTAAAAGTAGAAATCTTTTTGCAAAATGAAACTGGCTCAGTCAAGAAAAAATAGAGGACATGTTCGGGGTACAACATCTAGCAATCACAAAGCATCTTAAAAGAATCTTTGAAACTGGTGAGTTAAAAGAGTAAGTAGTATATGCAAATTTTTCACATACCACATAACACGTTTGCTATTAAAGGGAAACTGAACAAGAAAATGTAAGGGTAATTATTAAAATCTAATTATTTATTACTCATACTCCCCAACTGCCATTCCCCAAGTAATGTATTTCTCTATTTGAGAAACTAAAAAATAAGGCAAATGCAACAATGTAAATTGTTTATTATTTGGTGTTGTTGGCTGCGTTACTGCTAATTTACCTGCATAAATTCTAACCGCAAAATGGGTGGGTGCATCGTCCATAAACAATAATAAAGATTTTAGCTTTCCAATTTTTCCGGATTTTACTTCGATAGGAATAAGGTTTCCTTCATATGAAAGCACATAATCTACCTCCGCAGATGAAGTATTTTTTTCTCGCACCCAAAAATTTAATGCACTCAGTGCACTAAAATCATTGGCTAAAAGTTCTTGCCCCACCAAATGTTCAATAATTGCTCCTTGATAAATTTCATGTAAGCTATTGGTGCCTATAATATACTTTTGCAAACCTGCATAAAAGTTTACCAAACCCGTGTCTAAACTATGCAACCTTGGTGCTTTTCTAGCATTTGGAATAATCGGCAATTTGGTATTTGTGGTAGGGTAAACCAAATGGATAAGCAAAGCCTTTTCTAACGTTCTCAACGCTTCACCAATTTCTTTAGAACCATAGTTTGAATTGCCAAACCCTTGAAATTTTATGCGCTTTGCTACCTCAAAAAAACTATGCTTGATAACATGCCTAATAATCTGAACCTTGTTATCGCTAGTTGCATACTTTTCTACATCATCTAAATAACCAACCAGAATGCTATCATAAATAGGTTTTAAAGATACTAAATCTCTATTATTGCTATACTGATTTATTATTTCTGGCATCCCTCCTATTAAAGCATATTCATGAAATAAATCATACAAACGGTCATGAGCAAAATTATTAAGCGGTAATGCATTCATCTGGGCTAAGGCACTTTTCTCACCCATGGCATCCAGAAATTCAATAAAAGATGCTGGTCTTACAACCATAAATTCTACCCTACCAACAGGAAAACTCATTTGGTTGTTAAAAATTGTTTCTAACAATGAACCTGCCGCTATAACGGCCAATTCAGGCATTAATTCATAAAAATACCTTAATGTATTAAATGCCTCTGGCACTTCTTGTATTTCATCTATAAAAATGAGGGTTCTTTTTTCAGGATTATAAACCTTATTTTTAATAAAAAAGAGATTTTGAACCAATGTTTCTACATCTGTAAAACGCTCAAATGGAGTCTTATCTGCTTCTAATTCTAAATTTAGATAAAGATACTCATCAAAATTTTGGGCAAATTGATTAACTATTGTTGTTTTACCCACCTGCCTTGCACCGCGCAATACTAAGGGTTTTCGCCCTTCCTTTTTAGACCAAGCTACCAGTTGTTTTTCTATCCTCCGCTTAAACATTGCACAAAATTAGGGTAAATTTTTTATATTTTACATACAAAATTAGGGTAAAATTATTTTTTTACAGCACAGAATTAGGGTAAAATGAGGACAAATAGAATACAGAATTAGGGTAAATGGATTTAGTTGGGGTAGTTTTTTTAGATTTTCATACGCATTCAATACACTATTTTGTCAATTTTTACCCTATTTATCACTCAACTACCACTTCCATAAAAACCCTAAAACCTAAGGTAGGACTGCCCATTGTATATGTTTCTGCTGGAGAATTAATCAATATTTGGTATTGGTTTGACGTCCAGTTGCCACCTTTTGCTTTACCTTCTTCTATTAGCATTTCTGATACATTACCCGAAATGCAGTAAATGCCATAATCATTAGGAAAATAAGCATCTACCCTCGCAGGGTAATAGGAACCATCCACCCCACGGCTGATTGTGTGGTCGTTGTTTGGGTAATTATAGTTTAACATTAAATAAATACTATCTACCCATCTTTGTTCTCCTTTAATTAGGATTCGAATAATGTTAAAAGCGTTGTTAAAGGTATCAAAGCTTGATCCAGCATTAATAATATCCAAATACTGCTGTTCTAAGGGGCTAAAATTTGCCAAATACCTTCCTTTTGAATTATTTGCATAAAGATTACCCCAAGGGTATTCTTGCTCCATTCCCCCTTTGGCTGCACTTTCCCATTCTTGCATTGTAGGAAGCCTGAAAACCACTTGTTTATACTTTCTTTTTGGCAAATTATTGTATTTATCTGTTAGCCATTGGCAGTAGGCAATGGCATCCTCATATTCAATATTTACAACAGGGTAGAGGGCATAAGCCTGATGCCATCCGTACAGTTGTTGGGCAGCATATCTGGTATAATTACTCCAATTTTCATTTTTTATTAAATGCCCGCCTTTTTCATTCAAAAAAGTATGGTACATGCCATTGGTAGTTTCAAACTCAGAGGCAAACAGTAAATTTTTTGCACTGGTATCTGGAATCAATTTCATCTGCTTTTCTATTTGCTTTGCGGTAAGGGTTAAAGGTTTTATTTTAAATTCATCGGTATATTCAAGAATTTCCATAACACATCTAAAACCCAAAGTAGATAAACGTATGCTGTCATGCAGCACGGGTTTAGGTGTTGTAATTTGGCAATGAAACATAAAATCATTCCAAGAGCCTCCCATCGCTTTATGTTCTTCTGTCCACTCTGCTACATTGCCACACATGTTATACAAACCAATGGTATTGGACCAATAAGAAAAAACAGGGGTTGTAATAAAACCAGTATGATATAAATAATTATAGGGCTCTGAAAGGGAATAGTATCCACTTTGAGCATTTAATCTAAAAATTCCTTCTAAACTTCTTTTGCCTCCTTTCCATCTAGCACTCGTACCTTCCCAAGGCCAAATACTACCCTCTGGTAAAGTTCCCCAAGCAGCATTTTTCCATTCTTTTTCTGATGGAAGACGATACACTAATTTTTTTATCGGGCTATTAATTTTTCTGAGATATTCCAAAACCCTATCAGAACGCCATTGGCAAAAGGCAATAGCTTGCTGATAAGAAATCCCCACAACAGGATAATCTTGGTAGGCAGGATGTCTAAAATAATAGTAAAAAAAAGGCTCATTGTAGGCTATTTTTGAATGCCATACCGTTGTATCGGGAAGCATTTTGAAGTATAAACTTGTATCATTTAACTTTAACCAATTTAGAAATTCGAGGTACTGTATATTAGCAACCTCAGTTTCATCAACAAATAAAAAGTCTCCTTCTAGGGGCACTACTCCCGGAAATCCCTTTTTTAGTGTTTTCTTGGGCATTACATGTGGCGTTTGTGCGCTTAATTGATTGCAGAAAAGTAAAAATGATATGATACAGAAAATTTGTTTCATAATTGACTGCTAATATATGCACAAATCTTTAAAAGGTAAACTTGTTTATGTGCTATAGTAAAAATTTGCAGGATAAATCTGCCATGACGCATTTGAGGGAAATTTATTTTTATTTCTGTAAATTGCAATCAATTAAACCCCTCGAATTCGAGGGGTTTAAAAAACCAAAAGCAAAGATTAAACCATGGCAAAAAATAAAAAAATAAAAGTAGAAGGAAATGAAATAAGCATTATTATTGATAATGAAAAGGACTTTATTAGCCTCACAGATATGACGGTGAGTTTTAATGAAGGTAGTGGTCTTATTGGTAAATGGATTACCAACAAAAATACTCTTGAATATCTAGGTGTTTGGGAAAGAATTAACAATTCTAATTTCAATTACCCCGAATTCGGGGTAATTGAACAAGATGCAGGTACAAATCGATTTATAATGTCTGTAGGTCAATGGATAAATAAAACAAATGCTTCTGGAATGATTGTAAAAGCCGGGAGATATGGAGGAACATATGCCCACCCTGACATTGCATTTCATTTTGCAATGTGGCTTAGTCCTGAGTTTCAAATTTACCTTATCAAAGAATTTCAGCGGCTTAAAACGGATGAAAATGATAGGCTTAAATTAGAATGGAATTTACAACGTACTATTTCGAAAATTAATTACAGAATTCATACTGATGCCATTAAAGAAAATCTTATTCCAAATGAATTAAGCAAAGCTCAGATTAGTTTTGTTTATGCCAATGAGGCAGATTTACTTAATGTTGCTTTGTTTGGAATTACCGCAAAACAATGGAGAGATGCCAACCCAAAAGTAGAAGGCAATATCCGTGACCAAGCTACTATTGAACAACTTGTGGTACTTTCTAATCTTGAAAGCATACATTCCGTATTAATAAATCAGGGAATGAAACAACCAGAAAGACTAATACAACTCAATCAAATTGCCATAAGACAAATGAAATCTTTGGTGGAGAATAGTAGTATTAAGAAATTAAAATAAGTCAATGGATAAAATAATCCAATCAGAATAATTATTGCATTCGTGGCGAAAAATAAACTACCCGCTCCAATAGTAATACATTACCGCAGAGTTTTTTACCTTACTTCACCTTTATCCCCACCACTCTATCCGTTCCATCAGGGTTTTTACCTTCTAGCAATACACCACCTTTTACATTTTCTAGCATTTTAGCAGCACTGGCAGCAGAGTAAACTGCTTGTTTGTTGATATGGGTAACCACAAATCCTGTATTGATTGTTCCTGTATTATCGCCTTTTACCTTGCTAATTTTTGCACCATGCTTAATGCCTAGCTGCTTCATTTCCGCGGCATTTAAGCTTTCAAAAGTAATGCCAGCAGCAGTAAAACCTTCCTCTGCTTTTTCAGCAGCAGCCAGTTTTTCATTGCCTTCTTTATTCAACAAAGTTGCTTCTGTTTCTTTAATGCTACTGCCTCTTCTAAAAGTAATAGTAATTTTATCTCCAGGACGCATTTTTCCAACAATAGCCTGCAACGTGCTTGGAGTATTGGTTTCAATATCATTAATTTTTAAAATAATATCGCCTTCTTTTAGTCCTGCCTTTTTAGCCGCACTGTTGTCTAACACTCCAGGTACATATACCCCTTTTAAGTCTGTTAATCCCTTTTGCTCCGCCAATTGTGCGGTAACATCTTGAATAGAGATACCCAATACTGCCCTTTGCACTTTGCCATATTTCAACAAATCGTCCATCACTTTTTTGGCAATGTTTACTGGAACAGCGAAACCATATCCCGCATAGCTTCCTGTTTGAGATGCAATGGCCGTATTGATACCAATCAACTCTCCTTTGGCACTTACCAAAGCACCACCACTGTTACCTGGATTAATGGCAGCATCCGTTTGTATAAAGCTTTCAATGGCATACTGATTTCCCTGACTTCTTAATAAATCAATGTTTCTACCCAATGCAGATACAATTCCTGCAGTAACCGTGCTGGTTAGATTAAACGGATTACCCACAGCAACCACCCACTCACCAACTTTTACCTCATCTGAATTACCGAAAGGTAGAAACGGCAAACCATCTTCTGCTATTTTGATTAAAGCTAAATCAGTATTTGGATCTGTTCCTATCAAATCTGCTACATAGTTTCGTTTATCGTTGAGTGTTACCTCTATTTTTGAATCTCCGTTGACCACATGGTTGTTGGTAATGATATAGCCGTCCTTCGCAATTATTACACCTGAACCAGATGCTTCTCTGGGACCTGATTGCGGATTGTTAAACTCAAATCCATGGTCCTTAAAAAACTCGAACATGTCCATTTGCTCTTGATTTCCCCTTGCAGTGGTAGGCCGCTCCATAACGGTTTTAATATAAACCACCGTAGGAGTAGAAAGCTCCGCCACTTTAACAAAGTCAAATGCAGGTGTTGGTATACTACTTTCTGCATTGCTGGCAAATCTAAAATTAGCGCTCTGTTTTCTGTCAAATGTATCTTCCTTTTTGCCATTTAACCAATTGTTTAAACCCAAGGCAACCACACCACCAATGATGGCAATTGCGCCAAAAACGAGATATTTTTTTACTTCTTTCATATTTCTAATTAATTTTTTTACTAATTTTATTGGTAAAAATGTCAAACACCATTCCAATACAATTTGTTTACCTTTGCAACGAAATTATGGCAGTGGCATTGTTCAACATTTACCTTTCTCGATTAACTGGTATTAAACATCTGTAAACATGTGGCTTTGGTATCAGAAATCTGACGAAGAAATCATAGATTTAATACGACAAGGCGATGAAGAAGTGCTCAAAGTATTATACCGACAAAATTACAGTATGGTAAGAAAATATGTCATAGAGAATAAGGGTACATTGCAAGATGTAGATGATTTGTTGCAAGACGGCATCATTGCTTTGTGGAAAAATGTTAGCAAGAGAGAATTTCGTCTGGACGCTAAACTAAGTACCTATTTCTTTGCTATTACCAAAAACTTATGGCTAAAGCAATTGCGCAAAGCAAAGAAAATGGATGTTACCGACACCCATGAAATGGCAGCCCACAAAGCAACGGACAACAATACAATCAATAAAATTGACCTGAAAAATATCAAACCCCTTTTATCGGAGTTGGGTGATACCTGTAACAGTATCTTGGCATTGTTTTATTTTGATGGCTTGGATAATCAAAGTATTGCAGAACGGTTAGACTTTTCAAATACGGGTGTTGTCAAAGCCAAAAAATACCAATGTCTAAAAAAGCTTAAAGTGCTTTTTTATCAAAAATACAGCAAAGAAGATTTTCTATCATGAATGCTAAGAAGGAAGATATAGAAAAATTTGACGCCTATTTGCAAGGCTCATTAACAGCAGAAGAAAACCTGTTGTTTGAGTCTGCCTTGGCTACCAATGCTGCACTTAAAGAAAGTTTTGAATTACATAAAACATTGGTTGAGGCCATTGCGCAAAACAGAGAAAATCACCTTAGAGATATTTTAAAAGAACAGCGTTCATTAACATTTATTGGTAGCAATACTTGGAGCAAAAAATTTACATTGGTAGCTGCCGCTATAATGCTTATTGGTATTTCTGCAATGTTCATTTCCTATTTGAAAAAGACCGACATGCTCCATCCCTTGGCAACAAATAAAATTGAAGAAAATACGGATATTGACAACACCGATGAACCTTCAAATTATATTGAATCCATGGATTCTAACAATCTTTCACCAAAAATTGCTGACAATGATGCCATTGCCCAAAATGAAGAAATCACAGAAAATTTTGAGGTGGATCCTCAATCAATAGAGGAATTGGACGAAAACCTGAACACAACTTATAAAGAAAAAGGGGATGATGACATGGAGCGCCTTGAGGGTAAAGAAGTTGTCAAAAACACTCCGCAAGCAACCAATGACTACAAAACGCCCGCAAATGAACGTATTAGTGCTGATAAACTTATTAAAAGTGTCAACACAACGATTAGATACATTGATACTACTGCACAGCAAATGGATGTAGCGCGCATTGAAAGTACCTCCATTAAAAAAGACAGGTATAAGGGCGAATATGAAATGAGAGGCCGGACTGATGCGGCTGATAGCAGCCTTGCCAAAGCAAAAACAGATGTACAAAAATCTAGTCTGCCAGCGCAAATCAACATTACCTATTTTAAATCTCCTTTAAATTACAAGGGCTATAGTTATGCCAATAATAAAATAACAGTGTATGGGCTTAAAGATACCACAAGTACTTTGTTTAGTTTTGGCGAACAATTGTATCTGAAAAATTCTGGTATAATTTATCAAATAAAACCCAGTCCAGTTTTTACGGATTATATTATTATTAAAGAAAAAGCTATTATTGAACGTTTAAAATAATGCAGTTTTACAAGTATCAAGGAACAGGCAATGATTTTATCATTGTTGACAATAGAGAAAAAACTTTTGATGGTGATGTGGCATTGCTTTGTGATAGAAAATTTGGCATTGGTGCAGATGGGCTAATGCTTTTACAAATGCATCCTGATTATGATTTTGAAATGATTTATTATAACAGTGATGGCAAAACTAGCAGTATGTGTGGCAACGGAGGCAGGTGCTTGGTAAGCTTTGCAAAAAAGATTGGAGTAATTGAAAACCAAGCACATTTTTTGGCAGTAGATGGCGCTCATGATGCAACTATCGACACTAAGGGTAATGTACATTTGGGTATGCAAGACGTACCTGAAATAACTTTTTACAATTACACAGATTTGGTGCTGAATACCGGTTCACCACATTATGTAAAGCAAATAGAAAACCTATCGGACTTGAATATTATTGCCGAAGCGCATGCCATTAGATACCATACAGATTTTAGCAAGGAAGGCATCAATGTAAACTTTATCCATATCACACCAGGCATAACCTATATAAGAACCTATGAGCGCGGGGTTGAAGATGAAACACTTTCTTGTGGAACGGGTGTTACGGCTGCCGCTTTAAGCACCCATCAATTAAAAGATAAAACAGAAGGAACATTTATAAAAACGCTCCAAACACAAGGAGGCAAACTGGAGGTCAAGTTTGATTTTACTTTTGCAAAAGGCTATTACAATATTCAACTCATTGGTCCTGCCATTTTGGTGTTTGAGGGAGATATTTAACATTATTCATGTTTAAATGACTACTGCCAATTTAAAATACGCTATACCCATGTATTCAATAGATGGCAATTTCAGCAATTCGGATATTGAGAAGTGGTTTAAAAATAACGGATTCAATAAAATACAATTCGGTAAGGAAAAAGAATATCTAAGTACCCAGTGGATGGCTCAAGCTGTTAGTTTTAAAATATCACAGTTTGAGGACTTTGACACCTTTATTAAAAGTGCTTTTGGAGGATCTATTTTGGTTTTTGAGTGGAAAGTAGAAGATACCAAATTAACCTATAATTGTTATGCTCCTATTTGGCTTTTCGGAATCTGGACCATTAAATTGCAATTTAAAATAAAGGCCAGCTACTTTTTTAAGTACCTTAAAGAAGGTTATGAAATACAACAGGAATTTGAACGCTATTTGGCTACAGAGCCATAGCTCCTCTATTTGAAAGTTGTTTTTTTCATTCGTTATGAGCTACAAAACTATGAAACCAAATAACTACCAAACCACACGCTAATATGCAATCAATGCTGCAACCTCGTTTTCAAATGCCGATTGCGGTAAAAAAACATCCTCGAGGGTTTTGGTAAATGGAACTGGGGTATCTATACTGCCAATGCGTTTTACAGGGGCATCTAAATGTTCAAATAGGTTTTCACCAATCCATGCAGCAATATCGGCACCAATGCCTCCAGTTATGCACGCTTCATGCAAAACCAATGCTTTGCCCGTTTTTTTAATAGATGCAGTAACGGTTTCCTTATCCCAAGGCAACAGCGTTCTTAGGTCAATTATTTCTATATTGGCATTTATTTTTTGGCTCAATGCCAATGCCCAATGCACTCCCCAACCATAGGTGATAATTGTGGCATCTTCACCCGTTTGCACAATAGCAGCTTTGCCAATGGGCAATGTATAATAATCATCAGGCACTTGCTGCTCAATACTGCGGTACAATTTTTTGTGCTCAAAAAACAGAATGGGGTTGGGTTCTTCAATGGCAGCTGCTAACAAGCCTTTAGCATCATACGGAAAAGCAGGGTAAACAATCTTTAACCCGGGAACGCCATAAAACCAAGCCTCATTGCTTTGACTGTGAAAAGGCCCCGCTTGAACTCCTGCACCAGTAGGCATACGCACTACCACATCTACTGCATGTCCCCAACGGTAATGTGTTTTAGCCAAATTGTTAACTATTTGATTGAACCCACAACTTACAAAATCTGCAAACTGCATTTCAACTATTGCCTTAAAACCTTTTAGAGACAAACCCAAAGCCGCTCCCAAAATACTGGATTCTGTTATGGGCGTGTTGCGCACCCTGGACTTACCAAATTCTTGCAAAAACCCATCGGTAATTTTAAAAACGCCACCATATTCCGCCACATCCTGGCCCATGATGATGGTATTGTCAAAATGTTTCATACTTTGTTTTAGTCCATCACTGATGGCATCAACCAAACGTTTTTCTGATGTTTTATCATTGGCAGGTTTGGTTTCTTGATAATCATAAGGAGCATAAACGTCTGCCAACTCTTCTTCAGCACTGGCAACAATATCTGGGTATTCAAAAACTTCCCGAATATCCGTATCTATCTGTTTCTTTAGTTCAGATTCTAATGAAATTAAGTCTGCTTCTTTAGCAATGTTGTATTGCAACAAGTATTCTTTATAATTCTTGATAGGGTCTTTCTTTGACCATTCTTCAAATAAATGTTCAGGGACATATTTTACACCACTGGCTTCTTCGTGTCCACGCATTCTGAAAGTAAGGCACTCTAACAAAATAGGTTTAGGGTTTGCACGCATGTCTGCTGCAATTTCTTGCACCTTGTTATAAACCTCCAAGACATTATTCCCATCTACCTGATGGGCTTCCATTCCATAGCCAATTCCTTTATCAATAAATTGCTTGCATTTAAATTGCTCATTGCTTGGGGTAGATAGTCCATATCCATTATTTTCAATAACAAATATTACCGGCAAATTCCAAACTGCAGCTACATTCATTGCCTCATGAAAATCGCCTTCACTGGTTCCACCATCTCCACTAAAAACTGCAGCAATATTCTTTGTGTCTTTTAAAAGCTCTCCCAAAGCCAAACCATTGGCAACACCATGCATTGCTCCCAAATGACTAATCATTCCGACAATATGATATGCTGGCGCACCGAAATGAAAACTGCGGTCTCTGCCTTTGGTAAAACCTTCTTTCTTTCCTTGCCATTGTGCAAATAATTTTTTTAAGGGGATATCTCTCCCAGTAAAAACGCCAAGGTTTCTGTGCAATGGCAGGATAAAATCCTTTGGATCTAGCGCGGCAGTAATTCCTACAGAAATAGCTTCCTGACCAATACCGCTAAACCATTTACTGATTTGTCCTTGTCTCAATAAAATGAGCATTTTCTCTTCTATTAGTCTTGGATAAACTAATTTTTTATAGAGTTCAATCAGCTCACTTGAACCCATATTTTGCACCTTAAATTGCATGTAGCCGCAAATATAATTCGGAAAATGCGAAGGCTCGGAGTTTTAATAGGATTAATTTTAACCGCACAGAATTTGTATATTTGTTGGCTTAACAAAAATGAAAAAGCTTGTTTTCAAACATTTTATATTTATCAATAGACTTTTGTCCAAAAGGTATTTACTCTTGCTGATTAGCTTGGTGGGCATGTTGGTATTACCCAGTTTGTTTGAACCCCTGAAGTACTCTTATATACTATCCTACGTCCTACAGGGTATCGTTTTATTTGCCTGTGTTTATGCAGTAAGTGAGTCTAGAATGGCAATGCTCATTGAAACTGGTGCGGGAATTATTTTGGTTTCTATTAATTGGATGGGCTTGTTCAACAACAATGCAACTGTCAATTTTTACTTCAGCTTTTTTGTATTTGTATTGTTCTATATTTATGTAATGATAAGATTGATACGCAAAATTTCTAACACCCCGGTGGTTAATCAAGGGGTTATGTTTGCCGCAATCAATGTATATTTATTGATAGGCATTGTTGGAGGCTTTCTTTTTATGATGATAGAAAATGCAATTCCTGGCTCCATCAAAAACTTAGAAATAGAATCCTTAACCGATCCCTCAAGGTATATTTATTTTAGTTTTATTACCTTAAGCACTTTGGGTTATGGTGACATTGTTCCTGTGGGTTCTGTTGCGCGTTCATTGGCCATTATTTTAAGTACCACAGGCCCACTCTATTTAACGGTTTTGGTTGCAATGTTGGTGGGTCGTTATTTATTGGGAAGCAACAAAAGCAAGATCAATCAAAAAAATTAATTTGAATTTTCAAACTCTGATTTGGGTTTTAAAAGAAGCAATCTAAAAGCTCCCCCAAATTATCTTCTTGCAATACTTTTTTTAAGCTGGGATAATAGTGGTATTGGTTTATCAAAAGCTTGTTTAGGTCATATTTATTGTTCAATGCATCATTGGTTTGAATACGCACTATTTTCCCGTCTTTTACCCATAAATATATGGGCATATCTTTATAAAGTCCTTTAAAAACATACTTTGGCGAATAGCCCAAAATCCAATCAAGTGTGCTGTATTTTTCCCTAGCCAATTTTTCTATTTGCTCAATTTCATGTGGTTGCAAAGTGCTTAGAACCATTCCTTGTTGAACAAAATAATTGCTCAAATGCGTTCTAAATTGTTCCATATTTATCCCAGTATTTAAATAAGGTAAAATATTGCAAACCTCACTTCTTTTACTATGAACAAACTTGCCTTCAAACTGCGCAATGGATGTTTTTAAGACCGCTCCTAAATTACCCAAATCACTGTTGAATAAAAGTGTGCCATGATGCAATGTTCTATTCAGTTTTTGAGATAGATGCTCAGCGTTACCACTCATCTTAAACCCATCCAACAATAAATCATTTCTGCCACTGTGTTCAATACGCACCGCTAAGAGCGCAAGCGCATTGATAATGGGTTGGGTAAACTGTTTGAAATCAATCATGTTTCCCTGGGCCCCATTGTTTTTGATAAACGTAAAATTCAGATTGCCTAAATCATGAAAAACGGTGCCACCGCCAGAAATTCTTCTGGCTATAGAGATGCCTTTTTCTTGTGCTACTTTGGTATTAACTTCAGCTGCCAGGGCTTGGTGCTTGCCAACTACCACCGCATTTTCGTTTTGCCAAAACCTACAAATATCCTCTTTCGACTCATTCAAAAAGTACTCTTCCGCAGCCAAGTTAAAATAAGGATTGGTAGCATGGTAATCGTTAATTAGCCGCATTATCGCTGATTGATTACTCCGCTACCCATTAAAACCTCACCACTATACCAAGCTGCAAACTGACCAGGGGCTATAGCACTTTGAGGTTCTTCAAAGACTAAATAAAGCCCATCTTCTTTGGCAGATAAAACCGCCTTTTGTAAGGGTTGTCTGTATCTTGTTCTTCCCAAAACGTGACGCACTACTCCCAATTGCATGGCGTCTTTTTTATTTATCCAATGCACTTCCTTTTGAGCAATAAACAAACCTTTGCCCCATAAACCAGGGTGATTTGACCCCATACCAACATACAAATTATTGCTGCTGGCATCCAAGCCAATTACAAATAAAGGCTCAACCATTCCACCAATGTTTATGCCTTTGCGCTGACCAATGGTATAGTTGTGTACTCCATTGTGTTCGCCAATTATTTTACCATCTTCAACGTTATAATGAAACCGATTGGTGGCTTCTATCTCTTTATCATACCCCTGCCAATGAGCATCTATTAGTACTACGTTCCCTTTTTTGGGCTTCAATTGTTGTTGTAAAAAATCAGGTAAACTCACCTTGCCTATAAAGCATAAACCCTGTGAGTCCTTTTTTGCAGCAGTGGGCAAACCTGCTTCCTTTGCAATAGCCCTCACTTGTGGTTTCAACAATTCTCCTATTGGGAAAAGTGCCTTTTCTATTTGCTTTTGATTCACCTGACAGAGAAAATAACTTTGGTCTTTGTTGGGGTCTATACCAGAGAGCAATTCTGGTCCATTTTCCCCTACTCTTTTCCGCACGTAATGACCTGTGGCAACATAATCTGCGCCCAGTTTAAGTGCGGCTTCTAAAAATAAATCAAACTTTATTTCACGGTTGCACAAAATATCTGGATTGGGTGTTCTGCCTTCACTATATTCAGCAAACATGTAATCTACAATGCGCTTTTTGTATTCAATGCTAAAGTCTATTGTTTGAAAGGGTATTCCTAAATGCTCTGCCGTTAACAAAGCATCTCTGCTATCATCTTCCCACGCGCACTCATTGTTGATGGTAACAGAATCATCATTCCAGTTGCGCATGTAAACTCCCACTACGTCATACCCTTGCTCTTTAAGCAAAAATGCAGTTACAGAAGAATCTACTCCACCAGAAAGTCCGACAACAACCCTTTTTTTCAAGACTGCAAAGGTAAACTTATAAATTATTTGAGACCATTAATTTTTTAACCGCATTACAATTCTATTTTTATCCTATTCCAAAAATGCGTTATTTTGAAAACCAATGACCGAAGTAGATTTTACACAAATAGAATTGGACAATTTAATTACGCATCATGTTGGCAGCCCGCATCTTGAAGAAGACCTAGTGCTTTCTCAAGAAGTATCACAGCTGTCAACGGAAACAGAAAGCTATCTTTTGCGTTACTTTATTTTGCCTTTTAAAACAGAGGAGTTTTTTAAGTTTAGCCATTCTGTGGAAATAGGGATGAATGAAGTCTACAACCTTACACAAAAGATTTTTGCCAATCCAGATGAGCTCATTAATTGTTCTCAAAGTTTGGCAAAGTTGCTTTTTCAACATTCAACCCATCCTAAAATTAAGGCAGGTGAATTTAATGCCGCCTTATTTTCTAACATTGTTATAGACAACAAAGTGGTTAATGCTTTGGGCTTGTTCAAATCTGAAACAGAAACACCTTTTATTGAAATGCAGCAGCAAAAAGGCCATTTCAACATTCAACACCAATACGGGTTTGAGTTAAAAAACATTGACAAAGGATGCCTAATTTTTGATATTGACCAAGAAAGTGGTTATAAATTGCTGATTATTGACCATGCCAACAAAGGCAATGAAGCCTTGTATTGGAGAGAAGATTTTTTACAGGTAGCAACCATCACCAGCGAGTTCCATCATACCAAACAATTTTTGGACATCACAAAAAACTTTGTTACCCAAAAGATGTCTGAAGAGTTTGAGGTAAGCAAAACAGACCAAATTGACTTGTTAAACCGTTCCGTTTCGTACTTTAAAACGCATGAAAAGTTTGAAAAAGAAGATTTTGAAGAAGAGGTTTTGCAACAAGATGACATCATCAACTCGTTTAGAAGTTTTGACAGAAGCTATAGAGCAGAAAATGACATTGAGGTAGAAGACAGTTTTGACATTTCAGCAACTGCGGTAAAAAAACAGGCAAAGATTTTTAAAAGCGTTTTAAAACTGGATAAAAACTTCCATATTTATATCCATGGCAACAAAAATCTTATTGAAAAAGGTGAGGATGAAACGGGCAGAAAATTTTATAAAATTTATTTCAATGAGGAATCCTAAAAAGAATTAGCGTTTTATGATTGCAATGGCTATAAAAAGAGCTGCAATAATTAACCCTACACTTTCTCTCGCTTTCTCTGCATCCAAACTGGGTGGAATGGTTTGCTCAAAACCCATCCAGGTGGAAGGCCAATTATAGCCCGCATAGCCAAGAAATACAATGCTCAAAACCAGAGATGAAACGATAAAAAATTTTGATTTTAGCTTGATAGATAAAAAGCAAACAGCACTGGTAAGCCCATAAATTACCATCCAAAAAAGTGGGTCAGGGTCATTGTACTGCAATGCAGCAAATAAAAGCATCATGACCGCTGCAACAATTCTAAAGATTTTCATTTTGGGGATTTGATTGAATTAATCATCAACATCGCGGCAGGACCATTAGCCCACACTTCTTTAATTGTATTAGGTGCTATGCTTGGCCCCATAGAAAAATTCCCTAAAATAATGTCAAGGTCTCCATCCTGTTCCAGATCCCCAATATCCATGGTAAGCCATCTTCCTTTATAAGATTCTGGATGGGCTCTTATATCAAATTTTAAGGGACCTGTTTGTTCAAAATACAAAAATCCTTCATACGGTTGATTGATGTAATCCGCAAAAAAAGAAATGGCTGCAATATCCAAATCTCCATCTCCATCAAAGTCTGCTGCCATTGCCTTAAAAGCACCATTCATTGGATAAAAATACTTTTGCATATAATTTCCAGTTGCATCACCCATAAAAATATAAACACCATGGAAATTTTTAAATACAACCGAGTAATCTGCATTGTCCCCAGCAGTGTATAAAATATCCAAAATACCATCATTGTTAAAATCATGCAACTCAAAATAGGTACTTCCTTGTACTGGAGGAAATGCTAACAATTCTTTCTCCGTAAAATTTCCTTTGCCGTCATTGGTAAACTGAATTAACTTTTCAGTACCTTGAGCAAACAAGGTGAAAATATCCAAATCACCGTCCTTATCAATATCAATAAGTTGGGTGTGTATGGCACCTGGGATTTGCTTGATGGTCATTTTTTTATAGGTATTGCCTTGCTTTTTCAACCAATAAAAATTGCCTTTGTTATTGCCATATCCATTGACTACAATATCATCAATTTTATCCCCGTCCAAATCTCCTACTTGCAACTGAACTGGTCTTTCTACCTGATTGAGTATGGTTTCCTTTTCTGTAATTGTTCCTCCATTTACCTCCATGTAGGTAATGGTTCCTTGCCATAAATCACTCGGCATAATAGAACCTATATGCGCTACAAGGTATCCATTTTTATAAGGTTCAATCCAACTTACTGGATTGTTAAATTGATGCATGGCTATTGGGCCGCTGCTCCCATTTCCCTGAAATTTTGCGAAACCATTAGAACTGGCATCGAACATAAAATAATTGCCTTGCTTATCAATTTTTACCATTGAAATTATTGGAGCAACACTGTTAGAGGGTATTGACTTGGCGACAAACATGGGCAATTCTGTTTTATAGGTGACTGCTCTTACTTGGGGCGCGTTGTATTCCGGTGCATACGTTGCGTAATAGTTGAGAATATCGTCCCATTCTTCTGGCGAAATAACCGGTTTGGAAGGATAAACTCCATCCATATTGGGTTGACCTCTATCATTGGGATAATTAACCCCTCTGTGTGAAAAGATACCCATTCTGGGACCCATGGCTGGAAGTGTAAATTGTGCCCAAGTAGCCCTGTCCAAGGTACTCGGCTCTACAAACAAATGGCATGAACTACAAATGGCTTCTACTTTAGCCCTTCTTGGATCTGTCAGCGCAGAAAAAGCATTGTCGTCCTTTTGGTCATCCTTCTTATTGTCAGCACCTGTGCAACTTTGAAGCACAATTAATAGACCCACTAGTTTGAATAAATTATGCAATTTCACTTCCATCTTCTACTTTATTTTCTGGTGAAACAAAAACCAATTTACCGTTTGATTCTGCTAATAAAATCATTCCTTCAGACAATACACCTCTTATTTTGCGCGGAGCCAAATTTGCCAAATAAGTTACTTGCTTGCCAATAATTTCCTCTGCCCCATAATGTTCTGCTATGCCAGAAAGAACTGTTTTTTCTGCTCCTTCAGAAAGCGACAAGGTGATTTTTAGTAGTTTATCAGCATTTTCTACTTTGCTTGCATTGCTAATGGTGGCCGCGACAATATTTAGTTTGGTAAAATCTTCGTAATCAATCATTGGTTTTGAGGGTGTATTAGTTTTCGTAAGTGGTGATAGTTTTTGCTGCTGTGCAGCTATTTCTTCATCTGTTATTTGCGCAAATAACAAAGGGATGGTTTCAATTTTATCTCCTGCATTAATTAACGTTTTAGCAAATGTTAAATGACCTTCTTTCAATCCTAAATGTTTTGCCAAAACTGCGGATGTTTTAGGAATAAATAACTGCGCATAACTTGCGATTAATCCTGATACATTAATGGCATTATGCATAACTTGAGCAGTGCGGTTTTCATCCGTTTTAATTGTTTTCCAAGGTTCTTGGTCCGCTAAATATTTGTTTCCAATTCTGCTCAAATTCATCCAAGCAAACAGTGCATTTTTAAATTTGTAGGCTTCAATATTCCTTTCTATTTCTTGACATTGTTCTTCTAAATCTTGCCACAATTGATTTTCAATTGGCGTATCCTCTTTATTTGCTGGAACTATACCTTGATAATATTTCTGGGTAAGCACGCTTACCCTATTGATGAGATTCCCAAAAATGGCCACTAACTCATTGTTTACCCTAGCTTGAAAATCGCTCCAATTAAAATCTGCATCTTTGCTTTCTGGAGCAATGCTGCACAAAACATAACGCAACTCATCGCTGCGGTCATTGAAATCTTCTAAATATTGATGTACCCAAACAGCATAGTTTCTGGAAGTAGATATTTTTTGACCTTCTAAATTCAAAAACTCGTTGGCTGCAACTACATTGGGCAATTGATAACTTCCTTCTGCCATCAACATCGCTGGAAAAATTATACAATGAAAAACAATGTTATCTTTCCCAATAAAATGAACAATTTCTGTGTCCTCACTTTTCCAATAATCTTCCCAATTGTTAGGCAATAACTCTTTGGTAGCACTGATATAGCCAATGGGTGCATCAAACCAAACGTACATCACTTTACCTTCTGTATTGGCGATGGGCAATGGAACACCCCAATCCAAGTCTCTGGTCATTGCCCGTGGACGCAAACCTTCTTTTAGCCAACTTTTACATTGACCAAACACATTTCCGCGCCACTGCTCTTCCTTGGAATCAATGTATATTTCCAAGTCTTTTTGCATACTGTCCAAGGGTAAAAACCAGTTGGTGGTATCTTTTTTGACTGGTTTTTCTCCAGTTAATGCCGAAACAGGATTGATCAATTCCTCTGGACTCAATGTTTTGCCACACTGCTCACACTGGTCACCATATGCCTTTTGATTTCCGCAATTATTGCATGTACCAATTACATACCTGTCTGCTAAAAATTTCTTTGCCTTTTCATCATACAACTGAGCGGTGGTTTGCTCTACAAAAACCTTTTTATCATATAATGTTTTAAAAAATTCTTGTGCAGTTTGATGGTGAATTTTATTGCTTGTTCTGCTATAAATATCAAAATTGATATCCAAACCCAGAAAAGATTTTTTCATCATTTCATGGTAAACATCCACTATTTGCTGTGCTGTTCTATTTTCAGCTTTGGCACGTAGGCTAATAGGAACGCCATGCTCATCACTACCACAAATAAAAACAGCATCCTTTCCTTTGCTCTTTTGAAAACGGACATAAATATCAGCGGGTAAATAACAGCCTGCTATATGTCCAATGTGCAAAGGGCCATTGGCATAAGGCAAAGCTGCTGTAATCAATTGCTTTTTCAAGGGGGCAAATTTAGCTATTTTTTTACTGTGGTTTTATCCACGTCTCAAATTTATCAAAACAACTTTATTCCAAGGTAGAAAAACAATTTTTTTGCACTTTAAATTTTTAGTAAGTTTGAGCCAATTATTAACATAGCGAGATGAGCAAAAATAAGATTGTTAACGTTACTCAAAATCAAACAAGCAGCAATGTTGCGTTTATACTAGAAGGTGCCGTTACGAAATACAGCACCGGCTTGATAGAAAAATTAGTTGCCGCATCAAATACTTCGAAAAACAAAGGTAATTTTTACCTTATTGCCAAGGATGATGGCGCCTGGAAAAAATTATTTGAGGGTAATAAAGTACTTTTGGATGCACTCAGCAATGAAACCTTAAACTTTGCCAAAAACGCAACCGAAGTTTTTCAAAAACAGGAGACCGTTTTTCATTTTCCCATAAAAAATGCCAAAACACCAAGCCATTGCTTTAAGTTTTTATCCAGATTAGAAAAATTGGATAAAAATGAAGATGGCCTTTACATTCTTGGTAAAAATACTTCCAAAAAACAAAGTATTGGCGGACGCTTTTTTCAGTTTATGGCAAACTTTTGGGCTCGGGTAATGACAGGGATAGATGCACAAGGTTTGGCATCGGGGATTATTGGTTTCGACAGTACAAAATATTTTGAGTTAACAGCAAGGTTTGGTAGTAACACTTCGCCTGTTGTTTTAATGAAATTAGCCAAAGAACAAGGAATGCATATATCCTTTATTGATGGAGACTTTGACGAACCAGCCTATGGTTTTGGAGCTGCTTTTACCGTTATTGCCAAAGGAAAACTGACGGTTGCCTCTTTTGTTATCAACAATTATTTTACAGATGCCATTAAACAAATAAAAACAAATGGAATCCAACTAACAGAAAAAAATTCCGCCTTTTATAAATTGACATTTGGAGCAGTAGCAACCTTGGTTTTTGCAGTGATGATGGTTACCAGTACAGACTATAACATTACTTGGGATGAGCCCAACCACAACACTTTTTCCAAGGATGTTTTAAGTTACTATACCACCTTGGGCAGTGATACCACCATGTTTGATTTCAATAACCGCGACTATCAAACAAACGTATTGTATGGGATGTCTTTTGACACCTTTTGTGCCGCAGTGCAGCAAGTGACGGGCTTGCATGAATTTAATGTTAGACGTGTTGGCAATGCTTTTATTGGCTTTTTGTGTTTACTTTTAACCTCCCTCCTTGCCAAACACTTTTTTGGTTGGCGTGCTGCACTTTTAGCATTGTTAGCCATGTTTTTAAGTCCGTCCTTTTATGGTCACGCTTTTAACAACCCCAAAGATATTCCTTTGGCAATGGGTTACGTGATGACTGCTTTATTTTTGGTTCGGCTTCTGGCAGAAATGCCCAAACCCCGCATGCAAACGCTTTTTATGTTGGCTTTGGCAATCGGTTTTTCTATCAGTATAAGAGCCAGTGGATTGGTGCAAATAGGTTTTGTATTGGCATTTTTAGGCTTGCATTGGTTGTTTGCTGCAAAAGAAAAAGGCAAGCTTTTCAAACAGTATTTACTTGTCTTTATTGGTGTAGCCTTGGTAGCCTATATTATTGGCGTACTTTCATGGCCTTATGCTCTGAGAAACCCTTTAAAAGGCCCCATAACAGCCTTTAAAGAATTTAGCAACTTTGCCTATTTGCAGTATTATGAATTGTTTGAAGGTGTTAGAATAAAGGATAAACCATGGTATTATGAACCCAAATTAATTGCATTAACAGCACCTTTAATGGTTCTAGCAGGTTTAGCACTTTTTATACTCACAGTTGGTATCAAAAGAGAAAAAAACATGGCCAAAACATTAGGATTATGGGTTTTAATACTCATGACCTTTGCTCCGTCCATGTACGCCATTTATAAAAACTCTTATGTTTACAACGGATGGAGACATTTTTTGTTTATCTATCCAACTTTGGTAGTATTGGCTATTTGGGGCTGGGAAAAATTGATGAAAATTTTAACCAAGGTAAAAATTACTCAAATTTTAATCCCCGTTATGGCTATAGCATTGCTTGTTCCGGCAGGGATTTTTAGTATCAAAAATCACCCTTATCAATACTTGTATTTCAATGAACTAGCGGGTGGGGTAAAAGGCGCTGCGGGTGAGTATGAATTAGATTATTGGTGTCAAACCCCCAGAGAAGCTTATGAATGGTTGCAAAGCAATGTGCCAGCTGTTAAAGAGGGAAAAGCCACGGTGGCAAGTAACAATATTGTACAGACATTGAGTGCGCACGTACCCAATAGTGACAGCCTTAAATACTTGTGGTGTAGAGAGAATGAATGGTTTAACAATCCATTTGATTACGCCATTTTTACCAATCGTACCTTATCAAAAACTCAAATTGAAGGCGGGTATTGGCCTCCAAAAGGAACAATTTATGAGGTGAAAGTGGATGGTGTATGTGTGGCTGCTGTGGTAAAAGCAGAAAATAATTTTGGTGGTTTAGCACATATTGCATTTACCCAAAGAAATGTTGATGAGGCGGAAACTTTATATACCAAAGCAATTTTATACAACCCTTTGGAAGAGGAATTTGCCAGAGGTTTAGCCAATGTTTTAAAAGCCAAAGGACAATTTGACAGTGCTATTTTGTTTTTTAACAAAGCAGCAAATTTGAGGGACCATAATTTTGAAGCATTTTATGGACTTGGAGAGTGTTATTTTACCAAAGCAACACAAGAAAATCAGGCACAACCAAATCTTAGCTTATTATCAAAAGCGGAAGAAAATTTTAGAAAAGCCATTCAATTTAAACAAAATTACTCTTCTGCATATTTCTATTTGGGAACCATACAGTTGGTTCAAAAAAAGGAATATGATGCTGAAAAGAGCTTCTTAGCAGCCATTGAGCAAAGTCCTAACTTTAGTTATGCTTACCTTGGTTTGGGCAAGGCATATATGAATAGTGGAAGGGCGGATAAAGCCATAGAATCTTTTACCATTGCTGCCCAAATTGATGAGCAAATGGGAACAAAAAATGCTGAACCCTTTTATTACCTGTCCGAATTATATAGAAATAAAGGAGATGAAACCAATGCCAATGCGTATGCTCAAAAGTATATGGAAATGGCAGGTGGGGCAAATCAGTAGCGGCTTCAAACAGTTTTTGACCTTTTTGTCTTGTCTGTACTCAAGTCATGTAGGTAATACCATGTTGTAAAATTTATAATTATGACATTGAAAAACAAAACCTTTTTCTTATCTTGCATTACATTTTGAGAAAATTTTACCTCATATTATGTCTTCTTTTTGCCGCAGGGGCAAGCCAAGCAACGCATATCGTGGGGGGTGAAATTTACTATAAACATTTAGGAAGTAATTATTATAAAGTCTACTTTGACTTTTATATAGATTGCCAATACGGAATTGCAGCTGCTATCAATGCAGACATTAACGGTTCAAACTTTGCCGTTTTTGATGGTGCTACCAACGATAGATTATCCCAATACGACCAAAATGGAATAAAACCCTTGGGTAAACCTATTAGGGTGAGTGCTACCAATTACACCTGTATACTCACCAAGCCCAATGCCTGTGTTGACAAGTATCAATTTGAATTTACCGTTTATTTACCCCCAAGCAAAGGAGGCTACATCATAGCCTATCAGCGCTGTTGTAGAAATAACACGATTACCAATCTTGTGGAGCCTGGGGCAACGGGTTCAACGTATTGGACAAAAATTGAAGATTTTACGGGGAACAATGGAAACAACAATAGCGCTGTTTTTAAAAATTTGCCTCCCAACTTTTTATGCACCAATGCACCCCTTAGCTTTGACCATTCAGCAAATGACCCGGATAACGACAGTTTGGTGTATGAATTGTTCCATCCTTATAATTCATTTAGGGGAAATGTAGGTGCAAATCAGTCTCAACCCAAACCCGATGCATCTGAATTTATGTCCCCGCCATTTACTACTGTTACGTGGCTAACGGGCTACAGTGCCACTAACCAAATTGATGCCATTTCCACCATGACCATTGACTCAAGAACGGGTTTATTGTCCTTTATACCGAATAAAACGGGTCAGTTTGTAGTAGGTATTTTGGTTAAAGAGTATAGAAATGGGCTGTTAATTGGTGTCACACGGAGGGATTTTCAATTCAATGTCAGTAATTGTACTTTTGAAGTAGTATCTGCTTTTTCATCGCCCACAAAATCATGTGATTATAGCGTTCATTTCAATAACTCCAGTGTGGGTACTACCCCTTTAACTTATTTTTGGGATTTTGGAGACCCCACTAGCACTGCGGATGTTTCAACAGAGGTCACTCCATCATACACTTATCCAAAAGGAGGAGGATACAATATAAGACTTGTAGCCAAAGGTGCGATTTGCAGTGATACCTACTACCGAACTGTCAATGTTATTGATTCCATTCAGATGAACTTGGGCCCAAATGACACTACTTGTTCTCCATTCAAAAAAATACTCAAAGCAGCACAAAATACTGGAACCGCTTTCTTTTGGAGTACTGGTGAACAAGGTGAAAGCATTATAGTCAGCAAATCTGGCACTTATACGGTAAGAACCAAGAAAGAAATTTGTGAATATACCGACACCATCAGCATTGTTGTCGATGATGAGATTCCAAAACTGCCAGAAGATAGCATAATTTGCAATGATGAAATCATCAATATGACCCTTGATGTTGGTCCTACTTTTATTGATTATCAGTGGAATACAGGGGTAAAAAATGCTTCCATAAATGTCACACAAATTGGCAATTACGCTGTTGCTGTTATCACAAAATATGGTTGTCAATACACAGCTAGTTTTAATTTAGACCAGCAAATGCCTCCTGCTGTTAATATTAAAGACACCTCCATATGCCCTTTTACAAGTGGCAATTTTACGGCTGATAACAACAATGTTAGTTATTTATGGAACACCGGTGAAACCAGTAAACAAATTACAGTAAGCAACCCAGGCGACTATTGGATAAAAGTATTTGATGGTAAATGTTATGGAGCAGATACCGCTAGTTTAAAGGTTTTTGATTTGGGAAAATATGGTTTGCCCGATGATACTGCATTTTGCGATAAGGTATATTTTGGGCTTAAACCCGGAGCACAATTTACAAGTTATAAGTGGAATACTGGTGAGATAACCCAGGAAATTATTGCGCTTGAAAGGGGTCAATTTTTGGTTGAAATGACTTCCAAAGAGGGATGTAAGGTGAGTGATTCCATCAACATTGTATTGAACCCATTGCCAAATTTGGGTTTAGGAAATGACACTACTATTTGCGAGGCAATAGACTTAACCTTGGATGCAGGTGTGGCTGTTAGCTATTTATGGCACGATGGTTCTACTGAAAGAACGATTAAAACCAAAGAAAAAGGGCTGTATACGGTAGTTGTAAAAGACACCAATGGTTGTTACAATAGCGATTCCATTTTTATTGATAAAGACCCCATGGCACTGCCTTCAGACTTATACATGCCCACTGCGTTTACACCCAATGGTGACGGTCTGAATGACATTTTTCCGAACAACCAGTATCAAGATATTGGCGTTGAGTATAACCTCAAGATTTTTAACCGATGGGGAGAAAAGTTAGAAGACTTTGATAGTCCCAGTATGAATTGGGATGGTCGGAGTAGAGACCTACAAGTTCAAGAAGGAGTGTATGTTTACATGGTTACATGGCTTGGATGCGACAATAAAAGAAGAACCCTTAAGGGAAATGTAACTTTGCTTAAATAAGCCCCTCTTTATTGGCTAGTTTTTATTAATTTCGTGGACTATGGAAGACAAAAAATTGTTTTTGCTTGATGGTATGGCATTGGTATATAGGGCCTTTTTTGCTTTTTCTAAAAATCCCCGAATAACCAGTTACGGATTGAACACAAGTGCTATTTATGGTTTTGCTAACACTGTTTTAGAGGTGTTAAAGAATCATAATCCAAGCCATATTGCGGTGGCATTTGATACTCCTGAACAAACAAATAGAGCAAAAGAGCATTCTTTTTACAAAGCGCATAGAGAGGAAATGCCCGAAGATTTAAGCAAGAGTTTACCTTTTGTTTTTCGTTTGTTAGAAGGAATGCATATTCCAGTGATTTTACTACCTGGTTGGGAAGCTGATGATGTTATTGGAACATTAGCCGTAAAAGCAGAGAAAAAGGGCTTTGTAACCTACATGATGACTCCGGATAAGGATTTTGGACAATTGGTGAGCGACAAAATTTTTATGTACAAACCAGCCAGAATGGGCAATGATGCTGAAGTTTTGGGCGTTCCAGAAATTCTTAAAAAATGGGAAATTAAAGACATCAAGCAAGTTATTGATATTTTAGGTTTGTGGGGTGATAGTTCCGATAACATTCCGGGAGTACCTGGTGTGGGTGAAAAAACTGCCAAAAAATTGATTGCTGATTATGGCAGTATTGAAAATGTGTTGGCAAACGTGCATGAGCTTAAAGGAAAGATGAAAGAAAATTTTGAAAATTTCAGGGAACAAGCCTTGATTTCAAAATCACTAGCAACTATAGATATTGATACCCCTATTGAATTTGAAGAAGATAAATATGTTTTAGAGGAATGTGATGAAACAGCCTTAACAGCTTTGTTTCAAGAGCTTGAATTTAAAACCATGGCGCAGCGGATGTTTAATAAAAGTCCACAAGTGGTGCAACAAGATTTGTTTGGAAACAATGTAGGAACAGCTCTTAGTAACCAACAAACCCCACAAAACAGTTCAGAAAATGTGGCTTTGAAGCAATTTGATGCCCAAAAGGTAAATTATGAACTGGTAGACAACAAAGAAGCCTTGGCACAATGGGTAACAAAATTATTAGCGGCAAAAGCCTTTTGCTTTGATACGGAAACCACAGGATTAGATTTGCTCCAAGACAAAATTTTGGGTATTTCTTTTAGCATCAAAGCTGGAGAAGCTTGTTATATTCCTATTACTAATGATCAACAAGGCCAAGACTTTTTGGAGCTATTAAAACCTGTTTTTGTGAGTAAAGTTACAAAAATTGGTCAAAATATTAAGTTTGACATGCACATGCTCCGCAACATGGGAATTGACTTAAAACCTCCATTTTTTGACACCATGCTTGCGCATTATTTATTGGAACCCGACAGCAGACATGGCATGGATAAACTATCCGAACAATACCTCCATTATTCACCCATTGACATAGAACATTTAATCGGAAAAAAAGGAAAAGGGCAATTATCCATGAAAGATGTACCCATGGAAACTTTGTGCAATTATGCCGCAGAAGATGCAGATATCACTTTGCAACTAAAAGAAACTTTTGAGCCGATGTTAGCAGCCCAAAATGCAAAAGTAGTTTTTAATGAATTGGAGATTCCTTTGATCAGTGTTTTGGCAGATATGGAGCGTGCAGGAGTTGCGCTGGATGTCCCCTTTTTGCAAGACTATGCAGAACAATTGGGCAAGGAAATAGTAACATTAGAAAAATCTATTTACGACTTGGCAGGAGTGCGTTTCAACATTGCCTCGCCAAAACAAATGGGCGAAGTTTTATTTGACAAACTGCAATTAGACCCCAAAGCCAAAAAAACCAAAACTGGTCAGTATAAAACGGGTGAAGATGTGCTGCAAAAGCTTTACGACAAAAGTGAAATTGTAAAACACATTTTAGATTTTAGACATTTGCAAAAATTAAAATCAACCTATGTAGATAGTTTACCGCTTTTGGTGAATAAGCAAACGGGCAAGCTGCATACAACTTTTAACCAAGCCGTTGCTGCAACAGGCAGACTGAGCAGCACCAACCCTAATATTCAAAATATTCCGATAAGAACAGAAAACGGTAGAGAAGTGCGCAAAGCATTTGTACCTAGCAAAGGCAACATTCTGCTATCAACAGATTACTCTCAAGTGGAGCTGCGTGTGGTTGCGAGTATGAGTGGTGATGAAGGCATGATTAAAGCCTTTAATGATGGCTTGGACATTCACACAGCCACTGCAGCAAAAGTTTTTGGTGTTGCCCTTGATGAGGTAAGCAAAGAGCAGCGCTACAAAGCTAAAAGTGTAAACTTTGGTTTAATTTACGGTCAAGGTGCATTTGGATTGGCGGAGAATTTGGGTATTTCAAGAACAGAAGCCAAAGAAATAATTGACAATTACTTTATCCAATTTCCTCAAATTAAGGGATACATGGATAGCACCATCCATTTTGCGCAAGAAAATGGCTTTGTACAAACCTTGTTAGGCAGGCGCAGGTATATTAGAGACATCAACTCTGCCAATGGAACCGTGCGCAGTTTTGCCGAGCGCAATGCTATCAATGCCCCCATACAAGGCACAGCGGCAGATATGATAAAAATTGCCATGATAGAAATACAAGAAGCCATGCGGCAAAAAAACTTTAAAAGCCAAATGATTTTGCAAGTGCATGATGAACTTTTATTTGATGTTGTGCCAGAAGAAATGGACACATTAAAACCTTTAATTATCAAAAAAATGACAGAAGCACTTCCGTTAAAAGTACCTGTATTGGTAGAAACGGGCGAAGGGCAGAACTGGCTGGAGGCACATTAATATATATTGAGAAAAAGAGCTACTTCTTTGAACAAATATTATTGCTTACATAGTACATATTTCAAGCACAAAAGCTACGCACTAAGCCCACGCTCACCACCCATCTTCTGTTTCAACAATGCAACACAATCTGGGTTCAATAAGGTAGAAGTGTCTCCAATATTGCTGGTGTCTCCCTCGGCAATTTTGCGCAAAATTCTGCGCATGATCTTACCACTTCTTGTTTTGGGCAAATCAGGAGCAACTACCACCATTGCTGGTTTGGCAATGGGGCTTAATTTTTCTGATACCCAATTTCTAATGGTTTCACAGAACTCCTTTTCATCCACTTGCACCCCATTGCGCAGGCAAACATAAGCACAAATAGCATTGCCTTTGATAGCATGCGGATATCCTACCACTGCAGATTCCACCACATCAGGATGATGGTTAATGCAATTCTCCAGCTCTGCAGTTCCCAAATTATGACCACTCACAATCACCACATCATCTACCCTACCGGTGATTCTGTAATTGCCTTTTTCATCTCTTTTAGCACCATCACCCGTAAAATATTTGCCGGGATAAGGAGCATAATAGGTATCTATAAAACGTTGATGGTCATTGTAAATGGTGCGTGCCATGCTAGGCCAAGGTTGGGCAATGCATAAATGTCCCTCTGTTTCTAATGCAGTAATTTCTTCTCCATTGGCATCCACAATTACAGGAGCAATACCGGGCAATGGCAAGGTTGCAAAACAAGGAATAGCAGGGGTAACATCTGCCAAGTTTGAAATTAAAATTCCACCAGTTTCTGTTTGCCACCACGTATCTACAATGGGGCAGTTTCCTTTGCCAATGTACTGATGATACCATTGCCACGCTTCTTCATTGATGGGTTCTCCCACCGTTCCCAAAACGCGCAGACTGCTTAAATCATGTTTTTCAATCATGTCTTCTTTGCATTGGGCTAAAGTTCTGATAGCAGTGGGCGAAGTATAGAAAATATTTACTTTGTGTTTGTCAATAATGTGCCAAAACCTATCTTGCGTGGGGCAATTGGGGACCCCTTCATACATCACTGTTGTAGCACCAGCTATTAAAGGGCCATAGACAATATAACTGTGCCCTGTAATCCAACCAATGTCTGCAGTGCACCAGTGTACTTCATCTGGCTGATACTGAAAAACATTCATAAAGCTATATTGGGTATACACCATGTATCCACCGCAAGTATGCACCATCCCTTTGGGCTTTCCGGTACTGCCAGAAGTGTAAAGAATAAACAAAGGATCTTCTGCATCCATCACCGTTGCTTCACATTCATCTTCCTGCACATAAAATAGGGTATGCCACCAATGATCTCTTTTTTCTACCCAATTGATCTCCGTTTTTGCGCTTCTAACAACAATTGTTTTTTCTACAGATGCACATTGCGCCAAAGCTTCATCCGCAATATTTTTTAAAGGTATTATTTTGTTTCCTCTAAAACCTCCATCAGCAGTTATCAATAATTTGCACTGCGCATCATTTATTCTATCGGCAAGTGCTTGGGCACTAAAACCAGCAAAAACTACCGTATGCACTGCACCAATTCTAGCACAAGCCAACATCGCAAATAGCAATTCTGGTATCATTGGCAAATAAAGGCAAACGCGGTCTCCTTTTTTTACACCCATGGCTTTGAGCATGTTGGCAGCCATGCATACCCTTTTTAACAATTGATTGTATGTCAGTGTATGTGCAAAACGCGTAGCATCATTGGGCTCCCATATCATGGCTATTTGATCTCCCAATTCGCCACAATGTCTGTCAATACAATTTTCTGTAATGTTAAGTTTAGCTCCTTCAAACCATTTAATTTTGCCTTCCTGTAAGTTGCAATCTGAAACCTTGTCCCACTCCTTGTGCCATTTAAAATTAGTTCTGGCATAGTCATCCCAAAAAGCATCCAGGTTTTCTGATGCGTGTCGGCTTAATGCTGAATGGTCTTGTTGGGTTCTTGCAATATACTTCATAGCCTTTATTTTAGATAAAACAAAAATAGGCAAAAAAAAGTTTTGGTTGGGATATTTAAAAAATTTGCCATTTGGTATGTGCGTTGAAATGCAGTCCTATTGCTAAAAAAACAAGCATTGGAATTATTATTGTGTAACAATTTTTTAAATGGATTGTAACTTTTCACCTTTCCAAATCGTATAGCCAATAAATCAACTGAATCAATGATTACCCAATCAGACTTTAATAAAGCGGTAGAAATACATTCAGACAGGTTATACGGATATATGTTAAAACTGGTAAAAGATAAAGATGAAGCAAAAAATTGGGTGCAAGAAGCATTTACAATTCTATGGGAAAACCGAGCAAAGGTTGACCCAGCAAACACCAAATCATTTTTATTTACCACTGCCTATAGAAAAATGGTTGACAATTACAGGAGGCAAAAAATAGGAGCAGCCATAACTGCAGAAATAACCCGCAATGAGTTGAGCGCACACAGCACACAATATGATAAAAAGCAATTGTTGGATTTGGCATTTTCACAAATTGGCGACCAATACAAAGCATTAATTCTCTTGCGAGATTATGAAGGCTATGATTATCAAAGCATTGCAGAAATTAGTGGCGTTTCCTTAAGTGCAGTAAAAGTAAATTTATTTAGAGCCAGAAAAGCAATGAAAGATGCATTAACGGAACTATTAACAGAAGTAAAATAATGAAAGAGAACAAAAAAATATCCGATAAGCAGTTTTTTCAGTTGATAGAGGGAGAACTTTCTAAAAAAGAAGCGGAAACGCTGTTAAAAATAATTGCGGAAGATGAAGATTTAAGCCATGAATGGGCAACATGGAAAATGACCATGCTTATAGACACAGAAATTGTATTTGAAGATAAAGAGCAGTTAAAAATAATACCTCAGCAAAAAAGAGGTTTTATTGTTTGGTGGTCAAAAGTGGCAGCGGTTGCAGCAGTGCTTGTTTTGGGTTTAATTGGCTATTTAATGTTTCAGCATACTGAAAACCGTATTGATTCTCAAGCCAGATTGAACATTGATACCCTTAAGGATTTTAAAACCGGGGATGGAAATAATTTACCCTACCAAGAAAAACAAGAATTAGCCGAGACCAAATTAAATAATACTGAAAATACTAAACCATCAGCGATGATCAATCCAGTTCAAAAACAAAGTTCAAAAGTAAAAACCACAAAAGCTATAGCCGTTAGTTTTGCCGTAAATGCCAAAGATTCAGCACCCAAAAATATTGACCATACAATTTTTTCTATTGACACTGTTACAAAAAATATTGCTATCCATAGCACAGTAATGGTTGCCAGCAATGAGCCTGTTGAAACTATTTATGGCACAAAAAAAGAAAAGCATTTTAACTTTTTAAAAAGGATTAAAAGCTTTAAAAATGATATCAAAATTGATGTAAATGAATGGTTAGAAAAACCACAAATTGCCGTTGATGATAGCGAAAATGACAGAAAATTAAGTTTTAAGAACAACAAGATTAAACTAAGTTTTAAACCATAACAACATTAAAAAAATAAAGATATGAAAACAATTAATTATTTACTAATAACCCTACTTGGGCTATTAACAGTGCAAACCTTATCGGCACAAACGGATACGGTGAGAATTGAAGGTAAAAATCAAAAACGTGTAATTATTCTAGCCGAAGGCGAAGAAAGCAAAACTGTTTTGACAGACTCAAACTCTACCATTACAATTGAAATGGAAAACACCAAGATTGCTAGAAAAGATTCTAGCGTTACTGTAAACTACGAATTTCCCAGTGGCAAATTAAAAATTGAAAATTACTCCGTCCACGTTTTATCTGATTTTTCAGTGGGCTATGCTAGTTCACCAAGTTCAGCTCCTAGCAATGCGCTCTATGCTATTCCACAATTAAAATCAGGCTGGAATGCTTCCTTTAATTTTGTAAAACAAAATATCAACCTTAGAAAAAACAAGTTATTTCTATCAACTGCCTTGGGTCTAAATTACTATGAATACAGTCTGCAAGAAAAAAACAGGGTACCTTCAAAAGAAATTTCTAGTGGAAATTATATTTACAACGTAGATTCAAACAATGTGTACAAAACCAATTGTGTAAAGTCTAAATTTCTTTCTGTTCCCATTATGTTAAAATGGGCACCCAGCGCAATGAAAGAAAGTGGAAAATTTGCCATCGCTACCGGAGCAGAATTAAATTTTAGAAATAGGGTTTTCTCTACTATTAAAATTAAGAATAGTGAACAAAATTTGCGCTCTGAAACAAAACTACCAGTGGGCTTTGACAAAATAGTGCCTTCCTACATCGTGCGCATTCAATATGGCAGCATAGGGATTTATGGCAGATATACCCCTGACGGAATTATTAATAGACCAGAACAGAACAAAGCAGTTTATGCCTTTGGTGTAGCAACTACTTTCTAACTATCTACTCCTTTAAATCATAAATCCCATCAGGCAGCTGTCTAATGGGGTTTATGATTTATATCTGCTCCATGCTTGGTGTGATTGCCTAAGCAGGGAGAAAAAGACAGCGAGAAAGTGGAGTTTCGTTTACATTTGTAAATGAGAAGTAGGATGTATTTCAAATTATCACAAACTATCTAAAGGACTTTTAATATTATTGAGCTGTACATGAGAAACATGCGTATATAACTCAGTAGTTTTTATGGAATTATGACCCAGTAATTTTTGAATAAACCGAATATCTGCTCCCTGTTCTAGCAAATGTGTTGCATAACTATGGCGCAAACCATGCACTCCAATTTGCTTTATAATACCAGCCCTTTTCATATTTTGTTTAAATACTGCTTGCACACTTCTTACCTTATAGGCACCACCAGCCGGCCCCTCAAACAAATATACTTTGGGAGCAAATAGTACGTAATAACTTCTCAGTTCTTCTAAAATAGTTGCAGGCAAAGGAATATATCTGTCTTTTTTGCCTTTGGCATTTACAATATGTACATTCATAGAACCGCTATCAATATCGGCTATTTTCAGGTTTACCACTTCACTAACACGCAATCCTAACCCATAAATTAGTTTTATTATTAACCGATGTTTTAAGTTTTCACACACCGCTATTAATTTAATTACCTCCTGCTTACTTAACACCTTTGGAAGCATTTTTTTTCTCTTAGGTCTAGGAATATTGTTGATGAGTGTTCCATTTTTAAGCACTTTTTCGTATAAAAATTTTAAGGCATTCATGCGGCTATGAATGGTATTTTCACTTAACTTTAATACCCGATGACAATACAAAATATAACCTGATAGGCGTTTGGTATCAAGTATTTTGGCATCTGTAGCCCCAAGGGTAGTAAAAAAATTAAAAACCTCATTCAAATAGGTGTTTTGGGTGTTGCTACTCATCCCCTTTAAAACCAATACATCTGCCATTTGCTGCAGGTAGGCTTTATTGGGTTCTTCTAGTTTCATCACAAAGGATGTTTCTATTGCTTTGACTGGTAAACCTAAAGCCTTGCGGTACTGCGGCATATCTAGACCGTACCAGCATTTTTTGGAGGCAGACCATTTTATGGGCAAAACCTTTTTTAATTGTAGACTCAACGCTGCATTTTTATCAAAAAACAGGGTAATTATCTCCTTTTGATGGTGTACATCAAACCCAAAAATAATGGCATCAAATATCTTTAGACTACTGCGCATAACGTATATGAAACTGCAAATATAAACCTTCCATATACAAAATACGCAATAAAATATATACGGAATGCGCAACGCTGAAAATTCAAATAACCTATTTATAATGAGTCACTTAAAAAATAAAATGAATATTATTTGGCTATATATATTTTTTGGTGCAACTTGCGTATATATACGTGTTATAGCCAATGCTAAGACAGCCAACCGACAATGGACAAATAAATATGACTACACTGTTTGACCTTAAACAAATTAAACTCGAGAAATTGTCTATTAAGGACTATTTTAAGAGTATAGAACT